>Ga0082212_10011444_pt1 | contig 11254 bp, 12 predicted proteins | sample TergutNt197P3_FD_71548 | JGI IMG/M metagenome (GOLD analysis project Ga0082212, IMG submission 71548) | Neocapritermes taracua P3 segment gut microbial communities from Petit-Saut dam, French Guiana - Nt197 P3 | ecosystem: Host-associated > Arthropoda: Insects > Digestive system > Gut ... | reverse complement strand
AAAAGAAGGGCACTGGGCAAGTTTGTTTTGGAGAAACCCCTCCTAAAAATACAATTAAAAAAATTATTGTAAAAACCCTTAATAAAGAAGCTGCCCCGTTCTTTGATGTTTTAGGCCCAGGTAAGGAGTCCCATCCAGAAGATTGGAATCGAATGATTAAAGAGCTTGAAAAAAAGGGTGTAGAAATTAAATATAAAGAGAATGCCTACGCTTACTGTCCAAGTTTTAAGAAAGGTAAACCAGGACAATTACACTTGGATCCTAATGCTTCGATTAGCGCATTAGAGCATGAATATACCCATTTTGTTCAATTTGAAAAAAGAGGTTTTCCAAGCTATAGGGACACTTTGAAAGATACTGCGCTTGTGATAAAATTAGAAGAAGAAGCCTATGCTGTAGAAATTCAGAGAGCCAAAGCATTAGGGCTGGATAATGTTGTGCAACAGCTTGAGAAAAACCTAAGTGACAGAATTAAATCACTTTCTGTTGATTGGAGTAATTAATTTGTGCCGCCATGTGAGGCGGAATGGAGGCAATTATGGATAACCAAATATTATTTGATAAGTTAAAAAAAGACTCGATTGAAAATGATGAGCTTATATTTGGCCTGAATTCTGAAAAACATAATATTATAGGCTTAACAATTTTAGCAATTATTGAGAGAAAATATTGCAATGAACAGATTATTATTAGATTAGTTCTGATAGGGACTCTATTGAAAGACCATAAATTATTTGGTCTATATCAAATTGGGCATATGGCAATTGCTGCATTGTATCTTATTGGCGATGAGAAGGCTCAATCAAAATATTATGAACTATATGAGGAGTTAAGTGATGATGACAAATATATAGTTGATAATTTTATTAAGGAAAATATTAGTATTTGAATACATCAAAAGCCTAATAATTAATGATGATTTTCATACAATAATAATCATTCCAATACCAAGTGAACGGAATTAACGAAGGCATCTACCTGCTTTTTGGGGTAGGTGCTTTTCTCTTTTCAAAACTCAATCTGGAAATAGGATTACTTCAAGCAGGCACATAATGCATAAATTTTTCGCAAAGCTTCTATGTAAATCTTACCTAAATTTTGATTATTAAAGTCCGTTCTATGGGACACCTTTTTTGATATACTGTACATACAGCGCGGCAATAAGCCGTATATTTTTTCCTCAGATATTCGCAAAAAAACGTATAGAAATCTCGTGACGAGAAAGTATGCTCGAAGTACGCGAAGTCGGGTTTTAGTTTGGGGTTCCAGAATGGAGGATTTCACAATGATTGATTACAAAAGACAAACTGCCTACAACACATTTGGAGATTTTATATCAGTTAAGCGGCACGAACGTGAGATACCGGCTCAACAAATGGCCGAGACCCTTGGCTTATCACCGGGTTATTATTGTGATATTGAAAAAGGGCGCCGTAAACCGCCGGAACGTGCTTTGTTGCAGAAACTAATCGAGACATTACGATTGTCATCGGAGGACATTTGCACATTCTATGATTTGGCCGGCAAGGCACGAAGCGAGGCTCCGCCCGATCTGCCGGAATATATCAACGAAAATCAAGTTGTGCGTGTAGCGCTCCGTCTTGCAAAAGATAAAGGCAGCACTGATGATTGGCAGCGTTTCATATTTGACCTTGAAAACAGACAAATAGAGGGAGGATAAAGCAAATGTTAGAACTTCGCACTACTTATACGCTTTCACAAGTGCCATATATCAGCTATGAGGCTCTTGATCAGTACGCCGAAGATGTGATACGCGACGCAATGCCGAAAGCACTTTGCGCACCAACAGCCCTTGATGTGGGACGGTTTATTGAGTTTTATCTTAATATGCAGGTTGAGTACAAGCGGCTCAGCTACGATCGCAAAATACTTGGCATGACCGCCTTTAATACGGGTATTGTGCAGGTATTTGATGATATTAGCAGTCAGACCATGCCTCTTATTGTGCAGGAGGGTACGGTTATTATTGACCCATTATTGACAGAAAAACGCAATATTGCCCGCCGCAGGTTTACTTTTATGCACGAAGGGGCACATTGGCTGATTCATCGTCCGGCTTTTGCGGAGGACAACCCTTTTGGCAGTGCAGGCGTTTATGAAAACCAGTATCTCGCTGCGAAAGAAGGCCGTATAGATTATAGCAGAAGCCAAAAAGAGCGCAATGACATTGAGAGAATTGAACGTCAAGCCGATTTCCTCGCCTCTGCTTTGTTGATGCCAAAGGTAACACTCCGCATGGCGTTCAGGGAATTTTTTAAGTATTACAACGAAAAACCTCGTGCTATAGTTCGCGGTAAAAGCGAAATGGACGACCTTTTTTCTGCGCTTATACCGGAGTTTGTGTCAGGTGAATTTGGTGTATCCAAACGTGCCGCGTTAATTCGTTTAGAAAAACTGGGAGGTATAGTTGGCAAACAAAATTGGAGGCAATTTGCCAATTAGGGTACGCCCGGTTATCACATAATTTATGAAAAAGCTGAGGAGAGATTGCTGATGAAAGTAAAAACAACCGATGTTATGAAGTATTTCTATATCGTTCACGGCACAATACCGGAGTTGACGCCGGGCATTATTACCTTTACTTTTGCCATTCAAAGCAATCACAGCGTTGATGCCCCAACTATCTAAAAGTTGGTAAGTAGCATAATTATCACTGGCGCTATCGGAAATGAAGGAGTCAACTATCAGATTCGGATATAGATCTCTGAACTCAGCTAGAGCAACGACGGCAGAAATGCTGTCATGGCGTTTGGCATCAACCAGCCTGAGGTAGAGGGGCAAGTCCAATTTCAAGGTGCGATTATACGTTGAAATGAAATAGCCCGTATAGCCATAGAAGTAGCGTTCATTATGGCTATCCCAACCCCAGGAGGCATTAGGGTCGGAGAATTTGCGAGGGCAGTCGCAGAAAAAATCATTGGCTGGCCTATAATTACAATCGAGGTCCAAAAATAATCTCTTAATAAGAATTAACTACCAATTATGTAAATTTTAAAAATTCTAACACTTATAGCAAACAGTAACAGCTATTGACAAGTACGCATTGTTAAGCTATAATATGCATATAATATCAGTGGTGCCCACCTGGGCACATTAATGCAGGTGATTCGCTGCCTTGAACGCGACTTGTATATGCTCGGTGTCTCGCTACCGTAAGTGCGACTTGTATATGCTCGGTGTCTCGCTACCGTAAGTGCGACTTGTAATTCTGAGGGGCGGTAACTCGCCCCTCATATTACTTTCGGGAGGGCTATGGATAAGGTTCTTAAATTCTATGAAGTAGACGCATCCTACATAAAATACCTATCGAAGTTTGATTCTAAGGTTCCAAAGGTTGATTATTCTGCTTCCAGCCAACATGATAAGTTTTTATGCGGAATTGTACTTTCAATAAACAGATACAATTATTTTGCGCCAATATCATCTTTCATAATCCCCCAGCTCACAAACATTATAATAAAGAATGAGAGAGGAGAGGATTTATCAAGCATACGCTTTTCTTTTATGATACCAATCCCTGACGGGGTAGCTACGATAAAAAATATTTCCAGAGAGCCTTCTGAAAAATATAGGCGGTTACTTAACTGGGAATTGAGATTTTGCATGAAAAATGCAAATGCAATTTTTAGAAAAGCAAAACATGTTTATAATACCGTGATATGTGGCAAGGATCCACTTATGATAAAGAATTGTTATGATTTCAAGACCCTTGAAGCTGCCTGCTTTGAGTATATGAGCATTACCCCATCAGCAGACGCATGAAACCGCCCCTATAAAAAAACTGCCTTTACTACTTTTTATTATTACCATACAAAGTACTCCTAACTCCTAACTCCTAACTTCTTCTACCTTCTACCCTCTAACTTCTAACATCTAATGACATAATCACCCTCCTCATCTCATATGGATAAGTAAAGCAACCTATGAGAAGGCGGAGGGATTTTTTATGCGTGTATTCTTTTTTACCCGCAGGCAAGCCCTGTTTTTGGCATTGCTGATTGTGACCGGGATCGGTATTTTAGTGGGCAGCTATAAGGCCATGCCGGCAGCGGTGCCGGTAGACGCTCAGCCCTATTATAAAGGAGATGGAGCCGAGCAGAAAGTCAGCTTGGCCATCAATGTGGATTGGGGCGAAGAATATATTGAGGATATACTGAAAGTGCTGGCGGAAAATGATGCCAAAGCTACCTTTTTCCTTACCGGTCGCTGGACCGAACATAACCCGGATATTGCTTTCCGGATCAAAGAATCCGGAAATGAGCTGGGTAATCATGCCTATAGTCACAAAAGTCCCAACAAGCTGAGTTATGAAGAGAATCGCCAGGAAATCACCCGTACCGCTCAGGTTATCAAAGCTGCCACCGGAGCCGAAACAAAGCTCTATGCCCCGCCATCCGGAGAGAAAAACACTCATGTCCTCAAAGCTGCCGCCGACCTGGGTTATAGCACTATCCTCTGGAGCCTGGACACCATTGATTGGAAACGGCCCCCTGCCGATACCATCATCAAAAAAATCGTAGCCAAAGCCAGCGGCGGGGATATAATCTTAGCTCACCCTACTCATCCGACTTTAGAAGCCCTGCCCACTATCCTAAAAGAATTAAAAGCCAAGGGCTTTGTATTTGTCACCGTTTCCCAAAATCTAGGTCTTGAAGCCCTGGAAGCCAGCGCCCAAATCCACGATAACCCTAAACCGGAACCTAAGGAGCAAAGCCTGACGGATAATGACGAGTTTGTTGAGCTGCTTGAAGGAGACGACTAATTAGTGTGGAGTGTGGAGTGTGGAGTGTGGAGTTTAGATGTTATTTACAAAATGAAAACTGATTACTACACATAAACTAGTAGACTGTGACATTTAATACTTTGCTCTTTCTTCTTTCTGTCATTCCGGGCTTGACCCGGAATCCTTTGGAGGTAAGCTGGGGATCCCGGATCAAGTCCGGGATGACGTTAGGGTTGATTTTGTTAAAATTTAGTTGACACATGATACTAGTTATACAGCTATTATTAAATAAAATGCGTTTCGCGAAGCAAAACTTCCACAACTCCACACTCCACTCTTCACACTCCACACTTAAAAAACAAGATGCAGGAGTGATGGTATAATATGGCAGAAAAAAAACTATATAAATTTCGCATTTCTGCTTGGATTTTGTTTCTAAGTTGTTTTTTTCTTGTTTTGGGCCAGCCTGTTCCGTCTTGGGCGGAGGAACTTGGTATTGGGGCTAAGGCAGCGGTTTTGATTGATCTGAAAAGCGGCCAGGTCTTGTGGGAAAAGAATTGTGATCAGCCTTTGCCGCCTGCCAGCACTACCAAAATTATTACAGCTATCACAGCCCTTGATCTGGCCTCATTGGGTCAGATTTACCAGGTAAGCCCAGCTGCCGCTGCCGTGGGAGAATCCTCTGCCAAGCTGCGCCCGGGAGAAAAGCTCTATATGATGGAATTGCTGCAAGGGGCCTTGATTTGTTCCGGAAACGATGCCTGTTATGGCATTGGTGAGGCAGTGGCGGGATGCGAGCCTCTTTTTGTGCATTGGCTGAACCTGAAAGCAGCCAGCCTGGGGGCCTACAGCGCTAATTGGCTCAACACCAATGGCCTGCCTCAGGAAGGCCATGCCGTCAGTGTCCGGGATTTGGCCCAAATCAGCCGTTATGCTATGGCCAATCCTTGCTTTAGCAGTATTGTCTCCACTCAATATGCTACCATTGGTCAAGCGGGCAACCGCCGCCGCCTTAAAAATACTAACAGGCTGCTTTTTGAGAATAATGAGATCATCGGAATCAAAACCGGAACCACAACTGCAGCCGGGCGCTGCCTGGTATCTGCCATGGAACATCAGGGAGTAAGCATGCTCTGTGTGGTTTTTAATAGCCCGGACCGCTTTGGTGAAAGCTTGCGCTTGCTTCATTATGGCATGGATAACTTCAAACCTCTCCAATTGGCAAATCGCGGGGAATTACTAGCCCTGTTGCCGATCAATCCGGATGGAAAGACGGCAAGTGACCTGACTGCGGTAGTAGCGGATAATGACAGCTATTATCTATGCAAAAAAAACCAGGTCAGTGATTTATCATTGCATTGGCAATTGCCTTCGTACTTATTGGAGCAACCTCAGGCTGAGACTCCGGCAGGAAATTTATTCCTTTTGAATAAAGAAGGGAAAATATTAGCTCAAGTAGGCTTAAGGTATGCACCATTAGCGCAAAATTATGAAAAATAAGTTTATTCTTGTCTTCTTAACACCTGCTCCTAACTTATAATTAAAACTTCTCTTTGCGAAAAAGGATTTTTTTTGCCGATAAAGAAAATAATATAAGTAAAAAATAAATAAATCCAACCGGAGGGAAAATGGCCTACAAAGATATTTTAGCCAATGGCATACGGGTAATAACTGAACCCATGCCTCATCTTTATTCTGTGGCTACAGGCATTTGGTGCAATATTGGCTCCATCAATGAAACGCCGCTTTTGGGTGGGGTTTCTCATTTTTTAGAGCATATGCTCTTTAAAGGCACAAAGCGGCGGGACGCCAGGGAAATTGCCCAGGCTATGGAAGCAGTGGGCGGGCAAATGAATGCCTTCACCTCCAAAGAATATACCTGCTATTATACCAAATGCCTGGCTGAACATTTCGGTCATTCAGTTGATTTACTTTCGGATCTCTATTTATGTTCCTTGCTGGATGAGGAAGAATTTTCCAAAGAGAAAGGGGTCATTCTGGAAGAAATCAATATGTATGAGGATGCTCCCGACGATTTGGTTCACGACCTGCTGGCAGCAGCTATCTGGGGCGGACATGCCTATGGTCGCCCAATAATCGGCAGCAAAGATACGGTTTCTTCCCTGAGCGCCGGACAGCTGCAAGCCTATTACCGGACTACCTATCAGCCGGAGTCCACCATCATTGCAGTGGCCGGCAATGTAACCAGGGAAGAAGCGGTGGCTGCCGCGGAAAAATATTTTGGCAGCTTTACCCGGTGCGATACCCCGAAAAATGGTCTAACTATTGATAAAACAAAGCCATCGACCCGGGCAGCCCAGACCTATATTTATAAAGATATAGAACAAGTCCATCTCTGCCTGGGCTTCCCGGCGCCCACAGCCCATGATGAAGACCGTTATGTCGCCAAACTGCTGGCAGCAGTTTTGGGAGGCTGCGCCAGTTCCCGGCTTTTTCAGGAAGCCAGAGAAAAGCGAGGCCTCACCTATAGCATTTTTTCTCATCATATCAGCTATGATCAAGCAGGTTGCCTGGCTGCATATGCCTCTGCCAGCCCGGGAAAAATCCAGGAAGTAGCCCGGATCATGCTGGAACAATTCGCTGATATTGCAGCCCATGGCCCCACAGAGGAAGAGATCGAAAATATCAAAAAGCAAAGCAAGGGTAATATGCTGCTGGGCATGGAAAGTTCCGGCAGCATGATGAACCGCCTGGGCCGGGATGAGGCAGTACTGCAAAGAGTGGTTCCTTTGGAGGAAACTCTGGCTAAAGTCAATGCGGTTGACGGGACCTCTATCCAGCGTCTGGCTCAGGATATTTTCCAAACGGACAAGCTTGTGCTGGCCTTGGTAGGACCGGAAAAGCTTCCGCAATTGTCGTTCTAGCTAGGGATTTGGGGGCAGGGGTTAAAAAAAAGGAGTGAATATTTTATGCACAGATCAACAATAATCAAAATTGCCTCAGTGATTCTTCTGATCCTTATTGCCGGGGTAGTTTGCTATGTTTTGTTCGGTGGTGAAAAAAATCCGGCAGATCCGGAAATACCGCCTGCTGCATCCTTGCATTATGATTATCAAAAACTATATGAATACAAAAACATCCAAAATACAGCTGAAGTCACGGAGCTGCTTGGTTTTTTGCAGACTGCCAATGATCTTTCCATTGACGGCGCCTACCTCTCGGAGGATGCCCTTGATGTCCGCTTCATCTTGAATCTCGGCCCGGGTGAAGAATACCATGTCAACAGTACCACCGAAATGCAGGATATGGTAATTCTCTTTGCCCTGATTGAAAATCTCGACCGCATTTCCTTTATCTATACCCAGGAAGCTTATGGTCTGGTTGCTCCGGTATTCAGAGCAAATGCCAATGATGTTTTTGCCGGAGATATTGCCTCAGGCGCCCAAACAAAAGAACTGTTTGCAGGTCATTTCGCGGAGCAAGTAGAAGATTTATTCTACAACCCTGATGTTAAATCGGTCGTATCATATGATATTGATATTGCGGGGTCAAAAGACTAATGCAAAGTATTGCTGTTAAAATCAAAACTTTACCCCATTTTAAGGGGCTGCCCTTGCCGGCTTATCAAACGGCAGCAGCGTCCGGCTTGGATTTACCGGCTGCGGTAAAAGCAGAAGGTCTGCTTTTGGCTGCCGGCGCTTATGCTTTGGTTCCTACCGGCCTAACCATGGAGCTGCCTAAAGGTTATGAAGCTCAAGTAAGGCCCCGCAGCGGTTTGGCTGCCCGTCACGGCATCGGGGTTTTGAACAGCCCCGGTACCATTGATGCGGATTACCGGGGGGAGGTTCAGGTGATATTGATCAATCATGGCAAGGAAGATTTACTGATAAGCCGGGGAATGCGGATCGCCCAAATGGTAATTGCCCCAGTCTATCAGGCTGATCTGCGGGTCTTAGGCGATGATGAGGAATTGGCTGCAAGCGATAGAGGTAGTGGAGGCTTTGGCCATACCGGAGTATAAGCCGCAGATCCTTAATTGTAAAGGGAAAATTATTAAAGACTCGCTTTGCTAAGACCTATGTTTTTGGCTCAATCTGCAAGTGTCCAGGTTATAAAACTTATCCTTTTTGCATAGGATTTAATAATTCACAATTCACAATTCACAATTCACAATTATTTTTTTTCGCTCCGCGAAAAATGAATTGAGGTTTTCCTCTCATTTTGTGGTATGTTTTGTGAATTGACTCAAGGAGGGTCTGGTTATGCGGTTGAGTGAGTTTGCCGGTAAGAGGATCATTAATATTTCTGATGGGGGTATTTTGGGTACTGCCGGGGATTCCGATTTGCTGGTGGATGGTGATTCCGGTGATATTATGGAGATTATTTTGCCCCAGGGCAGGGGTTTTTCTTCCTTCGGCGGCAGCAGTCACCGCCAGATCTCCATTCCCTGGCAAACGGTAAAAAAAGTCGGTTCCGAAGTTATTGTGGTGGAAGTCGCTAATTAGAGGTAAGTCAAATGGTACGACAGATCAAAATTCTGGTGAACGGCGCAGCCGGAAAAATGGGACGGGCAATGATAAACGGCATTCTCCCGGAGGCGGATTTGCAGATCGTAGCTGCTGTTGATTTAAAACAAACTGGCGCTGATATTGGCGTCCTCTCTTGTGATTACCCTTGGGAGATAAGAATAGAAACAGATCTCTTAGGCGCCCTGATCCGCACCCAGCCGGATGTGATGTTGGATTTTACTAATGCCCAAGCTGCCTTAAGGAATGTGCGAACGGCTCTGGAGCATAAAGTTGCTACCGTAGTCGGCACTACCGGGCTGGAATCCCAAGATCTGGAAAAACTGGGAGCGCTGGCAAAGGAGCGGCAAACCCCGGTTTTTGTGGCGCCCAACTTTTCCCTGGGGGCAGTATTGATGATGAGCTTTGCAGCTCAGGCGGCCCTTCATTTTCCTCATGCGGAAGTGATCGAACGGCATCATGATCAAAAACTGGATGCCCCTTCCGGCACGGCTATTGCCACTATGGAGGGCATTGCCAAACAACGGGCCGCCTTTGCTCAGGGAGATTTACATGAATTTGAAAAAATCCCCGGCAGCCGGGGCGGAGATTATCAGGGTATGAGGGTACACAGTATACGCTTGCCCGGCTATGTGGCCAGCCAGGAAGTGGTTTTTGGCGGTTTGGGACAGATTTTCACCATCAAACACGAAGCTTTGAGCCGGGAAGCATATCTGCCGGGAGTCCTTTTAGCCTTGCGCAAAATCAATTGCCTGCAAGGATTAGTTTGTGGATTGGAGGCGCTTTTGTAGACTTCGGAGCTATTGTTGTTTTTGCTGAGTATATTTTTTTTGAAAGATATACTGGTAAAATATGGTAATTTTTGGTTTTGAAAAATTCTCAGTTGGCTCTTGCCAAAACCCTTTAAGTATGATAAAATATTTTTGTTGTGCGGCGCCATGGCCAAGTGGTAAGGCAGAGGACTGCAAATCCTTTACCCCCGGTTCAAATCCGGGTGGCGCCTCCAAATTCCTGTTTTTCTAATGCTTCTTGCGCCAAAGTGACAAACGATATTATTATCCCCCCTACTTATTTTTATAAGAGTGCTAGGGGGCTTTTTTTATTTATCTTGATTGTGAATAGCCTCACCGTTTTAGTCATATGCTAGATAGACAGAATGAAACTGACTATATTGAGGTGAGGGTATATGGAAACAGTATCTTGGGGCAAATTGCCGCAATATTTTTATCAACAAAGAGAGGTCGGCCTCAGCCTGAATGCTGCGGCCATGTTTTTCCCTCTTTCTTATGGGGAAATGATGGAGCCCCGGTGGCAGCAGGCTTATGAGGATATGGCCTGCCTGGAAAAGGGTGAACCGGTCAATGCTGCAGAAAACCGCCCCGTGGGCCACTATTGGCTGCGGGCGCCCCACCTGGCCCTCACCCCGCAAATAAATCAAACTATCACCAAAGCCGGACAACAATTGCGCCATCTGGCAGCTGATATTAAAAGCGGGCAAGTAAAGCCTCCTAAAAGCCAACGTTACAGCCATTTCCTCCTTATAGGTATTGGCGGTTCCATCCTCGGCAGCAAGCTGCTGGCGGAGGCTTGCGCCAAAAACAGCTCTATTGCCCCCTTTTTTCTGGATAATACCGACCCGGATGGAATGGATAAAATGTGGCAAAACATTCTGCCTCATTTGGCTTCCACATTGATTATTGTAGCTTCCAAGAGCGGCAGAACTATGGAAACCCTTAATGGCTTAAGGGAGGCGGAGCACCTTTTTGCCGTTAATAATCTCTATTTGCCAAGCCAGGCCGTGGCTATCACTTTAGAGGATAGTCCTTTGGCCGTCAAAGCCCAAAAGGAAAATTGGCTGGCCTTGCTGCCTATCTGGCCCTGGATCGGCGGGCGCACTTCCATCACTTCGGCGATGGGCCTCTTCCCTGCCGCCTTGCTGGATATTAATATTGACCAATTCCTTAAAGGGGCGGCTCTGATGGATATTAGTACCAGACAAAGACAGCGCCAGGATAATCCGGCT
>Ga0082212_10011443_pt1 | contig 11255 bp, 4 predicted proteins | sample TergutNt197P3_FD_71548 | JGI IMG/M metagenome (GOLD analysis project Ga0082212, IMG submission 71548) | Neocapritermes taracua P3 segment gut microbial communities from Petit-Saut dam, French Guiana - Nt197 P3 | ecosystem: Host-associated > Arthropoda: Insects > Digestive system > Gut ... | reverse complement strand
CGAGTATGACGATGGCACACGCATCGAAGGCGAGTATGACGATGGCACACGCATCGAAGGCGAGTATGACGATGGCACACGCATCGAAGGCGAGTATGACGATGGCACACGCATCGAAGGCGAGTATGATGATGGCACACGCATCGAAGGCGAGTATGACGATGGCACACGCATTGAAGGCGAGTATGACGATGGCACACGCATCGAAGGCGAGTATGACGATGGCATTCGCATCAACGGCGATTATGGCGAGGCCACACGCGTCAACGGCGATTACGGCGCTGCTGAAACTATAATCAGCACATCTCCGATTAGGACCGACAAAGATGCTTATAATGTCGAGTTTGATCTGGTCGTCACAGACTCGGAAGGTGAAGAAGTATACAGCGGGAAAATATCTAACCACGGATCTGTTGAGATTCCGGATCTCGCTCAGGGTGTATATACCGCTACCCTCAGTGGTGATGACATTGGTACAGTAAGCAAAAACGGAACTGTGAACGCAAGCGATATGTCAACTATTGCATTCAACGATATCGCTGCAGTAAAGGGAGCGGACACACTCGAAGCTCTGGCTGATGTATTCAGAGACAACGTCCTGGCTGACGTACACAAAGACAACAAACTGGCCGACAAATTCGAAGACAACAAACTGGCCGATAAGTTCGAAGACAACAAACTGGCAGACGTGTTCGAAGACAACAAACTGGCAGACAAATTCGAAGACAACAAACTGGCCGATAAGTTCGAAGACAACAAACTGGCCGACGTGTTTGAAGACAATAAACTGGCCGATAAGTTCGAAGACAACAAACTGGCTGACGTGTTCGAAGACAACGTCCTGGCTGATGTATTCAGAGACAACGTCCTGGCTGACGTACACAAAGACAACAAACTGGCTGATGTATTCAGAGACAACGTCCTGGCTAACGTGTACAAAGACAACAAACTGGCCGACGTATTCGAAGACAACAAACTGGCCGACGTATTTGAAGACAACAAACTGGCCGACGTGTTTGAAGACAACAAACTGGCTGACGTGTTCGAAGACAACAAACTGGCCGACGTGTTCGAAGACAACAAACTGGCCGACGTGTTCGAAGACAACAAACTGGCCGACGTGTTCGAAGATAATAAACTGGCCGACGTGTTCGAAGACAACAAACTGGCCGACGTGTTCGAAGATAATAAACTGGCCGACGTGTTCGAAGACAACAAGCTGGCTGACGTATTCGAAGACAACAAACTGGCAGACGTATTCAAAGACAATAAACTGGCTGACGTGTTCGATGATAACTTCCTTGAGGACGAGTACCTTGAAGACATTATCCTTGAGAAGAAGTATGCAGACGATATAATCCTACCTGCTATCTACCTCGGAAATGATGATCCTGATGATATCGTGAACAAAGACGTCGCAATATACAGCCCGGTAAAGGTTTGGCCATAAACACTAAATTACGCAAGCGTTTTGTTCGATACTAGAAGCATATGGGGAGAGGTGCTCCGCGCCTCTCCCGCTCCCCTGACAAAACGTAAAACGATGAAAAGAAACTGATGAATGGTGATTATATGAAAAGAACACTAACTTTACTCCTATGTCTATGTATGTTGCTGACTGTTTTCCCCGCGTTCGCAGCTCTGGCCGACGACGGTCAGGAAGTCACCGATGAGCTGGTATCCGAAGTCGATGGAGACACAGTAGGTCCCGATATCGATGCACCGATAGTGATCGTCGATGACTATGAGGAACTCTATGATGACCCTGACGACACGGAAGCTATCTACGAGGACGGGAATACGATCTACGATCTGGAAAACGAAATTGACGTACTGCCCGCTCCCGAGGAAGACGAACCTCAGCAGGATTCGGACACAGGAGACAACGACTCAGAGATATACAGCGACGACTCATTCGATGACGAAAACGCTGCTCAGATCGACGGCGCCGACTATGTCCTTGATGAGATTCTCATAAAGTTCAAAGAGCCCTGGCAGGTGCCGGGCAAAGAGAAGCAACTCCAGCACGAGATCGACAAGGTCCAAAAGCTCGGTTTTGTGGAAGGCCTTGATGTGTATGTAGTAAAGGCGGCTGATTTATCCAAAAACCCGAATGCCGTACTGAACCAGTACAAAAACAACAAGTACATCGAGTATGTTGAACCTAATTATAAACTAAAGCTGGAGTATATACCCTCAGATCCAAACTACAAGCTCTTTCAGACTACTGCAATGAATACGCTCAACGCTCCTGCCGGATGGGACATCATAAAGGGCAGCAGCGGGGCGGTAGTTGCAATAGTCGACTCAGGAGTTGCAACGCATCCGGACTTGCCTCCGGTATTTAGCGGATACTCCGTCACCTCCTCGCTCGCATACACGAACGACAAACTATTGCATGGCACTGCTGTCGCAGGCGTCGTGGGTTCGATCGGCGATAACGGGATCGGAGGCGCAGGGCTAAACTGGAGCGCCAGCATAATGCCCGTAAAAATCGATGACGCCGCAGGCTCGCTGCCGGTAGCCAACGTTGCCAAGGGCATCATATGGGCTGCAGACAACGGAGCAAAGATAATCAACTTAAGCCTTGGAACTACATCTGACAGCGCAACCCTGAAAAATGCAATAGACTACGCATACAACAAAGGCTGCGCGATTTTCGCAGCAACCGGTAATGCAGGAAAGAACAGTATTGAATACCCTGCACGATATCCCAACGTTATGGCTGTGGGTTCATACTCAGGCTCGGCACGTGTCGTGACATCAAATTATGGCGCCGGAATGAATGTTGTAGCACTCAACTCATACTACACTACGCAGGCTTCAGGGATTTCCGGTAACTCCTCCGGTACCTCATTCGCAACACCGCAGGTCTCCGGTCTGGCTTCATTGATTTGGGGCCTCAATCCAAAACTCACAAACGATCAGGTATACAGCCTTATCCAGCAGGGCGCCAGCGGTGATGGGAAGTACCTGAACGACGAAATCGGCTATGGCTTCATCAACATCGGCAAGACCCTTGAGCTCGCGCTGGCTTCCGCCGGCGGTTCCGCGGGCGACGCCGAAGCCAAAGCGAAGGCTGAAGCGGAAGCTGCCGCGGCTGCGGCTGCGGAAGCGGAAGCAAAGGCGAAAGCCGAGGCTGAGGCTGCTGCGGCTGCGGAAGCAAAAGCGAAAGCTGAAGCCGAAGCCGCCGCGAAGGCAAAGGCAGAAGCGGAAGCAGCGGCTGCTGCAGCTGCGGAAGCTGAGGCGAAGGCGAAAGCTGAAGCTGAGGCAGCGGCTGCCGCGGAAGCGGAAGCCAAGGCAAAAGCCGAGGCCGAAGCCGCTGCAAAAGCCAAAGAAGAGGCTGAGGCAAAGGCTGCTGCGGAAGCAGAAGCCAAAGCGAAGGCGGAAGCGGAAGCTGCCGCGGCGGCGGCCGCAGAGGCTGAAGCCAAGGCAAAGGCGGAAGCTGAGGCTGCTGCGAAAGCAGCGGAAGAGGAAGCGGCAAAGCTGCCTCCCGAAACACCTCAGGAAACACGCACTCCCCCTGTCATCACGCTGACTGGTTTCAGCGAAATGACTCTTGAGTACGGTCAGACATACGTTGAGATGGGCTATGCAGCGGTTGACTGCAAGGGCGTGAACATCACCTCTTCCGTTAAGGTTACGGGCAACGTTGATATATGGAAAGCCGGCCTTTACACCGTAACATACGAGGTCAAGGACTCGGCGGACCTCTCAGCCCGCGCCACCCGCACTGTGATCGTCAATCCGAAGCCGCCTGAACCCGAGCCGCCCAAAGCTCCGAAAATAACGATAATCGGCTCAAACCCGATAATCCTGCATTCGACGAGCAGCACGGTGTACAAAGAGCAAATGGCGAAAGCAGTTGACGGCGACGGAACGGATATATCCAATCTGGTTGTAGCTTCCGGAACGATAAACCGCACAGTGCCCGGTACGTATGTTATAACCTACACAATCACCAGCCCGACGACAGGCCTCTCCGCTTCTGCGACGCGCAACGTGCGCATCGTAGCCCCGACAGAGAAAAAAGACCCGCGCACAAAGTACGGGCTCAGCGGCCAGGCTAAAGCGGGGGCGAAGGTCACCCACACAGGCATAGTTTCAAGCGCGCTTGGTTTCTTTGACCTGCAGGTGAGCAGCATTGACAAGAACATGACCATAACCGCCCAGCTCATCGACACGGTGACGAAGAAAGCAGTGGTGACCGATAAGTTCACCGCCGCAGGGACAAAGCAGTATAAGATCGACGCCGGTAAGTACGAACTTCAAGTGACAATCGACCAGGCTAACGGCAACAGCAAGTACGCTATTGATCTGCTGATGCCGGAAGTGACGACAGTCACGTTCCAGGACGTGGAAGTGCCTCTGTTCACAATGCCTCAGGTAGCGCCGATTGGCTCAAACCCGATAATCCTGCACCTTGGCGGAACGCCTTACCTTGAGCAGGGCGCCAGGGCGTCGGATTTCCTCGGGAACGATATCTCCGATCAAGTTGAAATAATCGGAAAGCCCGATGAAAGCGTTGCGGGATCATACATTGTGACATACCGCGTCATGAGCCCCACAGGCTTTGCGGTGGAAGTCACTCGCGAAGTGCGCATCATAGCGCCCGATGAGTTCGGGTACTTTGAAGAAGATGAAGTGCCGCTTGAAGAGTTCCCGCCCGATACGGAAGGCGCGCCCGAACCGGCGCAGGAGCCTGCCCTCCAGACGATCACCTACGTAGTAGTCAAGGGCGACAGCCTGTACTCCATCGCACAGAGGTTGCTCGGCAACGGCAACCGTTGGGGTGAGATCTACGACGCGAACAAGGCTGTAATAGGCAAGGATCCGAGGATCATTCTACCAGGCATGGCGCTGACGATCAGGATCTGATAGAGCGTCGAAAAGGCTGCTGTCAGATCCACCGGTACAGCAAGCATCACCGGTACAGCAAGCATCACCGGTACAGCAAGCATCACCGGTACAGTAAGCACAGTTTTCATCACAGCTTATTTATCAGCTATACAGTAAAGCAAGACAGCAGCATTACGATTGCACCATTCCCGGAAAACGAGGGATACGGCAATAAACCGATCCCTCGTTTTCCTTGTATCCTGTTTTCCGGGTAAAATCTGTAACTATGACTCACAAGCAACCATGATTCACGTAACAGTTCAGAGTGTATCCGCTTGATCCACCGCATCTCCTTGACGCTTAAATACCCGGGCTGTATAATGAAACCAAGAAAACACGGGAGGGAGTCCACAGTGAAAAATATTGTGAAGAGAAGATTTTTGGCGACTCTGCTGACCATTGCATTGCTGTTTACAGTGCTGCTGCCGGCTCTTGCAGCCGGAGAGGATGGTCCGGGCGATCCGCCTGATATGCCGAACCACGTTACGGTTACAGATACTGCAGTTTCCTATTCCACGCCGGTGTACACCGGAAGCGGCAGCAATCGCACAGGCTCGACCAATGTAACGCTGATATTTAAGCTGTCGGACGAAAGCGTTGTTGAGAAAGTGGAAGCATTCACAGGAATCAACACAACCACTACACGGAACGTGTCCTATAACATCGGCTGTAATCACGTCACGGCAGTAATCACCGTGACTGCATCCGGAAGCAATAACAATATGAACATTACCGGCGCAACAGCCGGAAACATAGATATCAGCGACAGCATTACCACTGAAACAGTTCTCGCTCCCACCTGTGAAGATGTTGGCATAAGAACTCATACCTGCGGCATTTGCGGCGATACATACGCAGAAGTTCTCCCGCCTCTCGGGCACGACACGGACGAAGGCGAGGTCACTATTCAGCCCGCGTGCGAAGATGAGGGTGAGATCACGTACACCTGCGCGCGCTGCGATAAAATCATCACAGAGGTCATACCGCCTCTCGGACACATCATGGACGAAGGCGTGGTCACTATCCAACCCACTTGCGAAGATGAGGGCGAGATCACGTACACCTGCGCGCGCTGCGACAAAATCGTCACAGAGGTCATACCGCCTCTCGGACACATCATGGACGAAGGCGTGGTCACTGTCCAACCCACTTGCGAAGATGAAGGCGAACTTACGTACACCTGCGCGCGCTGCGATAAAACCGTCACAGAGGTCATACCGCCTCTCGGACACGACTGGGGCGAGTGGATCGTTACCATACCCGCTTCCTGTGAGGGAGCAGGCGAAAGAACGCGCGTATGCGGAAATGACCCTGCGCATACAGAGACAGAGGTAGTTCCGCCGCTTGGGCACGACTACATTGGCGTGATAACAGTTCCTGTGTTCTGCTGTCTGCTTGACGGGCTTATGACATACACCTGCTCACGCTGCGGCGACACTTATACAGAGATTATCCCGAAGCTGGAGAACCACATCACTGTTGAGAGTATGGCGTTCACAGGCTTTTCGACAACATACTCAGGCAGTGGAAGCGGAAGGGTTGCAGCGATCGCTGTGAACATGGAGTTCACGCTGTCAGACGGCAGCACTGTTGTGATTTCCGATGAACTAACGGGAATAAATAGTCCGCATACAGTACTTCGGACATACGCAGTTGGCTGCGAGTTGGTTACTGTCGGTTTTGATATTGATACGACCGGTTCAAACAACAGCATGATAGTAACAACCGTAACAGCCAAGATTCATGAGAAAGAGTATAACGAAGAAAAACATAGTGCGGATTACAGCGCAGTCAACGCAGCTATCAGCGCTGCAAACGCGCTGAACGGGAGCAACTACTACGATTTCAGCGGAGTAGAAGCAGCTGTCGCGGCAGTCGTGTTCGGCCTCGACCTCACACACCAGGCAACAGTGGACGCCTACGCAGCCGCGATTTTTACCGCAATCGAAGCGCTGATCCCGCTGCCCGCTGATTATACCGTACTTGACGCAGCGCTTGAAGAAGCATACTCAGTGAACATCAGCATATACACAGCGGAAAGCCTCGCTGCACTCGCAAACGCTGTCGCGGCCGGAGAAGAAATAGATCGTAACTTGACAATACTCAGCCAGAGTATAATCAATCAAGCAGCGGAGAATATCAACGCTGCAATCGCAGCTCTTGAGTATAAGCCGGCCGACTATTATGCGGTCGAAGCGGCGCTCGGCGCCGCAGCGGCACTGGACAGTGAACTGTACACAGAAGATAGCTGGGCTGTTCTGCAAGCGGCAATAGATGCTGTAATATATGGCAAGAACATAACTGAACAAGAAACTGTAGACGCCTACGCAGCGGCAATCCTTGCAGCCATTGAAGCGCTGGTCCCTGACAACTTCTGTGAGCACGATTGGGATGATGGCGTCGTGACAACGCCTGCAACCTGCATAAGCACAGGCGTGATGACTTACACATGCTCAATATGCAAAGAGACAAAGACGGATACCATCCATATCGACCCGGACGCACACTCATATGGCGAAGGCGCATATACCGGGCCAACATGCGAAGTCGACGGCTACTGGACATACGAGTGCACACTTTGCGGAAATAGTTACACTGAGCAGGATATAGGCTCAGCGCTGGGACATAACTACGTGGGCGCATATACCGAGCCAACATGCGAAGTAGACGGCTACTGGACTCACGTATGCACACGATGCGGAGATAGTTACACTGAGCAGGATACCGGCTCAGCGCTCGGGCATAACTACGTGGGTGTCGTGACAACACCAGCTACCTGCGTGAGTAAAGGCGTGATGACTTACACCTGCTCCAGATGCGGAGATAACTATACCGAAGAGATTCCACTGAACCCGGACAATCACGTGGGTGGTACTTATGAGTCTGTTATAACACCTGCTACATACGACTCCGAAGGCCTGATGGGCATTTACTGCAGCAACTGCCACGCGCAGCTCAGCACCCGGGTTATTCCTATAATAACCTGTGAGCACGAGTGGGACAGCGGCGTCGTGACAACCCCAGCGACTTGCGTCAGCGCAGGCATAATGACTTTCACATGCTCAATATGCAAAGAGACAAGAACGGAGATCATCCCGATTGACCCGGACGCCCATGCGTATGGCGAAGGCGCATATACCGGACCAACATGCGATGTCGACGGCTACTGGACTTACGTATGCACACGATGCGGAGATAGTTACACTGTGCAAGACACCGGCTCAGCCCTCGGGCATAACTACGTAGGCGTCGTGACAACACCAGCTACCTGCATAAGCATAGGCGTGATGACCTTTACGTGCTCCAGATGCGACGATAGCTATACCGAAGAGATTCCACTGAACCCGGATAATCACGTGGGCGGTACTTATGAGTCTGTTATTACTCCTGCTACATACGACTCCGAAGGCCTGATGGGCATTTACTGCAGCAACTGCCACGCGCAGCTCAGCACCCGGGTTATTCCTATAATAACCTGTGAGCACGATTGGGGCGCAGGCGTCGTGACAACCCCAGCGACTTGCGTCAGCGCAGGCATAATGACTTTCACATGCTCCAGATGCGGAGACAGCTATACTGAAGAGATTCCGATAAATCCGGACAATCACGTTGGTAGAACTTACGAGGAAGTTATAACACCGGCGACAAACACTACAGCAGGGGAAATGGGTATTTACTGCAGCAGTTGCGACGAGCTGCTCAGTACAAGAACTATACCGGCAACTGGTGACGGTCCAGGACCTGGACCAGGCCCTGGACCCGGATTAAGCGATCTGGATGAGGAAGAGCCTGAGGAAGAGCTCGAGGAGGAAGAAGAACCCGAAGAAGAAGAGGTCGAGTTCGAGGAAATTGAGACGCCTCTCGGAGAGTTTGACAGCTGGCTTAACCCGTTTCGGGATGTGCACTCAATAGACTGGTTCTATGAGGCCATCGCATATAACAACATGAAAGGCCTCATGAACGGAACCGGCGACGACACATTCTCGCCGTCCACGCGCCTCTCAAGAGCAATGCTGGTAACGATCCTGTGGCGCAGGCTCGGCAGCCCGATAATGTCGCGCAGTATGGTCGGTATTCCATTCACCGATGTTTCGGACGACGAATGGTACTCAGAAGCAATAACATGGGCAAGCGCTAACGGCATCGTGCTTGGCTACGGCGACGGCAGGTTCCGCCCTGACAATGATATTACGCGCGAGGAACTGGCGACGATCCTGCATCGTTTTGCGATTTACAGTTATGAGTGGGAGCCATACGGAAGCGAAGAGGCAGAAACCGCTGCGTTAAGAGCCCTGAGCGCTTACTCCGACGCCAAGGATATATCAGAGTTTGCAGTTAAGGCAATGACATGGGCAAACTCGAACGGTTTGATCACAGGCCGTACGGACACAACGCTTGCGCCAAAAGAATATGCCACGCGCGCTGAGGCTGCAATGCTTATGATGCGTTACACCAGGAATATAACGAACGGTTAGCAATGACAGTCTCGCAGCAGTAATTGGGCAGCATATGAAGTGTGTTGCAAAGTGTAATCAACACTGCACAGCGTATTGCAAAAAACAAACGCAGGAGGCAGAATTCCACGCTGGAATTCTGCCTCTTTTTTATTGAGATTAATCCGAAGAAGAGAGCTAAAGACCTATTATCGTCTCTAATGATATACCTGTCATTTCAGCAATCTTTTCATCATCAACCCCATGAGATCGCAGGGCATTGACAACCTTGCGCCGAACCTCTGTTTGCTTAAGTCGCTCCTCTTCCCGGGCTTCTTCCCGACCTTCTTTGCGGCCTTCTTCGCGGGCTTCCTCTTGCCATACCGCTTTAGCAACGTCGATGTCAAACTTTGTGTACAGCATGTTTTCAACCTCCGATCTGCGCTCTGTCAAAAACGCTGACAGCACGCCATTATCTATATCGTCTCTAATGATATACCTGTCAATCCGGCAATTTTTTCATCATCAAATCCCTGAGATCGCAGGGCATTGACAATCTTGCGCCGCTCCTCTATTTGCTTAAGTCGCTCCTCTTCCCGGCCTTCTTCGCGGGCTTCCTCTTGCCATACCGCTTTAGCAACATCGATGTCAAACTCTGTGTACAGCATGTTTTCAACCTCCGATCTGCGCTCTGTCAAAAACGCTGACAGCACGCCATTATCTATACAGTACTCTATTGCTTGCTTTATCGCTTCCAGAAGTTCCATACCGCTGTTCTTGTTGCGCCTGATTTGCTCGATAAATTCCGAATAACCAGCCAGCGTGCTGCTCTTACCAAGCAGCTCAGCGTTCCCGTTTGGGTTGATGTTCACTACGCGCACGGTTAACTCCATGCTCCCGAACTTCTCAACTGACTCATCCGATGTTTTGTACGCATCCGATAACCTGTAGATCCTCTCGTCAGGGAACTTCTTCTCCCCGTTATACAGTACGATAAACTCCGGTGTAGGAATCTTCAGCAGCCTATCCCGGTACACATCCTCATACTTTGCGATCCTCTCATACAATCTTGCTATATATAGCAGGATGCGCAGCGGCATGTTTTCGCTCAGAGTGCTTTGGTGCTCAATGAGTACCACGAACTTATCGTCGATCACAAACGAAACGTCGTTCTTCAGGTCTTTGATGAGGATGTCCTCAAGCGTATTCAATTCTACCGGCGTATCCTCGCCATAATTGGTGTTTGCGATCGCATTGTACAGCTCACGTAACCGAACAGGATCGCTGAACAACTCTGAAAACAGTGAACTCTTGAACTCACGATTTGCGCCCATTGTCTCTCATTTCTCCTTTCATATTATACATCACTGCAACAGGTTGCGCAAGCCATCTTACGTGCATGCCATAATGCACTGAAGTTGTGACTATAGTTACCTGTTGCCAATCCCGACTACCTAGGGGATGCTTAGGGGATGCTTAGAAGGTTCACAAGCCCATTATCTCATTTTCAGTGTCCAATAGTACGGACAGTGAACATTCATTAGCCGGAAGTCGCCGGAAGTCGCGCCGTAGTCATAGTCTTGTCCCGCTTTCCATTAAAGCTGACTCTCATTGCATCTTGCTATTTGAATCACTGGGATTCCAACATACAGTGACGTTGAAACACAATAAGCAGTCATGCGGCTACATCAAGTTGTCGCTTGACTGCTTATTGCGCTCACGTGCACGCCTCATAGCTCTTTGCCGTCGTAACCGCTCTAAGTTCGCCCAACCATCTGTGTCAAACTGTCGAGGTCGTATTCGCACCTCCGCAGCAACACTAGGAGCCTGTGTAGAAAGTCCCGCCATCATCTAGAGCCGGCGCAGCCGGCTTTGCACCGCCTCTTTCCGCCTGTTTTGCGCGTTTTTCGGTTAAATACAGCC
>Ga0082212_10011442_pt1 | contig 11255 bp, 6 predicted proteins | sample TergutNt197P3_FD_71548 | JGI IMG/M metagenome (GOLD analysis project Ga0082212, IMG submission 71548) | Neocapritermes taracua P3 segment gut microbial communities from Petit-Saut dam, French Guiana - Nt197 P3 | ecosystem: Host-associated > Arthropoda: Insects > Digestive system > Gut ... | reverse complement strand
TTCCGAAAAACTGCAAAAGGTATTTTTCACAAACAACACGATAGTTTTATCGACGACTTCCGGAAGCGGCTTGATGGAGGCCTCTGTCAACTGCTGCACCGCCAAGGGCGCGGCCGTGTTCTCAGTCGGCGCGTTTGGCGACAGGTGGGGCAAGATGGCCAAGGCGAACGGAAAGCCGGTCGATGTTTTCAAGGTGGAACCGGGAATGCCCACTTTGCCGGAAGATGTCGAGAAAGCCCTTTCCACCGGCAAATACGATCTGGTGACTGTGACCCACAACGAAACCTCCACGGGGGTGATGAACCCGGTTTTGGAAATCGGCGATGTGATAAAAAAATATCCGGAGGTCATATACTGCGTGGACGCGGTGAGCTCGATGGGCGGAGTCAAAATCGACGTGGACGGCTGCGGAATCGACATATGCGTCACATCGACGCAAAAGTGCCTCGGCTTGCCGCCCGGGCTCTCGATCTGCTCCGTTTCGGCAAAAGCCTTGGATCGCGCGAAAAGCGTCGAAAACAGGGGTCTGTACCTGGATCTGGTCGAGCTTTGCTCGTTCATCGAAACCAAAAATTATCAATACCCCTCCACCCCTTCGCTTTCGCATATGTTCGCCTTGGATTATCAGCTCACAAAAATCCTCGAAACCGAAGGGCTTGAGAACAGGTTTGCAAGACACGCCGAGCTGGCCGCCCGCGTGCAAAAGTGGGCGAATCTGCACTTTAAAGTATTGGCCAAAGAAGGCTATCAGTCGGTGACGGTGACCGCGATCGAAAACACAAAAAATATCGACGTGGGAGCTCTCGTCAAGGAGCTCGAAGCCGAAGGCCTGTTGATCGGAAACGGCTACGGCGAACTAAAAGACAAGACATTCAGAATAGCGCACATGGCCGAGCGGACCCTCGAGGAAATCGACGATTTGCTTTCGCGCATCGACAAAAAGCTGGGATTTTAAACCAAGGCAAAAATTTTCTGTCAAAACCGGGAGCGCGAACCGTCCCGCCCGCTGTTTGCCGCAGGCGGGGCGTTTTGCATACCGTTGGAAAAAACACGTTTATGGGCAGTATCATAAAAAAGAAAGCATGGGCCATAATACTTTTGATAGGGGTCGCGCTCGCCATCATGGGAATACTTCAGGGCGATTATCGCGACAACCTATTGAAGGCGATGACAATTTGTTTGGAGTGCATCGGCATTGGGTAGGAAAATCGGGAAAATGAGCAGGCGCAGAATGATACAAGTCATATCTGCGGCGATATGCAATTCGAATTTCAAAGGGTTTGCCGAGGGCAAAATTTACAGGGGCGATGTCAAAGGGGTCTGCGTACCCGGCCTGAACTGCTATTCCTGCCCCGGGGCGATCGCGGCCTGCCCGCTTGGCAGCCTGCAGTCCGCGCTGTCAGAGCTGAAATTCAAGCTTCCGCTCTATATCGCGGGCGTTCTCGTGATTTTCGGCATATCGTTTGGACGCTCCGTGTGCGCTTTCCTTTGCCCGTTTGGGCTGATGCAGGAGCTGCTGCATAAGATACCGTCGCCGAAACTGAAAAAAAGCGCATGGACGCGCCGCTTGTCTTTTCTGAAATATTTCATTTTGCTTGCGTTCGTGATCGGGCTGCCGATATATTCGCTTGTCCAAACGGGCGTCTCCGTCCCCGCTTTTTGCAAATATATCTGTCCTGCCGGAACATTGGAGGGCGGCGTCCCGCTCGTTGCCGCGAATCCGGACCTGCAAAGTATCGCCGGGATGTTGTTCAGCTGGAAAATTTTTGTGTTGGCGGCGGTTATCTCGCTGTCGGTTTTCATATACAGATTTTTCTGCCGTTTTCTCTGCCCGCTGGGCGCCATATATTCATTTTTCAACGATCATGCGATTACGGGGATTTCCGTGGACAAAGAAAAATGCTCGCAATGCAAAAACTGCGTGCAATCCTGCAAGATGGATACCCGCCGCATAAATGACCGCGAATGCATAAGATGCGGCGAATGCCGGCGGGCATGCGGTAATGGCGCGATAATTTTCAAGCCCAAAACAAAAAAGATCGATGAGGCGAAAAATCAGAAAAACGAAACTATACATGGCGGCGGGCGCAAATAATCGCCCGCCGCAGCCATATGGAAAGTGTTGCCGGCGATAAAATCTATATCGCTATGGGGTTCATTTTCCCAGCGTCCCGTATTTGAAGCTCTCCTCATATGCCGTGTCGAGCATGGCGACGATGTTTTCGGGCTTCACGTTGCCCATCACGTTGTGCACCTGGTTGAACACGAATCCGCTGTCCGGGGCGAGCGCGCTCATCAGATAGCGCACGTTTTGCGCCACTTCTTCCGGCGTTCCCGTGCCGAAGGCTCCGTGCGTGTCGCAGCCGCCGCCCCAGAAGCATATCTTGTCGCCATAATTTTTTTTCAAAGCGAATGGCTCCATATTCTGGCAGCTCACCTGCACCGGGTTGAGTATGTCCACGCCGCACTCGATCATTATCGGTATAAAGGGCTCCATCGCGCCGCACGAGTGGAAGAAGATTTTGTAATCCGAGTTGGCTTTGACGAAATCTATGTATTTTTTCAGCCACGGGGCAAACAGGTCGGCGTAGATCGACGGCCTCACAAACGGCGCCACCTGCGTCCCGAGATCGGAACCGAGGCATATCCCCTGAATATAGTTTCCGCATTTTTTCATGATGTCGGATACCGATTTTATGCTCCACTCATATCCGGAAGCGCAGTCTTTTGTCACTTCCTCGGGTTCGAGCATGATCTTGACCAAAAAATCCGGGCCATCCGAAAAATATCCGCTCCCCCCGCCCACATACAGCGTGAAATAGTCGGTTTCCTTGTATATTTTTTCCGCGTATTTGGCCACTTCGGAGGTGAAGTCGAGCCCGCTGGCCCATGTGTCGAAGCCCGCGCCGTCGAAAAAATATCCCCCCGCCGGGCTTTTCATGCGGCCGCTCCCGTCATTTCCCGAAAAGATCCAGGCTCCGTCCTCCTCGAGTTTTGGGTTTATTGCGCCGGAAATCTCGAATTCGTAGTGCTCCCTCGGTTTCCAGGTGCGCGTGGTCGGATATCCCGGGTGAAAAAGCATGCAGTCGCAGTGGAAACGCTCGAGAATGTCTTCGTCCACCCTCGCCAAAAACTGAAACGTGTCGATCACCTCTATTTTTTTCTTTGGCATGCCGAGGTATTCCCGCAAATTTTGATATGCATAGGCCGATATGCCGGTCGAGTAGTGCACCCCGAGGTCGATCGGCGTGCGGTCCACCGGCTTGTGCTCCACCGCGCGCATGACGCGCTCGCGGCGCGACAATGTTTCTTTTTTTTCGTTCATACAGTTTATATCCCTTTCCCTTTTTTAAAATTATATTTCCATTTTCAGAACTGCGGCCGCCGATGTTTTTCTGAAAACTGAAAACTGAAAACTACCCATGCGCATCTTCCGGGGTGTGGCTGTGGTAATGCCCGGAGGCGTGCATCTTGTTGTGCAGCGCGCGGTGCGCCCCCTCGAGCGCGGCGAGGGCGAGCTTGAATTGGCTCTCCTGCGCTTTTGTGCCCATGACTTTCAGATAGGCTGTCGCGCCCTCTATCTGGTCGAGTATCGTGGATGCGTCGGGGGCGGAAAACAAAGGCTTGCCCGCCACCGTCACAAATACCGCGCTCGTGTGCGCCGTGATCACTTCGGGCTGGTTTTTCTCCAGGCGTCCGCGCACGCGCAGCGCGATCCAGGCGCTTTCTTTTATATTCGCGGAAAAATATCCGCTCTTCTCGCCGAGCAGGCCCTCAAAGCGGATCGTCTCCGCGGTTTCGCCGTTTATGACAAGCTCGAGCGAGCTTATCGGTATTACCGCAGAGGCGACATCCCACTCCACAGTTAGATTTCCGCCGCCCGATGCCAGGTTCAGGCTGCCGCCCATGCCCTGCCCTTCTACCCTCATATCCACCAACGCGCCCGAGGTCACAAATGTGCGTCTGGCGATCACGGCTTCTTTCCAGGTTTGATAGCAAAGCGGGCCGTCTATTTTCGCGTATGTGCGCATTTCGCCCACTGCGGTGCCCGCGCTCATCTTGTCGGTGCCGCCCACCGCCGCCATATTATACCCGCAGTTTAGATATCTGTACCAGTCCGAGAGATAATGCGGGCTTATGCCCGTCGCGCCCAGTTTGGTCACTTCGACGCCGTCGATGAGCTCCGACACGATCGCCGCCGCGTTTTCGGCCCTGGGGTTTGGGAAATGCGGCAGTATCACCAGTCCGTTCTGCGAGCGGCATTTGGCCGCCCACTGCGTGAGCGTGAACTCGACCGGATCCCCCTGCGCGGATTCGTCGGGGCCGCCCGTGGTGAGCGGCAGTATCATCGCGCCCTCATAGCCGAGAAGCGAGATGTGCCCCATGATGTGCTGGCGGTTCTCCGTGCCCACCCTGACCATATATTCCCCGTTTGGCGTTTTTGTCTCCCCCGCCCCGGTAAAGTCCCCGATGTTGGTGAACAGCTCGCCCCATTGGCTGGCAAGCAGGTTCACCACGTTCACCCCTTCGGCCTCGCCTTCCAAAAGCGCGGTCTGCGGGGAAAGGAAATGCACGTGCGTGTCGGCCGTGACCCAGCCCTTTGCGCGCCAGTCGCATAAGCGTTCCAATGTGATCGTGATTTCGCGGGTTTCGGGGGTGACTTCGAATTTTTGCCGCACGGGTTTTATCTCAAATCCCTTTGAAACCTCGAAATACACAGCGCCGCAAGGCAGCAGGTACTCCGCAGCGCCGTCGATATAGGTGCACCAGTGCCAATCGCGCGTGTAGTCGGTGCTGTAGTCCTCGAACCAGTACGGATTTGGCAGACGGTGGCGGTTTTTGGGGGGCAGGTATTCGCCCGCCGCCCCGTGCGCGTGCACCTTGACCGGAACGGGTCTGCCCTGTGCGTCGCACACTTTGAGATTTACCGGCTGTTCGGCGGGGATGATGTTCATGTCGGGGTTTTTCGCGATGTCTTTGAAGGCGAGCGGCTCCCGTTTTTCGCCGAGGTACAGTATGGCGTCCTCGTGCGCGTCGAACTCCACGATATATCTGCCTTCGGCTTTTTTCGGGCTTTCGTTTTGGTCGCTTGTTTCCCATTTTGCGTTGTCATATATTTGCTGCGGGGTCACGGATATGATATGGCCGAGGTCGATGTCGATTAAATCAAATGCGTTGTTCGAATCTCCGTCGAGATCCAGCAGCGCTTTTTGCCGTCTGCCGTAGCGCAGCGGATGTGACGAAAGCCCGCTTGCGGTGACCCCGAACAAAAACACGCTGCCGTTTTTTCTTATGATCTCCATGCCGGCTATCGTCTTTTGGGGTTCCGGGTTTTCGAAAGCGTAGATGCTCTGGCTCAGATCCCAGCTGCCCTCGGACTCGACCAATGTCTGGCTGTTGCCCCAGGCCCTTTCGGCTTTCCTGCCCGAGTAAATATCGTCGGTCGCGCTCTCGAAGGAACGCCCGCGCACGTGGGGCTTGGACAAAAACGCGCCCTGCCCCCACCAGGTGTTCATGTCGTTGATCTCCATTCGCGAGCGTATCGGCAATACCGCCTTTGAGCCGTCGGAATATTTTATCGCATATTCGCAGATGGGCTCCATCAGCGGGGTGGGGCCGCGGTAATTCTTGATTATGCCGTACTCGTCCGGGGTTTGCCCCGGTGTCTCCGAAGCGTGCAAAAAGATTATATAGCGCGCCGAAAAATTTTCAAAGTCAAGCGACAGTGAAGTTTCCTTTTCACCCACATAGACAAAGCTGTCCCCGCACTCAAAGGGGATCCCCCAAAAGGTTTGCGTTCCCGTCGGAAGTTTTCCGGAGTTTTTTTTGGTGTTTTCAAAGCAGCCGCAGTTTTGCAGATCATCTTTTGAAAGATTTCGTCCGGTCAAATTCACCGGTTTGAAATATGGCGAAGCGAACATGATTATCTCCTCCGTTTTGTTTTAATATTCCAAATTTTCGTATGCCGTTATGACTTTTTCTATGTCTTTTTCCATTTTGCTCACGGCTTTGTCGAACTTTGAAGCCCAGTCTATCTGCATATCGCGCCCATAGCGCCAGAACGCGACATCCATAAGGCCGCCGAAATTATATACATTGCCGAGGTCGTGGGCGGTGTTGGACAGTATTATGTCGAGCATATCCTGGCTTTCGTCGTCTCTCGCGTATTTGCCGCGCAGGTTTATTTCATAAAAAGCGGGCCTTAAAGTATATCTCGACTCGGCGGAAAGCTCTTCGAGGATCATCCCGGTCCTGTCAAGGTCGGAAGCCGAGCGCGGAATGGATATGCCCGCCCCGGTGTGCGGATTGTTCTGCGTTATATATTTTTCCTGCGTCTTTTCCAATTTCGGGCAGGGCAAAATTCCGAAGTCCATTTCCATGCCCCTGAGCCTTTCGACGATCCTCATCCTGATCCAGGAGAACAAAGCCCTGTTCTCGGAGAACATTTTCACCTGCTCGTCGTATATCGGGAATTTGTTTTCGTAGCTGTGCAGGTTGACCGAATTGTCCGTGTCTGAAAGCATATATGAAAGCAGTTCCGTGATCCTGTATCCCCTTTCCGAGCCGAAAGTGATGACCGGATAGTCGTTTTCGTCCTTGGAGCATACTTTTTCGCCGCCCGAAACGTAAAACGAATTCGCCGTGTCGCCTTGAAGTATGTATCCGAACATATCGTCCTGGATATACATAGTCCCGTCGCCGTTTAAGTCCCTTGCCACGCCTTTGCTCATCTCTATCAGCTTCTCAAACGTCCAGTCCCCGCTCTTGACCGTATCGTAGGGGTCTTCGAGCGCATGATCTTTCAAAACCAATTTGTTGAAAATCATCGCCTCCATGGCGTCGTTGTCCATCACCAAAAGATCCCCCTGCGCGATGAACAGTTTATGGCCGATCGAGAGGTCGCGGATCGTGCCCTGGTCCCACCAGGCTTGCGTGAGCTCGAGATAAGGCATGGAAAAGAAATCCATCAGATTTCCGTTTTGGGCGAGATTCGAAACTTCGGTTATATGCGCGCAAAATATGTCGTATGCATCGTCGCCCGCTTTGACCGAAGAGGTGAGTTTGCCCGCCGCGCTGGGGTCGATGAATTCTTTTATCACAATATTGTATTTTTCCTCGATTTTTGTGTTTCTCGCGTAGACCGCGTCGTTGAGCACGTCGCCGTTGATTTCCTCGGCATACAGATCCCTGTGATCCCATTCCGCCCAGTCGGGGTTGTTTATCGTCCTGCCCAAAAATGTAAATTCATATCCCCCGAAATCCTTTGCTTCCAGATCGGGGTATATCCTCTCCGCGGTTTGCTGCTCCGCCGGGATTTCGGCCTCGCCGCCGGGATCGTCCGCGTTTGGACCGGCCTTATCGGTTGGGTCTTCGGAATTGCCGCAAGCCGCAAAAAGCGCGAGCGAAACCATTAGCATAATCGCAAATAGCCTTTTTTTCATAAAAATTGCCCTCCTGCCCTTTTTTAATTTTATTATTTTTACGCCAAAACGTCGCACATGGCGCATACGTTTTCTTCCGGCACGTCGTAAAACAAATAGTCGCTCGCGGCCAAAATGTGCTTGCGCCCGCATCTTTTCGCGGCTTCGACTATATCCTGTGCGATGTCGCGTATTTCGTCCGGGCTGCAAAGCAAAAGCTTGTCGAGCCCGATGTTGCCCCTTGTGCATATCTCGGGGCTCAGCTTCGAGAATGCATCCTCAAGGCTTATTATGTTTCCCACGGGGGCCGGGGATATGGTTTCGAACAAGTCTATCCCCATCTGGTTATAGTAGCCTTTTGTGAGCATCGGCTCAATTGGCGAGCATATGTGCGAATAAATCAAAAGCCCCTCCTGGTGCGCGACAGATGTGACGATTTTCGAATATGGGACCAAAAAATCCTCGTAGTATTTTGGCGAGATCATCTCGCTGCCCGGCCCGCCCAAAAATACGAAATCGCTGCCGCCTTCCGCGACCGCTTTTATCAGCTTTTCGTCGATTTCCAATATTTTGTCGATCATTTTTATAAACCTGTCCTTTTGCTCAAGCGCGAAAATCGCGGTGTTCATGGTGTCGGGGAAACAAAGCAGCTCATAGGGCTGCATGCACCACTGCACATCGAAGGCATCGTCTTCGCCCACCAGTTTTCTCAGGTTTTTCACGTGTCCGGTCACCGGCGAAAAATCGTCGACTTCGAGCAGCCGGTCCAGATAATAATCGAGCACTTCGAAGTCTTCGTCTTCGGCGACGAGGTATTTGGTTTGGAACCCGCCTTTTATCTTCTCTTCCATGATATGCATATCGAGGTGGTATTTGCCGATGTGGAGCCTGTTTTCACGGTATTTTCTGTCCCCCGCCTCTTCGCTTTTCAGGTTTTCCCATCTGCACTCATCCCCTATGAGGGAGCCGAGGTCGATCATGCCGAAATTATACAGCGGAGTCATGTTGAATTTTTTGCATGCGTTCCTGGTGTCCTCGAATGTGGCCTGCGAGAGCCATTCTTTGCCCGCGAGCTTTGCGTCGAATCCCGCCCCCGCCCCTATCTGCGGGGAGGCGAACATCGCGCCGCCTTCTTTTACGTAATTTTTGAATTTTTCCCTGTTTGTCATAAAATATATGCGCTCCTTATTATTGAATTATTGAATTTTGATTGCGCCCGCCTTCCGTTTCTTATTCTAACAAAAAAACACGGACAAGTCAAGCGGAATTTTGCATAGGCTCCAACAAAAAATTAAAATAAATTTCACAAAAAAATCTTTAAAGATATTTTGCATATGATATAATGAAAATATGTGACAAGGCGAGTTCTAAAAACCATATTTAAGGAAGAAACAGCCATGACAACCAAAACCCCTTACCATCTGACCCCGAATTCCGGCCCGGACTGCTCCACAAAACGCTCCGCCGCCCTGCGCCGCCGCCGCATGGATATGTACTATGAAAAACCCGATGAACCGGACGAATACAAGGCGATCGCGAGAAAGGCGGCGGATATCGTAAAAGAGCACGAGGACGGCTCGGCCGCGTTGGCGCGCGCGAAAGCGCTTGAGTATGTTGTTTTTGCGGCACCGGCGGAGCTTGAAAAAAACTGTATTTTCGTCGGCGGCGAAAACCCGTTTTTCTACAATCTGATGCTGCCGGCTTTGTCCGGGGACAAAGTCAGCGAGCGATATCATTCTCTTTTTTCGGATTTGGAAATTCGGCGCTTTAAAAATGCGGCGGTGTTCTACCCCGGATTTGCCGGACATATCACGCCTGGCTGCGATCAGATATTGTTGTTGGGAACCGACGGATTCCGCATGAGAATAAACGATCAGCTCGAAAACCTGCGCCGGACTTCCCCGAATGAGGATTCCGTCAAATGGTACGAAGCGGCCTTGCTTTCTCTTGACAGCGTCGACGCATATGCAAAAAAGCTTCGCGCCGCCTGTGAAAAATATTATGATGGCACCGGCGACGGCGAATTCAGGCAATGCGCAAAAATACTTGAATGGGTGCCTCAAAAGCCCGCGCGGACATTCCGCGAGGCTCTGCAGTCGTATTGGATCATCCACGTGCTCATAACGCTCGAAATGGGAGGCTGCTGCCCCGGGGGCGGAATAGGCATGGGCCGGCCCGACCAGTATTTGTATCCGTTTTATGCCGGGGATATCGAAAACGGGATCTTGACCCGCAAACAGGCGCTGGAATACATGGAATTGTTTTTGCTCAACTTTACGCATAATGACTACTACACAGGCCATCAAATGTTCACTCCCGGCACGCAGGGCAGCCTGTGCGGAATCACCCCGTCCGGCTTGGACGCATTCAACGAATTGTCCGAATTGATCATGGAAGCCTCCGCCCGCATACATATGCCCGCCCCATATATTTCCATACGTCTCAACAAAAAAATGTCGGAGAGAGCGCTCAGGGCGGCGGCGAATTATGTTACCTGCGGTTTGGGGTTTCCCGTCGTGAGCGACGAAGCGCTGATTCCCGCTTTTTTAAAACACGGGCGGGCGCTTTCCGATGCCAACGATTACATTTGCGCCTGCTGCTACGAAAACACTATTCCCGGCCGGGAGTCATATAATCCGAGCACCTGCTGGCTCAATTCGGCTGTTTTCCTCGAATTATTGATGAATGACGGCAAATCTATCCTTTCCGGCGAAGACTTGTTCGGCGCACAGCCTCCGCTCGCATCATATGCGACATTTGACGAGCTTTTGGCGGCGTATGTCGCATTGGTGAAAAGGGCGCTTCTCGAGTACATCGACGCGACCAACCGCGCGGACAAGGCCATGATCGGCAACCGGGCATACCCGCTGATGTCGGTGTTTATCGACGACTGCATAGAAAACGGCTCGGATGTGATCGACGGCGGCGCGCGCTACGACCTGACCGGAATCATTATTGCGGGAATGCCCAATCTGATCAATTCGCTTACGGCGATACGTGAAGTGGTGTATGAACAAAAGGAAACGGATTTGCAGACCCTGCTTGAGGCGATGAGGGCCGATTTTGACGGATATGAAAAGCTGCGCGGCAAGCTGCTGAAAGCCACGAAATGGGGCAACGGCGACGATAAAACGGGCGAATTGGCGAAGATTATCACAGATGAGATGTACGATGCCGTGAGAGCCGCGAAAAACGCGAGGGGCGGCCGTTACCAGCTTGCGCTTTATTCATTTGTGGCCAACCAGCCAATGGGCAGCTGCACGGGGGCGCTGCCGGACGGCAGGAAAGCCCGGACCATCCTGACGCGAAACATGGACCCGGCCTGGGGCACGGCCAAAAAAGGGCCGACGGAGGTGCTGCACTCCCTGTCGCACATCGACATGACGCAATTTCCCAACGGATCGGCTTTGAATCTGCGATTTGACCCCGCTCCGCTTGCCACCCAGCAGGGACGGGACTTATTCGGGGATTTTCTGATGGGCATGGTCGATCTCGGGGTTATGCAGGTTCAGCTCACTTTTGCCGATACGGAAACATTGCTCGACGCGCGGGCGAATCCGGAAAAATATCCGGACCTGATGGTCAAAGTAGCGGGCTACAGCGCCCGGTTCGTCGATTTGTCCGAAGATGAAAAAGATGAAATCATCGGGCGTTCCGCGCAGACGCTGAAATGACATAAAAGAAGCGTACGCCTTGGTCCGGGAGCTTGAGGGTGGGGATTAATCCAGCTCGATTATCTTGTCTATGTCTTTTTGGACGGATTTTTCCATGGATTCCAGCTTGGATGCTATGTTCCTGTTGTTGCCGCCGAACATTCCCGCAAAAACCGCATCG
>Ga0082212_10011441_pt1 | contig 11256 bp, 16 predicted proteins | sample TergutNt197P3_FD_71548 | JGI IMG/M metagenome (GOLD analysis project Ga0082212, IMG submission 71548) | Neocapritermes taracua P3 segment gut microbial communities from Petit-Saut dam, French Guiana - Nt197 P3 | ecosystem: Host-associated > Arthropoda: Insects > Digestive system > Gut ... | reverse complement strand
TATCAAATTCGGCAATATTTTCGCCGGATTGTTTTATACTTCGGCGTAACTCTGTTATTTGCATGAATCTTCCTCCGTTCATTGTGCCGGGGATAGCGAAGGGGCAACGCATATGCGCCGCCCCTTCGCCTCGCCTGTACTTCGGGCCAACTTGGCCCGAAGCGATGGAGGGAAACGCGCCGTATTCATTTGGGCTGTCATTAGACAGTATATTCTCCGGCCCGTTCATCCCTCACCCGGTTTGTTATGAGAGAAAACTTCCTCTCAATAACTCTGACAATTTTTGCAGGTTTCGGTCCCCTGTTGTACGGAGTTTTCCAAAAATATTTTCATCGACACCAACCCGCGAGATATAGATTTTCGGATGTTCCGTTCTCCCGTACCGTCTGTGGCAGCAACATCTTTGACGCTCACGCCAAGAATGTAATGTGCCTCGATTCTGCGGCCTTGTGTTGCGGGCAAAGAGTTAAGAGCGCGGCATAAGCGGCAGAAACGCTCGCTCATTTCGAAAACAGCAGCCGGGTTATCTGTCATGTGGACGATAGCCGAAGCCTCTATGCCATTGTCTGCGTCAAGAGTATAGTGCGCGTCATAACGGTACATTTGCCGTTCATGCGCCTTTTCATATCGCCTATCCGCCAAAAGCTCCGCCGCTACCTCATCAGATACTTCCATAAACTCATCCTGGGTATACCATGGGTAAAAAAGCCGTAAGTTGATTGTTGTTGTCATTTTTTATTCCTCCATTCGATTTTTTTAGTGAGAAAAAATAAAAATCGAATGGGGAAAGGTGGGGAGCGGCACCGAGGCCGCAGGATTAGGCCAAATTTCATATATCCTCCGTTCCGCTTTTAAAGCAAAACGGGGGACAAAAAAAGAGCATGGCGATAGCTTTAAAAGCTACCAGCCATGCTCAAACTCGTTCCACAACCTCATTAGGTCGTTTGTTCCGGCTACTACGCTGCCAACACGTGATACGTGCTGCGCTCTGTCCGGCGGTCATCCATGTGACAGGCAAATGGGAGATTATTGCCCGCAAGCGCACTCCCACCGGGAATTTGTCTCAGTTCCCTCATCACACTATTCAATTTTACTAAACTGGTCTACTCAAACGATATGCCAACCGCTTGGCCGCACCGCTTGCATGTAAGTATAAATGCAGGTTCATGTGGCGGCTTGCCGCGCCGTGATTTTCGCACACAGGCTCCGGCAGGAGCTTCAAACACTCGCCTGTGTCCGCATTTCGGGCACTTGATTGGCCTCATAGCTGCGCTTGCAGCTAAAACTTCACTAATAATGATCATAGCGCGAGCCTCCTTCAAATTTGTATTCACGAACATTTGTTCTATCTCGTAAAGATATTATACCGATACGAACGAGCTTTTGCAAGAGTTTTTTTCATAAAAAATTGAGGCGGTAGGAATAACTACCGCCTCGCACTCATTTAATATAAAATCTCCTGTAAAACCATGGTTTATTTACTGTAACTGTTTTGCTTTTTCCAGCATGTCCAGATATGCTTTCACGGTCTCGCCAGGGGCGGTGATATTGATGGCCCCGTCCGAAGCAAATACCCAACCGTAAAATGTTTTGCTTGCTGATACGATTACTTTTGCGTAAAAATGCCCTTCGTCTGCGATTTCCGTATGAACACCTTCGCCGAAACGGTCAACGATCACCTTCATGAAATCGTTCCTGCATTTAAGAGTTACGTCCAGCATAGGGCCATCGTACATTTGGAACACAGATTGCACATAGGCTGCAATGTCAAAATCCTCCGGCGCAGGTATGGCCGGTAAATCCGTCAACTTAGGCGCGGCTATTCTGTCAACGCGAAACTTTGCCACTTTGCCGTGGGTTTTGGAGTGGCCGATAATATAATAGCTGTCGTTGTTCCATACAAACGCCCACGGGCTTAACTCATAAAGGCGGCGGCCATGTTTATATACTTTTTTCTTTTCGGGGGTATATTCAAAATACATAAACTGTACACGGCGCTTTGTGTTGATGGCGGTTAGAAGCAGGTCGGCTGTTATGTAGGCCGTTTCATTTTTTGGTTTTACGCGCTTCTCAAGATACAGGCTATTTTGCAAATTTTTAGCTTGATGAGCACTTACAAGGGACAGTAGCTTATTGATTATGGTGCGGCTCCGCTTGGCAGTCAAGAATTTTGAAGCTTGGGTAGCGTCCAGCAACAATTTTAGCTCCGGCATTTCAAAAAGTCCGTCTCCGATGAAGTATTCGTTTTTCCGGCCTTTGTTGCATACAACATCAATATCGGCCTCTATAAGCTGCTCAATATCCAGCAAAATTGTCCTATGGTGCGCGGCAATGCCCATGCTTGCAAGATAGGCTACTATATCCGCAATAGTCGCCGGGTGCGCTTCGTCGGTCTGTTCTTCTAAAAACCGCTTGACATACAATATCCTGCTTTTTTTGGCGTCCATATTATCACCGCCTTTAGACCGGCCGCTTTTATCTAGCTGTTTAATTTTTCTGCCGCCTCATAAATCTTTTCATTTGGAACTTCTTTAACCTTCTTTGCCATATCAAACGCTTCCTGCATTTCTTCCTTACTGTATCCAAGTTCCCTACATCTTTTGTAATGGTACGATAGACAAGGAATACAGTTCCCGCCTATGGATGAACCAATCGCCACCAGTTCCTTTTCTTTTTCAGATAAAGCCATAATAATGTCTCCTTTATAGTCTAATCCGCCTTTGCGTTTGGTGGCGTCCATCCGGTATCATCATTCATGTAGGTGATTGACCCGGTGGGGCAGAGTTTACCGCAATTGCGGCATTGATCAACACAGCCGTCAGGGTTGATAACTACGGGTTTATTGCCGCTACTTTTGTCGTATACGCCGCGCTTGCAGAACGCGACACATTCGCCGCATTCGCTGCACATATTTTCGTTGATGATAGGATACCATATTTCAGTCATTGGCAACATCCCCCCTCATTAGATGTGTCCGGTTCGCAATCGCCGCATATAAATTTTTCCACAATTTCCTCGGCTACAATCTTTGCAAGCTTGTTAAATTCATCATCAGAAACCTCGTCAATACCAAAGGGTAAATCTGTGTCGTGCAAATCGTCCGCATTTATTACCAACGGATTAATTTCCGGCAAAACGCCCTTCATCATCCTTGACGAGCAGTTGATAAAACAGCCCTCAACGGCAATAACCTTGTGTGATGTCTTAACCAAATTTCTCTGTCCGCCTTCTTTAGTGAAAGCGCCGCCCAAGCAAATTCTGACAGTGTTTTCCTTTGCCAGCTTGTGCGTGATTAGATTCGCAGCCCTGCGTGAAACCTCTCCTCTGGCACAAGCTCCCTCGCAGGACATAACGGCGATTTTGGTCGGTGTGGTCAAGTGTTTTTTCGCGTAGTCCTCGCAAATACCGCAATACCCGTCAACCTTTTCAATCCTAATTTCCTCAAACATTGCTTTCCGCCTCCTGAATTTTGATTTTACTATATATGACGGAAAATGCGGATAAAAGGTTACAGCATATAATTAATGCTGACTTTTTTGCAAGGCAGTCACTTTTGCTTAGGTACGCAACATAATACATTCCTCTCGTCTTTGTAAAAAGAACATTCGTCATTTAGTATTGACTTTAGTTTACTTTTTCCTCTATGAATACGCACTTTGACATTATTTATTGTACAATTCAATATTTCTGCAATCTCCTTGTGACTGCAACCTTCCATCTCTAAATATAAGGCGCTTCGATAGTTTTCCGGTAAATCATTCAGCTTACCTTGAACACATTCAGACATAATTTTTTGTTCTAAAGGATCCGCGAGAGAAGTATGCAAATTTTCCATTTTAGTAATAATAACCTCATCAGCGCTGGATATTTCATTTATTGCCCTTTTTCGCTTGATGTCAATGAATATATTATAAGCAATTTTGTTTATCCATACATGAATTTTTGATTCCCCGCGAAAACTGTTTAGGTTTTTGTAAACGCTTATAAATGCCTCTTGAGTAATATCCTCGGAGAGTTGTTTGTCGTGGGTTAGATTGTACATAAATGAAAAAACTTTTCTGTAATTATCCAAATATATATCGTCAAAAATTCGTTCCATAATTATTTTCTACCTCAGTATTGCCTTAACAACAGCAACCACTGCTGGCACAGCAACCAGAATTTGCAGATGTATCAGTGTCAAGCTCCAATACCTTGTATGCAGCTTGCCGTATTGCTTTAGCTGGCACATCTTCATATTCTGTGCCTTCAAATTTAATTGTCCGGCAGTAGGTAGTTTTACCCACTAAATCTGAACAAGAGCCACAGTAATTTTGCGAAACCTCAATATCCAAAATATCTTCAAGAGGGACGTTGTTAAAAAGAATCACGTTTGATTCGGGAATTTGGCTTTCATCAAGCTTTACCTCAGTATACTTTACCTCAATTCCTTGCGGATTTAACGCCCTGTTCAACCGTTTTACTTCGGCAGCAAGATTTTCCCCTGTATCATAGCAGCGGTTACATGTTTCATCATCTACATCAAGGTGACGCCATTCGATTAAAAGATTTTTCATTTTGTATTCCTCCATTCTTATTTTTTAAGTTTTTGCTAAAAGTTAACCACGCTTTTGTCGCCGTCCTTTTCTATTACTTCGGGCCAACTTGGCCCGAAGCCAGGCATATCACTTATCTACCAAACCGCTCGTTTAGCTTTCTGCATACGTTTTCCATGCTTTTGTCACTATGGGGGAATAAACAATACGGAAGATAGTCACTTTCGCCTTGTTGTCTATGAAAACTAATGCAGGCACAACATTTTGCGTTGTTTGGACAATGTTTTTTGGGGCAGGTACAAGCTTGCACACCTGGGCAGTCCTTTTCGGGCATCATTTCTGTATTGTCAAGAATTTTTGAACGTAAGTTTTGGATATTCGTTTCAATTATTGCAATGGTCTTTAAAAACTCCTCGTCGCTTTTACCGGTGGGGTCGTCAATGCCCCAATCTTCGCGGTGCTTGCATGGTAAAAATGGACATTCAACATTACAGCCCATGGTGATTACTATATCAACAGGCGGTATGTCATCAAGCAATTTGGGGTGTTGAGTTTGCTCCATATCAATACCATATTTTTCTAGCATAATCCGCACAGCGTCAGGGTTGATTTTATCTTTTTTATGTGTGCCTGCGCTGTAGCTCTCAAACATATTACCCGCAAGATTTTTGCCAAGAGCTTCCGCAATTTGAGAGCGGCAGGAATTGTGTGTGCAAATGAACGCCACCTTAAACATGCTCATCCTCCAATTGTTCCATAGATAATTCCGGCTATTGTGCTAAAAACAACTACAAGTGCGACATAAGTAAGGGTTTTTTTCCATTTCAGCACTTTCGATATGACAAGGATTGAAGGTAAGGAGAGCGCCGGGCCTGCGAGAAGCAAGGAGAGCGCCGGGCCTCTGCCCATACCGGCTCCTAATAAACCCTCAAGAATCGGTACTTCGGTCAGTGTCGCAAAATACATCAACGCCCCTGATAGTGATGCAAAAAAGTTTGCAAATATAGAGTTTCCGCCAACAAGCCCGGATATCCATACGGAAGGAATCAACGCCTCATGCCCCGGCCTTCCCAACAGAAAGCCTGCTGCCAATACTCCAATGAACAGTAAGGGGGTAACCTTTAAAGTATACTCCAAGGTGGAGATCATCCAGTCTTTAATTAATTGTTTTTTAAACAGTAGTGTTGCCGAGAGGAGGGTAGTAAGGCCAAAAAATCCGGCCAAATACCACTTCACAGAGAATAGTACATACAGAACGCCGCTTTGAACGCCGGGATTGCCAAAATTTGCGAATACCAGGAAGCCAACCATTGAGCTTATCAGCAGGACAATCCGCCAAAGAGCAATTTCCTCCTCATCTGTTTGTACGGCTTGAAAAGATTCTATCCGCGCTTTTTCCTCATTTTTGAATATAAATGACATGAGCAGCCCAATCAGTATGCTTAGCACTATGGCGCAAACTGTTCTTGCCAAACCAAGCTGAAACCCCAGCACCCGCGCCGTCATCGTTATGGCAAGAACGTTGATGGCAGGCCCCGAATACAGGAAAGCGGTAGCCGGGCCAAGTCCTGCGCCGCGCGTATATATTCCCGCAAAGATTGGTAATACCGTGCAAGAGCATACAGCTAAAATCGTGCCCGATATGGCTCCAACTGCATAAGCAACCAAAAGCGCCGCCGCAGCGCCCAGATATTTGATGACAGAGTCGCTTTTCACAAATACCGATATAGCGCCTGCGATAAAAAAGGCGGGGATAAGACAAAGAAGCACATGTTCCCTGGCATAATCACTCATCATCAATACGGCTTCGTTTAAGCCGGACGATACACGGCCTAAATCATGCGGTATGAAATAAAAGATGAGAAAAGCCACCATGAGATATATCAGTTTTTTCAGTTCAGTTTTTTCAATAGGCATAGCGCAACCCTCACTATATTGTAAAACATCATAAGTTATGTTGGTACTCTGGCTACTTTTGGCAGCCACAATCTACGTTACCGGCAATAATCTCTTTCCAGTCGCCGACCACGTCATGCGTCCAGCAGTCGTCCGCGCCGGCGGCCTCGCGCATTGTAAGCGCTAAGATATAAGTTAATTCCTGCACCGTGGCCCCGGCTTCCAACGCTCCTTTAAAGTGCTTCAAAACGCAGGGCTTTGAGCGTCCTTTGATTGAAAGAGCAAAGCAAATAAATTGATAGGTTTTTTCATCGATAAACCGTTCCTTTGCGTATAACGCATCCAAATCGTCCAGCTTTTCAGCAAACTCCGGGAAAAATTCAGCCAGCATTCTCATATCATAATCCCCCTTTTCATTTGTACTTTTTTAGCAGTTCCTTGATTTCTCCGGGCTTCAAAACCTTGCCGGTAGACACAATTCGTTTGCCGATCATCAGTGCGGGAGTAACCATAACGCCATGCGCCGCGATATCCATAACATCCGTGACCTTTACTACATTGTAATCCTTTTCCATACCTATTATTGCCGTGTGAACATTTTCTTCCAACGCATTACACTTTGCGCAACCGGTCCCCAATACCTTGATAGTAATTCTTGCGGGTTTGACTTCCGGCTTGTCATCCTCCGCGCATGGAGGACATACACCGCCCGGGCAACAACAGGCGCTTTCTTTTGGCGCTTGCGCGTCGCCGGGCAAACAGCAGCTTTCCATTTCTTCGATAATTTCCATGTCACAGCAACCTTTTTTGCTGCTGTTGAACAAACTACCGAACATTCCTTTTTTCTCACTCATGCTAGAACCTCCCATTTTACATTAATATATTGAACAGATACCCTGTTACTACAGCTACAAAAAAAATGCACACAACAAAGGCCATAACCATCTTGCGCTTAAAAATAGAACTGAGCAGAGATACCTCTGGAATGCTTGCTCCGGCTCCGCCTATAATCAATGCTATCACCGTGCCGTACCCCACGCCTTTGCCAATTAAAACGCTGGCGATGGGTATCATAGTTTCGGCGCGGATATACATGGGAATACCGATGATAGCCGCAACCGGAACAGCCCATAGATTATTGGCTCCGGCAAAGCGTTCAAGGAAATAGGCTGGCACAAATCCATATATAAAGGCGCCAATACCAGCACCCAACAGCAGATAAACTACAACGCTGCGAAATAGCCCGACGGCTTCTTTTAACGAGTATTTCCAGGCGGCAAGATTTTTCTGCCAGAATGTACCTTGCAGTTTTTCATACACCACATCGTCTGGTGCGCCGCCGCGAACAGTAACCCGTTTGACTTCTTTTTCAAAACCCAACTTATCCAGTATAATACCCATAAGAACTGCGAATACAAAGGTACACACCGCGTAAATCAATGTGACCTTGGCACCGAAGAAAGTAAGGAAAAGGGCGATGATGGCCGGGTTCATAATTGGGGAAGCCAGCAAAAACGACATAGTGCCTGAAAATGGCGCGCCGCTTCGTATAAGCCCAACGAGGATAGGGATTGTTGAGCAAGAGCAAAATGGCGTTACTGCGCCAAGCGCCGCTCCAAGGATACTGTTTACAAATTTCCGTGGTGTTGTCAGTATTCGCTGTATCTTTTCCTTTGACACATATACTTGAAGAAGTACTACCAAAAAGCTTATGCCTATAAAAAGCAAGAGCAGTTCTCCGAACAAATATAAAAAGGTTTTTCCTGTTTGCAATAGATTTTCAGCTGTGAACATTGGTTATACCTGCTTTCATAATCCTGACTGATATGATTTTCAATTGAAGCGTTTCATATAGATAAGAATCTATCTATGCTAAGCATATCACTCACATAGAAGAATGTCAATATGTTTTTAAAAAAATTTCCGGCTCCTTTCAAAATTTTTTTAGATTTTTTGTAACCCTATATAGTTGTGCTTCGGGCCAACTTGGCCCGAAGCACAACTATATAATACTATCAGGCATATATGCAGGGCGGGGAATCAATATCTCAGTATGATTAAAATGTTATTAAAAAATAGAATCCGACAACAAGCAGGAGTCCCCCTGCAATCCACCTAACAATTTTTTCTGCATTCTTTGGCAGGAAGAGGACTTTGCTCAAAGTTACACCAAAAACAACCGCTCCAAGCGGCAAGCTGAAACCGATAGCAAACATGAAAAGCAAGATGGTAGCCTGGAAGATATGTCTTTGCAGCACGGCAACCCCAATAACGCCAAAGATGACAGGATTACAGCATAGGGAACATACTGTAACCAGCCCGCCAAGAATTAAACCTGTCAGTACCACCCCGGACATGCCGAGCCGGGTTTTTATATTATCAAATTTCCCAAAAGATAGCTTGAAAGGCAGGATATTTAGAGTAGCCAACCCCAAAAAAATTATCACTATACCGGCAAAAATCTTCCAGTACCGGCCTAAGCTAACATTCGCGACTTGCCCTATAAATCCCGCAACCCCGCCAACTATCATTAGAGAAACTATTGTTCCTAGAGTAAAGAACAACGCTTTCTTAAAAGCCAGCTTTTTACTCCCACTTTCTTGCGCGCCGGAATAGCCGATCAGCACTCCTAAAGCCGGTAATGTGCAACATGCGCTGGTGACAGCGCTCAAAGTACCAAGTAGCACAGCAAGCAACAGCCCTAAAGGTTGCGAGGAAGCTTGCTGTAACGCATTTGTGACAGAATCAAGCATGGTTATCATCCTAATCTTTATAAGCAAACGTTACTCAACTACAGTCCCGCAGCAACCGGATGAGGTATCGCAACATGCCAAGTATGCCTGCAACAAAGCATCTACATTTACTTCACTGCCGGGGATTGTTGTTGCACTCGCATCTTTACGGGAGACAAAAACAATCGGCAATTCAACCTGTCCTGCAATTGCAGAGTAATCCGGTGAATCACACGACAAGGTATACAAACCTACTTTGATTTTGCTATCTTCTAAAGTCTGTTTAGCCTCTGTAATGGCCGCTTTTGTTGTGCTATCAGCCAAGATATTCCCCGAATCCGGGATAAAGACGAATACAACATCATTATCGAGCGCGACCGTATTCAGTTCGTTCAATGTTTCCAAATATTCGCCGAGATTTTGCCCTGCTTGTGGTAAACCGCCCTCAGATGGCGCGGTTTCCGAAACCATCTGCCCGAAGTCAAAAGCCATAGCGTCATTAGAAGAAGCGCTGGTGCTTGTTACCTTATAAGTTACTATGCTGATAACTGCCAACAATACAACCAAGCAGATTATCGCTTTCGGCATCTTTCGTCCGGCAGGCTTTCCGCAATCACATTCATCGGGCACACATGAGCATGACGGGTCCGTGCTATTGATTTCACAGCATTGTTCGTTATTCTCCGTTTCGTTCATGATATTTTCGCCTCCTATACTATTTACAACAACCCTCTTCAAAAGTTATTTCATGGCAAATACAATTTTCTTTAACTGAAGTTACTTCTGCCAAAAATGCTTTAAATTTCTGTATCATATTTTCATCCAATGAATAATACATCCATTTTCCCTCTTTGCGCCCGTTCACCAAACCACAATCACAAAGGATTTTCATATGGTGGGATAATGTAGGTTGTGTAATGTTAAACTCCTCTAAAATCATACAGGCACAAAGCTCGCCGCAAGATAGCATATCTACAATCATAATTCTGTTTGGGTCGGATAATGCTTTGAATAGCACAACATTTTCTTCGTATTTGCTGCTCAAATAAAATCACCTCGCATAGATAACACTCTATGTGTATTATAGACCATTATATAGATAGCTGTCAATATTTTTTGTGCGTACTAGGCAGCAATTTTTTGGCTTTACGCAAAATAGCAAGCAATTCAAGTGCATATGCACTTGACGCTTGTTGGGGCTGGCCGCCCCAAACCCGGCCCTCATCTTCGGGCCAACATGGCCCGAAGGGCGGCGTAGCCGCCGAGTGGTTGCGTCACCGTCACTGCCGCTCCTGTTCCTTGTTTTTCTCTCGGCCCGTCAGTCCGAGCAAGTGGTCGATGTTGGCCTTGATTGTCACCACCTCGCGCATATCTTTTTGAGCGGCCTGGTACTCCCGGTAGCCGCTCTTTTTATCAGCGGCCAACCTCTGCCACTCATTTTTGAGCGCGTCCATCTTAGGTAACTTTGCACCGTTCAGCAATTTGCGCATGGCCACCTGCGTCGCCCGGTAAACAGCAATATCGGCCTCATGCTCAGCAAAATATTTTTTGCTGTACTTTTTGGCTTTGTACTCCGCAAACACCGGGCGCGTCCGGGCATAATCCGCAATCGCCGCTTTAAGATCGGCGTTATGTTTCATAGCCGTTTCGGTCTGTTTCAGCTTACCGCCCAAGCTATGAAAACGCTCCGCCGCCGCGTCCGCTTTCGCCGCTAAATCCTCATAAACCAGCAACTTGTTTTCATGTAAATATTGCAGCGCGGCAGCCATTTGCTTCAAGTTGTAGACGGTAGCCCACCGGGTATAGGCCGGGCCTTTGCCTTCGCTGATTTTGCGCTGAATATCTACGATCAAGTTGACCGCGCGGGCCGCGGCCCGCGCGCGGCCTTCCGGCAAGGGGGCGCGGCCATCAATGATGGCGCGTACATCCTCCAAACCATAACCGTCACCAAGCGTGGACGAGCGCAGGCGGGTAAATCCCTTCTGCCCGTCGGCGCGAAAAGAGAGGACGCCGCCGCGCCCCCATTTATGTTCATACCCTGCCGCCGCCATCGCTGCAAGAAAGGCGTCGAAATCCGGTGGTTGCTCGGCCAA
>Ga0082212_10011440_pt1 | contig 11256 bp, 12 predicted proteins | sample TergutNt197P3_FD_71548 | JGI IMG/M metagenome (GOLD analysis project Ga0082212, IMG submission 71548) | Neocapritermes taracua P3 segment gut microbial communities from Petit-Saut dam, French Guiana - Nt197 P3 | ecosystem: Host-associated > Arthropoda: Insects > Digestive system > Gut ... | reverse complement strand
GTCATCTTCACTCGGCAAAGCCGTTTCGACTGTGAAGTCAACCAATCCGCCTCTCGGCGGCTATTGAATGCTGACGAACTCTAAATTTCAATCCGCCCGGTACGGAACCGGAGCGGTGTCTCAAATTGTTACCCCCATAATAGCATACTCCGGGACAATTTTCAAGATGAATCCCAGCCGCAAGAACCGGCAGGACGAACCCCGCAGGTTTGGCGGTCAGCCCTTGGTTTCCCCGACGCTTGCCGGTAAAACCGGGATTCCGCTCGTATGCGGCTCAAAATTCTCCTTGCTCCTGTTAAAGTGTTTCTCCAAAGATGACGATACCGCAAAAATGTCTGATCGAAATTCTTCTACAAAATGCCTGAATTGTGGTCAAGAAATACCGCAAGAACAGTGCGTGTTGAAATGCGTTTTTAAGTACGCAACAGGAAAAGGCACGAGTCGCACCTACAAGGGGTACATGTGCCCTCAATGTAACAAGCCGTTAAAGCCAAATCTGAAAAACGTTGTCGAAGAAGAGTTAAATTACGGGCTGACTGCATGGTGAGTTTGCCCGAAGGGTAACGCTACCGCAGGTCTGGCGGTCAGCCTCCATGCTGTTCCCAGAGAGCGTTGAAAGCGGAATTGCCAACATGGACGATCTGGGTTCGTCCACCGTTACTCGTCCCGCCATTGCCCATCTCGCCATCTCCACCTGCTTTTCCAAAGAGATTATCGCCAATCCAACCAGAAGCCCGTTTCACTTCGGCAGCCGCTTCTCGCAACTGCCTGCTCTCTTCGGAATACCGTGTTGCCTTGTCAGTCAGATCGGTGAACTGCTGGGCAATGGATTTCGCAGATTGGAGGGAGGCAACGGCTTCCTCTGGATGGACACGAATGTGTTCAGCAACTCGTGCAGTGGCGGTTGCAATACATTGTAAGGATTCCTGGAAGACCGTTCCCTCTGACACAGGAGGAGCGGCAGTCTGCTCGGCATTCGTAGTCGTAGTCCTTTTGACCGCATCAGATATTTTGGTCGAACCGTCTTTGACGGCATCAACGACTGCTTTTCTGGAATCTTTGTTTGCATCAATGAGCCGTTGCACATTTTTGTCAGCGGAATCGACAATTTTCTTCGCTGCTGTTTCAATATCCTGGCGGCTGCTGGTACGATCCCATGAATTGAAAATCGAGTTGGGGCTTGTTACCAAGCACGGTACGGTTAATCCTGACATAAATCCTCCTTAAGGTTTGGAACTTCATAATTCTGTTCTGGCTCCGGTATTGGAACCGCTTCTGCATCAGTCTGATCGGTTTCAGTCGCACTGGTCGGGAAGGACATAAATGCTGTACGTCGCATATTGCATTTTCGCTGCCAGGCTTTTTCAAGGCGTTTACAGGCGATGTCGAAATATGAACGCTCCCGCTCGATCCCAATGAAGCGGCGATTCAAGCGGAGAGCGGCTTCAAGAGTTGTGCCGCTGCCACTGAACATGTCCAAGACAATATCACCAGGATTGGAGTAGGTCATCACAAGCCAGCCCATCAAATTCAATGGTTTCTGGGTTGGGTGATCAAGTTGAACACCGTCTCGGTCGAATGCGAGTATTGAAATTGGATGAGTCGTGCCATCGCTCACGGTAGTGTACCCTTCCTGCGATGGCGGATAAACACCTCCAGTTTTCCTGGCTTTGGTTCGATTCACACGAGGTCGTCCAGAACCTGTTTTCAATGCGTTATAAGTCGATTCGACCATATTACCGGGTTTACCGAAGACGCAGATGCTCTCATGGGCAGAGAGCGGGCGCAGGTTAGCGTTGAGGAAATTTGTACGATTGTTCTTCGCCCAAACCAAGTCGTATCTGAACGCTTTCGGATTGGTATTGATAAGGTCGTATGCGAGTTTCATATTTCCAAACAATACAATGTTAGCCGAAGGTTTTGTTTTGCAATTCACTAATCGCCAAAGATTGGGAAGGTCAACCGCAACGTCCCATTCGCAATCTGTGCATCTCCCAAACGTTTGACTCGAATACGGCGGGTCAGACAGGCAACAATCAATCGAGCCATCTTCCAATGTTTCAAGAACGTCAAAGCAATCGCCGTTATAAAGAACCGAATCTCCAACTTCAAATTTTTCAAAACTCATAATTTCTAAATAGTAAAATCAATTCAAAAAAATACTGGGAGGACGAACAGGTCATCCAACGCTTTGCATTTGTAACGAGATAAGATGAGCAATTCGTGGTTCACGAGCCAGGAAACTGCTAACCGATCTTGTTTTCGGTTCGGCTGGCATCTCAATAAAATCATCTTCACATGCCAACTCGTCCACCAGTGCAATATCCTCTGCTGAAGGAATTGGAAGATCATGCAGCAACAGATCATGTTTGGCGGATACTGCCCACATCGGTGTTCTGCCAGACACAATATCGCCAGTGTAATACCGTTCTCCGTCTACATCGAACACGGCATCAAACGCTGATAGTTGATCCGCCTGGACGAGGGCGTGGATATCATTCAACGAGAAAAACTGGTCTCGTTCCAAAACAAAAAATACTCTGCGGTCATACGGATGTCTCATTCTTGATCTCCTGTTGATTGTTAAAATTATCCTTCAATTTTTGATGAGATGATGCGGGTGAGTTCTTTCGAACATGGTTGGCATACAATAGGCAGATTGCAATCACTCTATATTCCCATTGCTCATCAGTCTCTTCTTTCCATCGTTTCAACCACTTCGCAAATCCTTCACAATGCGGCACAACTTCTGTCTTGCGAAAGTAATCCGCATTTGGAATGTTTGCATGATTGCGCTGTTCAGTAGCGAAGCGTTCAAATTTATCATCCGAGATTGCTCGTGCTGATTCAATCGGTATCATCACAAATTCGTTTGGTCGAATTGTTTGTTGAAACTGATCCGACCACGAAATCATCAATGGAATGTTCCGGTTGATATACTCACAAGAAATATACTGTTTGTTAAAACCACGTTCTTCGCCAGCAAGCATTAGAAAATAATCCTCTATCTGTCTCATCGTCCAATACCCGGCAGGCGTTGCAAGGTTTCTCGAATAGAAAACATAGTCGGTACTGTATTGTGAGCAGAATTCTTTGTATGTCTTCGTATCGGAAGGATCGACCCATCCCCAACTCGCTGTAACTTTCGCCATCAGCGTTTGCAGGTCATCATTTGACTGGTGCTTTACCACGACATCACTCATGCATATATTATATCATGTTTTTCAATCTCCGGGAACAATGAGTCTATTAAGAATCAATTATTTTCGATCATACGATTCGTTGGTTCTTGCTCTCTACCTCGCCTTCACAACAGGTAGGTCGTTAAAACTGATCGTGTAGTTTGGAGAGCAATGTTCTGATGCACCTCGCCATTTCTGTTCCACACCTTGCGAACCGAACATCATTGTTCCCTTACCAAACGAACGATTAATACGATCAACCGTTTCCATGAGTGTATCATCACGCTCTTGCTCCTCTGTGTTTTTACCGCCCATATCAAACAGCAGTCCTTGTGATTTTACCGTGTTGGCATCTTGGAGATTGAGTAGCATCACCGATGCCTTCTTATAGAATACACCTTCACGATAAATCTCACGGAGCAAGGTAAGAGCGGTACGAATGACTTCAGGTGAACTTGAAGTCGGAACGTTGAAACCTCGCATTTTACCATCAGAAACATAAGAGTCATTCTTCTTGTACCAACTCGTGTTGAGGTGAACATAAACTGCCGCCGCTACCGTTCCTTCTGACCGAGCCTTCTCACATGCTTTCGCTGTGAATGTTGAAACCGCTTCTGCGAGAGAGCGATAATCATTCGTTGATTCAGAAAATGAACGAGAAACCTGGATGTTCTTTCTCGGAGTTGGAACCTCTGTCAAATCAAGACACGGCTCTCCATTGAGTTCTCGCACCAATCGCTCCTGTACGATGCTGAAATTCTTACGCATCCATAGCGGATCAACAGCAGCAAGGTCTTTGGCAGTCCTAAAACCCAGTCGCATCAACTTCGGAGCAAGACGACGACCGATACCCCAGACATCACCGATCTCCATACCAGAAAGGGCGTGCTCTCGAACCTGCGGATCAGTGAGCGAACAAGTACCGCCGCTCTTTTTCGCTACATCGTTTGCAACCTTCGCCAGGGTCATTGTGGAACCTATTCCAAGAGAGACTGGAATACCTGTCCATTTCGTTACGGTTGCAGTGATTTCATTCATGAGTGAATCGACAGATGGACTGTTGTGATTCGTCAGATCAAGAAATGCTTCGTCAATGGAATACACTTCAACATGCGGAGTCCATTGCTGTAACGTTCTCATGACCCGATTGCTCATGTCGCCGTATAGCCTATAATTGGAAGAGAAGACAATGACCTGTCCGTTCTCTGCAAGGCGTTTGATTTTGAAGTAGGCTTCACCCATCGGGATTAGTTTTTTTGCCTCTGCACTTCGGGACACCACCACACCGTCATTGTTTGACAACACGACCACCGGTTTGTCTTTGAGGTCAGGACGAAACAGTTTTTCGCAGGATGCAAAGAAACTGTTGCAATCGAGGAGTCCGTAAAGTTGAGGCGGCTGTGTCATTTGAAGGATTTATAGGTTCCCGTTACAACACCCCAGACTTCAAGTTCCATATCTTCGGTCAGGATAATCTTTCGGTACTTTGGGTTCTCTGGAACGAGTTCGATGCGTGAACCGCTACGATACAAACGCTTGATCGTGAACTCACCGTTCAGAACCGCAACGATAATATCTCCTGATTTCGCTTCGAGACTGCGGTCAACGACAATCAAATCGCCATCGAAAATACCTGCATCAATCATGGAATCACCGGCAACATGCATGAAAAACGTTGCGGTTGGGTGTCTGACGATGTGCGATACAATATCAAACGTCTCGAATGAGTCCTCTGCTGGTGAAGGGAATCCAGCCGAGACCGCTGAATCGCCGAGCGTTCCATTGTGCTGAAACTCTGGAATCGCAGGACGGGAGACCGTAATCACTCGGATGTCGTTATCCTTTGGCATGATTTCTTGAATCTACCAACGTCGTTATATTTGTCAATCTATCGATTCGATTCTACAATACTGATGCTCGGAAACCGACGACGATAAAATACTCCTTTGCGACAACGTAACAAATAATCAAGCCAACATGGTTCATCTGTTTCCCAGCAAAATACCCTTTTTATAGACTCTGCGCCACCATACTTCTCCAAGACCCGATGGACGAAGCCTGGACAGATTGATTTCGAGTCAATCCAACCTCTGATCACTTCTCCTTCGTCCTTTGTGCAATTTGTACCATTTTTTTTCAGACCATTACGAACGTCGTCGAACCAGTCCATTGTTTCTTGCCCTTCTACAGGATCAAAAAATGTGGCAATGCCGTTTTTATGCTCCCGCAATTCTTCACATAATGGCATGCGGGGTATTCTACCCATTTGTCCACAGGCAGCCGCATGAGCCATCAAGCGTTTCGTTTCCGCACGTTCAAACGCTCGTCCATTGGTGAACTCCATCAAATTATCGCCATAAAACTTCACTGCCTCCTGACAGTATGCCTCTCCACGTTGCCGAACTAACTCTTCACGCTCTTTCCAGTACCGGGCAACGATTGCAGTGTTCTGTTTGAATTGTCGTATCAATTTGTCAATTTCCTTCTTTGGGTATGACGTATAGTCAAGTTGTGTTCCAGACCAGTACCATTCACCTTGCCAAGGAACAAGACCGCCATGAATAATTGCATTCGGGCGAAAGACCTCTTTTGGTGAATCGGAAGGTTTTTCTACACGAATCCGATAGGGTACATCGTTGACCATATTAACCGCTTCGATAACACCCTTGTCATTTTTGATTATTTTGTACAGAGAAAAATGTCGGAGATACCAACTGCGCAGTTCATCTCTTTGTGCATTGGGAATATCGAGACAGCCTGCGAGAATGTCAATCACTCCTAATCCTGACCACGATGTTGTTCCTTGGCAGATAAAATCGTCAATGATCATAATTTCTGATGATTCTTCTTCGTATTGCTTGGCAAAATATACATCGAATTCCGAACGAAACAGATACGCATGCATTCCGAGCCATATCAATTTGTGTTTGACCTCCCAACCGTAATCGTTCGGTTTGTTCAGAAAATTCTTGACGGGCGAAACAGCGGGGAGTAGCGGTATGAGTACGTCGTTCAGAAATGCTGTCATTTTTTCGGCAACGTAAAGCAAATCAACGTGGCAATTCGAGAGTTCACAGTCGTTAAGTCGTTGATAAAGATTCCAGAGGAGAAACTGCACACGTTCGACGCTGATACCGGATGTCGGCTTGGTGTTCGCTGGCAGAATCAATGGAAGTGGCATTCCGAACAGTGCGGTATTATATTTTTCGAGCGTTGTCCAAATCCCTGTGTCGAAGTGGATGTCCAGTGCGAAATCGATCAGCATTTCTGCTAACTTGGTTCTAGTTTGAGGAGAAAGTTTCAGCGACGGCGTGCGAAATCTCATCTGTACAGACTTGAGAACACTGTCGCACTGTTTGACGAGCGGCAGAAGAGCGGCGATGACCTTTTTATCACTTTTGGGAGGAAAGAAGGAAGCGTAGGGTAGTTTTTTCATTGGAAGGGATTGAAGGTGAGAACGTCAGCAACTTCACGTTTCCCCCATTTTACATTATGGGCAAGGTGGTACAATGCCAGCCAACAACGTGGAAGATCAATGACGAAAGCCGCAAAAATTAAACTGACCTACAGCAACTGGCGATTTTTCCCTTCTTGGAAGGAGAATTTCAAGAAGGAAATCGGCGACGGATCGTTCGATGGCAATTGGAATCGGCTAATCCGCCAAACCGAAGATACTGAAGACAAAAATGCCTTGAAACAACATCAATCCTTCATCGTCGTTGCGTTGGAATTGGCAGAACGATTGACCGAACACCCGGAGATCGAACGAATATCGTTGTTCGGGTCGCTCGCCAGACCACCCATCCTTGAACCACATCCCTATTCCAAACGGCTTCGTGATCGTGGCGTTCACATTTTCCACTCCCCGAAGGATATTGACCTTGCGATTTGGCTTTCGTCATTGACCAACCTCGGTGCAATTCGGAAAATGATGACAAAGACAGTCAGCGATATGGCGGAGCAGACTCCCGGTCTCTGCGACGATGCTGTGGAGTTGTTCGTGTTTGACCATCGGAGCGGCACGTATCTTGGGCGCATCTGTCATTTCAACAAATGCCCGAAGGAACACACCGATTGTTTCATTCAGGGTTGCGGAACACCGAAACATTTGAAAACCATGAAGGATTTCGTGTTGCATCCTGAAGCGATTTCACGGGTCAATAGCGAAATCGTGTTTGAAAGGACTCCGACAGTCGAACTTCCGAATACGAATCTGTTCACAGAACTTCCAAGTAGCCTGCCAGAAGAATTGATTGAAAAATTGGTCGATACATCGGGTGTTCGTATTGAGCGGATTATTTCAACCGGTCATGCCAGTCCTCCTGGATTTTGGTACGACCAAGCGGAGAGCGAGTGGGTTGTTGTCTTGCGAGGCGAGGCGACGTTGGCATTTGAAGATGAAGAGCGGGTACTGAATCCGGGCGATTACGTTCTCATCCCGTCGCATCGCAGGCACCGAGTCAATTCGACTTCATCAAAGGAACCGACCATTTGGTTGGCGATGTTTTTTTGCGAGGCAAAGGAAAAACCGCAGTGAATCCACATTTTTTGACCCTTTGATTTACAGCATGAAACAGTGATTTTGCCACAAGCCTCCCAAAACGCCCTTTCCTGGGCAGTTCTCCTTGGGGGTACAAAGGTCGACCAGACCCGTAATCGCCCCGTAAACGCCAACGTCGTGCGTCAATTTTACGTCTGTCCTCCCAAAATTGGTTTTAATCGGCAGAATCTCGCCAATTAGGAAGTGAGGCGGCACTTGGCAACAGCAGTTTTCCTGGGAATTTTGCAAAACAGATGCAGCGCAACCACTGCCAGACAATTCTGCCTTGAAAAAAGTACCGCTCAACTCCGATACATTTCTGCTGGACGCAGTTCGTGGAACGCACCCTTCTCAAACAGGTGATGCCGTAGTTCCAAGCAGAAGTGGCACTTACCGATGTAACCGGCAGTATCTGGTTGGAACTCTGGCGCATATCGCTTCCACGCTTCAATCACCCCGCCTTCACACAACGCCATGAAGAATGGAGCGGCAGATTCCTCGATAGTCGGATGCAGATTGTCCACACTGGCAACAGATATTCCAGGGCAGTGTCCAGTGAACAGGTTGCCGTAGGGGTCGATGTGAAAATGTCCAGTCGATTGGAATATCCTACCGCAGGTATCACCGCTAAATTCTTCTACCGGATACCGCTGAAGTCCTTCGCTCAACCATCGTGCTGCTCGACCACAGGGGTTCAGATAGGAATGAATCTGCCAGAGTGAACCATCGGATGGGTCGATACCAAGTAATCGGCACGATTCCTGAATCGGATATTTTCTATCGTGATCCGGTAATCGTTCCATGAGTCGCAACACCTCATCTGTCCAAACGAATGCTCCGCCAAAGACCTTGTGCGCCGCTCTGATTGCAGTTTTTGTTACATTAAGTGGAATGAATTCCAAGTGAAAAAGCGAAGCACTGATGAGTACACCCGGTAAATCTGCATCACGCAATCGTCTGAATCCGTCCACTGCGGTCTGGTCATTGATGCACCAACCGCCATTCGTTTCAAGATAATCAATCCGTACCTTGTTTTTGACGGCACTGCGGATGGCGTAGATCAGTCGGTTGAAGAAAAGCGAACATTCGCCTCCACCGAAATGGATTCCAGACAGCGACCGTTCCTTTGAGAGTGCTAACATGGTGCGGTCAACTATCTCCTCGCTCATCACCGCATCTGACGATTTGGGAGAACAGCAGTAGAGGCAGTGCCTACAGGAGTTGTCGCACTTGTAGGTCAGCATCACGCCGCCATTGTGAAGAGGTGGAACGGTAAACTTCATTCCCAGATTATGATCGGAACGGCTCGTGTGTCAAGGAGAGTGGAAGTATCCATCAGCCGCAGAGATCATGGTAAAATGCGGGAAGCATCATCGGAACAACCGTAGCCAATCAATTCCATGTGGCGTACTTCTGAACAAGTAGAAACCTTTGCAGGAGCGTTCTCACTGCTGTTGGCATACGGGCTGAACGATATGCTCGAACTCTTTGAGTCCTGCTATGAACAAAATGATGATGATGAAGAGCATCACATTGGTTATAGAGCGTTTGCCAATCTGACGCTGGAGCAGAAAGTCTGGACGGTTCACACAGTGGCGTTTGCTCTGCTCAACCGGGAGACACCCGTTGTACCGCTCACAGCCTATTCCGAAGCGGCGGTTGCAACCATTTTCAGGCAGATAGAAGAACTCGTGTTCTTTGAAATCGATATTCTGAACACGGATGCGGAATTCATGGAAGTGCGGTCAGATTTATGGTACGATACACGCAGAGCGATTTTGGCAACTCTCAAAGAGGTATCGCCAGATTATTTTGGCGATGATAAACCACTAACGGAAGAGAGCGAAGACATGGATGAATGGGAGAATGCACTTGAATCTATTGAAGAGAGCATTCTCTGGGATATGGATTACAAACTAGACAATTTTGAAGATGGTCATCCCGATCATGATGCTCAAAAAAGAAAGAAATTTGGCATAGACGACGACTATTTTTCTGCAATCCCGGATGATCCGCTACCAGCCGTTGCCAAGAAACTGCTCCAGGAAGCCCAGGAACTCTGTGATAAAGTCATTAAACGAGAGGAGAATAAACTGTGCTCTCACGGTTGATCGGTACAGGAAATGTTACCGAATTTGACCAACGTTCAGATCAAGTCAAAATTACTTGCGATGATGGAAGATATCGCTCTCATGAAATACATGATATTGTGAGGACTAATCTGTTCTCTTTCATCATTAGCGTCAAAACATTAGCAGTCTATAACTTCTCTTGTAATTGAATGCGGATGACATGTTTTCTGTTAAAGTCATGGTTGAGAGAAAATTGGAATAGACCGGAGTGAGGACACCCCCCCTACCCCCCAAAATAACAATCATGTTATAGTGAAGTCGTCGCACCAAATTTATATCCAGCAGACAATAGTCTCACTGCGGTGTGCAGCCAATTGTTTCGTAGTGGATCATGCAATCACGGCAGGATACACCTGTACTCCGTAACCGCTTACCTTTTCCTACACGAGATAAAACCCGTATCATACAACGATTGCAACTGTTTCTACTTTCATAGTGCCTCACGTCCAATCCTTTGATTGTCCGCCAACCTTGTCCCGCAACATCCGGTAAGTTGTATGCTTGTGAGTAGGACAGAGCATAGCCCTGTTTCTTTTACATGAACCTACTCACAGATTCGGAAAAGCCACTAAATGGCGTGTTGTAGGAAGAACAATCAACGATTCATTCCAACTGCTACTCGCAAGTAAAAATTGGAATGAGCCGTCGGTCGTCCCCGCTGGGCTCCCCTAGGCTTACCAGTACCATTTGCGTTTTTACGTAGACCACTACGAATAGGGAACGCTTCACCAACTAAAACCCCACAACATGTTAATGCCGCCGAAGAGAAAATGTTCCGCAAAATCTTTGAAAATTTCAAAAAAAGGCAAAAAACTTTCTCTCACAAGCGGACATCATTCAACGATCCGTTATTCATTAACCGCCTGCTTCACAGTCTTGGATGCAGATACGTTCACTGCTTTTGCCTTCCTATTAGCCCTCGGTGGAACTGCATATTTCATGTTAAGTTTTTCGATTAGCGCATCAATATTTTGGCTTTCCATCATGCGTTCAAAGACCTCTTGAGCAATTGTGGTTCGCTGACTTTCGCTGAAATGACAACGATGAAGATTGCGACTAATCACATATTGAAGCGGTTCATCTCCTGGATACTCCGTAAATCGTGGCTCAACACCTGCCTTCAAACAGGCTAAATACCTGTTCTTGCCATCCAAAATCTGGTTTTCCCGCGTGATTGCGGATTAATTTTATAGAGTTGCAAGCATAACGTTGGGCGTTACAATGGTTTAAGTCAAAAAAAACTACTGTACCTACTTTCCAACGTTACACCATGCAAATAGACGGTCTTGACAAACTCCTCGGCTTCAAAGGCTTCATCATCGACAAGATAACATTTTCTCCCGACATTGTCCAGTACCACCTTCACCGAGATCGGCGGCGAAAAATGGTTTGTCCCAACTGT
>Ga0082212_10011439_pt1 | contig 11256 bp, 9 predicted proteins | sample TergutNt197P3_FD_71548 | JGI IMG/M metagenome (GOLD analysis project Ga0082212, IMG submission 71548) | Neocapritermes taracua P3 segment gut microbial communities from Petit-Saut dam, French Guiana - Nt197 P3 | ecosystem: Host-associated > Arthropoda: Insects > Digestive system > Gut ... | reverse complement strand
CGACGACCTTCCATAATACGTCCTGTTTGTTCGTCAACAATTTTTACTTTGTTGTCGATAACAACGTATTCATCGTCTTTTTCGAATAATGTGTATGCTTTCAATAACTGATTAATCGTGTGCACGCGCTCGGATTTAATGGCGTAACTTTGTGTTAGTTCGTCTTTTTTCTGTTGTTTTTCTTCGTGCGAAAGATTTTGTTTATCAAGTTCAGCTACTTCGGTGCCAATATCGGGAAGAATGAAAAATTGCGGGTCATCAGTATCGCCTGTAATCAAGTCTATTCCCTTATCGGTCAGTTCAATAGAATTATGTTTTTCGTCGATAACAAAATACAAATCGTCGGTAACGATGTGCATACGTTTGTTATTTTCCTGCATATACAATTCTTCGGTTTTGAGCATAGCGGTTTTAATGCCCGGTTCGCTCAAAAACTTGATAAGCGGTTTGTTTTTCGGAAGTCCTTTGTAGGTGCGGAACAAAAGCAGTGCGCCTTCTTCTTTTTCTTTTTCCGTATTGGTTTCTTTCAGTAGGTTTTTTGCATCTGCCAATAACTTGGTTGTCAATGATTTTTGCACATTAACAAGGCGTTCTACTTTGGTTCGGTATTCTTCAAACAATTGGTCGCCTCCCTTGGGAACAGGTCCCGAAATAATCAATGGCGTACGCGCATCGTCAATCAACACGCTATCGACCTCGTCCACAATAGCATAATTGTGTTTACGTTGCACTAAATCCATCGGACTTGTTGCCATATTATCGCGCAAGTAGTCGAAACCAAATTCGTTGTTTGTACCAAATGTAATATCAGCTAAATAAGCTTGACGGCGGTCGTCGGAGTTGGGTTGGTGTTTGTCGATGCAATCAACACTTAATCCGTGGAACATATACAACGTTCCCATCCATTCGGAGTCGCGTTTTGCCAAATAATCATTTACCGTAACGACATGTACACCGTTGCCTGTCAAAGCATTAAGAAAAACGGGTAGGGTAGCGACCAATGTTTTTCCTTCTCCGGTTCCCATTTCAGCAATTTTACCTTTGTGAAGTGCCACACCACCGAAAAGCTGTACATCGTAATGCACCATTGCCCACGTTAGGTCGTTTCCGCCTGCGTTCCAAGTGTTGTTGTAAATGGCTTTATCGCCTTCGATGCTTACAAAATCGTGCGTTGTAGCTAAATCGCGGTCGAAATCGGTCGCCGTAACAACAACTTCTTCGTTTTCGGTAAAACGGCGCGCAGTCGATTTCACAATCGCAAAAGCATCGGGAAGCACCATTTCCAACGCTTCTTCGTATCTTTCTAAAATGGCTTTTTCTTGTTTGTCTATTTCGTCGTAAATTGCCTCGCGTTTTTCTACATCTTCTTCTGTTTCAAGTTTCAACCTTAATTCGTTGACGCGTGTTTGTTCTTTTTGCGCGTGTTCTTTTATCTTTGCTTTCAACTCCAATGTTTTTGCGCGGAGTTCGTCGTTGGTCAGGTTGTCAATCGTTTCATATTGTGCCTTAATTTTGTTTACATAAGGCATTATTTCTTTTAAATCGCGTTGAGCTTTGTTTCCAAACAATTTGCTCAAAATATCGTTGAATCCCATTCTATTTTTAGTTTATAAAGTTTTTTTAAGTTTGTAAAGTTCATAAAGTAAAGTTTTTTAAAGTTGAAAAGTTCTCAAAGTTTGTAAAGAATGTCTTTATAAACTTTATAACTTTAAAAACTTTCTACTTCAACATAATTCTTTGTCCTTCTTTTGGTTTTGCACCTTCGGTCATATTATTTCTTTTGTATAAAGCACTTAATTTTATTGCATATTTTTGGGCAATATCGCGCATCGTTTCGCCGTCATTGACGGTATGAAAAGTTGTATTGCCGGAAGCCGTTTTTTTTTGACGGATGTAAACTATTTCATTAGTTTTCAGCCTGCTTGGATTGACGGCATCGTTGATATTGTATATTTCCCATACTTTTAACCCAAATTCTTCGGCAATTCCTTCGTAAGTATCGTTTTCGGTGGCTAACACATATTTTACGCCGTTGTTTGTTTTTACTTCGTGTGCAAAATAAGGATTAACTTGTCCGATTATTTTATCGGACTGAAAAACTCGCGTAGCTCCTTTGTTTGTAGTAGACGAACTGCTTTCAAGTTGACTTTGAGCTGTTTCTGTTGTAACAGTTGTTGTTGCAGTGTTCGAATGTTGGGGAGTTTGTTTTTTAGGAGGGATATTTTCTTGTTTTTCGTCGATTAAATAAGTGTTTTTTGACGTTTCATCGTATTTTTTGTCGTATTTATGCAGTTCAAAATCTTCAATAATGGTAATTAACCGCGTTGGATAATTGGGATCTGTGGCATATCCGGCATCTTTCAAGCCTTGCGCCCATGCTCTGTAATCGGTTTTATCGAGTTCAAAAAGAAAAGCGTAGCGCGGTCTGGTGGTCAAAAATGTAGAGTGGTCTTCAAAAGATTGTGCCGCGTGCTCGTATTTACGGAAACATTCTTGTTTTTCGTCGTCGTCGTGGTGGATGGTTTCGCCTGTCCAATTGTGGCATTTAATGCCGAAGTGATTGTTTGCCTCTACAGCCAAACGGCTTTTTCCGGCGCCTGATTCGAGCAATCCTTGTGCCAATGTAATACTCGCCGGAATGCCATGTTCGCGCATTTTTTCGACAGCAATATCACTATATTCCTCAATGTACGCCCCAAACAGAGTGGCTCTATCTTGTCCGACTGCAAAGTTTGCAGCCAGCAACAGACATGAAGTATAGAGTATTTTTTTCACTGTTTTATTGCGATTTGCTATTTTTTGTTAAAAACGATACAAATGTAAGAAAAATTTGAGAAAGGAGAATTAATTTTTGAACAAAATAATCTGTTATTCGTTGTATATCATAAACGATAATACATTTTAATTATTACTCTAATTTAAAAAACATGATTATGAAAAAATTGGTAAATTTTGCCTTAATTGGCACAGCGATTTTATTTTTTGTTGCTTGTGGACAAAAAACGAAACAAGCAAATGAATGTACAACTGTTACTGAAGAGCCTGTAGTGATGGTAACAGAAGAGTTTATTTTTGATGTTCCTGTTGTTCCGAAGAAAGCAGCAAAACATGAAAAAACAGCTGAGAAAAAAGAAGAAACTGAAACTCCTACAAAACACACCACTGCAGAAGTAACAGAAAACTTATCAACTGTTGAGATTACGCCGGCATCGCAAATAGATACAACGTATTTTGGTTTTACGGAAAATGTGTTAAGCAGTACGCAAACAGTAACTGCTTTTGAGAGAAGAGGCGAAGAACACTTGGTAATGGTTAGCCAGCCGGGCAATCCTGATGCTATTGATTATATTGAATTTGCTGATAGAAAAGATCATGTAGATATTTATGGTGTTTCTGCCGGTATGACGGCTAGGGAAGCCAGACATTTGAGAAGAGATATGAGGCATTTTGAGAGAAAGGGAAAAATATTCCTTTACAGCGAAGATTCAAATATTATGTACAGACTTGACGGCGTTACTTCTGAAGGTCAGAACATTACAGAGGAAGAGATTGACAACATGATGGTATCTGCTGTTATCTGGAAAGATAAAAACGATAGAGCTTTTGCAGTAGTAGTAGAAGAATAAGGTTTAGTTTTCCAAAGGGAAAATCCGAGAAAAAGGTTTAAACTTTATTCTCGGATTTTTTTTGTATTAATCACATAAAACATACAAATCACCTCTTGGATTCAGCATCATTACAGGAATTTCTGCTTTTCGGATAATGTGCAGTTCTTTTGGTCCGAAAATAATGTCGTCTAATCCGTATTCGCGCGAAGCTGTGATAATAGCCATTTCGGCATTGTAATGCTCGGCAGTTAGAACAGCTTCCATTTCTACTTTATAGCTGTCTTTGTTGGCTTTTATTTCTTCGTATTTAATGGCATATTTGTCTAATAATGTTTTAATTGCGTTGGTGTTACTTTGTGCTTTAGAGCCATAATCATTGGCTCGCAACAATACGATTTCGGATTTCATGAATCGTCCGAGATTATTTGCAAAACGTCCTTTTTCTTTTTCTTCGTTCAAAAAAGTGATGGGAACAATGATGTTGTCGAATTTTATTTCTTGTTCTTCTTTTACAAAAATGTAAGGAATACGCAACTTCCGCGATAGTTTTAGTAAGTAAGAAATGCTGTTAAAAGGTTTTTTATCGGACAATTCAAAAACAATCATGGAAGCTTCTGCCGATTCCAATGTTTCGGTCAGCGAGTTTGTTTTATTGCCTTCTAAATAATTGATTTTTATATCTGTGGAAGATTGATGTTCAGCGATGAAATCGGCAATATTAGAGTTTTCATCTAACGAAATCAAACAAACTTCTTTAGCGAATCCTTTGGCTATTTTGCAAGCATATTCAAATGCTTTTTTAGGGAAAAATTCGCTTGCTGTTGCTATAAAAATTTGGTCTGCGGGCATAATTTATTTTTTTTGTAAAAATAATTCATTTTTACAACATACGCAAAAAGCAAAATCAGCGATACATTTTTTTGTATCGCTGATTTTTGATTACATTTTTTTTTAAGTTTATAAATAATTGATTTTACCGTACATAACGTACTGATGCTTTGAGTTGTATGTTTGTTTCGGCGCAGGAATTAAATCGAACACCAATTCCATGCCCGCTTTTATTCTCACTACTCCAATATTCGCCGTAGTTGAAACCACCGATTGTTTCCTTATTTGCACACATACATTTCAGTTCTTTTATAGTTGGCAACCGCCAACCATCTCTTGCTATTCTTTTTTGTTCTTTTTTATTTAAAAAATATTCACCGGCATCTCGTTTTTGTATTTCCAAACCGCATATTTTTTCGTTTTTTTCAATGTTAGTATTGCTCCAAAGAGGTTCTTTGGAAATAGCATTGAGCACATCGCGAATATTAGCCACGCTGGCATCTTTTGTAGCCGTGTTTTTCACAGTGCCAGTGCTGACATCTACCAAACGATAACGTATTCTATAATAACTGCCAATTTGATTGACACTTGATAATAGCATTACTTCGGCTCCGGCAAGACGACCAATTTCTACTATTTGATCGTCATCTACAAAGCCCGATAACTGAAATTTCTGTTCTTGTTGAATTTGTGCAAACTTGCTTCTTTCCACAAGAATATATTTACCTTCTCTACTTACTGCTTCTAATAGCGACTCTTCTATTTCACGTAGCACGCCGCTATCGACATTACCGGTAGTGGGACTGACAGCAATTCGTTGTTTTTCTTGACAAACAGCAGGAAATACACAAATCCATATCAGAACGAAAAAAGTTATTTTTTTCATAATAAAATCTATAAAATAAAAGAGCAGACCTCAACCTAAAAATGAAGGTTGAGGTGCTCCAATTATTGTTTTCTAAAAATTTATTTTTCGGTGGTGATTACCGACCGTAAAAGTCCTTGTGGAATGTGTAGAATATTTACGTCTCTGAATAATTCGGCATCTTTTGCCGTCATCGAACGGAAATTTTTATAAGTTGCCGGATAACCGGACACTTCAATAGTGATGATACGACCTTTCGTTTCTACCTTTGTTACCGGTTGAACTAAAACATCTGCATTTCTTTTAAGCAATAAACCGGCAATTGCTCTATTAACAGTATTCTCAATCATTTCGCCCGAAATGGTACCATCAGTTACTTCCACTTTTACTGATACAGTCTCGAAAATTTTGTTCTGACTCACTTCCAAATCGGCAAGTGTTGGAACATTTACTACACCGACACCGGTAACATATCTATATGGTGCCATAGAAAATGATTGTACTTTTGTGGAACCACAAGAGGAAAGGAATAAGGCAACGGCTATACACGCGCCAATAAAAATAACATTTTTCTTCATTTTTTATAATTTTTAGAAGATTAAGCGCCTACTCTAACGTTTTCGGCTATCCGTTCCTGCGCTTTTGTTTGGTATGGCTGCGCGAGGTTTTGCCATAGTTATTTTTTTAATCTTGCATTAAAATTCAATTTGTTTGTTGTGAATTCAAAATGTTCTTGTACCGATGTATCAATATTAAATGTTCCGCCTCCCGTTACTGATTTTAGTCTATCATTAGATAAGACAATTCTAAACATACGCTTGCCGGGATTCGGATCTTTTATTTTAATAACAAATCCTTCGCCTCCACCTGTCCATATCATATCTTCATCAAGAAATACTTTTACTACACTTGCGCCTATTCTTACCAGTGGAAAAGGTTCACAAGTAAAGGTTATTTCTTTCCCCTGAGTGTATTTTGATAGATTTACAGATTGAGAAGAGTTGTTGTTATTATTACTTTTTGGAACAGATGTTTGTTTATTTTGTGATTGCTGTGTTTGTGAAACTGCTTCGCCCAAAAGTTCTAAGGTTAAAGGTTCTACAGCATCTAATAAATCATTTGAACTGACAACTCTCGTTTTTTGCAGTTCAACGGTAGCAGTTTCTACATCTATTACTTTTATACTTAGCATATTGCGTCCACCAACCAATGTTACTACCGAGAGCACTACTTTGTTAGCACCTGCCAATTTACCAAGTGCAGTAGCTTGGCTGTCGTCGAAAGCATCGGTATTGGACATTTTTTGCTCTCTCATTACTTGTTGCAATAAAGAACGCTCCACAATAATATATCTTCCGGTATTGACGAATGTGGAACTGATAATTTCGCGTACTGCTACTTTTGTGCCTTCGTCAATAGCTGTTCCCGAAGAAGTTGGGTCAAAAACCGCAACTCGCAGTTTTTCGTTTTGTGCCTGCAATGTTGCTCCGAACATCACAATTAAAAGTGTAATAAAAATCTTTCTCATTTCATTTAATTTGTTATTGTACCCATTTTTTTAATCTTTCTGCAATTTTTGTTGCTACATCATTCATTGCTCTTCTTCCTGCTTTGTCTTTTGAATTTGAGCCGCCTTTTTGTGCGATTTCATCGCTGTAAACTGTTTTTTGTTTGTGTACATCGTACAATTCAATTGCCGCATCAGCATAACAAAACACCAAACCATCCAGCATGTCGGACGAGCGAGTTGTTACTGTAATTCTAAGGATAAAGTCAGCTCTTTCATTATCGGTAAAACTGCAGCCGTTAACAGCTAACTCTGCTTTTACTTTGTTGGCAACAATATCTACCTTTTGCCCAAATAGATTTTCGTTGCTTTCCACGAAAATGTAAACACCTTGCGCAAGTTTTGCAAGCAATTGAGTAGCAGTGTTATAAAGTTGTTCTGTTTTGGGTTGTTGCAAGTCGTTTGGAGTAGCGTTTCCGTCGAGCGCTGTCAACAAATCTTGTGCATAACGCACTTTTGAAAAAAGTGGTTTTGCCATTTCGAGTTGCTGACGTGCTTTGGCTTTTTCGCGGTTTGCTTCCAAATCTTGAGCGGTTTTGACAAAACTTTCTATCTGTCCAAGATTTACCGACAAATTTGCTTTGTAATAGCCAATAAGTTCGTATCTGTTGGCGTATGCAAAAGCGTAAACAAGTTTTGATTTTTGGTCAAAATATGTTTCGGTTTTCATTCCGATAATTTCCGCATTTGCTTCTGTAGATGCTCGGCTTTCAAAACTTTCTCGCTCGCTGTATTTTCCATCAATGCTTTGAGCAATGCTTTGGCTTTGTGTTTTTGATCTTAACATCAAACGCACTTGTTTTACCAACTCTGCCTGTGCATCAAGTTTTGCCTGCTCTGTTTCTGCCGTAATGCCTTTTTCCACTACACGATAAACAAAACCTGTGAGATAAACATTCGCAGGAAACTTCATTCTGCGGAAATCTTCATCAAGCCAATCGGGTATCCCTTGCCCTGAAAGGGTAAAAGATAATAATATAAAAAGAATGGCAACTGCAATTCTCATCATTTATTCAAATTTAACACCTTCATTTACAAATCTGGAAATTTCCTCGGCTTCCTTAATTGTTATTTTTGTTTCGCGTAATGAACGTTCAAATGCTCTTTGGCGTGCTACTCCTGCTTTTTCCTCGTTAAGTATGAAAAAGGTTTGGTACGAATTAGTAGCGCCATTGTTTTGCACAACTGAAAAACTTTCGGTCAAAACGCCAGATACTTCCGCTCTTATCTCATTTTCGTAACCAGCAATAAACTTATCTATTGCTTCTTGAGGCATGATTTCGTTGTTTCTCAGCAGTGCTGTTGCGCGACCTTTCACGCTTGAGCCAGCTAACATGGCATATTGGTTGAGCGCATTATTCAATGCAGCCTGTCTGCACAAATTAATAGACTGGCATTTCGTTACCACGGAGACAAAATCTTGATTGCTTTCGTCAAGCAGCTTCTCATAATGCGTCAACAAAGCCACCTCCAACGAACGTGAACTTCCTGAAATTTGCCAATTTCCTTGTTTAAACTCTTTCATTTTCTTCTTGTACTCTTGGTTGGATTCTTTTTGCTTCTGTTTTTGTAATTTGTTTTGAGCGCAAGCACTCTGAGGAACAATTGTCCACAAAAAAATGATTGCCATGACCGATAAAGTCGTTGTTTTCAGATGTTTAAAATATTTCATTTTACTGATTTTTTTGAATTAAATTTTCCTACTCGTAAGGTTTTTCAGCTCGTCCCGTTTTTTTGGAGTTTCTTCTCTCCCTACAATATGATTTAAGTGTCATTGCAGTTTCACTTCGCATTTTTTGGGGAACAGTTGCAATTCTGTTTCATATATTATGGCGGTTTTCCCGTCGTCGAATTTTTAATTTTTGAACATAAAAAAAACGGACTTACATTATCCGTTCCAGAGGTTGTGAGAATTAACCCAATATAACAAAATAAGCAAATCCGCATTTCTGCGGTATTTATACTTATTCTCGTTATATTTTTTTTAGAAACTTCTCACATTTCTGGAACAAGAATAGCTAAATACTACCTTTATATGTCCTTTGTGCCTTTCAGCACCGTTTTTTTCTCCTAATTCATAGGCACTTGTATTTTTAACATCGGACAAAGATACAAAATATTTTAATACAAGTATAATGTTATATTTTTTTTACTCCCCCCTTATGCTGACCGTATACCCTCTCATATTTTGTATTTTCAATGAATAGACTGTACTACGTCAAGCGTTCACTAATTATATTTCCCCAAAAAATTTCCTAAAAAATTTCCAATCGTTTTACAATTATTCCATCTTTCAAATATTCAATAAGTTTCGCCTTGTCATACTTGATTGGTCGTTTACTCTCATCCGAAATTCGGATTAACTTTCCTTCTTCACACCATGCCTGTGCGGTTTGTCTTGTTATCCCAAACATCCGGCAAATTTCCTTATTGGTTATTTCTATATTGGCAAAATGCTTTTCAAAGTATGCATCAATATGATGCTGTTTTTCCTGAATTGGAGTTTTGGCTCTGGTGTTAAACAGGTGTTTGCCGACTGAATTGTACGTGTCGAAAATTCGTGTTAACTCCGTAATTGCTTTATCTATGTAGTAATTTTGCGTTCTTATCATTTCAATAAAAAAATCTATTGTATCCCTTTGGTTTTTGATTTTACGCCACAAATCGGGGTCATTTGTATATTGCATTTCAAGACTAAATCTTTTGCCGGTATTTATCCATACATCCAATGTGCTTTTCATATCAAACTCATTTTGAATTTCGGTAAAAAGGTCAACTTTGGTTTGTAAGAATTGTCGGGTTGTTTCTTTATCCTGTAAGACAAGCGTTTCAATTTGAGTGCGCAAACTCAAAAAATAATCGTTGTACAAACTTTCCAAATGGCTTGTATAAGCCTCTGATTCCGCACCTGAAAAATCGTTGCAGTAATGATTTTCATACGGAATTATATCATTTTCCTGCGAAATCTCAAAACGCCTTAGCGCTAATTCCAAATTATTGCTTTTCATCATTCGTCTGTTTAAAATCTTTGGCTATTGAAACTGCATTTTCTTCTTTATCCAGCTTAATGTATTGCTGAAGTTGTGCGTTGGTTTTATGACCTGTAATGTGTCTTACCCTGTCGTATGGCACATTTTTTTTGATTAGGTTTGTTGCTGCACTCCGTCTTGCAGTATGGCTTGAAATCAATTTATAACGTGGCTCTCTGATTAACGTTGTCACTCCACCCTTCGTTTGGTAAAACTCCTCTATCCGATTGATGTTTGCCCTTTTGGCAATATTTTTGATTAATTCATTCAACGCTTGAATATTGAGGTAAGGCAGTCTGTAATCGTACCGTTTTAAAATATCTTTCAATTCATCCCATAAAACAGGAACTATAACCCTTTCTTTTGTTTTTTGTGTTACCTTATCAATTACTTCAACGCCATCAGCAATAATTTTGAAGTTATCGGGTTGTATATCTGAAAAATCGGAATACCTTAAACAGGTGTACGCACCCACAAGGAATAAATCTTTTGCGATTTGTTCGTTTTTGTTTAGCACCCTGGCATCATGGATAGCACTAAGTTCAGCTTCACTCAAAGCAATGGCAAAAGACGTATCTCTCGGTCGTATGAAATAATCTTTTTTGTGTTCTTCCGAATTGCTTATGCCTTCCTTAAAGGCACGTTCCATAACAAATTTGAGATTTTTTATGTGCTTGGAACCGATTGTATTGGTAGCCAGCGGCTCCTTGATAAAATCCAACTTTCCGTTGTCATCAAAGATTTCCTGTTCTTCATTCAAAAACAATATGTATTCATCGTACCATTCGTTATTAATATCCTGAAAATAAGTAGGCTTTCCCTTGTGCGTATCAAACCCCCATAAACACTTTTTGCAGGTTATATGTCCTTCAATCGTACTGTCTTCGTACTTCTTTCCATTCTTGGGTTGGACAAACGAACCGTCTTTCATTCCTGAAATCTTTTTTTCGTAATATTCAACCAACGACAGGGTTTTATCGTCTTCATTATCCTGCCTGTTCTTCTTCGGTACAACGCCCAGCTTTTTATTCAATTCATTTCTAAGATAGTTGTTGTCAATGACAATGCTGTTTAACTCTGCATTGACTGCAATTTCATCGGTGCATCCTTTTATTGTATTAATGATTGACCTGATGTAATCTATTGTAGCGGTATGGTGTTTGTATTTTTGCGGTATGGTGCTTTTCCTAATCGGCTCCTGTGTTTTTACATCCCAGCACACAGTTGGAATATACAGCACCCTTGATGAAGAAGGAGCTGTTAAAGGATAGTTGAAATCTTTATCAACTCCCCTGTGATAGATTTTCATAATGATAGAGGAGGTTTCCCTATCCTTATTTTTCAGATAAAATTTAGTTC
>Ga0082212_10011438_pt1 | contig 11257 bp, 8 predicted proteins | sample TergutNt197P3_FD_71548 | JGI IMG/M metagenome (GOLD analysis project Ga0082212, IMG submission 71548) | Neocapritermes taracua P3 segment gut microbial communities from Petit-Saut dam, French Guiana - Nt197 P3 | ecosystem: Host-associated > Arthropoda: Insects > Digestive system > Gut ... | reverse complement strand
ATTCATAATTCATGATTCATGATTTTTTTAATACGGCGTATAGATTACGCCAAGTATTTTAGCCGGTTTTTCAGATCCTGCATGAACATGATGGACAATAATCGAGTCATAGTAAATACTGTCGCCTTCGCTAAGTTGGTAAGTATTTTTACCGTAGTTTATTTCGATGTCGCCGTCGATGACATAGATAAATTCTTCACCCTCATGCGTGGAGAAAATAAAATCGGCGACTTTTGCAGGCATCACATCAATAATAAACGGTTCCATGTGCCGTCCTGACTTGTCGGTCGAAAGAGCATGGTAGGACATATACTTATGCTTTGTCACTGCGTTGTTGGTAAAGCCGATGCCTTCGCTGTTCAAAAGGCTTTCTTTGCGGCAGACTACCGGACCAAGCGCTTGCTGATCGTCAAGGAACGTACCCAGACGTACGCCCAGTACGCGAGCGATTTTTATCAACGGCGCCAACGACGGAAAATCTTCATTCCCTTCAATTCGCATGATCTGATCAGTTTCCAGACCGGAACGTATTGCCATATCCTCAATAGATATGTTTTTCATTTTCCGGAGATTCTTAATCTTTTCTCCAATAATTTTGTTCGTCTTCATTTTAATAACAGTTTATCGATTACAGTTTGTCGATTTGCGCGCAAAAGTAATTCTTTTAGTTGAAAGTTGAAAATGGAAAGTTGAAATTATTTTTTCTCATGTTCTGCCGTCACGTTGTATTATCCATAATATTTCTTACTTTTGCATTTTTTATTAATTAATATTCCTGTGGATACCGCGACTGCTAATAAAAACGATTATGTCCCAATCAGACTATATTTCTTTGGATGAAAAGTATTTTGATGAGCTATTTAAGAGATATTATTCAATGCTTTGCATCATCGCTTACGATTATGTGGGAGAAAAATCGTTGGCTGAAGAAATGGTGCAGGACACCTTCCTGCATATTTGGGAAAAGAGAAATTCGATATCAGTCACTCCCGCTATCAAATATTTGTTGGTAAAATCCACACAAAACACTTGTCTGCAGTATCTCAGGAAGAAAAAAATAGAAACGCAAAGTATTGATACGGCATCAACCGACAAAATGATTGTCTGGAGTGATGATTATCCGTTAGGGCATCTTTTTGAGAAAGAAATTGTTGATATTGTTGACCGTACCATACAGTCTTTTCCGCCACAAATACAAAAAGTTTTTATGTTGAGCCGGTACAGGAACATGACGTATCTGCAGATTGCATCTATTTTAAATGTGTCGGAAAATACGGTAAAAACACAGATTAAAATAGCGTTATCGCGCTTACGGACAGCATTGACAGATTATTTATAGATTTTTTGAGATGAATTTCGAACACATTTTTTTACTTCCGTTATCACCCTGTCACCCTATTTTTGCATTTTATTTTTAGAACCTTTTATGATATGAACAAAGAAGTTAATTTAGAAGTCAATATCGAATCGTTAATTGGAAAATATTTCAATAGTTCCATCCTTGAAGACGAACAGCAGGCGTTAATGACCTGGATTAATCAATCTAAGGAGAATGAATTAATGTTTCATCAGATTCGTGAAATATTGTTAGTTTCAAGGTTAAATGACGAAAATTACCGGTTCGATGAACAGGCAGCGCTTGAAAAAGTAAAAACAAAAGTACAGTCGTGCGGTTCATTCCCAAAATTCAACGAAATAAAATCTGATGTCGGCGATGTAAAACTACGCAAGGCCATCACCTTATCCTACCGGTGGGCAGCCGTAGCAGCAATGCTTTTTGTGGTATGCGGCACGCTGTTCTACCACCTTATATCCCGGTCTTCAGGTGCGTCGGATGTATATCAGGAAATTATTGTTCCGCTGGGTTCACGGGCAAAAGTAGCGCTTCCCGACGGATCACAGGTAAACCTGAACGCTGGTTCCACATTACGTTATCAAAATATTTTTGGCCTCAAAAGGCGTGATGTGTGGCTTGATGGCGAAGGTTTTTTTGACGTCCGAAAATCTTCCAAACCTTTCATCGTTCATTCGGGAACGGTGCAAATCAAGGCTGTCGGCACAAGCTTCAATGTCCGGGCTTACGCATCCGATCAAATTGTTGAAACGACGCTTGTAAGCGGTAAAATTGTAGTCACCGGAATCGGACAACATCGGGAAACAACGGAACATGGAATGACCTTGCTCCCCAATCAAAAATTGATTGTATCAAACTTGCCTGACAGGCAGGATTCATCGGACGAAAGCAGTAGCGAACAGGTAGTTGACACGGAGAAAACAGTGATTTTGAAGAAGAAAGTAAATCCGGCGCCTGAAATATCATGGAAAGACAACAAATGGGTCATCGACCGAGAAGATTTAAACAGCCTGGCCGTCAAGTTGGAAAGACGGTTTGATGTTGAGATCATATTCAGTGACGAACAGTTGAAATCTTTCCGTTATAACGGTTCGTTACCTGACCTTTCGATGGAGCAGGTTTTGAAAGTGATAAGCATGGCATCGCCTATTGATTATTCGGTAAACGAAAAAACCGTCATCATTTCCGAGAAAAAATAACAGATTATGTAAAACCATTAAAAAGTATAGTTATGGATGGATAAAAGCAACGATTGACAACACAAAAGCATGCAAGATACGCCAATATCTCACATGCTCGGAGAATTAAAGTCCTGATGGTAAGGTTGATATACTCAAAAGGACAAGTAAAAAACATTTAAAAACAAACAAAGATATGTATAATAATTTAATAACAAAATGTTCCGTCACAAAAAATTGGAACAGGAAAATTTGGCATATTATGAAACTGTATTTATTTTTTATTTTATTGGCGTTAACGCCCATACATGCCGCAGTGTATTCGCAAACGACCAATTTGAACATTCAGGTAAAAAATCAGACCTTGCGCGACGCCTTAAAACACATTGAGCAGGCAAGCGAACTGTATTTTTTTATGAACGACAATCTTGATGCAATGGACGAGCGCGTGTCCATTGACGCACAGGACGAAAGTTTTGATTATGTTATGAATACGGTATTGAAGGGACAGGGTTTATCCTACAGGATGTATGAAAATAACGTAGTGGTGATCACGGAGGAAAAGGTTTTCCAGGGGATCGCTATTACCGGAACCGTGACCGATTCCTTTGGCGATCCGTTACCCGGTGTAACTGTGATGGTAAAGGGAAGCATGCAGGGAACGGCTACTGGAGCCGACGGTTCTTTTTCTCTGCAAGTGCCGGATGGTAATGCCACCCTGGTATTCTCTTATGTGGGGTTTGTCTCACAGGAAATCATTGTAGGCAACCAGCGCGCTTTCAATGTCAAGTTGAACGAAGACACCCGTATGATTGATGAAGTAGTAGTGATTGGGTATGGTACACAAAAGAAGGTAAACCTGACCGGATCTGTTGTCACTGTTAATGTCGAGAAAGAGATTGAATCGCGCCCATTAACTAATCTGTCCATGGCGCTTTCAGGCGTGGTACCCGGACTGACCGTCATGCAAGGCTCCGGACAACCCAACAGCGATGGTGCAACTATGCTGATTCGCGGGTTGGGAACATTGAACAGTTCGGCGCCTTTGGTACTGGTTGACGGCATGGAACAGGGCTTTGGAGGTGTTAATCCGAATGATGTAGCCAGTATTACCGTCTTGAAAGACGCCGCTTCCTGCGCTATTTATGGTAACAGAGGTGCAAATGGCGTTATTTTAATCACCACCAAGAAAGGCGTGAAAGCGAAAGTCAATATAAACTATTCGGGTAATTTTTCATTTAACCAGCCGTTCAAATTAATTGAACTGGTCAATAATGGCGCCGAATATATGGAGTTATACAATGAAGGAATGACCAATATCGGAGGAGCAAAACAGTTTATGGATGAGACGATTAACCTGTGGCGTGCAGCCGAAAACAATCCGAATGGGCTTTCAGAATCCGGATATCCGAATTATGTGGCTTATCCCAATACGGACTGGTATAAGGAAGTTTACCAAAACAAAATGATGCAGGAACATGCGGTTTCACTTGTTGGCGCTTCCGAATCAGGCAAGATTAATTTTAATTTCTCCGGTTCTTTTCTCGACAATCCCGGATTGATTGTTGACGGAGGTCTTAAAAGATATAACGTCCGCTCCAATATTATTGTAGATGTGACTGACTGGCTGCAGGTAGGCAATCGGTCGTATGGCTATCAATCCGATATAGGAAATTCGGATGTGCCTGCCTATCTTAATAACAATAATCTTACCAACCATAAAAACAATCCGCTCATCTATCCATTTTATGACGGGAAATATGGCGGTACGGGAGCCCTTGAAGATGATGCCGGCGTACATAATCCCTTGATGATCATCAATAACAGGGGAGGAACCAACGCGCAATCACAAATCAACACAGCTTTGTTTGCAAACGTGCGACTGTTTAAAGATATCGTTTATCATGTGAATTTCGACTGGAAACGATATTGGAACGAACAGGCGTCGCATTACAAAGGCCTCGGCAAATACAATTTCAGGCATGATACCTGGTCGGTACCACCTGAACCGCTCAGTACGCTCAGATCATCCCTCACGGTTAACGGGAGTAAAGTTTGGCGTTTCCTGCAAACGGTTTCCTATAACAAAACATTTGCCGATACACATGAAGTAGGCGTTTTGTTCGGTTACGAAGAAAACTCGGTGAAATCATACACTGCCACTTCGACAAAAACAGGGTTGCTTGATTTGTCGATTACCGATTTAACGCCAACAACACAGATGACAAGCATCACCGGAACCAATGCCGATTACACTTCACGTTCCTGGTTTGGTCGCGCCACTTATGCCTATAAATCGCGCTATTTGATTGAAGCCGATATACGTTACGATGGTTCATCACGCTTTGCTCCCGAAAGCCGCTGGGGTCTGTTCCCCGCTGTCTCGGCAGCATGGCGAATTTCCGAAGAAAGTTTTATGGCAAGCTCGCCGTTCAACAACCTGAAACTGCGCGCCTCGTGGGGTAAACTGGGAAACAACAGTATTGGCAATTATGAATGGCAGGCCACGTATAGCACTGTCGGCATTATTCAGGGCGGAAGCGAAATGATTACGCCAGGACTGGTTCAAAACGTTCTTGCTAACACGAACCTGCAATGGGAATCAACCCGAATTACCAATATCGCGGTAGAGGCTTCCGTTCTTAAAAATCGCCTTATTGCCGAGATTGAAGTATATGACAAACTGACCGACGGTATATTGTACAGACCTACCATATATTATACGCTGGGTACTAAGTCAGGGCCTTTGGAGAATATTGCGGAAGTATCCAACAGAGGTATCGAAACATCTCTGGGGTGGAGCGACCGTATTGGTCAAGTGGGCTACGGTGTAAAAGGAAATTTTACAGCCAACAGAAACCGCGTTACAAAATATAAGGGAAAACTTGAAGAGGGATGGATTACGGATGCAAACGGAAACAAAGTATATCAATCCAACCTTGGCGATGTTTCGACCGGCGGCGGAACCAGGGTGATCGAAGATAAGATGATTAATGAATGGTACCTCCTAAGTACTTATGAGGGCGACCAGACTTATAAAAATCCCGACGGATCGGTCAATATCAATGGCGGCCCCAAGGATGGAATGATTCGTACCGAACAGGATATGGATTGGCTGAAAGCGATGATTGCGGCCGGTTATACATTTTATCCGAGTCAAAATGTCGGCAAGAATAATATCTGGTATGGCGATTACATCTATGCCGACACAAACGGCGACGGCATCTATGGCAATGTATATGATAACGAATTTCAGAATTCCTCCAACTTGCCAAAGTACCATTTCGGCTTTCAAGCGTATGCCTCATGGAACAATTTTGATTTTTCAATGAACTGGACAGGTGCCGCCGGATTTAAAATTTTCTGGTGCGAAATGGGAAAGAATTCGCCAACAACTACCCTCGGATATGCAATACCCAAGTCAATAGCGAAAGACCGTTATTTTTACGATCCGGAAAATCCTAACGATCCGCGCACCAACCAGAATACCACTACACCGCGTATCAAACATACTTCCGGTGGCGCGCAGAATACCCAATCAAGCAATAACTGGTTGCAAAAAGGCGATTATATGAAGTTAAGAAACATTACGTTGGGATACAGTCTTCCTGAAAATATATCGTCAAAACTGTATGCCCGAAACGTTCGTGTTTTTGTGTCGGGTGAAAATCTGTTTGCCATTACCGGATTTACCGGAATGGACCCTGAAATGCGAAGTGCCTTCGGTTATGTTACGATGCGTCAGTATGCTTTTGGAGTTAATGTTACATTTTAAAAATTATTCGATATGAAAACCAAAAAGATAATAATTAAGATAAGCCTTTGGGCTGTAATGGGATTCGTGATGTTTCCTTATACAGGCTGTGATCCCAATTTGTTGGATACATCGCCTTCCTACGCCATCAGTTCCGGAAATATCTGGTCGTCGGCATCACTCGCCACACAAGCTGTTACAGGTGTTTATCACCAGTTAAAGAATGCCGACTATAGAATCATGGACTGGTACTGTCCCATGTGGGATGTATTTTCAAGTACTTTGGATTACGACGCAAACTGGATTGGGAATTTACATATTTTACGTGGAAATGCCACGCCGAGCAGCTGGCTCTATCTCGAAAAGTGGAGATATTATTATGAACTCATACATCGGGCAAACGACGTGATAGCCAATATTGACAAGGTGCCCGACATGAGCGACGCCCTGAAAGCACAGTATAAGGCGGAATGTAGATGCCTTCGGGCTTACTATTACTTTCGCATGAATATCTTGTGGCGCGGCGTTCCCCTTTATCTGGAGCCTGTAAATCCTTCCGAATGTAACTTGCCCCGTGCCACCGAACAGGAAGTTTGGGACGCCATTATTGCCGATTTGACAGATTGCATCAACGAACCGACCTTGGCGAATAAAATTCCTGCCAACAGTAGCGATTACGGGCGGGTACCCAAAGCCTTTGCCTATTCGTTGCGCGGAAAGACCTATATGTGGTTGCAACAATGGGACAAGGCAGAACAGGATTTCAGGGCGATAACAACGATGGGTTATTCACTCTTCCCCGACTATGAAGCATTGTTTACGGAAACCAATGAGAAATGTGACGAATACATTTTTTCAATTCTATGTATTAACAGTGTGGCAAACACCGACTACTCAAGCATGTGGGCACGTACGCTCAGCGCACGCTATATGTTAGCAGGAGGCTGGAACAATCACATCCCGAATCCTTCTTTTGTGGACAGTTATGAAGAAGCCGACGGAAAACCGTTTGACTGGGAAGAATATTGCCCCGGCTTTACGTCCATGACGCCACAGCAGCGTTCTGTATTTTTTCTGCGTGACGGTTTGACGGAAGGAGAAATTACAACCATGACCAACATGGGATCTGACTTGTCCAAATATCTTCCCGATGGCAATGAAGCGCGTATCAAAGCTGCTTATGCCAATCGTGACCCCCGTCTCAACATAAATATTATCACACCCTATTCGGAGATTCAGGGAGGAGCCGGCGGCAATGAGTACACGTACACCTTGCGTTGGCCTTACCGTGGATTTGACGATCGCGAACCATTCGATATCCGAATGGATACCTATTCTTATTATATGTACTTAGTACGCAAATGGGTGCCAAAATCTTATGTAGAAATATTTATCCGTGAACATTCGGCAATCGACATCCCGTTGCTTCGCTATGCCGATGTGCTGCTGAATCTGGCGGAATGTCTGAACGAACAGGGGAAAACCGATGAAGCCATAACGATTGTCAATCAGATTCGCACACGGGGAGGTGCACAGCTATTGAACTCAAACACGCATACCACTGTATCAGGACAAGACAACATGCGCCAGCGTATCCGTAATGAACGGTATTGGGAAATGCCCGTTGAAGAATACCTGTTCTGGGACGAACTGCGCTGGAAAACATGGAAAGACAGAAAATTCTATTCCGGAAACGGCCTGTGGGGAATATTGGGTGTGAGGTATGACTACACATGGGTTGGCGACCAGAATTGGGTCTGGCCTATTCCTGCTGCCGAAAGACAAATGAATTCCAATCTGACCCAAAATCCCGGCTGGTTAGACTAAATATTTTGCAATCATGAAGCATGTATTGATCTCGATATCATTCTGGAATAAGGAAGATGTTTTCATACTTATTTAAAAACCTGGCAGGTTTTTACAACCTGCCAGGTTTTTTTTACAAGCAGTCAAATCATTACAATTAACAGTTTTATTATGAAATATTCATCAACAACCATCAATATGAGACCCATTATTTTCGTGTTATTTATTTGTCTGGCATTTCATTCATGCCAGCCGAAACAACAGGGACGTTCAGCGCCTTGGACTGTAGAAGATGCCAACCGGTGGAATCAGCATTGGGGCTGGTTACGGGGTTGCAATTTCCAGCCAAGCACCGCCATCAACCAGTTGGAAATGTGGCAGGCCGATACATTTGACCCTGTAACCATCGACCGTGAATTAGGCTGGGCAGCCGATATCGGCATGAACTGTATGCGCGTATATCTTCATCACGTGGCGTGGGAAGTAGATAAAGACGGTTTTAAAAAACGTATGGGGCAATATATGGATATTGCCGCAAAACATGGAATATCCACTGTTTTCGTTTTCTTTGACGATTGCTGGAATCCAACCTATTCAGCCGGTAAACAACCCGAACCCAAACCAGGTATTCACAATTCCGGCTGGGTAAGAGATCCGGGCGATCTGCTGTTTGAAAAACCCGAATTAATACATACGCTCGAAGCCTATATGAAGGATGTACTCGCCACTTTCAAAAACGACAAACGAATTGCCTTATGGGATTTGTACAACGAACCGGGCAACGAGGGTTATGGTGAAAAAAGTTTTACCCTGTTGAAAAAGGCTTTCGAATGGGCTTGGGCTGTCAATCCCTCACAACCTTTGTCGGTGGGCGTCTGGAGCGCCAATTTACCCAACCTGAACAAATTTCAAGTGGAACATTCGGACATCATTACTTATCACGATTATACCGGACTGGCTACGCACCGGCAAGCCGTGGATACCCTGAAACGCTATAATCGCCCGATGATTTGTACCGAGTATATGCTACGTCATCGCAACAGTACATTTCAGGAGATCACGCCCATGCTGAAAGGCCAAAATGTAGGGGCAATCAACTGGGGATTGGTATCAGGTAAAACCAACACAATTTTTGGATGGAACGATCCCTTGCCCGAAGTGGAAGAACCCCCATTGTGGTTCCACGACATTTTTCGCAAGGATGGAACGCCGTATTTACAGGAAGAAGTTGATGTAATCAAATTGTTATGTGGCAAATAAAAAATTGTTATGTGAGTTGCCGCATGACGAATGAATGAAAAAATCCGCGTTTATTTATGACGGTTATTATACGAATATCTATGTATTGATTATGAAACCAATCATTAAAAATCAATTTATTATCACAGCGGCGCTAACCTTGTCCTGTTTGATGACAGGGTGTCAAAGCAAGCAGACAAAAGCAGGTGATCAATCCATTACGGTTGCCTGTTATTATTTCCCGAATTATCATACGGGCGAACCGCGTCATGAAGCGACAAAATGCGCAGACTGGTCGGAATGGGAACTGGTAAAAGCGGCACGTCCGCGTTTTGAAGGTCATGTGCAGCCGAAAATACCGGCATGGGGTTATCTCGACGAGAGCGATCCGCTCGTGATGGAGAAAAAGATTGACGCCGCTGCCAATCACGGTATCGACGCATTTATCTTCGACTGGTATTACTTTGAAGACGGCCCTTTTCTGAACCGTTGTCTTGACAAAGGCTTTTTGCAGGCAAAAAATACCGACCGTCTCCGGTTTTCGCTCATGTGGGCCAACCATAACTGGATAGAATTATTTCCTTATAAGCGTGGAACGGAACAGAAAACGATATATCCCGGCTCCGTTTCTCCGGATTGTTATGAGATGATTTGCGATCATCTTGTCAGGGATTATTTTACAAAACCAAATTACTGGCTGATCGACGGAAAAGCCTATTTCTCAATTTATGACGTGCAGAGATTCGTTGAAAATTTTGGATCGGTCGAAGCAACCCGCGAAGCTATGAACCGGCTTCGCAACAAAGCCATTACCGCCGGACTGAAAGGCGTACACTGGAATCTGGTTGCCTGGGGACGTCCGATTCTGCCGGTAGAAAATCCGCCGGGAAACACTGCCGAACTGATCAGGCAGTTAGGCTTTGATTCGGCGACGTCATATGTATGGATACACCATGCTGATTTGCCTGACGTGCAAACAGATTACAACAAAGTCCGCGATGTGTATTTCGACCATTGGGAGCAGGCTAAAAAGGAATATGACGTTCCGTATTTTCCCAATGTAACGGTGGGCTGGGATTCGAGTCCGCGGTGTGATTTGAACGACGAGTGGGGGAACTGGGGCTATCCGTTCACGTATACATTGGGTAACAATACGCCTGAAAATTTTAAAACTGCATTGCAACTGACCAAAGACAGGCTTCTGTTGGATACCGACGGTCCGCGTATACTCAACATCAATTGCTGGAATGAATGGACAGAAGGAAGCTACCTTGAACCGGACATCGTTAATGGAATGAAATACCTGAACGCAGTGAAGGACGTTTTTGGAGTAAGGGAAAATATGCGGGAAATACAGTCCTCTTCGGATTTCGTGAAGGTGGGCGCCATACGGTGAGACGCCTGGGTAGGCGATCGGTGGGGTGCGGGATTGGAAATTGAACGTATCCTTTCTGGGATACCTCAGAGCGATCAAAATAGCGAAGGCGGCTCGCTGCATCGAAATCTGTGGGTGAAGTCCCTGCAGCGAAACGCGTTGCAGGGGTGTCATACGAAACATTTGAAAATGTCGAACAGCGATACGGAAGCCGCTCGGATATTCAATTCAATTTCCGAACCTCGTATGACACGCGCAAAAGTAGCTGTCATGTTGATCCGAAGCATGGAGCTTTCATTTTATCATAGATTTTCATGTAGATAATCCGCCCCTAATTTTCACGATGAGGCAGTCGGGTTAAAAATCACATTTTTATTACCCAGCCATGAATACTTTGATTCGTTTGATTTTTTAACAAAATCAAGCAACAGTGGGAGTTCTCTTTTCTTTTTGAGGTTAATGCGTATTTGTTCAGGTTCGATTGAGATTTCTCCGCTGTTTACAACAAACATTTCATGGATACGTTCGTCCGACAGGTTGTGATATCTGTC
>Ga0082212_10011437_pt1 | contig 11257 bp, 10 predicted proteins | sample TergutNt197P3_FD_71548 | JGI IMG/M metagenome (GOLD analysis project Ga0082212, IMG submission 71548) | Neocapritermes taracua P3 segment gut microbial communities from Petit-Saut dam, French Guiana - Nt197 P3 | ecosystem: Host-associated > Arthropoda: Insects > Digestive system > Gut ... | reverse complement strand
TATGTCACGGCTCACGACATCTCTCCGGAGGCGCATCTGCGGATGCAGGCCGCCTTCCAGAAATATACCGACAACGCCGTGTCCAAAACGGTTAACTTCCCGATGGACGCCACCCGCGAAGATATCCGGAAAGTCTATCTGCTTGCCTACCGGCTTGGCTGCAAAGGCGTCACGGTTTACCGGGACCGCAGCCGCGAGGAGCAGGTTCTCAATATCGGCGGCGTAAACACCACTGAGTCGCCCACTACGACTGCGTCGCAGTTTGTCACCCCAAGGCCGCGCCCCGACATACTGATCGGCGTCACGAAAGAGATCAAGACCAGTTGCGGAAAGCTTTACGTCACCATCAACCGGGACGACAAAGGGATCTTCGAGGTTTTCAACCAGATGGGAAAGGCGGGCGGGTGCGCCGCCTCCCAGTCCGAGGCAATCGGGCGGCTGGTTTCGCTGGCTTTGCGCTCCGGAGTCGAGCCCGAAACTATCGTCAAGCAGTTGAAAGGCATCTCGTGCCATCTCCCGTCATGGGGAGGCAACGGCGGCAAAATCCTGTCCTGCGCCGACGCCGTATCAAAGGCGATAGAGTGGTACCTCGAAAACTTCAGCTCCATGCTGCCCGGCACCGAAGCCTCTTCCCTCGCGGCAGCCGCCACTTTGGCGGAGAAAAAAACAGCCTCCAAGGAAGACGAATCGGAGATCGCCAGAGGCGCATGCCCCGACTGCGGCAGTCAAATAGAGCGGCAGGAAGGATGCCTCAAGTGCCGGTCGTGCGGCTGGTCGGAGTGCTGATGTTTTTTTCGGGCGCCCAGGCATGAGCGCCCGGGGTGTTTTTGTAACATTCGAGGGGATCGAAGGATCAGGCAAAACAACGCAGGCGCGTCGGCTCTCGGCGCGCCTTTTAACAAAAAGCGTCTCCCACATCGTTACACGCGAACCCGGCGGCACCCCGCTGGCCGACCAGTTGCGCTCCATACTGCTTGCTCCTCGTGAAGAAACAGTCTTTCCCGAAACCGAGCTGCTGCTGTACCAGGCGGCCCGCGCGCAGCACGTTCGCGGACTGCTCCTCCCCGCGCTTGAAGATGGGAAAGCGGTTCTGTGCGACCGTTTCTACGACGCGACCTTCGCGTACCAGGCCCACGCCCGCGGGCTGGAAGCCGAAACGGTGGGCATGCTTAACCGTTTCGCTTCGGGAGATCTCGTCCCCGACCTTACGCTTTTGTTTGATCTTCCCCCGGAGCTTGGTATTTCCAGAGCCTCCCGCCGCGGAGCAGCCGACCGGATCGAGAGAGAATCGCTCGACTTTCATCGGGCAGTCCGCAACGGATACCTGGCTATCTATAAGAACGATACCAGCCGAATCGTTCTTATAGACGCTTCCGCGCCGGAGGAAGAGGTCTTCCGCAAACTCCAGGAAACGGTTACGGAGCGGTTCGGATGGTAGCGCGGTTTTCAGAAATCCTGGGACAGGAGCGGGCCGTCGATCTCCTTCGGTGTTATATCTCCCGCGGCACAGCGCCTCACGGCCTGCTTTTCTCCGGAGAGGAAGGCGTCGGAAAAGAAACCGCCGCGCGGGTCTTTTTAGCCGCCCTGCTCTGCCGCGCGCCAGGAGAAGACGGCGCGTGCGGAACTTGCCACGACTGCCGGCTCTTTACCTCATCATCCCATCCGAACTTTTTGAAAGTAGTCCCGAAAGAAGGCTCAAAGTCCTTACAGATTGAAAAGATCCGGACGCTTCAGGAAGAGCTTTCCCTGAAAGCGTTCTCCGACCGGCCCCGCGTGGCAATTCTGGCCCCGGCGGACCGAATGACGCCCCAGGCGGCCAACGCGCTTCTCAAGACGCTGGAAGAGCCGCCGCCAAATACATGCTTCATCCTGATAGCCCACCGTGTCGCCGCAATAACGCCTACGATTGTCTCCCGTTGCCAAAAAGTCCCTTTTTTCCCTCTTCCGGTCGATATGGCCGCGGAGATCCTGGCCGGTCAACCGGACATCGGCGAAAACTATTCTTCCGAAATTATCCGGCTGGCATGCGCGGCGGCGGGCGGAAGCCCCGGACGCGCGCAGTCATTGCTCCCGGACATCGAAAACGAGCGGGACCTGTGGATGGCCGTGTTTACAACCGCGTCCGCCAAAGAGATAATCGACCTGGCGGAAACCTTCAAGGGAGAAGGCGGCGATGGGCGGTTTACGGCCCCGCTGACGTTGGCAAGAGATCTTGCCCTCTTATCTTCAGGCGTCGAAACAGCTATAATAAATAATGATCTACAGGAAAAGCTGCTGACTATTGCGGCACATCCCCCCGTCGGCGGCTGGGATGTCGTATTCAAGGAGCTACTCGCGATCTCCCGTATGCCTCCGCAAACCCAGAAGCGGCTGATGTTGGAGGCGTTTTTTTTCGGGATGCGCAGAAAAGGATAAGTTTTCGTCATGAATACCGCCGCAATCCGCCTTCGTGGCGTCTGCAAGGTCTTCCATTTCGACTGCACCGGCATTTCCCTTGAAGAAGGCGATTACGCGGTGGCCCATACCGATCGCGGCGTAACCCTTGGCCAGGTTGTCCGGCTAATCGACAATTCCGCCTCCCCAAACCAGAAATTCAGCAACAATAAAGTGCTCCGCATCGCCTCGGCCGAAGATTTGCTGTCCCATCAGGAAAACGCCCGCAAGGAAGCCGACGCGCATGCGTTTTGCCTGTCTCGCATCTCGGAGCGCGAACTCCCGATGAAGCTGGTTCGCACCGAGTATCTCCTTGACCGAAGCAAGATCATCTTCTACTTTACGGCCGATGGCCGGATCGACTTCCGGGAGCTGGTCAAGGATGTGGCCCATGAACTAAGAACCCGTATCGAGATGCGCCAGATCGGGGTACGGGACGAATCTCGCGTAGTCGGCGGCGTTGGCCCTTGCGGCAAAGAGTTTTGCTGCGCCACATTCCTCTCCGATTTCGAACCCATCACCGTCAAGATGGCCAAAGACCAGAGGCTTTCATTAAATCCCGCGAAGCTTTCCGGCGTCTGCGGGCGGTTGATGTGCTGCCTTATCTACGAACACAACATGTACATGAAGCAAAAGGAAAGCGCCTGCGAAACGAGCGCCCCTCCCGCTAAACCTGCGCAGGAGCCGGGTAAGCCGGACAACGCGGAAAACTTGAACGAAAAGCCTGCCCAGGACAAGGAGGAAACACCGTGAGGGACACGTTCTACATCACTACCCCGATATATTATGTGAACGATGTCCCGCACATCGGGCATGCCTATACGACCATCGCCTGCGACGCCATGGCGCGCTGGAAGCGGATGATGGGGAAGCGGGTGTACTTTCTGACCGGCACGGACGAACACGGCGAAAAGATCCAGAAAAGCGCTCTTCTGAAAGAGCTGACGCCCAGACAGCTTGCCGATCAGGTGGTAGTCAACTTTCAGGAGCTGACCCCCGCGCTTACAATCAGCAACACCGGCTTCATCCGCACCACGGAGCCGCGCCACTATACCGCCGTCCAGGACCTGTTCCGCAAATCGCTGGCCAACGGCGACATCTACCTCGGTCAATACGAGGGGTGGTATTGCGTGCCCGACGAGGCATACTGGACGGACCTGCAAGTCGAGGATGGCAAATGCCCTACATGCGGACGCCCTGTCGAACGGAGAAAAGAACCTTCCTATTTTTTCAAGCTGTCAAAGTACCAGGACCGCCTGCTTGAGTTTTACAAGGAGAACCCCCGGTTCATACGGCCCGAAAGCCGCCGCAACGAAGTAATCGCGTTTGTGGAGGGCGGGTTAAACGACCTCTCCGTCTCCCGCACCTCCCTCACTTGGGGAATCCCCGTTCCGGACGCGCCCGGACACGTAATTTATGTCTGGTTCGACGCCCTTACGAATTACATGACCGGCCTGGGATACCCCTCCAAGGCGCCAGAGTTTGAAACATGGTGGCCCGCCGATCTGCACATGGTCGGCAAGGATATCCTGCGATTCCACGCCGTCTACTGGCCGGCTTTCCTGATGTCGGCCGGAATTGATACCCCAAAAAGTGTATTCGCTCACGGCTGGTGGACTGTCGAAGGGCAAAAAATGAGCAAGTCGCTTGGCAATGTGGTTGATCCCTTTGATATGGTCCGCAAGTACGGCGCGGACGCATTCCGCTACTTCCTGCTGCGCGAGGTATCTTTTGGGCTCGACGGCGACTTCTCCGAAAAGGAACTGATAAAGCGCGCCAACTCGGAGCTGGCCGACAAGCTGGGGAACCTGCTGAACCGCGCGCTCGGAATGTTAAGCAAATATTTCGACGGCGTCGTGCCGTCTCCGGAGCGCGGCGCGGAAACGCTTGCTACCAAACCTTGCGAGAACGCGCCCTTGTGTCCGGAAGGGTCGCTCCATCTTTCCGGCGAATCCCGCAAGGCCGTGGAAGCCGTGGGAGCGGCGATGGAGGATGTGGCGTTCCACAAGGCGCTCGCCGCGATCATCGAACTGGTGACGCGGGCCAACGAATACGTGCAATCTTCCCAGCCGTGGGTTCTTGCAAAAGATCCTTCGTTGCGCAACCAGCTTGGAACGGTCCTCTACAACACCCTTGAGACAGCGCGCATAGCCGCGTTGCTTATGGCCCCCTTCACGCCCACCGCCTCGCAAAAGATGTGGGATTGCCTGCTCCCGGGCGGAAAACCGGTGGAAGAGGCCCGGATCGACACGGACAGCAAATGGGGCGGGCTTGCCGCAGGCGCTTCCCTGCCAAAAGCGTGCATCGTCTTCCCGAAAATTGAAGTTTAAAGCGGATCAACTTTGAGCCGCATCATATCGGACATCACGGGGCGGCTTCTCTTTCGCATCAAGACTCTCTCCGGCGGGCACGCCTAGCATGCCGTCCTTACTGCCCTCCGAAGTACATCGGACATTACCGAACGGCTTCTTTCGCTCAAGACTCTCTCGCTCAATACAGCCGCACATGGTAGCCGGGGTTGAACTTACATGCTGAGTACCGCGCATGTTAAAACCACAATATATCGGACAATATCGTATGGGGGTTCTCTGGAGAGGGCGTCGATTCCGAGCGGAGGCAGGGAGGCCAAGAGCGAAGAATCCGCAGGCACATAGAACCATGGATGGCAAACAAGCCGTCCTCGAAAGAGAAGCCCTCCTACGATGGCCGATGTATCGCGGCGGATATCAAGGACGGCTTTCGAGCATGCCCAAAGGAGAAACTCCCATGCGATGTCCGCTGTATTGAGGCGGACAATAAAGATGATTTACAAACGTACAAGCCTCGCGCGAAAGATGCCGCATGGATGATAACTGCTGATGGATTAGAGCAACCTCAAAGTAAAAGTGTTCTAAAACCTTAATCTTTCTGGAAAACGCCGCCGATGTTTTTTGACACGCACGCCCACCTTGATCTTTCTCCTCTTTGCGAAGCCGAAAAAGAGGTTGTATCGCGCGCCCGCAACGCGGGTGTCGCCCGGATTCTGACGATCGGCATCAACCCGGACAGCAGCCTGGAAGCGGTCGAGATAGCCAGCCGGCACCACGGCGTATACGCCGCGGTCGGCCTGCATCCGCACGACGCCGCAACCTTTTCAGACGGGCTGCTGTCGCGTCTTGAAACCCTCTCCCGCCGCGAGAAGGTCGTGGCGATTGGCGAAACCGGGCTTGATTTTTACCGTGACCGCTCGCCGCGCGACGCGCAGCGCAACGCCTTCCGTGAACAGATCCGCCTGGCGCGCAAGCTGAACCTTCCGGTTATCGTGCATGACCGGGAAGCCCACGACGACATCCTGGCAATCCTTTCCGAGGAAAACGCAGCCGAGGTGGGCGGCATCATCCACTGTTTCTCCGGCGATTACGCGATGGCTCGCAAAGCGGTGTCGATGAACTTCCTGATCTCCATCCCCGGCGCAATCACCTATCCAAAATCCGACGCGCAGGTCGAAACAGTCCGCAAGCTCCCCCTCGAGCGGCTGCTGATAGAAACCGACTGCCCTTTTCTCGCGCCCGTTCCATACCGCGGCAAAAATAACGAACCGGCATATGCTCCCTTGGTGGCGGCAAAAATCGCGCAAATCAAGGAACTCTCCGTCGAGGATGTCGCCCGGATCACAACACTCAACGCAATGCGGCTATTCCGCATACCTTTCGACGAGGAAGCCCAGATCGCCTACAAGATTCGCAACTCCCTCTACCTGAACATCACAAACCGGTGCACCAACGCCTGCGTCTTCTGCGCAAAACAGCGCGACTACCATGTAAAGGGACACCTGCTGCGGCTTTCGGACGAACCGTCGGTGCCGGATATTCTCGCGCATGCCGGTGACCCCACCCGGTACGACGAGATCGTATTTTGCGGCTTTGGGGAACCGCTTTTGCGCCTCGAAGATGTGAAGGAAATTTCACGGCAATTGAAATTGCGCAACGCCAGGATTCGCGTGAACACAGACGGGCTGGCAAACCTGGTCCACGGACGCAACATCCTGCCAGAGCTTGCCGGGCTGGTGGACGCCATTTCAATATCTCTCAACGCCCCCGACGCCCAAACCTATGCGCGAATCTGCCCCAACCGGTTTGGCGAAGCTTCGTTTCCCGCCTTGCTTGATTTCCTGCGGGAAGCGCCAAAGCACATCCCGCATGTCGCCGCCACCGCGGTCGCCCTTCCGGAGTTGGACATCAAGGCCGCGCGCCGCCTTGCCGAATCGATCCCCGGCGTCTCCTTCCGGGAGCGCTACTACAATGAGGTGGGGTAAGGCGTAAAGGAACACGGCAATCGATTAGTGATGCCTAATCGTGGATTATCAGGATTATCACTAAGGAGGCCGCGTTATGCACAAGATGACACGCAAGCCGACTCACCCCGGTGAACTTATACGCGAAGAGTATATGAAGGCCATGAATCTGACCGTCACATCTTTGGCGGCCAGCTTGGGAGTATCACGCAAAACCTTGTCCGCCATTATCAACGAGCGAGCCGGAGTTACGCCAGATATGGCCCTGCGGCTATCCCGCGCCTTTTCCTCCACACCGGAATTGTGGTTGAATATGCAACGGGGTTATGATCTGTGGGTTGCGGAGAACAAGCACACCGACTGGCAAAAAGTTAAGCCGGTATATGTGCCAAAAACCGCTTCCAGAGAAGCCCGACCCTGAGTTTGTCCGCTTCAAGTATCGCTAAAAACAGTTCCTTGGGTATCATAGAGCCGCAAGATATTCTCTGGCTTCTTCTACTACATACAACTTGTTGCCATTAGCAATTACAAAAGCGAAGCATTCTTTAGCTTTTGCCATATCTCCATTATTCATATAATAAAATCCCAACGCAAACTTAATTTCTATTTCCGCTCTCATAAAATCCGCTTCGGCGAGAATTTCATTTAATGTTTCCATACATCCGTCAAACTTTTTGTTGCACATATTCCAAAACACCTTGTTGATTTTATAAATATTTTCCAGTTTTTTCTTTATTTTGCCGTCAATTTTATTTTGAATCAACAATGACTCCACCTTGTCAAGATTTATTTTAGCTTTTTCAAATTCTTTTATTTTAATACATACGCCAGCAAAATTATTATAATAAACTATCTCAAAAGGCGCATTCAACTTGGATGTATCTATACTTTCCAATAATTTAATTCCTTCGCCATGCTTTCCCAAAGAAAGCAAACCTGCCGTTTTATTAACAAGCAACATCGCTTTCATTTTTTTGTTGTCTATTACTGGTTCAAATTCGTTAATTATATCGAGAAATTCTTCCGGGTCGCATTTATCATCAAGTATTTTCACAGCCTTGTTAATTTCTCGCGAAACAACTATGTTTATATAAATAAAAAAACCGAAAAACACAAAAGACATAAAAAATATAAATGCAAATACTCCCAGCCAATCAACTGGACTTCCTTTAATTAATAAAAATATTCCGGCTATTACACCAATCACGCCTGGAGCAATTGATATAAATTTTTTACCTTTATTTATCAAAAACACCGTGTTCTTTTTCATTTCCATTACTCCTTTGTTTTTACGGTATCATCTGTAAAAACAACATTTCTATGATGATACTTGTCACACCAATATTTTCGTCATTGTAGAAAAAGCAAGCCGTAGACAAGCTTGGCGATACACCGTAGATTACGTTTCTTCGTGACAGAACAGCATTCTATCTGAAAAATCGTAGCCTACCCGATGATTGATTGTTTTTTTCTTCTAAGCTTTTTATACAAAAACGCTTTAGAACATTAATTTTGAAGGCACTATATTAATACAATCGACATTCTGGTAATTATTCCGCGGCAAAAAAGTAACCCTTCATTCACCGAAGCACGCCTCGCATTGTATCGATAAACCGGGAAAGAATATCGTCCAGTTCACTCTTGTCTGTGCATTGCGGCAGGAAAAGGTAAACGATATTCCCAAGCGGGCGCAGAAACAGCCCGCGACGCAGCGCCTCCCGCCGGATCGCGCGGAAGACCGGATCGGTTCCGGGAAGCGGCTCCATCGTGTCCTTGTCCCGCACAAGCTCAAGCGCGCCCACCATTCCGATATGCCGGATATCGCCCACAAGCGGAAGATCGGCAAGAGAGCGCAAACCTTCTTCTATCCGCGGCGCAGCCCGCGCGACATTCTCAAGCAATTGGTTCTCTCCGAACAGATCAAGCGAGGTCAGCGCCACCGCGCAGCCGATCGGGTTCGCCGTGTAAGTATGGCCGTGATAGAAGGTTTTCCCGCTTTCCATCTCTCCCAGAAACGCATCGTATACGCGATCCGTGGCAAGCGTGGCGGCAAACGGAAGCGTTCCCGCGCCCAGTCCTTTCGAAAGGCAAAGGAAATCGGGAGAAATTCCCGCGCGCTCGCAGGCAAACATCGCGCCGGCGCGTCCAAAACCTGTCGCCACCTCGTCCACAATCAGGTGCGTATCGTATGCGCGGGCCAGCCGCGCAACTTCTTTCAGATAGGAAGGCGGATACACCAGCATCCCGCCCGCGGCCATAAGCAGCGGCTCCAGGATGATGGCGGCTATGTTTCCCTTGCCTTCTTTCAGCGCCTCTTCCATATATCCGGCGCATTCAACTCCACAAGAGAAATTTTCCTTCCCCAACGGGCACCGGAAACAGTACGGAGCCGGGACACTGCGCACGGGAAACAGAATCGGTTGAAAAGCTTTCCGGAAAACCTCCACCGCGCTTACGCTCATGCACCCGACGGTGTCTCCGTGATACCCGCGATCAAGGCACACAAATTTCGACTTCTCCCCCCGCCCCAGGTTGCGCCAGTACTGAAGCGACATTTTAAGGGCCACCTCGACCGCGGTAGAGCCGTTGTCGGAATAAAAAACCCTGGTCAGCCCTTCCGGGACGATCTCCACCAGCCGTTCGCTTAACCGCTCGGCAGGCTCGTGGGTGATGCCGCCAAACATTACGTGGTCCATCCGCTCCATCTGCCTGGCAACGGCTTCCCTGATCCGGGGGTGGCCGTGCCCGTGGACATTGCACCACCAGCTCGATATGGCGTCGTAATACCGATTGCCTTGCGCGTCGTATAAAAACAGCCCCTCGGCCCGCTCTATCCGCAGCGGCGGATCGGCGTCATAAAGACTCATCTGGGTGTACGGGTGCCAGCAGCGCATCACGCGGATTTCCATCTCTCAAAAAACGCTTTTCCCACCGGGAGAAACATCTCCGCGTCATTGACAGGATCAGCCAGAAATGGCACTTCCCCAAGCACAGGAACTCCTGTGATTTCTTCGACGGTCCGGATATTGTCGACCAAAAGCTCCTCCGGGGATTGGCTTTCTTCTTCATTGACCCGGTTAAATATCAACCCTTCGACAGGAATATCCCGCTGGCTAACCGCTTCCACGGTCAGTAGCGCGTGGTTGACGCAGCCCAGACGGTTTTTCACAACGATGAGAACCGACAAACCAAGACGCGCAACCAGATCACAAACCGACAACCCTTTCGCCAGCGGAACGAGGATTCCGCCCGACCCCTCGACCAGAACGATGTCGTGGGCTGACTCAAGCCGTCGGTATGCCGCCTCGATCACAGCGGGGTCCACGACCTTGCCCTCGCGTTTTGCGGCCAGATGAGGCGAGGAGGGATAAGCAAACCGGTACGGACAAAGATCCTTCAGGGCATCTTCCGGCACATCTTCCGGCAGCCCCATAAGCCGGCGGTGCATTCCAAGGTCGGCATGCCGCCCGCCTTCTCCCGTCTGGACCCACTTCTGTGTAATCGCGTTAACGCCGCTCTCGCGTAAAAAACCCGCCAGCAGTCCGCAGACTATTGTCTTCCCCACTGATGTATCGGTCCCGGTGATAAAAACCCCTCTCATTCAACTTCTCCCCTAAAACCTGCGCCGCGGCAGAAAAATACCTGGCAGGTCGCCCGGATACCGCCAAACCGCTCCCTATACGCCCTCTCCACCCGCAAAAGCCGCCCGGGGCTCCAGCCTTTCCGCGGACCACCGCCTCCGGTACCGGTGTGCCTGATGCTTCTTAAGAGTTCGACAAGATCGCCAAACTCCTGTTGATAAGTTCGCTCCGTAACCTCTGTTTCGGAAAAGACAGCCAAAAGCGACGCCTCGACCCTATCCCTGGAAAGAAACCGGGATGCCGCCGTCCGCTCCCCGGTTCCATCCTCCCGTGTCTCCATGAGCGCCTTATCAAGCTCCGCAAATGTTTCAGGGCCAAAATAGGTAAACGTCAAAGACCCATCCGCTAACAAAAGCGAGCGCATCCTTTTAATAACGCCGTCAAACGATCGGAACCAATGAAACGCGGCGTTTGATGTAATCAGGTCGTATTTCCCGAAAACAGCGCCTTCGGCATCGGCTGTCCGGAAACGCGCCCGCTGACTAACAGTACGCTCCCTGGCCTGCCTGACCATCGCTTCGGAAATGTCGATTCCCTCAATGGTCGCGTGCGGGAAAGCGTCGATAAGCGCCCTTGTATAAATCCCCGTACCGCACCCGGGCTCGAGGATTTTTCCAATCCTTCCTTCATCCAATCCTTTGCGGGTAAATTCCAGAAGATCCACAGCCGACAGCCGCTGAACGTGGGCATACTCTTCGTAGCGGGCCAGGCGTTCACTCATCAGACACAGAAAAACCGCTATCCAGAAATGCCGCGTGCGGCGCTCCCGGAAGCAGGCAAAACGTCGCGGCGCCTATTTCGCAAGCCAGTTTTTTAGCTTCGTCCACGGGAGCCACAACATCTTTTTCTCCATGGATGATTTTCACCTGGCGGGAAGAAATGGAGTCCGCCGGAAAATCGACACGCTTCA
>Ga0082212_10011436_pt1 | contig 11257 bp, 9 predicted proteins | sample TergutNt197P3_FD_71548 | JGI IMG/M metagenome (GOLD analysis project Ga0082212, IMG submission 71548) | Neocapritermes taracua P3 segment gut microbial communities from Petit-Saut dam, French Guiana - Nt197 P3 | ecosystem: Host-associated > Arthropoda: Insects > Digestive system > Gut ... | reverse complement strand
TAGGCTACCTCCTGTGTCAAATTATTTTTACTATGAAAAAAATTCTTTGGATTCAAACAGGCGGAACGATTTTCTGCAAACAAACACCGGACGGGCTTTTGCCGGGAGGAAACCTTTTACTGGGAGCGAACCGTTCGCCGGAAGCGGGTATTGATGTTACCCCTGCGGTTTCCGGCGTTTCTTATGATATTATAAACCCCTTTACGCTTGACAGCACGGATATAACGCCCGCACACTGGCAAATGCTTGCAAGAGAAGTTTTCAACAACCGTGAAAAATATGACGGCTTTGTGATTACACACGGCACAGACACCATGCAGTTTTGCGCGGCGGCATTGTCGCTTATGCTGATTCATTTTGATAAACCTGTAATTTTTACAGGTTCAATGAAACCCCCTCATCTACCGGACAGCGATGCGTCCGCTAATTTAACTGCGGCGTTTGAAGCGGTGCGGGATATGAAGCAGGGGGTTTTTGTTGCGTTCGGGGGTAAATTAATCCCCGGTATTTCCTGCGTAAAAACGCATACTACGGAAAATGACGCTTTTACAGACGCGGGCGGCGGTTTTTCTGTTGTTTATGATAATTCACCACCTGTTCTGCGTGATAAGCTTTGTGAAAAAGTATTTTATTTTAAAATTACACCGAATGTAAATAAAGATATAATTGATTTTATTCTTGAAAAAGAGTATAGGGGTGTTGTTTGCGAAGTTTTCGGGTTGGGCGGAATTCCGCGTTCCTTGCTTGAACGATTGGGCGCACTTGTAAAAAGCGGCGTGCGGGTAATTGCAGTGTCGCAGTGCCTTTTCGGAAGCGTTGATTTTAATGTTTACGCCGCCCATAAAAAAGCGGCGGAAATCGGAATAGAAGCGTGGGATATGACGGGTTCGGCGGCGTTGGTGCGGTTAATGCTGGAGCTTGGGAATTAATTTCTTACCCCGTCTATATGAATCAACCGTAAATCCATATAATCATATGTATTCAAAAGTCTGTCAAGTGAATCATAGGTATGCGCGGCAATAATAATATTATCGGGTGACGGCGGACTGCCTGTTTCTAAAACGATTAAGGTATGCTCAAAGGTAACGCCGTCAAAGCTGAGCTGAATAAAATCACCCGGTACTGCGTTTTCAAGCGGCAAAAATCTGCCGTACGGTCCGCGCCCTTGGTTATTGACAATAAACCTTGCGAAGAATTCAACGCCTGTCCAAGCGGGGGCGCGGTCATAAACCGAAATAAAGTACCAGCCTGTATCGGGCGTGAAATTCATCACGCCGCTGCCGGCGTATAAAACTTGTGAGGCAAAATTGGTACAATCACCGCCGAGGTCTTCAAAATCGTAATAAGCGGGATTTCTTGACAAAGCCCAATTGCGCGCGTAGGCAACTGCCGCTTCTCTGTCGTATGGCATAAACAGTTCCTGCCTTTCATGTGTTTCCCCGCTGTTAGCGGGAAAATGTTCCTTATATGGGTATTATATGAAAGCGGGATTTTTTGTTGACAAAAAGAAAAAAAAGAGGTATGATTATATTAATAAATATAAAGGACAACGCCTTAAATATGAAAAAAGCATTAATTTATCTCAGCATTACTGCATTAATTAATATTATTATCAGAATTATAAGCAAAAACTCATCTGCTTTTTCCGAATGGTATGCGATTAATATTTATCCGTTTATTACCGGCATTTTCGGAAGAATCACCGGAGTTTTGCCTTTTGCGGCTGTTGAAATTTTACTTTACATATTAATTTTAAGCTTTATCACAGGGCTTGTGCTTTTCATTAAAAGGTTAATCAAAGTACCGAAAAAAAGAATAAAAACCCTGCTGTCAGCGATTGTTGCATTATCCTGCACGGTTTCTACTTTCATGGTGATGTTTTTATTCGGATGTGAAATTAATTATAACAGGCAAACATTTCCGGAACAAATCGGATTGAACCTTGAAATGTACAGCAAGGAAGATTTGCGCCGCGTTATAGATGAGGTTATAGACGAGCTTAATAAAATCGTACCGCGGATTCAAACGGACGAAAACGGAATGTTTGTAATGAACCGGGATAAGCTGAACACTCTTTCGGGCAGTTCAATGCTGAGGTTAAGCGAAATTGATGAACAGTTTAATACATATTATCCGAATCCTAAACCTGTATTATTGTCTGAATTGCTTTTTACCCGTACTTTAACTTGCGGGATGTTTTCACCTTTTACAATAGAAGCACTTTATAACGCGGATATGCCGGATTCGGAAATTCCTTTTACGGTATGCCATGAATTATCGCATTTAAGCGGGTTTATGCGGGAAGATGAAGCTAATTTTATTGCTTTTTTAGCATGCAGGGGGAGCGGTGATATTGATTTCAGGTACAGCGGGTATGTAAACGCATTAGTATATTTAATCAATGCTTATTATAACGAGGTTGACAGGGATATTTACATTGAAATGAGGGATACGATTCCGGAGCAGGTGAGATTTGAATTTTTCTATGTCAGCGAATATTGGCGTCCTTACAGAAACACGCCTGCCGCAAAGGTTTCGAGCTCGGTTAATGATGTTTATTTAAAGTCAAACGGTCAAACCGACGGGGTTAAAAGTTACGGGCGGATGGTGGATTTGCTGATTGCTGATTATATCGGAAGAATATGATTTGATTAAACCGAAAGTAAGGAAAAGAAAATGAACCGATTAAAACTAAAACCACTTGAAGATACCGATGTTTCCTTAATGGAAATCTGGTTAAACAAAAAGCATATAAAAGAATGGTACGATATACCCGGGCTTTGCACCGTGAATGACTGGTTAAATGAGATAAAATGCCGTAATGACGAATTTAAGTTTATCACGCATTTTATGGCACTATACGGCGAAAAACCAATCGGATTCGGGCAGTATTATAAATGCGAAGATGTGTGTGAAGATTGGTATGGTGAAACGCCGCTTACGGGGACGTACAGCATTGATTATTTAATCGGCGAGGAAGATTATCTCGGAAAGGGATTCGGCAAATTAATCATTATGTTACTCGTTGAAAAAATATTTGCTTTACCCGATTCAAAGAGAATTATTGTACAGCCGGACGAAAAAAATAACGCTTCGTGCAACGCTTTATTGTCGAACGGGTTTGTGCTTGATACATCGAATAATGTTTATCTTAAATAAAGTGATTGTAAAGATAAAAAATTTGATTTTCCCGGCTATGTAATTGATTCTGTAAGAGTTTTTAAAATGGAAGTTTCAGAGGTCACAGGGAAGCGATTAGAAAAGTAATAGAATAACATCTATATCCAATTAACTTTAAAAATCGTTTCGATTTTTAAAGTTAATTGGGGATTGCGCTGTTGCGACAGCGCCCGCAGTCCGCAGACTGCGGAAACCCGTTTAATTTGAAAAGCAAACGGCTTTTCAAATTAAACGACTATATAGTTAATTAACTTGAAAATTGCACCAATAAACAAGTATAAAAACCCATAAATTAAAGCTTTTCATGCCTGTTTATTGGGCATTTTCTAAGTTAATTAACTATAAAACAACATGGTATTCTCCTCCCTTGAGTTAAGAATACCATGTTAATTATTAAAAAATCCTTAAATTTTGAAAGTTTTTTATATTTGACCTCCTCATTTTATATATTTGCAGACATATTATGTTTCACCCGTTCGCGTTCTTCTGCGCGTTTCGCGTTATTAAAGCGGTCAATTGTCCCCGCAAGATACCCTGTTATACGGCGTATACGCTCGAATTTCAAACCGCTTGATTCGGACTCAAGCCGTCCGCATTTGGGACAGCGTTCACCGATAACACCGGTATACCCGCACTCGGGGTCACGGTCAACAGGGTGATTGATTGACCCGTACCCGACACCTTTTTCCTTCATCAAGCGGATAATTTTTTCAAACGCTTCAAGGTTGTTTGACGGGTCGCCGTCCATTTCAACATAACTGATATGACCGGCGTTGGTGAATGCGTGATAAGGCGCTTCGATTATAATTTTATCATAAGCGGAAATATCAAAATAAACAGGCACGTGGAAAGAATTCGTGTAATATTCATGGTCTGTGACGCCTTTGATTACGCCGAAACGTTTCTTGTCCATTCGGAGGAAACGTCCGCAAAGCCCTTCGGCAGGGGTCGCTAAAAGCGTGAAATTCAGATTTGTTTTCGCGCTTTCTTCGTCAAGGCGGTCTCTCATGCGTTTAATAATACGCAGTCCTAATTCCTGCGCTTCCGGGCTTTCCCCGTGGTGCTTTCCGGTCAGCGCGTAAAGACATTCGGCAAGCCCGATGAACCCGAGCGACAAAGTGCCGTGTTTGAGGATTTCTTCAATGCTGTCTTCCGGTCCGAGCCCTTCGGAATCCATCCAGACACCTTGTCCCATTAAGAAAGGAAAGTTTTTTACTTTTTTCTGGCATTGGATTTTAAACCGGTACATTAACTGGCTGATTACTAAATTCATGGAGTCTTCAAGGTTTTCAAAAAACCGTACAACATCGCCGGAAGCGATAATACCGAGCCGCGGCAGATTAATAGAGGTAAAGCTTAAATTACCCCGCCCTGATACAAATTGGCGTTCAGGGTCGTGTTTATTTGCGATTACGCGTGTACGGCAGCCCATGTAGGCGACTTCGGTGTTATAATCACCTTCTTTGTAATACTGTAAATTATACGGTGCGTCAAGGAAAGAGAAGTTGGGGTACAGCCGCTTTGCCGAAACGCGGCAGGCAAGCTTGAATAAATCATAGTTGGGGTCTTCAGGGTTGAAGCTGATGCCTTCCTTGACTTTGAATATATGAATAGGGAAAATGGGTGTTTCGCCGTTGCCCAGCCCGCTTTCGTTGGCAAGCAGGATATTGCGGATGACCATGCGTCCCTCTTCGCTTGTGTCCGTGCCGTAATTGATGGAGGAAAAAGGTGTTTGCGCTCCGGCACGGCTATTCATGGTATTTAAGTTATGCACTAAAGCTTCCATTGCCTGATAGGTTGCGCGTTCGGTTTCCTTTACAGTCAGATTGCGGGAAAAATCCTGTATTTTTTCGGTAATGCTTTCATCGCCGACGATTTCGGTTATGTACGGTTTTTCTAAGGCACGGTATTGCCGGTTATCGGAAAGCGAAGGTCCGAGGTCATATTCTTCCCTTATTTTTTCCGTATAAATATCAATTCTGTCTTCAAGGTCATCAAGTTCAAAATTATTTGTGAAAAGCCCTATGCCGCGCAGAATATTTTTTGTGTAAAGCTGATGATAGCTTTTTCTTACGCCTTCCGCAAGCGCGTAGTCAAAGTTGGGAATCGACTGCCCGCCGTGCTGGTCGTTTTGGTTGGATTGAATAGCAATACAGGCAAGCGCAGAATAACTTGCGATATTATTCGGTTCTCTGAGATAGCCGTGACCGGTGGAAAAGCCGTTTTTAAACAAACCGATTAAATCAATCTGACAGCAGGTGGTGGTCAGCGTAAAAAAGTCAAGGTCGTGTATATGAATATCACCTTCGCCGTGCGCCTTTGAGTGCTCGGGGGAAAGAAGGTACATTTCGTAGAATTGCTTCGCGCCTTCAGAACCGTACTTGAGCATAGTGCCCATAGCGGTGTCGCCGTCAATATTAGCGTTTTCGCGCTTGATGTCGCAGTCTACGGCGGCTTTAAACGTCAAATCTTCGTAGATTTTCATCAGCTTGGTATTCATTTCGCGCACCCGCGTGCGGTCGGCGCGGTACAAAATATAGGCTTTCGCGGTTTTAGCATGTCCGGATTCAACCAAAACCTTTTCTACAACGTCCTGAACTTCCTCAACCGTGGGCAGACGCCCGATTTTTTCTGCTTCGGCTTCCAAAACCGAACAGACCTTTTCAGCGAGTTTAAGAGCTGAATCATAATCATGTCCTCCTACCGCACGCGCCGCTTTATAAATAGCGTCGGCGATTTTTTCAAGATTAAAAGGGACTTGCCGTCCGTCTCGTTTTACAATCTTTGTAAGCATTTTTCCGTTTTTTTCCTTTCTATCCTGTCAGTCTAACCGCTGTATTCTATTTCGCACTATATATAGTGTCATTAACTGCTACATTATCTATTATATGGGGTTTTTGCGGAAATGTCAATAGAAAGACGTAAAATATTGATGTAAAAATATGATGTTGAAAATTGTGCAGTATTTACAAATTCGTTTGTGTTTCCTTTAACAGCAATTCTTTTTGCAGTTGATTCAATTTTTTAATTTCCCTGATAATAAACACACCCGCAAGCAAAAACGCCGCGCCGTCCGAAACGGGACCGGCATACACCACGCCGTCGATACCGAAAAGGAGCGGAAGCGTTAATAAAAGCGGAACTAAGAATACAATCTGGCGCGTCAGCGAAATAATAATACCCACGCGCGCTTTTCCGATAGAGGTGAAGAAATTCGCGGTAACAGGCTGTATACCGTTCAGGAAAATAAGCATCATAAATATTTTTAAATAACGCTCGGCAAACAGAAAATAGGCGTCGCTTCCCTCCCCGAATATACCCATGACTTCACGCGGGAATAGTTGAAAAACAAGGAAAATAAGCGTTGAAAAGGCTGTTGCGGCGGTAAGAGCCGTAATATAAGTTTGTTTTACGCGGTCATATTTTTTCGCACCGTAATTAAAACCGTTAATCGGCTGACAGCCCTGCGCCGTGCCGATAACGAATGCAAGGAAAACCACGTTGATTTTACTGATTGCGCCCACGCAGGCAAGCGGAATTTCACTGCCGTAGATTGAATCCGCACCGTATATTTTAAGCGTGTTGTTCATTACAATCTGCACAACGGTCATTGCAAGCTGATTGAAACAGGCGGCTGTTCCGAGCGCGCAGATTTTACCCATCAAGGAAACGTCAGGTTTAAAGCAGTTCTTATGAAGTTTTACATGCTTAAATTTTTTCAGAATGTAAAACAAAGCAATCACAGTGCAAAGAAACTGGCTTAATACCGTTGCGGCAGCCGCGCCTGCGATTCCCATATCCAAATAATAAATTAATATAGGGTCAAGAATAATATTCAAAACCGCGCCGCTCATTAAACAAATCATAGAATAAGCGGGAGAGCCGTCTGAGCGGATAAGCTGGCACGCACCTGTTGTTAAAATCTGAAAAGGAATCCCGAAGCAGATAATGCTCATGTATGAGGAAGCATAAGGTTCAATTTTTTCCGTTACGCCGAAAACCGAAAGAAGCTGATGATTAAACCCGAAAGCCAATAAACACAGAAAAACGCCCGAAATAAGCATCATCAGCAACCCATTTCCCGCAACCTCTGCCGCTTCTTTATTTTTGCCCGCGCCGAGCCTCAGATTAAAATTAGAGGCTGTCCCGACTGCAAGCAGAAGTGCAAGCGCGGTTGCAATCGTCACAAGCGGGAATGCGATATTTGTCGCCGCCATGCCAAGCTCACCGATTCCCTCAAAATTTAAAAAGCCGCGCCCTATGTAAATCTGGTCAACGATATTGTAAACCGCGTGAACTAAAAACGAGAGAATGGCAGGGATTGAGAATTTTAAAATTAGCTTGCCTATTTTCTCGTAACCGAGCGGGTTTTGTTGTACATCCTGCATTTTTATAACCATGCCGCCACACCTTGCACAAATCCCAATAAAATTTGCGGCATGGTGTTACACCTTTCTTTTTAAACATTTGATTTTTTATTTTTTCGATTTTTCCATGTATTTTATAATCGTTTTTATGAAGTACATCACATGATTATGATGTTCCTTCATTTCTTCTGTTTTGTTGGTGAAGACAACGTATCTTTCGGTTACTTTTATAAAATAGCGGAAATACAGCGGTTTTAAAATCAATTTTTCTGCCAAAAGCCTCATTGCCTTATCCGCAATTTCGTTTTCGGTTTGATTAATACTTTTACGGATGAACTGCGCGGTTGCGGTGACAACATCTCTTTCAAAAATAAGCATATTACGCAAATCCGTGCGGAAATCTTCGTCTGTCGCCGCAAGCTCAAAAAAGACTAATGCGGCTTCCGCGACGGATTCAGCCGCTCTGCTTATATCAATATTATCAGTCATAAGCGACACTAAACCGAGCGCGGTTTTTTCCCGTTTGCGTTCGTATTTTTTCTCGGTCAGAAAATAAACAGTGAAGCTGTTAATCACTTCCGATATGGTTGAAATCTGCGCTGTTTTGCCTGCTTCGCCCGTGTTTAATCTCAGTGCATCAGGACAGTGAAAGAAAGGCAGAGGCTGACCGAAAGGGCTTTCTTCTGTTTTTTCGCCACGCCCGCCCGTGTAATATGCCGGTTTTTGCAGATAAAAACCAAGGCAGTTGACAAAATCGCGGCGTTCGGCGATTGCCGTTAATTTCTCCTTGCTCTTTTCTATTATATCACTGTACTTCTCAAAAAACAAGCGCGAAAATCCTTGTCCGTCCACCGACACGCAGGAATCAATCAGTTCATTACCCGCAACCAAGCAATATTGCGCTTTATTGCCGCCTTTTGAATGTCCGGCAACGCAAAGATGTTTTAGATTTTTTATACTGCCCGCAACTTCCTTTACGAAATCTAAGGCGGCTTTCTGCGCCGGCGTTTCCGTCCCGAGCAGACCGATGGCGTTGTCAAACCACTCTTCATCGCTGTTTGTGCCGCGGAAAACAACATATACTTCTCCCCCTTCTTTAGAAAAACAAAATGCGCGGTGTCCGGTTTTTTCGTTGTTCACGTGTTTTATAATAAAAAGTTCACCGAGCGCGGAATCGGTAATAATACTGCGGGCAACCTGTTCCCATTCCGCCCGCGTCATTTTGCAGGGAAACTCTTTTTCTTTATCAAAGCCTTCTTTCAGCATAAATTCCATGATTTTTAACAGGTTGTTTTGATTCATGCCGCTGATTAATATGTCCAAATACACGATATTACACAGCCGTTCGATTTGAAAGATGCTTAACATATACAACACTCCGAAAAAATAAATAATAGTTTATTCTATTCGGATTAAAGCGGATTGATTATAAAGGACTTGCAATTTAGTTTTTTTTATGGTAAAATGTAGGTAATTTATATAATGCGATGTTGCGGGGACTTCCCCGCGGGGGTTGTTACTTTTGCTTGTGCAAAAGTAACCAAAACACACTCCTGCGGAGAGCCACGTCCTCTTACAAGGTAGATTGCTTGCTTGTAAATTTATTCATAGTCAGCTATTCTTTCGGGTTGCGCTCACTGTGAGTAGTTCTTTAAATAGGGGTAGATGCTAATAAGAGGATAAGCCCGCCGCAGGCGCGCATTTTTGGTACTTTTTGTGCGAACAAAAAGTATAACCCCCGTAGCGAAGCGGAGCTTCGCGTTATAAGCATAATCACAAGGAGGATATTCAATTATGCAAATTCAAGTAAGAAAAGCCACTCCCGATGACATTGAAAAAATGTCAAAGCTTCCGACGTGGGGCTGTGAAATTTCAACCTTTGACTGGTTTTACGACAGTGAAGAACACTGCTACCTGACCGAAGGTCAAGTGACTGTTGAGTATGACGGCGGCAGCGCAAGCTTCGGCGCGGGCGATTATGTAATCCTGCCCGAAGGCATGAAGTGTGTCTGGAAAGTTTCAAAAGCAGTCAGAAAACATTATTTATTCATGTAAGGAAAATTATATGTCACTTATCATACCCCTTTGCAGCTCCAGCAGCGGGAATTCGGTTTTTATCGGTTCAAGAAACGCGGGAATTTTAATCGACGCGGGGTGCAGTTTAAAACAACTGCGCTTTTTACTTGATTCATGCGGGACAAGCATAGACGCGGTGAAAGCCGTGCTGATTACCCATGAGCATAAAGACCATATTAAAGGTTTATTTCAACTTACCAAGCATTATCCTGATATTCCCGTGTATGCGTCCGAAGGAACTTTATGTGCCTTAACGGCGGACGGTGCGGTTGCTTCTATGGCAAATCTGCACGATAAAAGCGCGTTGAAAAACGCGCCTGTTGATTATTATATAAAAGCGTTTAACACCCCGCATGACGGTGCGGAAAGCTTAGGGTTTATTCTTGAAGACAGCAGTAACGATTACAAAATCGCTTACTGCACAGATTTAGGTACGATTACGAATGAAGTGCGGAAAAATGTAACCGGCTGTGATTTTATATTTTTAGAATCCAATTATCAGCCGGAGCTACTGCAAAGAAACCCGAATTATCCGCCTTTTTTAAAAAAACGGATTGCTTCGGAATACGGACATTTGTCAAACGGCGACTGCGCGGATTTTTTAATTGAGCTGCTTAAAAACGGCGCGAAAAGATTTATACTGGGGCATTTAAGCCGCGAGAATAACACGCCTGAAATTGCTTATAATAAAGCTGTAACGCGGCTTTCCCGGCAAGGTGCGGTGATGAACCGTGATTATACGTTGGAAATCGCGCCTGTTATTAATGAAGGAACTGTGGTGGCGGTTTAAAATGAATAAATACATGAAAATTGCTTTTGAAGAAGCGTTAAAAGGAATGGAAAGCGGAGAGGGCGGTCCGTTCGGTGCTTGCGTTGTAAAGGACGGCGAAATCATTGCCGCCGCGCATAATAAAGTGATATTATCCAATGACCCGACCATGCACGCCGAAATCGCGGCGATACGCGCCGCCTGCGAAAAGTTAAGCAGTTTTGATTTAAACGGCTGTGAAATTTATTCTACCTGTCAGCCCTGTCCGATGTGTTTAGGTGCGATTTTCTGGGCAAAAATTCCTAGGCTGTATTATGGGTGCAGTGAAGCGGATGCGGAGAAAATCGGGTTTGCTGATAAACTCATTTATGAAGCAATCCGTAACGGATTAGAAAACCAAAACAATCTTAACATTTATAAAATCAACAGGAACGAATGTCTTGCATTATTTGAAAAATGGGAAGAAAAGCAGGATAAGAATATGTATTAATGAATCGGGTTAATAAAATTATTGACAAATCGAAAAATATATGTTATACTTTTGTGGTTAGAAAAACACGGAGGGCGTTATGTACTGTTATAAGTGCGCGGCGGAACTCGATGATAAAGCTTTAGTGTGTGAAGTATGCGAGGTTTCTGTGGCTCATGTAATGAAACCGAATTATTATAAAGTAAGTATCATTTTGGGTACTCTTCTGCTTTTAACACCTTTTTACGGTTTTTTATTGAAACTTTTTTCACCCTTTGAATCTTTTATTACTTATAGTTCTATTATTTTCGGCGTAATCGGGTTGATATTTGCTTTTTTCAGTAAAAGAACAGCGGCTTTCGCGCTTAATATTGCCGGGATTGCGTTATGGGTTAT
>Ga0082212_10000416_pt1 | contig 11258 bp, 7 predicted proteins | sample TergutNt197P3_FD_71548 | JGI IMG/M metagenome (GOLD analysis project Ga0082212, IMG submission 71548) | Neocapritermes taracua P3 segment gut microbial communities from Petit-Saut dam, French Guiana - Nt197 P3 | ecosystem: Host-associated > Arthropoda: Insects > Digestive system > Gut ... | reverse complement strand
GTTTATGTTATTAGTGTGACTAATTATGGTCCGGATAATGCTACTAATGTTGTTGTTTCAGAAGTTTTGGATGATAGGCTTGTGTTGTTAGATAATGTTACTAGTGATGGTAGTGTTTGGGATGGTGCTGTTTGGTATATTGGTGATTTGAATACTGATGTTACTGTGACTTTGACTATTGTTGTTAGAGTTAATGGTACTGGTCTTATAGGTAATACTGTTGTTGTTAGTACTGAGGAAACTAATGTTGGTGAGAATACTTCTTATAATGAGACTAGTGTTGATCCTTTGGTTAATGTAACTATTGTTAAGTCTGTTAATGCTACAACTGCTTTTAATAGCCAATTGTTAACTTATGTTATTAGTGTGACTAATTATGGCCCGGATAATGCAACTAATGTTGTCGTGTCTGAAGTTTTAGATGATAGGCTTGTGCTTGTTTCTAATGTTACTAGTGATGGTAGTGTTTGGGATGGTGCTGTTTGGTATATTGGTGATTTGAATACTGATGTTACTGTGACTTTGACTATTGTTGTCAGAATTAATGGTTTTAGTGTTATAAATAATATAGTAGTTGTTACTACTAATGAGACCAATGTTGGTGATAATATGTCTAATGCTACTGTTATTGTCAGTGATAAATTTATTAGTAATTCTACTGCTAGTGCTCCGTCTTGTATTGTTAATGATATTATTAATATTACAGGAGTTGCTGTTGATGAGAATGGTAATCGTTTAGCTAATGTTAATCTTACTGTTGTTGTTGATGGTGTTGAGTTTAGTGTGACTACTGATGACAAAGGTTATTGGATTCTACCTTATGTTCCTCAATATGCTGGTGATTTATTGGTAGTTGTTATTTGGGATGGTAATGAAACACATTATGGATTTATTAATAGTACAATCTTTACTGTTAATGAAATTGTTCTTCGTAAAAATGGTACAACCAATCCTGATAAAAAGAATCTAACTAAACATGATTCAATAAAGAATATCACTAAAGATTCTTTACCTAGCAAGTCTCTTGCTAGTATGAAAAAAACAGGAATTCCTTTAATAGCTATATTATTAGTATTAATTTCTTTAATACGGGTAGCTATTAGAAAAAAACGAAAATAAACACTTTTTTTAGAAGAGATGAATTTCTCTTCTTCTTTTTTTTATTATATTTTATATCATTTGTTTTAAAATAAGAAAATAATTTTTTTTTAAATTTAATTATATTTTTTAAATTATCTATATTTTATTATATTCTTTAGATTTTATTTTATATTTACTATATTTTTATATAATAAATAGACTCTTTTTTTAAAAATATACCTTTATATTAAATTTAAATTCTATATATTTTTCAATTTAATCTAAATCTTATATTTTAAGAGCCTATTATTATTTTTTTATAGTTTTTTACAATTATCTACTTTTTTTTATTCTACTAATAACTATTATTAAAATAGCTAATACCACAATAACCACTATTGCAGTATAATAAGCAAATACTGAAGCGGGTGTTTCTAATTTATCTCCATCTAATCCATAAATAAACCCATCTTCTCCTGCAAAGAATAAACTTTGCCCATATACAACTGGAGAAGAGCTTATTGGTGAATTAAATAAGTAAGTCCCTGGATTATAAGTTAATTCAGTATTTCCAGTATATTTATTTAGCACATACCCAGTTCCATCATTTGATCCAAATACAACATAATCATTATAAGTAGCTGCAGTTGATCTAACTTCACTACCAGTTTTGAATGACCATTTAAATGTACCATCTCTTAAATCAAGACAAGTTAAGTTATTACTATCACTACCTATAAATAGATTATTGTTTCTTGTATCTAATGAAGCAGAAGAATATACTTTATCTCCGAGACTATATTGCCACACAAGTTCTCCATTTGTAGCATTTATACTGTAAATATTACCATCTAAGGACCCTATATACATTTGATCATCGTAATATGCTGGAGATGCTACAACTTCATCACCTGTTGTGTAATTCCATTTTTGTGATCCATCATTTGTATTAAGAGCATATATAGTTCCACTTGATGAACCTACATAAATTGTATTGTTAACTACTGTTGGAGAAGATTTTATGTTACCTCCAAGATATTTTTCCCACTGTTTCTCACTATTATTTTTAAGAGCGAATAATTTTCCATTATTGGCACCAAAGTATATAATATCGTTACTTACTGTAGCTGTTGATTCAATAGGTTCTGTAACTGCATATTCCCAGGATAATTTTTTATCTTTTATATTGTAACTATACATAATTCCTTCTTTAGTACCTATATATAGATAGTCTCCACTAATAACTGGAGATGTAACCACATTACCTTTTAAACCATATTCCCATTCTTGATTACCAGTTGACATATCAATTGCTCTCAATATCCCATTTTCTCCTGCAATATACATAATACTATCTTTTAGTGCAGGACTTCCTTTTATTGGACTTTCCATATTAAATATCCAAATGTTTGATACAAAATTTCCAGCTTCTTGGATAAACCCAGTATGTTCTACATTTTCCTGAAACATCGTCCAATCAGCTCCAGAAATAGGACTTATGAAAATAGCTGAAAATATTATTCCAATTAATATTATCTTTAATTTATTATCCATCTAATCACCAATTTATTTAATTAATCATCCTTTTATTAATCCTTATTTTAGTAATTTAATCATTGTTATTTTAAACATCATTGTTATTTTAAACATCTTTGCTGCTTAAACATCTCTGTTAAATCTTACAACACCTAGTGCAAAGAATACGATTAAAAATCCTAAAAGAACCACGATATCTATCCACACATCTCCTATGCCTTGTCCTTTAAGCATAACTCCTCTCATAGCATCATTTAAATAGGTTAATGGTGCTATATAAGCTATTTTCTGGAATATCCAAGGCATTGTTTCTATTGGATAAAATACTCCTGAAACAAACATCATTGGCATTGTAAATGGCATCACCATTTGTGTATAATCTTCTTGTGTTTGAGCTGTAGCTGAAACCATTATTCCAAAACCAACAAAAGTTAATGCACCAAGTATAAGTATTCCTATAGCTAAAAATATATTTCCATTTATTGTAATTCCAAAAAGTAACATTGCTGCAGCTAAAAGTATCAGGGCTTTAAAGGTTTCAATTATTAATTTAGAAAATATCTTCCCACCTACCACTGTTGCAACACTTGTAGGGGTCATAAATAATCTAGCTAACTCTCCAGTTTCTCTTTCACCGGCTATAGATTGCCCCATTCCCATCATACATGACATCATAACTGTCATAGCTAATATTGCAGGAACTAAAAAGTCAATGTAAGCAATATCTCCATAAATTTTATTTACTTGTAGATTGATTGAATTAACAATTCCATTTACTCCATTTGTAACACCGCTTACTGCAGCTTTGACTGTTGTAATATCTTTTATTTCTGTAGCTGCTTTAACAGTATTTTTAGAATTTCCATTTTTTGAAGTAGTGTCTTTTGAGTTAGTAGGGGTGTTTTTTCCACTATTTGAACTATATTGACTACTACTTGAACTAAGTCCTCCTGTGGTACTAGTTACATTACTAGCTGAACTTCCAGGTCCTGGACTTTGAACTTCCATTAAATTTAATTTTTCAGCACTTACCATAGCATTTATTTGATTAAATAGTTGTTGGGTAGCTGGTACAATAGCTTGACTAGCTATTTGATCTGACGAGTCCAGATAGAGTACAACGGTTTTAATCTGTGTTGAATTCATATCATCAAAGTTTGGAGGCAATATTATTGCTGCTTTAACTTCTCCATTGTTGACCATCTCTTTAATTGCATTCACATCTGTTGAAATATTTTTAACTTCAAATAGTGACATATCTTTAATTGCCATTAATGTTTGGTTTGTTATATTTCCATCACTTTGTTCTGCAATAGCTATTGGAACATTTTCAATTGAACCTCCCATTCCATAACCAAACAAGGTTATCATTATTATAGGGAAAAGGAGCATTGCTATCATCCGTGAAGGGTGTCTCCATAATGATAAAAGATCTTTTTTAAGCATCCATAAGAATTTCTTTCCTTCCATATACACTCAACTCTTTTAATTTAATTGTTATTAAGTTTTTAATCAGTCAACTTCTTTTATATTGTCTTGATTTATTCTTTTTTTACTGGTTACATCAACAAAAACATCTTCTAATGAGGGATCTTTTGTATTGATAGAGGTTATATTCCCATTATTTTTTACTATACTCCATATAACATTATTAACACTGTTGTTTGCAAATTTATCTACATTTATAGTTAATCTACTACCATCTGATGTATCATTTACGGTTATATGATAAACAACATCTAAATCTTCAAGATCTTTTTTAATCTTATCAGTCATATTTTTAACCATGATACTAACTTCTTTAGAACGTAATTCTATTTCTTCTAATTGATCAGTTATATTTTGACCTTTACCAGTAATTTTATTTAAAATATTTTCACCTTTTGGGAAATCTTCATCTTTTTTTACTTTAAGACTTCCATCATCAAGTGATTCATCTTTCAAGTGTGTTTTTCTAAATTCTTTCGCACTAGAAAGTCCTTCCATTTCTTTAAGAAGTTCTTGTTCTTTTCTATGCATTAAAGTATCTTTAAGTCCTTGAGGAGTGTCAAATGCCGCTAACTCTCCTAAATTAATTATTCCTACTTTTTCACAAAGCATTTCTACTTCATACATGTCATGAGAACATAGTATAATTGTATGACCATTATCATTAAGTTCTTGTATTAATTCCCAAAGAACCATTTTAGTTGTAGGATCTAAACCAATTGTAGGCTCATCTAAAAAAAGAATGTCTGGTCTATGTATTAAACTAGCTACTACAGATACTTTTTGCTTTTGTCCACCAGACATTTGTTTAATCATCTTATTTTCAGCATATTTGATATCAACAAGTTCCATCAAATCATCTATTCGTTCATCTTTTTCATCTTGGGTTAAACCATAATAATCAGCACAAAGTTCTACATTTTCTTTGGCTGTTAAGTCTTTATAAAGGCTTACTAATTGTGGAACCATCCCTATTTTTTGTCTTACATCATTTGGGTTTGAAATAATATCATAACCACTAACTTTAGCTGTTCCAGTTGTAGGTTTTATAAGACAGGTTAACATTTTTATGGTTGTAGTTTTACCTGCACCATTAGGCCCTAATAAACCGAAAATACTTTTATTTTTTACATTCATATTAAGGTCATCAACAGCTAAAAAGTCTCCATACATTTTTGTAAGTGAATCAGTTTCTATTGCATATTTCATTTATTCACCTTTGTTATTATTTTTTAAGTGTTATTATTTATATTATAATAATTTAAGTTGATTTGTTAATTATTTTATGATCAGACATCACATCTTTCCAGAATTCTCTTATTATTGGAGGCAAATTTTTATGAGGCTTATTTCTCATTATTTCAATGGTATTTAATCCTTTCGTAGTAGCTTCATAATATTTCACTTTCCTTTTTCCTTGAAATTCCCAATTTCCTTTTATTAAATCCTTTTTTTCTAATTCATGGAGTATTGGATAGATTTTATTCGGCCCTGGACCTTGAAATTCCAAATCATTTGTCGTTTCCATCCCTTTTTTCATTTTTTTTATTATTTCATATCCATGTATTCTTTCTTTTGTTATTATCCACAGAATCATTATTTTTAAAAATCCTTTAACTAAATTTGACAGCAATACTTTGTCGAAATCTCCATCTTTTAGTATATTCTCTATATCACATTCAGGTGTTTTTATTTTTTCATTTTCATGGTTTTTTGATTCTTTTTTTTTGATGGTTTTCTTTTTTACTAACTTTTCCATTTAATATTCACCTTTAATCTTCATACAGATTTTCTTTTTTTGTTCGAATATATTATTAAAATATTTTTTTATTATTTAATTTAAATTATATATAAAATCAGATATATCAATTTTATGATATATCAAATATTTAGGTATTTTTATATTTAAAAGTTTCTATTATTATAATAAAAAAATATTATAAAATAAGAGAATAATTAATTGTATTGTTTTTAATAATTTATATTATAAATAAGAATATTAATATCTAAAATATAATTATACATTATATTAAATAAAAATCAATAAAAAATAATAATAATGTTGTAATATAATTATTTTACTTGTTAAAAAAATTTTAGTAATTAAGAAAATCTCTTAAAACACTATTATGGCATTCTTATACCATGGGGGGATTAGTATTAAATTAGGCTTTTCATCACTTTCACTTTTTATGAAATCTTTAGAAGAAATTTTAGAAATTGCTGTTTTTGATGGATTTGATTTAGTTGAAATTCTTTGTGAAGGACCTTATTGGCCTAAAAATCTTTTGAAAATTCCATATAATCAAAATTATACTACCATATATGATTCTAAACTGAAAAACATGGATATTGAAATATTTTATTCTTATGATGTTGAAATCATGCTCCATGCTCCAACAATTGATTTAAATCCAGCTAGTATGAATCCTGGAATAAGAAATGAAACTGAAAAACAAACTAAAGAAGCATTAGATTTAGGAGCTAAAATAGGTGCCACAGCTGTTACAACTCATCCAGGAATTGTTCACAGAAAAGAAGATAGGATAAGGAATTTAGCTTTAGATTTTGCTATTGATACATTAACGAGCTGCCAAAAGTATGCAGAAGAAATTGGAGTAACTTTTTCAGTAGAAAATATGCCTAGTAAAAGTAATTTTTTAGCTAATTCTCCTCATGAGCTAAGATTAATTCTTAAATCAGTTGAATCTTCAGCCACTATTGATTGGGGACATGCTAATACTTTTGAAAGTCCTCATGAGTATTTAAATCTTCCAAATATTAGCTATTTCCATTTGAATGATAATATGGGTAAAAAAGATTCTCATCTTCCACTTGGAGAAGGAACAGCTGATTTTAGTTTAATGTTTTTAAATAAAGTAAAAAAAGGAATAATTGAATTAAATAGCTATGAAAATGTTTTAAAATCTAAAAAATTTTTATTAAATAAAGAAAGACATGAGATTAACAATGTTTAAATGTTTATTTTATGAAATATTTTGAACTATTATCAAAAATCAATATCCAATACTTCACATATTTTTTTTATAACTATATCTGCAGAATCATATACTTTTTGAGATACTTTTTCCCCTTGTTCAAGTGTTAATACAGCTAAATCTGCTTTTTTAAATGCTTGAATATCATTTGGACCATTTCCAACCATCATAACTTTATAGCCTTCATTTTTTAGTTTAGCTACTATTTCTCCTTTTCTTTTCGTGTTAGCTGTTTTAAATACAAAATCTTCTGATAAATCAATAATCTCTGCAAGTTCATACAATGATCTTGTACTATCTCCTGAAGCTATGAATGTTGCTATTCCTCGATTATGAAGAGTTTTAATTACTTTACTTACATGAGGAAATACTCTCCCCCCAGCTGTAATAACATATTCAACATCTTTTTTAGCTACATTTAAAATAAAAGCAGATCCACTACATAATTCAATAAAACCACTTTCTTCAACAAGTTGATATGCAGTTTCATGAAATTCTTTTAATTTAATATCACTATTTTTTAACATTGGAACTATGTCTTCTTTTCCTATATCTGCAGAGGAATAGCTAATATCAAGAGGTATTTTATTATTTTTCAAAAAATTATATAGTTTTTCTTCACCATCAGCTGACATAATACATTTTTTAGTGTCTGACTGTATCACAACAAGAGCACTGTTTCCAATTTCATCAATAAGATTTAAAGAATTGTCTTCTATTCTTTCTCCAGTTATAACATTTTTAACTACTCTACATCGCTTTAAAATTGTTCCTGAATTGTCAAAAACAACAGCTTTCTTTTCCATATTATCTCCTAGCCCGGTATAAAATAATTTTTAATTTAATTTTTATATTAAATATTTTTATTTCACTTCTTAAAACATTTTTCATATAGTCTATAATTTTAATTTTTTTTATTGTATATTTTTTTTATTGTATTTTTTTATTGTATTTTTTTTAGATTTTTTTTAGATTTTTTAGTATATATTGTATAATTTTTTTGTATATATTGTATAATTTATTAGTATATTGTATAAATTTATTAATCTATTGTATTTTTTTATATTAATTATCTTATTTTTATATTAATTATTGTATTTTATTTTATTATAATTATGGATATTAATCAAGTTTAAATAATATTATTATACATAAAATAATTTAAAATTTTTTTTCTCTATTTCGATTCTTTTCTTCTATTGTATATTCTATTCGTTCTATTGTATAATCTACTAGTTCTATTGTATATTCTATTATATATTACAATTTTCCATCCAGAACGAATATTCACTACTATTTTACAAACGTTTATATACATAGTGATTAATACTATTTTTGCGTATTTAGTAAATAGTTTCTATCATATATTCCCAATATATACAAACAATTTTTGTTGATAGTAACATATTTTTGAATTTGGCAAAAGTGGTTATTGTATAATAGTGATTGTTTTCTGTCATATCTTCAACAAAAATATTGATAAATATTATAAAAAATTTTTATCAATCAAATTATTTACAGATACTAATTAGGTTATTAAGTGCTATGTGAGAGAATTAAGCACTTTTTAAGAATTAAAATGAAATAATCAAGATATTTACATAAATAAACTCCCTTCTTAATATTTGATTATTATGGATTTAATTAATTAAAGTTTATTGCATTGAAAATTTGAAATTATACGGATTTACTAACTTTAGAGGTTTTGGAAAAAATAAATATAAAATTTATAGCACGTGAGATTGGAATTATAAGGATTTATAAAAATTTGAGGTTTTGGAAAAAAACAAACATAAAATTTAATAACATTGAGAATTTGGAATTATAAGGATTTATAAAAATTTGAGGTTTTTAGAAAAAATGAGGAATGAAACAAGATTTTTTCGTTATTTAATAATTAGTAAGTGATCATATGATAAAAGATTATAATTGGAATTTTGAAAAATTAATTAAAACGGCTATGTTAATAGTTATAATGCTACTAGTTGTTTGTTGCCTACAATTAGTTAGTGCAGCCAATGTAACTATTAATTCTGACACCAATGGAGGAATTAATGGAGCTATTAACGGAGTCAATTCTGGGGAAACAGTATTTTTAAATCCCGGAATCTATGACAAAAATAGTCAAGATGTTGATATAACTATTTCTAAAAATGTAACATTACAAGGAAATAGTTCGCCTGACAAAGTTATCGTTGATGGAAAAGGTTCAAAAAGAATATTCACGATAAGTTCAGGTGCTAATGTTAATATTATAAATGTAACGTTTAATAACGGCTACTCCAATAGTGGTGGAGCAATTTATAATAGCGGTACAGCTAATATTTATAACTGTACTTTCTCTAATAACCAGGCAACTGGTGGTATGGGCGGTGGTGCGATTTATAGTAATGGTAATTTACTCAATGTAATGGGATCTACTTTTACTAATAATCAGGCAACTAATTGTGTTGGTGGTGGGGCAATCTTTGGCACTACTTCTTATAGAATATCTAATTCTATTTTTTCTAATAACATAGCAAATGGTGCTACTTGTAATGGTGGTGCAGTCTATAGTATTGGTAATAATAGTTTTATAAATAATTCTGTTTTTGATAATAACCGAGGATATGATGGTGGTGCAATTTATGACACTGGTCGTTATCTTACAATAGATAAATGTAACTTTACTGGCAATTTTGCAAGTCGTGAAGGTGGAGCAATAAATTTTTATGCAGGAGTATCTAGTATTCAAGCAGCTTATCCCACAGTTCTCAATTCTTATTTCAACAACAATGCTGCTGATGGTGCAGGTGGTGCAATCGCAAGTGGTGGTTTTAGACTCAATGTAAATAACTCAACCTTCACTAATAACAGAATTTCTAATGTTAATGGAGACGGGGGTGCTGCAATTTATATTATCGGTACTTCTTCTGAGTATAGTTCTGTGACAGACTCTATTTTCATTAATAATACTGCAGTAGGTCAAGGTGGTGGAATTCGTATTGTGAACTCTCCTAATGCGGTTATTAGTAGCTCTGTTTTTATTAATAATACTGGAAGTCTTGGAGGAGGTATTTATACTTTCTCTACATATACTACTATTAAAAATTGTAATTTTACAGGTAATAACTATGGTATAACCTTAGCAGGTATTGATGGTTCTGTTACTGGATGTAATATTTTTGATAATAATATTGGAATTTCTGTTGAATCTGAGAATATAATGTCACCAAATCCAAATAATAATATTATACAGTATAATAGAATATTTAATAATAGTCTTAGTTTGAAACACTATAATGGTATTAATACTAATGCTAATTATAATTGGTGGGGTATTAATCATCCTTCTCCTACTATAGCTATTACACCAGGATTTTCACTTACATTAAATAACTGGTTTGTTATTCAATTATCTGCAAATGATATAAAAACTATTGTGAATAAAACTACTAATCTTACTGGTTCCAGTGTTAATCTTTCTTATCAACTTGTTCTATATACTGCTTCTACAAATAATACTGCCGTAGTAAGTACTGGTTCATTACCTAATTTCATGGTTGATTTATTATGGGTAGGTGGCAACCAATACATAACTAGAACAGTTGATGCAAAAGGATATTATTCTGAAATAATTTATTATACTAAAAGTGGTTTTCTTCTTAGAGCAATTTGTGATGATGAAAACATAAGAATATACCAAGGGAATCCATTAGACACTGTTAATTTAACTATTACTAAAACTGTTAACGTTACTGATAATGCTAATTTTGGTGATTTAATTAAGTATTCTATTCATGTGACTAATCATGGTCCTTACAATGCTACTGGTGTTGTTGTGACTGATGTACTTGATAGTAGGCTTGTTTATGTTAGTAGTAATGCTTCTAAGGGTAGTTATAGTAAAGATTCTTGGGAGTGGATTGTTGGTAATTTGAATGTTGGTCAGACTGTTGTTTTGTCTATTGTTGTTCGTGTGAATGGTACTGGTGTTATTGTTAATGTTGCGAATGTTACTGTGGATCAGCCTAATGTGGGCAATAATTCTACTGTTGGTAATGAGACTAATATTACTGTTCCTGCTACTGTTAATTTGACTATTTCTAAGGTTGTTAATGTTACTGGTGATGTGACTTTTGGTGATGTTATTGAGTATGTTATTACTGTGTTTAA
>Ga0082212_10011435_pt1 | contig 11259 bp, 13 predicted proteins | sample TergutNt197P3_FD_71548 | JGI IMG/M metagenome (GOLD analysis project Ga0082212, IMG submission 71548) | Neocapritermes taracua P3 segment gut microbial communities from Petit-Saut dam, French Guiana - Nt197 P3 | ecosystem: Host-associated > Arthropoda: Insects > Digestive system > Gut ... | reverse complement strand
GTTTGGCGTCTATTGATAAAGCGGCAAAAGTTATGCTGGAGCTATCCGTTCCAGGAACTTCCTACCGAAACAGTTACGACTTGTGGGTGTATCCCGAAAAACTGGAAATACAGCTTATCAATCCGTTTGAAATTGTGCACACGATGGATGACAGTACCCTGCTCAAGCTCGAAAACGGGGCAAGCATGCTTTGGTTTCCGGAGGTGGAACAATATCCGAATGTGACATTGGGCGGACTCTTCCAAACCGATTACTGGAACTACCGGATGTTTAAGTCGATTTGCGAATGGGCTAAAAAGCCAATTTCCCCAGGTACATTGGGACTGTTAATGGATCCTCAACACCCTGTCTTTGCCGGTTTTCCAACCGATTTTCATACCAATTGGCAATGGTTTCCGATGGTGAAAGTGAGCCGTCCGTTGATTATCGACCGGTTGCCGGAAGGTTACCGACCGGTTGTTCAGGTGATCGACAACATTGAACGGAATCATAAATTGGGACTGATCATGGAGTTTGCCGTTGGGAAAGGGAAGTTGTTGATTTGCATGTCGGATTTGGAAAAATTGCAAAAATATCCGGAAGCCCGCCAGTTGTATGCGAGTATCATCAGTTATATGAATTCAAATTTATTCAATCCTACCTTGCAATTGAGCGCCAAAGAGGTGAACGAATTATTTTCGTCCGGTGCAAAAACGCTATCTATTAAAAAGTTAGGAAATATTTCGTATGAGTAAAAACAAAAAACATGTTCGCTTTACGCTTTTACAGAATTTTCAACTGCTCAATAAAATAGAAATCCTTCACATTATGAGTCACTAACGTAAAATCATTTACAAGGGCAGTTGCTGCAATCAGCATATCCGGTATTTGAGGCTGTCTCTTTTGCGATGTATATTTTTTTATTAGATACACGGCGCGCTGGCTGATTGACCTGTCAATATCGCATCTTAAAAATATGTCAAATTGTTTTTCAATTTCCTTTTTTCGTTCCCTTGTTTTTGCACCTGCATACAATTCCATTTCCGTAATCACCGAAAAAACAATTTTTCCGCGAAGCTCGTTAATGATATTTAAGGAATTATTATTACCGCGTATTGCTCCAATAAAAATGCAGGTATCAACTAAATAAAGTTTCTTTTCCATGTTTTTTCTCTTAATGTTTCGGCGTCTTCAAAATCCGGCCACTTGCCGAAAAGAAAAAAAGATTGATCGTCCGGTCTATTCATTTGAAACAGATTACTTTTTTCAAATGTATTGTTTTTTAATTCCTTTTTTAAAGAAATTATCTCTTCCCGTGTCAACTCCCGTATTGCCGTCAATGCCCGGCAATATCTGTATGATTGTGTTACTGTTTCCATCTCTTCCGGTTTTATTCTTTTACCCCGCAAAGGAAAGCAATTTTTCTGAAACAGAAAAATCAAAATACAAAATAATCAATATCTTTCTCCCGAAAAGTTGCATTTACTAATTGAACTTGCCCTGGGTATGGAACGCCACCCTCCAACTGCCTTGTTTTTTGTAATATAGTGTAATCCCAACAACGTCTTTACTCCATTGTGCGTATGCGTTTCGTATCCGTCATTGACAAGTAAGGCAGTTATCGCATAGTAACAGGAATAATACAGCCTATTGGCAGCTGTTCTGTAAAATTTCTGCTCCATCTGGAACGAAATTTCCGCATATGTATCTCTCGCTTTCTCCAATCGGAATTTTACTACTTCTTCTCTTTCCCTTTCACTTAATCTCATCATTCCAAATTATTTGATTTCTATTCCTTCCCGCATGACATTTTTATAAAAGGGGAATATTTTGCCTTTTTCCCACTGCTTTTCAGTATATACTAACGAATTGACTGTCACCCCGTGTTTCCATCCCAGTTCATCAAAAGGATAAGCATATCTGTCTTCATCTTCTCCGGTTTTCCTGTCCCTGTCTATCAGTATCAGCAAATCCCAGTCGGAATCCTCCCGCGCATCGCCCCGTACCTGCGATCCGAAAAGAATTACCTTTTCATCGGGCAATATCTGCCGTTTTAATGCCTGTATCTCCCTGAAAATTTCCCGATTCATAGATGTAAAAATTTACATGTTCAAAGCGCAAAGATAATCATTTTATCCGAGAACTCGGATAAAATCGTTACCTTTGCAAACTGAAAGTGCGATAATAACACATGGAATCGCATGAATTAATATTGAATTACAAAATAATAACGGAAATGAAAAAGAAAATTTTTACAGTCATGTTTAGTCTATTATTGTTTGAAGGATCATCCATGATGGCGCAAACAACCGCCGAACAGCTTGGATATAAACCGGCAGACCGTCTGCTGGTGATTAACAACGACGATGCGGGAATGTGCCATTCAGCCAATCTGGCAACGGTGGAAGGCCTGGAAAAGGGTTTGATTACTACCTCTACGATTATGGCGCCCTGTCCATGGGCCAGCGAAATTGCCGAATATGCCAAAAATAATCCCGGAAAAGACTTTGGCGTCCATTTGACGCACACATCGGAATGGAAATATTACCGGTGGGGACCGGTCGCCCCGAATGACAGGGTAAAAGGACTGCTCGATGAAGCCGGTTACCTGCATCGCAGCGTTCAGGATGTGTATGCAAATTCCAGTCCGGAAGAAGCGCTGATCGAAGGACGCGCCCAGATTCAAAAACTGATTGACGCCGGCGTCCCCGTCACGCACATCGATTCGCACATGGGTACGGTCCAGGTACATCCTGAATATTTTCAGGTCTATGTACAGCTTGCCGCGGAGTTCAACCTCCCGATGCGGATGGCTTCATGGGAAACAATGGAACGGTTTGGCGAGGGGAATGGAAAAATGAGGGATGAACTCAAAGCGCAGGGATTTGTTTTTACCGATTATTTCATTCATGACGAAGTAAGCGGAGATGCCTACGGCAAAGCCATCACGAAAGAATTTTGGAAAAACATTATCAGAAACCTCAAACCGGGTATCACCGAACTATTCATCCATGCGACGGTGCTCACCGACGAATCGCGCTCCATAACGGGAAGCGCTCAAAAACGCGCCGAAGAATATCAGTGTTTTGTTCATGATCCGGATATCCGGCAATTGATAGAAGATGAAGGAATCATCCTGATCGGGTACCGTCCACTGATGGAACTCCAGCGAAAAAAACGCAAATAATTACTCAATCACTTTCAGGAAGCGCGCCAGCCAGTAGGGTAGCAGGTATTCGTCGCCGGCAAGGATTGTATTTCCACCCCGGCGTTCATAGGGCCATCCCCTGCTGTCGACAACACTCTCATTGGTGTTGTGCCGGTTCATCGGGCGTTCGCCTTTCGGAAGCAGCACGGTGGTGGCCTGTTCCCTGAAATTGGTGTGGATGTCGTGCGGCAGAAATTCAAGGTCCTTGCGGTGCGAATTATAGACAACATACTGCCGGCAGTCAACAGGATATTCCTTCAGATACCAGATGGTCGATTCCAGATCGATATCGTCCGTTATGGCATAGGTGATTAAATTCCACAAACCGTTGCGTTCGGGTTTTTCAATTTCCCAGTGGTCGCGGGTGATGTCGGCATAAGTCTGTCGGAGGGTATCATTGAGTGCGTAATGGTAAAGCACCCAGTAGGTGGGGAACGCCATCTCGTCGTCGGAATGGTTCCAGTCTGCTCCGAGCGAAATGCCTTTGTGCCGGAATCCCGGCGTATAGACAATGTTTTTCATCGGGATTTTCATGTTCTCATAATAACCCCATTCGTCCATGACACGGAAAGCATCGGTTTTATACAGTTCCTTACCGGTCAGTTTGTAGGCCAGCTGCAGTCCCGCGACTAACAGGCAGCTGTTCAGCCGGCGGTCGAACTGTGTTTTTGCAAACGAATTGACATATTCGGCGTTCCAGCGTGCCCAGAGTGTCGGCTCTCCATCCGCATCAATAAAATAATAATCATTTGTAAGGATATGGGTCATGATGGCGTCGATATAATCGGCTATCCGCTTTTTCTCCTGCGACGTTTGGGCTATATACTGATCGAGCAGCGCTGTTACAAAGATGTATGCGACAAATTCATCGGTGCTGGTTGTCCCTTTCCAGACCCACGCGGTATCAACCGCCGGACGCCACCGGTCGGCGTCATGCACGCTGTATCCTTTTCGCTCGAAGGTGCGCGCTGAAAAACCGGGTATATGGTGGATGGATATCAGGCGTTCATAAGCCTCGAATGATTCCCATACGAATTGCCTTGCCTGTTCATCGCCGGTTGTCAAATAGCGGAAAACCTGGCTGCCGAACCAGAAAATGGTCCATAAACCGTCGTTGTCGGTATCGTTCAGGCGAAGGGACGTCGGGTCGTCGGGGTCAAGTAAAACCGCCTCGTTGGAGAAGCCGTACCGGTAATGGTATTTCCGCAGGTTTTCCTGCAGGAATGCTGCCTTTTCATGCATGTTTGTTTCACGGAATTCGATTTTGTTCAGCCCTGCAGGCGTGAGCGCATAGATGTTCCCATCCCTGTCGGCTGCCATATCGATGATTTGATCGCTGTCAAGCCATCGTTGCGATGCGAAGTAACGGAATCTGTCGGATGCTTTTGTATACACGCCCATATCGGATGCAAACCAGAGGCGGCTGTCATTGCCTTCTGCGGATTTGGCATATAATATACAGGTAATAGCCGGAACGGGCAGGCGGTTATTCTTTTCTTCCATTATCCTGCCGTTTGTATCCATGATATAATATCCATCCGGCGTACCCGCGGCAATTTGCCGGTTAGTGAAAGCCAGCGAAGTAAGCGTGCCGCCTTTATGCACTTCTTTCCAGCTGTTTCCGTCAAGCCGATATACCGCTCCGGCAGTCAGATACCAGAATGACTTGTCGTGAACATAAAGTCGGATCAGTTTCCCGGGTGGAAGCACTATTTCCGACTTTTTTTCATTCCCCTGATATATAACGGCGCTGCTGTCGCCTGCCAGCAACACTTCTCCGTCGGCATTGACCGCAATTTGGGAATAACGACCCGACGGTAGATACCCGCAGATAGCGCCGGCATGTGCATTGGTCAAAAAACGGTCGGGATAAAGATAATACAGGTAGCCTGTTGCTTCCTGCACACAAACATCGACCGGGATTTTATCAGCCAGCGAACTGTACGATAAATCTTTGGAAATGACAGCGCCCGGAAAATCGCGATATAATCCCTTATCGGTTAATATATACACGTTATCGACGCCGTCGACCACCACTTTTTTAAACTGTGCACCCGCCCATTTCGGATTGACGGAATATTTCACGGATACAGGCATTTTGTAGGGATTATCCTTAACCGGCATTTCGTGGCGGACTTGTGCAACTGCGCTGTTACCTGTGACGATAGATAATACAATAAAACTGATTGTGAACGTGATATTTTTCATAGATCATCGTTTCAGGCATACTTCGATGGCATCCATCGTTGAACGGAAAGGTTTGCTTATCTCGATTTGATCTTTTACTGTATTGACCGAATGAAGTACGGTAGCATGGTCTTTATTACCCACGACCTTACCGATATGAGCAAAAGATGAATCCGTATATTTTTTGGACAGATACATCGTGATCTGGCGTGCCTGAACAATTTCCCGTTTACGTGAAAGCGTCTGGATAAGCGCTTCGTCGAGATTGAAATAGCTGCATACGACTTCCTGAATCTTTTTGATTGTCAACTGTTTTTTATCCAGCCGTACAGTCTGGCTAATGACTTGTTTGGTCAACGTAAGGTCAATTTCTTTATTCGTAATGAGGGAATTAGCTATCAGGGAGACAAGTATGCCTTCGAGGTCGCGCACATTCTCCGTCACATTTTCCGCTATAAAATCAAAAACCGCATCCGAAATTTCCAAACCTTCATGGTTGATCTTGTTGCGTAATATTTTTTTTCGCAATTCCGGATCGGGTCGTTCAATCTGGGCGGTCATTCCCCATTTCAGGCGTGAAATCAACCGTTCTTCCATTCCCTGCAAGTCAACCGGTGCGCGGTCGCATGTCAGTACAATCTGTTTCCCCAACTGTTTAAGATGATTGAAAATCACGAAAAATGTTTCCTGTGTTTTTGTCAACCCTATTAATTCATGGATATCATCCAGTATCAACACGTCAATATGCTGGAAGAAACTGATAAAGTCGTTTGTTACATTTTTTCGGACAGCATCCGTGAATTGCAGACGGAACATGTTGGATGAAACATATAATACACGTTTTTCTGGAAATAATTCCTTGACTTTCACTCCGATAGCATGGCAAACGTGTGTTTTGCCCACCCCTGACGGTCCGTAGATAAACAAGGGATTAAAAGATGTTTTTCCCGGTTGTAAAGCGACTTTTTCAGAAACGGCATGTACCAGTTTATTGCTTTCACCTTCGTAGAAATTTTCAAAATTGTATCTTGGAATCAATTGCGAATCTAAATCCTGCGATGCCGTTTTAAAAGGCGTCGGCGCTTTGGTTGGATCATGTTTGTTAGGATTGTATGAAGTTGTGCTCTTTGGTTCTTTTCCAGGATAAATGACGCTGTTCCCGTTCGGTTTTGTAGAAGATCCGCTGACAAGTACGCTGTATTTTAGCATGGTGCCGTCTCCGAAAACACGGTTCAGCGTCATCTTCAATATATCCACATACCTCTCTTCCAGAATTTCATAAAAGTAATGGCTTGGCACCTGGATCGTAAGCTTCCGATCTTCGTAAGATAAAGGTATGATTGGCATGAACCACATTTCAAAAGCAGCCTCCGGCACAATATCCCTGATGACTTCCATACATTTATCCCACTTCAAATTATAATTATTGCCCATTTTGTTAAGTTACAAATTTTTCTCTTCTATAATTTTCACGGTGCAAAGGTTAGAATTATGTCAGGAATAAAAAAAACCTTTTGAGAGTATGAATTTCATGTTTTAAATATCCCATTTTTGTTCAATCGGTTATGACTAACATTTTGATAATGAATATAATCAATATTACCGTTTGAGACGAAGCCTTTCATCAACCGGAATTTTGGACATTTTACAAAGTCATGTCGATTATTGTGTTTTTTACAGAAAATGCACTAAAATCAACTGCTATTGCTGTTTATAAAAAAGAGATTTTTTTTTGATATTTAGATATTGTCTAAATTTGTAACATGTGTTGCAAAAGTGTTAATTTATTAGTAACACCCGACTTAAAAAAGTGAGAAACGAACATATTTTTTTGGGTTTTGCCTGATATCTTTCAACAAATCGGTAGCGCTGTCGATTGTACGGTTCAGGTTGTTGTACAGGATTGTATCATTGAGTAAAAGTCCGAAAGTACTGTCATCGGAATTGAGTTTCAACGATAACGCATTGAGATTGTCGAGCGTTGCGTTCAACGTCTGGATGCTTTGTTCAAAGTCGAGATTGTTCAGTTTATTGCTGAATGTGTTCAGATTGAGGCTTGTCTCCTTCAATCCGTTTGCTATTTCCGGTACGTCCGATTTTAATATTTCATTGAGCCGGATGGAGGACGTTTCCAGTTGTGCGGTTGTATTTTCCAGGTTTGCGAGCGATTGTGTTAATGCCGTATTTGTCACGAGCGCCTGAATGCCTGTCAGGATTGAATCTAATTTCGGCATCAGATCAGCAATCGAAGGGAGAATATTCCCTTCGACCGACGTGATCATGCCTTCTTTGAACCGTCCTTCCAGCATGTCGCCGGGTTTGAGAAATTCGGTCACATACTTGTTCAGATGGATGTGAAGTTCCGCTCCACTCAACAGGGTGGATTCAATCATCACATAACTTCCCCTGCTGATCTTCATCCCCTTGTCAAGACTGATTTCCAGCGTTATCTTGTCAACTGTCGAATAATCATATGTGATGTCGCGCACTAATCCTACCTTGAATCCTTCCACGAATATCGGAGAAGAGACGTTGATGTCTTTTACATTGCTGCATGATACATAGTAATAATTGGACGGTTTAAACAGATTTATACCTTTCAGGTAATTGACGCCAATATATAAAAGTACAAGGCTTATGATAGTAGTCATGCCGATAATTACTTCTTTAGAATTTTTTTTCCCCATAGTGTTGATATTATTTATTGATAGATTCTGATACCGTTTTTTGTTCTGATGATGAATGCGCCCTTGAAATCTTTGGCCGCTTTTCGATGCATCCTCAAAATTGTATTATAATCGGAGGTTGCGCCGTACGTGTACTTATAAATTCCTTTTTCCACGTAAAAAGAAATATCGCCATAACCTTTCAAGCGTTTGTCATTTACAGCTAATTTTTTGTCGGATGTAAGAATCTGGACTTTGAAAATGATTTTATCCTGACGGTTAGATGGCGTTGCCGTCTCTGTTATGCCGGTTTGATTGGCAGCCGGATCAATAGTTGTTTTTTCATATTGTCGGGTTTGATTGGTAGATGTTTCACTTGTTTCCTCGTTTTTTGGGATTTGATTGGAAGACCAGTTAATCGTTTCTGTTGTTATACCGGTCAATTCGCCCGATTTGCGCACGTAATCATTTTTAAAATTGGAAAAGGCCTCATAGATGGATTGCGCCAATTGACGTTGTCCTTCTTTAGAAGCCAGGAACTGTTGTTCGGTGCGGTTTGAGAGAAATCCTAATTCGATCAGCACGCTTGTCATGCCTGTTTTTCGCAGAACAAGAAAACCGGCTTGCCGGACGCCGCGATTTCCCCGTTTTAACCTTACAAACGACTTTTGTATTTCGGATGCTAACGACACGCTTAGTTCCATGTGTTTACTTTGTGTAAATTCAAACATAATATACGATTCGGATGAAGACGGGTCGAATCCTTCATATGTCAGGAGATAGTCTTCTTCCATGGAGATAACTGAATTTTCACGCATGGCAACTTCCAGATTCTCTTCCGAACTGGCTAAACCAAGTGTATAGGTTTCTGTTCCCGAGACGCTTGTTTTCCTGACTGAATTGGTATGAATGGAAATAAATATGTCCGCTTTATTGCGATTAGCTATCTCGGCGCGTTCGTCCAACGGGACGAAGACGTCGGTTTTGCGCGTATATACGACCTTCACATCCTTATGATTCTGTTCGATCAGGTTCCCTAACAACAGGGCAACTGCCAGATTGATTTTTTTTTCATAAATAACAGAACTTATGCATCCGGGATCTTTGCCTCCGTGTCCTGGATCCAGTACGACCGTTAAACGCTGTTGAGCCTGAAAAACCGACAGGTTCAGTAACAGTATTGTCGCTGTTAATAATAATCTATTCATTTTGTCAAATAGCGCTACAAACATACGCCAAAAAACGGAGTTTGCAAAAAAAATCTCATAAAAAAAGAGGCTGGTCGCATTTTTGCGGCCAGCCTCTTTTTTTATGAGATTTTTTCAACTTTCTGAAATAACCTCGAACGGGATATCAACCGAAATATCTTTTTGTATTCGAACTTGTGCGCTGAAATTACCTGTTTCTTTCACCGGTTCTTTGAGGTAAATATGTTTACGGTCGATCTCAAAGCCTATTTTCGCCAGTGCTTCAGCGATTTGGATATTGGAAACCGATCCGAAAACAGTTCCGGTTGAACTTGTTTTAGCGCCTATTACCAGCGTTGTACCTTCCAATTTGGAGGCTAAATCCTGCGCGTCCTGTTTGATCTTTGCCATTTTATGGGCGCGTTGTTTTTGATTTTCAGCCAATTCTTTCTTGGCCGAAGCCGATGCAATAACCGCTTTACCTTGCGGAATTAGATAGTTGCGTCCGTAGCCGTCTTTTACGGTCAGGATATCGTCTTTGTAGCCCAAATTTGCTATATCTTCTTTCAAAATAATTTCCATATGCTTTCTCCTCCTATATTATTATTTCATCAAATCGGTAACATACGGTAATAAAGCCAGGTGGCGCGCTCTTTTCACGGCTTGCGCAATACGACGCTGGAATTTCAAAGACGTTCCAGTGATGCGGCGCGGCAGTATTTTACCCTGCTCGTTGAGAAACTTTTTAAGAAATTCGGGGTCTTTATAATCAATGAATTTAATACCGTTTTTCTTGAAACGGCAATACTTCTTCTTCTTTACATCCACCGACATGGGTGTAAGGTATCTGATTTCTGAACTGTTCTGACTGTTGCCTGTTGCTGCCATGATTAATCCTCCTTTATTTCAAATTCTTCAATCGGTTTGGTTTCTTTGTATTTCGGTGTCTTTACCGCTTCTTTTGCTCCGGATGATTTCAGGTTACGCCTCTTCGCTGCATATTCGGCAAAGAACTTATCCTGATGGAAGGTAAGGAAACGGATGACGCGCTCATCGCGACGGAATTGTGTTTCAAGAACATCAATTACGGCTGGGTTTGCCTTAAATTCAATAAGTTGATAGAAGCCGGTCGTCTTCTTGTTAATAGGGTAGGCTAACTTTCGCAAGCCCCAGTTCTCTTCATTGATAATCTCGGCATGTTGAGTTATCAATACATTCTTGATTTTTTCTACCGCTTCCTTCATCTGTGCATCAGACAAAACGGGAGTTAAAATGAAAACGGTTTCATAATTGTTCATAAAATCTATTAATTTTAAAATTTGCGGGTGCAAAGGTAGGAAAAATAATTTGTTTTGCAAGCAAACTGTCTTTATTTTTTTTGAAATCATTCAAAATCTTTTATCTTTCCTTAAATCCGCAATCAAAAATACTATACCACAAATAGTTCAACCTTAACGAAAAGATGAACGGATTGAATATAAAGTCATTACTTTTGACAAAGCAACTTAAGAAAGGCGGTTGTTATGATTTTGATTATGACAATATTTCGACAGGATCAATAACCGTCAAACCATCAGCCACGGGAAATACGATGCAAAAGCGACGTACAGGAAGAATACCGGTTATTTTCCGGGCGTGGACACAATCGGGGATAAAATAGTCTATATTGAAAATCGCGACGGCAACGCCAATGTTAAAACAGGCCAGTCGGAAACGCTTGAAAGGGCATATACCCTGCTAAAGGAACACGGGATAACGGTTAACCGGTCGTGCATGGATGCGGGCAGTTATTCGCAGGCGATCATTCGTTTTTTGCATTGTATTCATAAATTTTCTACATATACTTTTACATTTATATTTGTTGTTTTTTTACATCTTATAAGTATAAATTTCATTGTTAGCCCTTTGCTCCGTGTTCATTACAAACACTTCATCACTACTACGGCTAAGTCTGCCCCTGTAACTCTGGCCAAATCCTTTGCTGTCTGCTTCCTCCTGCGATTTGACAGAACGTTACAGTGTTCACCTGTTC
>Ga0082212_10011434_pt1 | contig 11259 bp, 11 predicted proteins | sample TergutNt197P3_FD_71548 | JGI IMG/M metagenome (GOLD analysis project Ga0082212, IMG submission 71548) | Neocapritermes taracua P3 segment gut microbial communities from Petit-Saut dam, French Guiana - Nt197 P3 | ecosystem: Host-associated > Arthropoda: Insects > Digestive system > Gut ... | reverse complement strand
CGCCTGGTATACCGGCTGCTGTGGTGGAGGCGGAGGCGCCTGGTATACCGACTGCTGCGGTTGCTGCGCCGGAGGTGGTGGCGCCTGATACGCCGGCTGCTGCGGCTGCTGCGGCGGAGGCGGCGGCGTCTGAGATAACTCAGCGGATCCCGCTTCAATAACCGCCCCGCACCCGTTACAGAACTTGGCCGTATCTTTCAATTTCTTTCCGCATTTTTCACAAAACATACCTTACCTCCTTGCCGCTAAAAGCGCGACTACGCTCTCCTGTCAAAGCCTCCCCGGATTCTCTTTTGGACACCGATTCAGACATCGCCCCCGAAAATCGCAGCCATGTTATTATTCACCAAAATCTAAACCGTCCAAGATATTTTGCAAATTGATTAGCGCGTCAGGGACAATGAACGACGAGACGATTATGTTGGTGTCATTATCGACAAAACTTATCTCTGTTTTCGCTTTGTCGCCCGCGCCCTGATATATCTGGTACATCGGAACGGAATACCCTAAGCCCATTATGATCCAAATTTCGGATTCTTCGGAATAGTCTTTTGTAATATATATTTCGATAGAGCTATGGTCGTCGTTATACAATATGTCTGTAATTCCGGAAATTCCGTTCTCTCCCAGCAAAGAGATATACAGGTCGAGCAAGCTGCTGTCTATCTCCTTAAGGGTCTTTTGCTGCTGCTCCTCAGTCATCAAAAATGTAACGGATCCGTCCTGATTCTTTACGATTTCATAGCCGCCGGAGTCCGCCGTGGCTTGCATTTCATATTCATCAAACACAAAGAACTTGGGTATACGTACTTCAACCATATTGGCTTGCTGCACCGGTTCCTGTTCTTCTTCTTCCTCTTCCTCTTCCTCTTCTTCGATGACAGGTTCGAGTTCAGGCTCATCGTCATAAATCGTCAGGGTGCCTTCCCCGCGTTTGAAGGTGAGGGTATACCCGTTCTCATCGTATTCGATGTCCAGGAGGATGACATACCCCTCCTCATCGGAATGTTTCGCGAAACCGATATCGCTGCCCGACGAGGCATTAAAATCATACGGCGTTGTGTTCTTGAACCCGTCAGCCATTAATGCTTTGGTATACGCGGTCAAATCGACGCCCTGGTCTTCCTTGACCTTGTATACAATTGTCAGCGTCCGGACATCACCGAACGGGGGGGACTTGCTGGTGCTCGATACACTTCGTTCCTCCCCGAGGGCATATTTCACGGAAGGTATCTGATCCGGACCCATTTGATAATAATCCTGATTGGCAACGCCTCCCGTAATGCCTTTACCGAATATTATCGCCACTACCACGACGGCCGCGGCAGCGATGATCGCTATCAGCAGCCACTTCGGGAATTTCTTTTTTGCCGGAGGCGCGTAATAAGGCGCGGCGCCCGGCTGGCCCGGCTGGTATCCCGCGGGCTGAGGCGGCGGCGCTCCCGGAGGCTGAGGGGCATATGGCGGCTCTGCCGCCGGTTGCCCCGGATAAGCGGGCTGCGCCGGATAAGGTGCCTGTGCAGCCTGAACCGGAGGCGGGCCCATCGGTGGCGGCGCCTGTTGTATAGGCGGCGCCTGATCTACAGGCGGCGCCGGAATCGGTTGTACCGGGATTGGTTGTACCGGAGGGACCTGCGCCGACTGGACCGGAGACGGATCCGGTTCCAATGCCTTCCCGCATCCTTCACAAAACCGCGCCCCTTCTTCCAGCTGAGCTCCACATTCTTTACAAAACTTTGCCATCGTTATTTCCTCCTGATGTATAGATCAACCAAACATTCCGGCCTTCTTCCAGCCCCGGCTTTCCAGATAGGATCGTATTTGGTTTTTCACGAGCGTCGTATCAAATTTAAACCCGATAAACCCTGTTTCTCCGGTCTGATTGTTTTGCCCCACACCGAATGTGAAAGATTTCTGGGTTGTTTTCCCTTTGAAAGAAGAAGATGACGTCCCGAAGCTGAGTCCGCCGCCCGGACTCATCCCTACGCTTTTTGCTTTTGCCTGGACTATATCCACTTCTTTATATTTGCCGTTGTCATTCAGAGTAACGGTAAATGAGTAATTTCTTGTTTCATCGTTGACTTCGGCCGGCGCGAAAAACGTCGCGTCCATATACTTCCAGCGGGCTACGATCGAGTCGCCTTCGGCAGTGACCACCCAAGGCTGCCCGGGCCCGTTGAGCACGGCCGGCGCTTCATATAGTAATTGCTGTTTTGGCATAAACATATTGTTTTCCCCTTCCGTGAATAATAATATTTGCCTTATCCCTAGTCCGGAAGTTTCGCGCCACATTCACCGCAGAATTTAAGACCGGCAGGGTTCACCATACCACAGGCCTCGCAATACTCCCTCGGCAGCGATCCGACAGGCGTCCCGCATTCCTCACAAAATCTCGCGTCTTCCGGGTTGACCGTTTTGCACTGCGGGCAGGTGCATTTTAATAGTCTTTCTTTTTCTTCCTTTTCGTATTGGCCCTTCTTCTTGAGCAATTCCTCTTCATCTTTACCCAGACTTTCGATTTTCCTGTCCAGTTCGTCTATCTCTTCCGCGAGATCCGCGAATTCCTTGTTATCGCGAAGCGACGGAAGCGCCTTCTCACCGAGTTCGGACAGAAGGCCGGGGCGCCGGTTCCGCAAAGCCAAAGCCTCCTCCTTTATCGCCGCCAATTTATTTTCGAATTCCTGCATCGACATATCTGTCCTCCTTATTTATCATCGTTAATAATCAATAATCGTTATCTCTCACACACGAATTATACCAGAAGAATACGTGAAAGCCCCGAAATAATGAACCACACTTTATCTCGGGGCTGACATCAGCTTTTTCGTCAAATACTATTGTTTCGAACGCTTACGAACAAATCCCGTATGACGCGTTCTACATATCGACCTTCAGAATATTGATTTTTCCTATCAACGGCAGCGGCTTCATCACACCCTTCAGCGAATTGTAAAGGCCCAGGATAAAGAACAAAGCTACAACAACGCCGATCACAGCTGAAACGATATTGACCGCTATCAAACTGCCATACCATCCTCCCGACCAAAATGCCGTGGTATATACCGAAGCGGCGACAGCTGCATGAACGATGCCATTCACTATCGCGAGGATGACCCACAGGATCAAAAAGTTCAGTCCCTGATTCGTATGATAACGGGCAAATTTTGAATTCTTCGGCCCCGCGAAAAGCGGTATCAGGAACAGCACATAACCGAGGACGGCCCACATCTTGTTTTGCTGCGCGTCTTGCGCTTCATCCAACGGCACGCCTGGCGGAGGCGCTTGCTGCTGATACTGCGGCGGAGGCGGCGCCTGTTGCTGATACTGCGGAGGCGGAGGCGCCTGCTGTTCATACTGCGGCGGAGGAGCCTGCTGCTCATACTGCGGAGGGGGCGCCTGTTGCGGCGCGGCCGCGGCCATCGCCTCTAAGTTCGCTCCGCACGATGGACAGAATTTCACCCCGTCTTTTACTTGAATCCCACAACTACTACAAACTGCCATTGTCTTTCCCTCCTTGTATAAATAATGTTAATAATTGCTTTATTAATAGCCAAATCTATGCAATGGAATCATACCACCAATGCCGCTCAAAAACAATCGTTTTTTTTAAAGTTTTGCGCCCGTCCGCGACCATGACGGCCGCCGGAAGGTATTACCTGCGCCGAACCATTTGTACAGCATCAGCGCAAGCTCATCCATCCCGCTCTACGCTATCTGGTGTATTTCGGATTGCCTGTAACGGGCAGCCACAATCCCTGAATATGTATGTATGACTTTGTATGCTCGAGCAGGATTTTCAGGCCGATGAGTATCAGGACCAGGCCCCCGGCAAACTCCGCTTTTGATCTGTATTTGGCTCCGAACAGGCTGCCGATCCGAAAGCCGAGCAGCGACAGAGCGAATGTGATGATTCCTATAATCGACACCGCCGGGACGATGTCTACCCGAAGGAAGGCAAACGATATTCCTACGGCCAGCGCGTCTATGCTGGTCGCTATAGCGAGCGGCAGCATCGCCCCGGGCCCATGGGAAGCCGTTTCCGGCTCCGCGCTTCGCTTTTTGCAACTTCCGAGCAGCATTTTTGTACCGATGAAGGCAAGCAGCGCGAAAACGACCCAGTGGTCTATGCTTACGATCATATCCGAAAAACGGGAGCCCGCGTAGTAGCCGGCCAGCGGCATCGCCGCCTGAAAACCGCCGAAATATATACCGGCAATCAAAGCGTACTTTAGTTTTGATTCCTGTACAGATAGCCCGTATGTGACAGAAACGGCAAACGCGTCCATCGACAGGCCGATCGCAATCAGCAGTAATTCAGCGATACTCATTGCTTTAAGCCTCTCTCATTTCGCTACTGCCCGGTTTTTTGCGGGGCGCCGCGCAGCCTGAGTTCCCCGATGAATTCAAGTCTGCGGAAATAGTCTTTTTCAATCAAATCTGTCGGTTTTATGACCCCTCCGGCTTCAAAGTAGACCGCGCCGATATGTTCAAGCAATTTATAGACGAATTGGGAACAATACATGATATTCGGCCTGTACGAATGACCGATTACCAAACCCAGCATATTATACGCGCTGCCCTCGCGGTTGATGTCCGCTATTTTTTCGAGCGCCGCCTGTTTCTGTTCGCGCGTGACAGGCAGCCTGTAGACAAGCACCGAAGCGTCTTCATTTTTGCCAAGAAACTCGATCATCTCAGGATTGAGGCCGGGCTGATACACGCGTACGCCTCCATTGTAGCTCACGATGGTTTCCAAGGCCGCGTCAAACGCGAGCGACGCGTGGTTGAACTGCTTGCTGGTGAATACGGAAATGATCTCGCTCGCCGCGGTGCGCGTATCCGAAACGATGATATACAAACCAGGGTCATCCAGACTCGCCCCCGCGGCCCGGAAATATTCATCCGTGAGGCTTCCGGCATTGATATATCGAAACGAATCGTGGCGCGGCAAATCATTCACTATCTCTTTGAAGTTTCCGGGAGTCAGGCTGCCTCTGGTCTTTTCAAGTTTTTTTGCCGCTTCCTTTACCTTCTCCGCGAGTTCCCCAAGCTGGGAAAAGCTGATGGTGGCCGCCTCCTCAATGGTGGGCAGGTAAAGCTCCGTATATTTGTTCACCGCCACATAGCGGCTGATGGTCATGGGCAGCAGCAATAGCGCGACCGCGAATAGTTTTCTGATAGGGTGATCCATCCAGAAATCACCGCCCGCGACGATATGGATATAAAATATGATTTGCAGCGCCATTACAACGAAGTACGTGACTATAAGCAAGGCCCGTGTGCGTTTTCGCCCTGTGCTCTGTATGGCCCGAAAGCTGACAAACAGAAACTCCGCGAAATACACCAGTGTGAATAGCACCGCGTCGCCGTAGAAAAACAACCCTGCGGCAAGCATGGCAAGCGTTATATTCATTATGCTCATGCGACGCTTTATAGTCATTTTATTTCAGTCCTTTCCTGAGTGTCGTCGGCTGAGTCAAACCCTGTTTCCGCGGCGAGTCTTTTTATATCAAGACCCGCTATATTCGCGAGCGCGGCGGCAGCCAAACGGTCAGTTCGCGTCGTGCTTTTCGCGCGAAACATCTTCGTATCCGAAATGATATCAAGACAAAGCCGGCGCGCGGTTTCCGTATCCGGCACAACTCCTCTTTTCAGGTATTCGCACGCAAGTTTCGCGCTTAGGCTGCACGCGGTCCACTCCGGCTCGCGATCCTGCTCCGCGCCGTGTAGCTCCTTAAAAAGCTCCGCGTACGCGGCGTCCGCTTCTTCCCGTGTATGCCCGCCTTCCGGATCGTATTCGTTTAAGCGCTCATTATGACTATCCATCATTTGCCTCTTTACCGTTTAAAACCTCATCGAGTTTTGCCCTTAAACCCAGATATAATATATTGTCAATAATATTATTATGGTTATCTTGATATAAATTATCCGCGCGCAAGTTATCCATAACCTCACAAACCTGCGCGAGATCCAGTGAAACCGCTGTTTTCAAGGCCTCCAGGGCCTCAGGACGAAGTAAAAGCGGGTTGTACGCCCCGGATTCCCTGTCACTCTCAAGATCGTCAATGGCGTCAATTATATAAATATACCGCCCCAGGTGGTATCCGATCTCCCGCAGCTTTTTTGATAGCGCGGAAGCCACCGTCGCCACGCAAATTCCCGGGATATCCGTAAAGTCAAGCAGCTCCGCCATCATACGTCCTGTAGGGTCTGCCGCGCGGTCAAGCGAGGATTCTTTTGCCAGTTCAAGTGCTCGCTGATCATCAAAACAGGCCATACATACCCGCGCTTTCCCGCCCAGCCTTTCGGCGGCCCTGCGCCCCGTCCCGCGCGTAACGTTTTCACTCATGGAAACCGCGAAACCTTTCAGCGGGCTTCCCTGATCCCTATCCTCTTTTCTGTCTTTCAGGCTCATCCATCCGAGCAGTGCCATCACATCCGCCGCGTAGTCTATAGCCGCGGTACGCGCCGCCTCGTTCCTCTTCTTGAAGGGATTGTTAAAGCACCTGAAGGTGTTGAAGCCTGTTTCCCCCGGCTCGCCGGCCACGCCTTCGGCCAACAGCGCGACAAGTACAGCGTCATATGAAAGCATCAGTCTGGGAAGCTCGCCGTACCGCTTTTTCACGGCACGGCATATCGCGCAATAGTACGCGTTGTATATCTCAAACTCCCGAATTTTCAGCTCGCTTTTGAGCGGCGCGAGATACCCGAACATTTATTACGCGTTTACCCTGTTATCGTTGGCCAATGCTCTGTACAGCCGATACCCTCCGCTAAGGTTGTACGCGTCAAATCCATTCTGCGACAATATCCTGGCCGCGATATAGCTGCGCTGACCGCTACGGCAGTTTACATAGACCGGTTTTGAGCTGTCCAGCTCCGATATCCGATCCCTCAAAGAGTCCAGCGGGATATTGGCAAACCCGGATATGCAGCCCTGCGCGTATTCCTCTTCCGTACGGACGTCGAGCAACGACACACTTCCGTCACGCGGCAGCGTTTCTATATCATGCCAATGGAAATTCTTCACCTTCCCTGTTACGACATTTTCTATCGCGAATCCCACCATATTGACCGGATCTTTTGCCGAAGAATACGGCGGAGCGTAGCACAATTCAAGCCGGGCCAGATCAAACGCTGTCATCCCTGCCCGTATCGCGACAGCCAACACATCGCATCGCTTATCCACCCCGCCCACGCCTACTATCTGGGCTCCCAATAATTTGCCGCTGTCTTTTTCAAATAAAACTTTCAGCGACATGGGTTTCGCGCCCGGATAGTATTCCGCGTGCCCCGGTGGATAGAGAAATACCTTGTCGTACTCAAGGTCGAGCCGTTTCGCCGTCTTTTCATTTATTCCTGTTGCCGCCACCGTCATGTCAAAGAGCTTGATGACAGCCGAGCCCTGTGTACCGGCGTATTCCGAAGAAATTCCGCATATATGATCCGCCGCGATTCTTCCCTGTTTATTCGCGGGTCCCGCGAGCGGCATCATGACGGCCTGCCCTGTCACGAAATCTTTTACTTCCACCGCGTCCCCCACCGCGTATATTTCGGGATCCGAGGTACGCATATAATTGTCGACAACGATGCCGCCCCTGTCATTAATTTTTAGCTCAGCCCCTTTCGCAAGACTGTTTTCCGGCTTGACCCCTATTGCCAGAACCAGCATATCAGTCCGGATATCGCCGTTCTTCAGCTCCAAGACCAAACCATCGTCCTGCTCCGTCATCTTCTCAAGCGCGTTGCCGAGGTATAACGAAATACCGCGGCGTTTCAAATAGTTGTGTACATCGCAAGCCATGTCGACGTCAAGCGGGGCAATCACCTGATCCGCCAACTCTACTATACTAACGTCCAAACCCGCGTCCACCAGATTTTCCGCCATTTCGATCCCGATAAACCCGCCGCCGACCACTACCGCGCTTCGCGGTTTTTTATACTCGATATATCCCTTGATACGATCGGTATCCGCGAGACTGCGTAATGTAAAAATATTATCAGACTCGACGTTTTCGCATACCGGAGGGACGATCGGTATTCCGCCCGGAGAAAGGATCAATTTATCGTAGTTTTCGGTATATGTCTCGCCGGTCAGCTTGACAACAACAGATACCGTTTTGTCCTCTCTGTTAATGGAAAAAACCTCATTTTCCACCCTCACATCTATATTGAATCGCTTCCTGAAGCTGTTCGGAGTTTGCAAAATCAAATTTTCCCTGCCCTGTATTGTCCCCCCGATATAGTATGGAAGGCCGCAGTTCGCGAAAGAAATATACTTCCCTCTCTCAAATATGACGATTTCAGCGTTTTCATCCAGCCGCCGAAGCCGTGCCGCGGCCGACGCTCCGCCTGCTACCCCGCCAATGATAACCACTTTGCTCATACTGATCCCCTCCTTATTAACGTTCCCGGATTCTTGATTTATTACATCATACCGCAAACCCAAGTGAATCACACTCTAATTATAGTTCGTTTTCAGGGACGAAAGATATTCCATAGCCGTACATTTACATAACCGGCACTGGTAGTATAATGAAAGTCGAAAATAAATGTAAAACAATATGGTAAAACTATAATTGAAAATACAAAAGGAGGAATGATACAAAATGAAAGCTGCAGTATGGCATGACAGGCTTGATGTCAGGATTCAGGATTGGCCGGAGCCTGAGCCAAAGTTCGGAGAAGTAAAAATCGCGGTCAAATGGTGCGGGCTTTGTGGCTCTGATCTTCATGAATACACTGACGGCCCGACAAAGTCGCTTCCTTCCAAGGCGCCACACCCTCTGACCGGACAAATGACACCGATCGTCCAAGGCCACGAATTGTCCGGTGAAGTTGTTAAAATCGGCGAAGGCGTTACAAAGCTGAAAGTAGGCGATCATGTCGTTGTTGAACCGCTCATCATTTGCGGTAAATGTAACGCTTGTCTGGCAGGCCGGTACAATGTATGTGAGAAATTGGGCTTCCATGGACATTGCGGTTCAGGCGGCGGTTTTGCGGAATTTACTACGATGCCTGAAAGATTCGTACACAAACTGCCCGATAATGTATCGTATGAAACAGCGAGCTTATTTGAGCCCCTTTGTGTCGTTTTGCACGCAATAGAGTGCGGAAATTTCAAACTGGGGATGGATGCTGTCGTTTTAGGAGCCGGACCTATCGGACAATTGCAAATCACAGCATTAAAAGCCGCCGGCGCAAGACGGGTTTTTTGTATACAAAGAAAGTCGGAAAGGCAAAAATTCGCGATGCTCGCGGGTGCGGATTATTTGTTCGATCCCGCAGAATGTGACCCGGTCGCTGAAATAAAAAAACTAACAGACGGAGGCGCTGATATCTCTTTTGAAACAACGGCTTCACAGGATGGATGGGACTGGGGGATAAAATGTCTGCGAAAGGCAGGAACCATTGTACAAATAGGTATTATGATGGAAGACGTTCATTTCAACCCCGGGTATATCGTAGATAATGAAATAAGAATTCAGGGAATAATCGGTTATAGAAATCTTTATCCTGCCGCAATACAATTGGTTTCCGACGGCCGGATCAACATAGATTTTGTCATCACAAAAAAGATATTTATCGATGATTTGATCAAGGAAGGATTTGAGTTGCTTTTGAGCCCGGAAAAGAAAAAACATTCAAAAATCATCGTGACTCCGGATAAGGGCCTGTTATAGACAAGGAGCGATACTGATGCATATGGCAGACGCGCTGCTCTCACCGGAAGTAGGCGGGACTATGTACGCGGCCGGCGTGGCCGCGGTAGTTTATTCCGCGAAGAAAATCAGGCGTGAAGACCTTGGCGAAAGCAAGATACCTCTGATGGCCGTATCCGGAGCGATGATCTTTGCCGCGCAGATGATCAATTTCACCATCCCGGGTACAGGATCGTCCGGACATATTAGCGGTGGTATCCTGTTGGCAGCCCTGCTCGGCCCTTTCGCGGGGACGTTGACACTGGCCGCAGTTCTGGTCATACAATGCCTGTGTTTTGCCGATGGCGGGCTGCTCGCACTCGGCTGCAATATCTTTAATATCTGCGTTATCCCATGCCTCTTCATATTTCCGCTAATAACAAGACGCGTCCTGTCGGCTTCCCCTACAAAGAAAAGAATATGGATCGCTTCAATCATATCCGTTGTGCTCGCGCTGCAGCTCGGGGCTTTTTCGATAGTGTTGCAGACAACAGCATCGGGCATAACTGAGCTGCCTTTCACCGCTTTTGTTCTACTGATGCAGCCGATCCACCTGGCCATCGGCATCGTGGAGGGAATAGTTACCGCGGCTATACTCAGTTTCGTATATGCCGCGAGACCGCAGATTCTGACGTCCGCCGCCGCGCGGGGCGCGGGCACTGGAGCCAAAAAGGTTATCATTGTATTCGCGTGTATCGCTATTGCCCTTGCCGCGGGGCTTTCCGTTTTCGCGTCGGCCAATCCTGACGGCCTTGAATGGGCCGTGCTTCATACCGCCGGGACAGATGTAATCGCCACGGACGGCCGGATATTTTCCATCTTCGCGACAGCACAGGAACGTACATCATTTTTGCCCGACTATAGTTTAAGAGCAGGCGGTGGGAACGGTGTATCTATGGCCGGCCTCATCGGAACAGCGCTTGTATTCGCGGTTGCCGGCGCTGCCGCTTTTGTCATCCGGAAAGCGAAAACAAGCCGAAAACACAGGGCCGAAGAGCAAGCGGTTGAGAAACAAACGATCCCGGCCTTAAACACACGGGCAAAAGATGGTTGAGTAAAACACCTATGCTCAAAAACCGCATCCACGAATTATATATCCTCGAAAACCTGTCCGACAAAGATACGGCTGTACACAGGCTGCATCCCCGGGCAAAGCTTTTGATTACTTTTGTCTACATAATAGCCGTAGTATCCTTTGGTAGGTATGACGTACTCGGTATCGCGCCGTTTTTCTTCTATACCGCAATAGTCTGTGCGATCGCTGAGCTACCTATGAGGATCCTCCATCGCCGTTTTCTTATCGCACTGCCCTTCTGCGCGTTCGTCGGCCTCACCAATCTGCTGCTCGACCGGCAGATTTTATTCGTAGTCGGCGGCTTCGCGGTCACATACGGACTTATGTCGCTGACCGCCATCATGCTCAGAACTTACCTGTGCGTTATGGCGGTTTTTATACTCATCGCTACCACGCCCTTCTCCTCACTGACGCGTGAACTGCGGCGTATCCGCGTTCCGCAAATATTCACTATCCTAATCGAGATGATTTATCGTTATATCG
>Ga0082212_10011433_pt1 | contig 11259 bp, 8 predicted proteins | sample TergutNt197P3_FD_71548 | JGI IMG/M metagenome (GOLD analysis project Ga0082212, IMG submission 71548) | Neocapritermes taracua P3 segment gut microbial communities from Petit-Saut dam, French Guiana - Nt197 P3 | ecosystem: Host-associated > Arthropoda: Insects > Digestive system > Gut ... | reverse complement strand
CGACCATGCGGCCAAGGCCAGCGCCATAGACCGCGCCTTGTCCATGAAGAAGCTGGAAAGCCGTTTCGGGCAGTTTCAGGCGTACCAGAACTTGCGGCCCGTTCAGGAACTTTCTCGCTATCAGGCTGTGCCGCTCCACCGAGGCCCGGAGCGCGGAGAACTCTTTGCCAAGTACCGCCAGGGCATTGCAAGCCGCACAATGCGGCTGGAAGCCGTCAAGGAGCGGGAAGACGCAGCCCTTGCCGCCATCCGCAAACAATGGACGGACAAGCGGGCGGAAATAGAACGCATGAACATCGCCAAACGGAACCGGCGCAATCTGCTGGCCTTGGCCCGTAAGCACGAAGCCGAAGCCGTAGCCAAAGCGAGGCTTGCCATGCAGCCGGAGCGCGAGGCTGTGCGGCGCGATATTCCCTTTTCTTCATGGAGTGGCTTTCTCCGGCATGAGGCCGGGCAAGGCCGTGAAATCGCCTTGGCGGTGCTACGTTCCAGAGGCGAAAGCGTTGAACCGGAGCAGGAGGCCGCGCCCCAAAAGGTCAAGGACTGGTCACAGCATGGACGGGAACAGTTTTTGACCGGCAGGGCCGACCATGCCGCCAAGGAACGCGCCTTGCTGGAACGAGGAGACTTGAACGCCAAGGGCAAAAAGCCTTTGCTGGCGTTTTTACGAATGGAGAGGGTCGCGGAGGCATCCAGAGCCGAAGGGTATGATCTTGGCAACATCACCCGGCGCATTGACAGCAAGGGCGTGGTTATCTTCACCCTGCCAAGCGGCGGCAGCATCCGAGACACCGGCAAGGAACTTTTCTTTTCCGCCCATGATGAAAAGGCGCATGGTGTGGCCCTTGCCTATGCCGCGTTGAAATGGGGGAAGAATATCACCAAGGAACAGGGCAAAATCCTGTTCCACAGAGCGCCGGAAATACAACGGGAACGGGAAAGAGAAAAGGGTATGGGATGGAGTCGGTAGCCCTACAAACTCTTCATAAAAACGACTTTAGCCTCGATATTTTTATAATCGTTTTGCAAACCCAGGAGTTAAGTAACTTGAGAAAAAGCAAAAATTACTGCCCCTATCTGCAAGTTTAGATACTCAAAGTCCGTGGACTTATTGTCATCTTTATAGATAGGCTTTTTATATGGACAAGGTACGCATTATGGAGATTCAGAAGAAATTCGGTTCTCGCGTTCGAGATATCCGAAAACAAAAAAAATTTTCGCAGGAAACCCTTGCGCTCGCTTGTAACCTGGATCGTACATATATCGGAGGAGTAGAGCGTGGCGAACGCAACATCAGCCTCGCCAATATCTATAAAATTGCTGAAGCCTTGAATGTTGATGTAAAGGAGTTTTTTAATGGCTGAAACATATCAGGAGATTTTGGCTTCAGCATCCCGCCATCTTCATGGCTTATCTGGGCACGTTTTTGATCTGTTAACGGTTTCTAAACCAACCTCCCCAGCTGCTGCTGTCAATCTTTCAAAAGTTATTTCTAAACTTTCCCCTTTACTTGGAAATTTAATTGAATTTAACACGGTTGAGTTTTTGAATAGCCAGCCAGAATACCTTCATTTAGGACACTGGTTACGCCAAGATCCTGGTTTCCCAGACACTGTTTTTGTAAGTTCCAAGGTCACTCCTGCTCCCGGTTTTGAAATAAAAGCGTGGTTTCCTCTTGCGACAGAAATTACTGCACGCTTTAAGGACAGCCAGAATCATTTTAAGGAAGATCAAACGAATGTTTGCATGTTGGCTTGGCTACCGGATCAACTTATTTTCGGGAAACCTCAAATCATAGACGTGTGTGTTGTTTCTGGTGGTTCTGTTGCAAAGGCTCGAGATGACCATTACCATAATCCGCCAGACTACATCGTTCTTGAACCTGAAGATACCGCAGCCAGGACACGCAATTTGCAGCAAACAAACACTAATGGGTATAAATGGCAAGGAACTCCTGCACAATTTCAGGCGGCGAAACAAATCGTAGCAAGCTGGGGTAGTAGCGGCCAATCCTATAAACCAACGCCAGAATACCAAGCTCTTTTACGCCAGCTTCTTAACCGTTACCCCTATCGATTGGACACCAATTTTGCCAAAATGGATCGGATCAGCCACGGCAACATTGAAGACTTTAAGCAGCGTGTGCTAGGCACAACAATTCATGGCATGGCGATTGGCGAATGGAGCCGCTTACTTTCTGGTGGTACTGATATACTCATTTGCCAGGCTCTTGAGAAACATTTTGGCATCCGGGGAGAAAACATTGGCGAGATTCTTGAGTAAGACGCTTAATCGCATAGTGGAAATATGTTGGATCTATTTCCGCTCCGAATGCTTTCCGTTCAATTTTGCTAGCAGCCAGGCAGGCTGTAAACAGTCCGCCAAATGGTTCCCAAACAACATCCTCAATATCCGAAGAAGCTTTGATGATCATGGTCATAAGATCGAGAGGCTTTTGGTTTAAGTGAATAGCTTTCCCGTTACTTCCGTTGATCTTGAAGCGCTCTGCCCCTCGTAAGGATGGGCGTTCCCACACATTCGTAACCCCGTGCGGGCAATAAAATTTTGACCGCATAGCCGTCCATTGTTCGGCTGTGCAGGGCGCTTTTCCGTCTATGGAAAAATAAGGCTTTCCAGCTGGGTCGCCATATAGATTGGCATATTCTTGCATTTTAAGAAACATATCGGGGGGCGGGTAGTACCACAGATGCCCTTGATCTAAATATTTTCTGGTGGCTGCGTCAACAATGCCACAAGCTTCATTTGCTTTACGGATTGCAAGCCCGCTACGCTTCCATTCTTGGAGAAGCCATGCCTTAATTGCAAGGCCATTTATCGTAGTATCAAAAGCATATTGTACACAAATTTCAGTTACAACAGGGAAGCGCCGAATTCGCCCTGTATTTACGTTCCCGGCGATATGCCCTTTCCCTTTATTCCAAATATTAGCGTTTACATAACGCCATCCATATTTTTTCAAAATTGGGTGAACGGCTGCCCATCCAATTTCAGAGTTCCAAAACCATAGAGTAGTTGATGGCTTAGCTTTTTTAGACCACGAAGCAATATGTGGCTCGTACCAATCAGGTAAACCTAAGTGGTCTGATGTGTCACCTTCGAAGCCTAAAATTCCATACCCACCGTCAGAAACAATAACTGTTGGCGCATCCCATTTGTGATAAAGGTCTAAGCTATCACCTTGATATGCAGAAATTAGTCCATCATTCCATGACGTTACGTCGTTGTTCGATGGCGCAATTGCTTTTATTGCTCTACCGCGCCCAACCGTACTTGTGGGGATGGTTTTTTTCGCACAGGTGTTATTAGAAAAATTTTGCATTTGTTGGAGTCCGACTGATTTCGTATTATCAAAAGATACATATAGTCATCACTCAAAAAAGTCAACGACATTTCGATGGCCGAGAAAGCGAATTTTAACTATTAGCAATTGCGACATAGTTATTGTTGAGCCAAGGATTTGGATTCATGAAGGTTATACACAAGTAGATGACAGTACTCGAAAATATTTTTTGCTTTTATAGCAAAAAATATTGACATTGTTTTTTGCTCCCCCTATATTGCCCCTGAAGGCGGCGTTACGCCGTAGTGTTCTTTGACAATCAGAGATTACTACTCCTTGCCCCAAGTCGATTAGCCTGCTCATCTCTCTTCGGAGGGCTATCAGTCGGCATCTGCTGGCTCCCATTTCAGTAGAAGTGGGTGGTAGGAGTGCGCATGACGACGCCCGCAGCGCTGGCGACGCCAACGCAACGCACTACATATCTAAACGTGCGAAGCAAGCTCACTCCGTTTTTTTGCGTTAATGCACTTTGGCACAATAGGTCGAAGTGGGAAAGAACCTCTTCGGCTAATCGCGTGCAAGGAGTTACACCGGGTACTCCTTGCGTGCGTTGTTGTGAAATCATTAACGCATAAAGAGGATAGCCACCATGCGCATTGTCGAAATGGAATTCCGACTACGGATCCTAAAAAGTGCCTTTAAGTTGAAATTGCGTAACGTAACAATCTCTGATTCCCACGTATCCTTTTGGCTGCCATTATTGTGGAAAATTGCTTTGGGGCTTCCGGGTTATATCTGGAAGAAAATTACCGGCAATGAAAAGTAGCAGTTGGAGCAAGCAGAGGGATGTAGACCCAAAGTGCCCAAAAATAACCCCCAGCAGGTGGGTCTAAATATGTCTTCCATCGGCAATGTTCTTAAGCTCATCAGGGCACATCGGGCCATCTCTCAAGGAGAGATGGCCGAGCGGCTTGGAGTTACACAAAATTTTCTATCTCAAGTTGAACACGGCAAGAAGGTCGTAAGCGTCACAAAGATTAATGAATTTGCACAAGAGCTTGGCATTTCAAAAGAAATATTGCTTATTGCCGGATGTGATGTGCCAAGCGAACTGAACGACGAAGACAAACAGCTTTTTTTAGAAATGAAAAAATCGGCCATGCAGATCATTCTGCTTGAACACCAACATGCTTAACATATGGAAAAAAGAACATTTAGCTCAGCGGCTCAACATTGCCCTTAGTGCTTTAGAGCAAGTAGCTGGCGATATCGATTTCTACTGCGCGATAAAGCAGAAAGAAACAAAGAAAGGTAAAATTCGCGACGTTGCTCAAACTGAGGGCCTGTTAAAATTAATCCAGCGTAGCATACTCGACAATCTCCTTACTCCCATCCCCCTTAGTCCTGATGTGCATGGTGCGGTACCAGCACATTCATCTAAAACAAATGCCACAGTTCATAGCGGCAAGCGGTGTGTCTTTGGCATCGATCTCAAGTCATGTTTTCCTAGTATTCATTCTTCGCGTGTGCGAAAGTTGTTTGAGGAAAAGCTAAATTGTAGCCCGGCTGTCGCAGCTCTCCTGACCCGGCTAACGACTTTTGATTACCACCTGACGCAAGGGTTCTCCACCAGCGCCGCTTTACTGAATTTGATGTGTGTCCCACTTGATGAAAAAATGAAACAATTTATTAGTCCTAAAGATTTGAGTTACTCTCGCTATATTGATGACATTACAGTTTCCGAAGATTTTATTACAGAAGCCACAAGAAATAGGATACGCGAGATCATTCAAGAAGAAGGATTAGTCTTAAATCATAAAAAAGAGTTCTTCTCCAGCGGGGAAAAGGCCGCCATTGTTACCGGGTTAAATATTACTGGAAACAAACCGAAAGTGCCACGATGCTATAAGAGAAATCTAAGAGCAGCAAAATATAATGCTACCGCAAAGCCAGCCATTGATAAGGTTACGGAAGAAAAAACAATGCGCTCAATCAAGGGCAAGGAGCAATATATCAGGTATATTGAAGGACAGTAATTTCTGTCCAAAATCAGCCGACAAAAAAGTTTTCCACTCAACGATGAAATCAACGAATTGATTTTCGAGTTAACCATTCTAAATTTTTGAATAATTCAATTGGAAGAGAACGAAACATGGGCAGACAACACACCGGAAAACCCTTTATTCGCCGAAGTTGCAATTTTTGATTGAACAGGCCAAAGCTATAGTTGTCGCCCATAACCTCGCCTTGGCGGGTACTTTTTCGATCCTATGGCCGAGGCCATCCCAAAGAGGACAGCCTAAGCCTGAAAAATTGCTGGTAGCGTAGCTGGTATAAAATTTATAAAAATATTTTTATTTAATTATTTCAACGTATAATTGCAACAAAGACAACCGAGACTGGATAGAACGCCAGCTTGCCCACTGTGAACGTGACGGTGTGCGGGCGGCATACAACTACGCCCAATACCTGCCAGAGCGCCGGAAGATGATGCAAGAATACGCTGACTATCTCACTGAATTGAAAGAAAGGGCGCAGTAGGAAGCCACCGCTCCGTCCATCGTTCCTGTGCTTCTGCCGGAAGCGCGGAGCGGGTCAAGGGTAAAGCCCTCCGGGCCGCTTCGCGCCCTTGACCCACGCCGCTTTCTTCCGGCCAAAAGCCTCCGCAGGCGATGGACGTGAACGCCTCCGGCGGAGGCTCCGAACATGAACATATCGCGCCCCTGAAAAACAAAGGCAGCAACAGCGGCACTTGTACATATTTAAGGATACTTTGAGAGATATAAGGAAATTTTAGGACATATAGACACCATATCGCGGTACTAAGGGATACGTTGCGACAGTTAGGGACAGGCAAGGATAGTTAAGGAAACATAGAGAAATATAAGTATATTATATCCTTAAATGTATCTATCGCTCCTTTTCTGCCCTTAAATATTCTTTCGCACGAGGGCAGGACAAATGGAGTGGGCCTACTTTTCAAATAGGCACTCCATGTCCTGCCCTGCGGGGCTGGCTTGTTCGCTTGCGCTCAACGCTAACAAAAGGTGGATATGTACAGCATAGTTGGCCCTACCCCGCTTATTTCTCTTCACAAATGCCTGTATGCCATGTATCTAGATTGGTACCGCCCGTAAGGGCGTGCCATTGGTTTTCAAAAAATAGGACAACAAAAACAAAGGGATTGAAAGAGGAAAAACATGCCTGCCCAACAGCCCGTTGCGACACAAGCGATTACTGATGCTGCCGAGCGATTAACCGCTGGGGTGCTGATTGCTGTCGGAGCGGCGAGCAATGAAGCCAACCTCCGCCATGAAGTAGAGCGGTTGTTGCAGCAGGAATGCCATGTCCTTGGAATTCCTTATATTCCTTTTCAGTTAGAACGGGCGCTTCGAGGCGACCGGAGACAGATTGCTTTCGCGGATGTCGTACATGGTGGAATCATCATTGAATATGAGCCGCCAAACTCTTTCTCTGCAGGTCAAGCGAGAGCGAACATTCAGCATGCCAAAAGCCAAGCTGAGGACTACGCGGCTCGTATGGCACATGATGAAGGTCGCCCTATCGATGATTACATGCTTATCATCTGGGATGGCGCCTATATTTCCTTTGGTGTTACTGATGGTGAGGCGGCACAATGGGATAGAATCGTAGCTTTTGACGTCAGGCAGGCTGAACGACTGCTATTCCTTTTGCGCGACCAGGGACGACCTTTGGTACACCCTGCCTTGGTACGGACAATGGTTGGGCCGGAGTCGCAAGTTGGGGCTAGGCTAATACCCGTGCTGTTTCGTGCTGTTGTCGTTGCGTCAACCAGCAGTGCTATAGGCCAGAGCAAGACCACCCTGTTATTCAAAGAATGGAGCCGTTTGTTCGGCCAAGCCGTTGGTATTCCAACCGATAGACTGGAAGCGTTTCTTGTCAGGCAGTCCCATGCGCATTGCCAGGCGTATGATACTGACATCCCTTGCTATCTATTCGCCCTCCATACCTATATCGCCACCGTTGCCAAGCTCGTTTCCGCCTTGGCGCTGCCTCGGCCAAGCCAAGACATACGCGACACCAGTGTAGAACTACGGGAACGAATGCAAACCTTGGAAATTGGAACGCTGTTTGAAGATGCGGGCATCACAAACATGCTGACAGGAGATTTCTTTTCCTGGCCTATAGATGACCAAGCATGGTCGGACATTGAGCCGCCGTTAGGCGATCTTTTGGCGCACCTGAGCCATCTCTCGTTCGACATGACCAGGAGGAACCCTGAGTCGGTGCGCGACCTATTCAAAGGCATTTATGAAGAGTTTGTACCCCGTGAGTTGCGGCATGCACTGGGGGAGGTATACACACCAGACTGGCTTGCAGGGCACGCCCTTGACGAAATGGGCTGGCAGCCGGCCAACGACTTGCTCGACCCGACTTGCGGAACCGGCACTTTCATCCTTGAAGCTGTTCGACGGCGTCTTGTGGCAGAAAACAACAACGGAGAGCAGCATACCGCGCACGAGATTCTCCACGGCCTCTTTGGGATGGACTTAAATCCCTTGGCTGTGCTAGCAGCCAAGGCGTCGCTGATTGTCGTGTTGGCCAACCGACTCGATCCTGCTGCTCCGGTGCGACTACCTATATTCCTCGCCGATGCCATCAACACCGCCGCGCCAACAACTGACGGCTATTTTTCACACCGCCTCCAAACAGAAAGAGGAGTGAAAGAGTTCAAGATACCAGCCGATCTCGCTCAGTCGCCAAGGGTACATGAATTCTTCGATGTACTCCGCACCAGCATACTGGAAAACCAAGAAGCGGCAGCCATCCTTCCAGAAATTCGGTGCTTTCTTATGGGTATCGGTGAAGAGGGCGAGGCTGTTGTCGCAGAGACTATAAATGTGCTGATAGATCTACACAGAGAGCAATGGGATGGCATCTGGTGCCCTATTTTGGCCGACCGATTCGCTGCGGGAGCCATTCCCAAACTATCGAACATCGCAGGAAATCCGCCATGGGTAAAATGGTCGCACCTTCCTCGAGCATACGCCGAATTTATCAAACCGCAATGTTTAGCGATCAATGTTTTCAGCCAAGACCGGTATGTTGGCGGTATCGAGTCCGATATATCGACGATTATTACCTTCCAGGCAATTCGTAAGTGGCTGGCTCCAAATGGTCGCCTGGCGTTTTTCATTACGGCAACTGTATTTTCCAATGAATCCAGCCAAGGATTCCGCCGTTTCGCCTATCCTGACGGAACACCGATGTGTCGGGTGCTGGCAGTGGAAGATTTCAAAGCGCTTAAAGCCTTTGAAGGCGTGACAAACCATCCGGCTCTCCTCATCATCGTGGAAGGGCAGAGAACCGTTTTTCCTGTCCCGTATCGCATCTGGTCGCCTCCTCTAGCAGAGACGTCGTTCAGGAGCGGTGCCGATTTCCGCGCAAGGGCACGACGCACTGATCTTGTTGCTGAACCTGTGCGGGGAACAGATGCCGGGCCGTGGCTAAAGGGGTACGTGGAAGATCAGATGGTATGGCGTACATTATTTGATGCTGCAACACCATCAGTCTATTTAGCGCGTAAAGGAGTAACAACAGACCGAAACGGCATATTCTTCCTTCGAGTGGGTCAGCCGCGTGTAGGAAGCAACAATCTCGTGCCGGTTAGCAATGACCCGGACATCGGCAGAATTCAGGGCATCCCGGTCGTTTCAATGGAAATCGAGACTACACATATATTCCCGCTGATGCGTGGTCGCGGTTTGAGCGCCTTTCAAGCGAAGCTTGATCCAGACTACCGGATTCTGTTGCCGCAGCGTGGAATGCACGGTGATCCAGCTCTATTGAGAAATTGTCCAAAGACGCGACGATTTCTGATGCGGTTCAGGAATGAGTTGGAACAACGGGCAAGCTACCGCAAATTTCAACGTGAAAAGCCCTACTGGTCTATGTGGAGCACGGGGCCGTATACGTTTAGTCCATACAAGGTTCTCTGGAAAGAGATGTCAGGTCGCCGATTCTGCGCTGCCTACATCGGCGAAACTGACGATCCGGTACTCGGACGCAAAGTAGTGATTCCTGACCATAAGCTCTACATGGTGCCGGTCGGCACCCTTGAAGAGGCGCAGTTCCTTACTGGTATCCTGAATGCCCCAACCATCGCCAGGGCAATAGCTGCCTATGCCGCGCAACTAAGCCTCGGCACCAGCGTTATCGAATATCTGAAAATTCCTGAATTCAACCTTCAGGACGTTAGTCATACGGCCATTGTCTCCCTTGCCGGGGGCATAACGGCGCGTGACGGAGAATTTACAGACGGTGAAATCCAGGAGCTGGATAGATTGGCGGTGGCTGTAGTATCAGCCCACAGGTAAAAGCCGCATCAGCGATGCCGGTATGGGGAGCACTAACCCGTTTCTGCCTCAAATATTTGCCCAAACCCGACCAAGAAAACTTTTTCTCATCCGCTGATTTTTTGGGTATTGCTTTGGGTGTTAAAAACTATTTTCAGCAATAAAATTATTTTATATCAGCATAATATTGTTCTTATTTTCCGTCAGACGAGGACGGCTATTCCAGGTTCTGCACCTGTTCCCGGCATTTTTCCAGCTCATTCTTGAAATCCACCACCAGGCGGGAGATCCGGACATCCTGGACCTTGTTGCCGCAGGTGTTAATCTCCCGGAAACACTCCTGCAGAGTGAAATCCAGCCGGCGCCCGGCATCCCGGCCGCCGGCCAGAAGCTCGCGCAGGCGCTCCAGATGGGCGGAAAGCCTGGTGATTTCCTCGCTCACATCCAGGCGATCCGCCAGGATAACGACCTCCTGCAAAAAACGGCCTTCCTCCAGGACCAGGCTCTGATCCGCCAGGGCCGCTTCCAGGCGCGAACGCAAGAGGGCGATGCGCTCATTTTTCAGGGCCGGGACGGATTCGGCTATGTCCCGGCCCCATTCCTCCAGGCGCAGGATGCGGGAAAGCAAATCCCGCTCCAGGGCTTTGCCCTCGGCGGCCCGTGATTCGTTCCAGTCTTCCAGGGCCAGTTCCAGGCCGCTTGAAAGAGGGGCGTCCAGCTCTCTTTCCGCCTCCAGGCCAGTTTCCTCCCACAGTTGGGACAGTCCCAGCAGGCGGTTGTAATCCGGCTGCCAATCCACGCCATTGCGCCGGGCGAGTTCCTCCAGCACATCCAGCATGGCCTCGGCCCTGGGACGGTTAAAACCGACCAGCCCATCCGCGCTGGCGGAAAAACGCAGATCCAGGCTGATCTCCACCCGGCCGCGCGCCCCGTACCGCCGGACGATTTTTTCAAAAACGCTTTCCAGGCCGCGCACGGCCTGGGGCAGCCGCCACTTGAGATCCAGGTGGCGGCTGTTGACGCTGCGGATCTCCCAGGTCTGGGTAAAGTCAGGATTTTCAATATAATAGCGTCCGAAACCAGTCATGCTGCGCAACATGCTTAAAACCTCCAGCCGGCCTTTTACAGGCGCTCCTCTCCCAGCAGGGCCGAGGCAAAGGCCTCTCCGTCAAAGGGACGCAGGTCTTCCATTTTTTCGCCCAGGCCGATGTAAGTTATGGGGAGCTCATGGGACAAGGCCACGGATACAGCCGCGCCGCCCTTGGCCGTGCCGTCCAGCTTGGTCAGGATAAGCTCATTCACCCCCCCCCCGCCGAAAAGCTTGACCTGGGAGAGGGCGTTTTGCCCGATATTGGCGTCCAGCACCAAGATAATCCTCTGGGGCGCCCCGGTCATGACCTTGCCCATGACCCGCCGGATCTTGGACAGCTCATCCATCAGGTTGCTCTTGGTCTGCAAGCGGCCAGCCGTATCCACCAAAAGCGCGTCATAGCCCTCGCGCAGGGCCTTGTCCGTGGCCTCGTAAGCCACGGCCGCCGGATCCCCGCCCCCCGGCCGGGCATAAAAATCCGCCCCGTCCCGTTTAGTCCACAGATCAAGCTGATCCACGGCCGCGGCCCG
>Ga0082212_10011432_pt1 | contig 11259 bp, 11 predicted proteins | sample TergutNt197P3_FD_71548 | JGI IMG/M metagenome (GOLD analysis project Ga0082212, IMG submission 71548) | Neocapritermes taracua P3 segment gut microbial communities from Petit-Saut dam, French Guiana - Nt197 P3 | ecosystem: Host-associated > Arthropoda: Insects > Digestive system > Gut ... | reverse complement strand
AACAAGAATATTAGCTTTATTTACCCAACTTATTTTGGCATAGGCAAATGCCATGTTATTTTTAATGGTGTTATTTTCAGGATCGATATTTAATATAGTCGTATAATCAGCGATTGACTTGTCATAGTCGCCGCCTCTGACATAAGCTTTACTGCGGTTGTGCAGACTATAAACATCATTTTGCTTTATGTTCAGCGCGGCTGTATAATCAGCGACAGCCATATCTAAGTCTCCGCGTTCGGCATATGCATTTCCTCGATTATTTAAGGCTTCAGTAAATTCCGGTTGAATAATTAGCGATACCGTATATTCAGTGATTGCAAGATCGAAATCACCTCCTCTGAAATAATCATTGCCACGATTGTATAATGCAATTGCTTCATTTTCGGGATTAGTTCTACTGTCTATTATCTGCTCTTCTTCGGTATTATTTATAGTGTCAGCTATCTTTTCATCAAAATCAGGGAAAATGAGTAAATCATCATCTATGCTTTTTTCACTTGTATCAGTAGCTATTTTCCATCCCGTAGCAGCGAAACTGCTGTCTTGAGTACATTGAATAATAGGTAAAATGAAAAAGAAAATGCATAAAATAAATGCCACCACTCCGATCATGCCTTTTTTAGTATCATCCATCATTTTCTTCTTTGTTTGACTCATACATGACTCCTTATGTCTTTTTATTTCTATGTTTGACAATCTAAAAACTGGCGTTTTAAAATATGGCAATAACCCAAAACAATTTGACTGCTTTTTTCATAAATGCACTCCTTTTAGAAAATGACTAAACTTTTATTAGATAATACCAAATTTTATAATAGATGTCAATACCATGTATTAATAAACAATGATACTACCATAAACTTAATATTGTGGAAAAATCGCAAAATTTACGAAAAATACTCGCTCAAAATATCAGAAACGCCCGTACTTCATTACATATAAGCCAAGCTAAACTTGCAGAATATGCCTCTATTTCATTTCCCCATATGCACGACATTGAATACTGCAAAACATGGGTAAGCGATAAAACTCTGGATAATATCGCAAAGGCATTAAATATGGAAGCTTACGAACTTTTGATCCCGAAAGAGGCAAAAGAAGCCGGAAAAGAAAAATCTGCTTTACGAAAGACAGCTGAATTGATTAATGCAAAGAAAAAGGAATTAAGAAAAAAAACAGGCGAAGCGATGGACGATCTCATTTTGGAAATCATCAAAGCGCACGGAAATAAAGGTTAGCCAATAATTACGCAGTTTTTCTAACTCCCGCACCCCACAAAACACTCCCCGCAATTATCCCGAACACCAGCATTGAACTTGCCATTTCAATTAAATGCGCAAACCTTACAACATCGGGAAACAGTACGTTAGGTATTATTAACATAACCGCCGTGCATAAATAGACAAGGCACACGCTTGTTATAAAAACGGATTTTTTGTTAATCATGTTTTTCAGCGGTAAAATAAAAAGTCCGAATAATATTCCGCGGATTATTTGAAATGGGAATATTATTGGGTTCGTTTTTAAATTATTAACCATTTGACCAAAAAAACTCAGTTTCTCCGGTGAGCCTGAATAAAATATCCTCAATTCTTCAAATTGCCATGCAACAAAGTAGCCGAATACCATGTATATACATAAGTAGACTACTCCTATAATGCCTAAACTAACCAGAATACTTTTAATACTTGATTCAGCTGTTTCTTTTGCATTGTCCTTGTTTTGGAAGAATTTTATCAATAACGGAATTGTCGCGAGTAATGGGAATAAACCAGCAAGGGTAATTAAGACAATGTCCGGTTTTGTTAAGACAGAAAACGCACTTCCAAAGAAAAACGTTTCAATTTGTGTCATAAATGACTGAACAAAAAACATTACAAAGAGAATGTTTATGAATAGTTTTATTCCGCTGTAATGAGTAATGCGAATAATAAAAAAAATCGTAAAACAAGCCCATGCGGCGTATACAAATATAAAAAGCATTCCCATAGGATCTTCAGAAACTCCCAAATCCCTGAAGCCTTGCGAAAATGGCATAAGAACGTTTGCGGCAATAAAAACAATTGTATATACGATTACGCACAACAACAACTTAAAAAATACTTTAATCATGTTAATCTTCTCCTGAACAAATCTGATATGTTAAAAATAGTCATTATTATTTTACCTGCCAAGGAATCTGAGGCTTGATAAACGGCAACTCAGGCAGGATATACGGCAAGTGGGTAAAATCAGCTTGAGCAAATGAAAAATTAGCCGTAAAATTTGAAACATGAAGGTCACTATCAACACTGACGAGCGCTATACAGAGACGGAAATTACAGTCAACTGTAACCGCATGGGCGATGATATTGAAAAACTGCTTGCCGCAATACGTTTGCTTGACATGAAATTAACAGGGCGTAAAGACGGACTCACATTTTTGCTGGAAGCTGCGGATATAGTATACATCGATAGTATCGACAAACGTACCTTTCTTTACACACAAGGCGGCGCTTACGAAAGCTCATTCAAATTATATGAACTTGAAGCTAAACTTGCAGGACGTGACTTCCTTCGGGCAAGCAAGAACAGTCTTTTCAATATAAACCATATAAAGTCAATTGAGCCTGATTTCGATCGAAGGTTAATTCTGACGATGACTGGAGATATCAAATTAATTGTGTCCCGGCAATATGCCGCGGCAATAAAAGAGAAACTGGAGGCATTGTAATGGAAAAAAAAATTAAAATAGCGCTTTTAATAGAATTTTTACGGGGATTTGGGGCTATATTTTCATTAGCAATACTTGCTATGACTATCGCGGGTATGTTAATTGGCCTTTTTGGACAGGAAATGAGTGATGTTTCATCTTTATTCGCTCTTGGCAGCGGATTACCTTACAGCGCCATTCTGCAAATAGCGGGCTTTGCTTTGATAATCGCATTTTTTTCCGTGTTATTATTTTCTGAACATTTGCAAATAAAAGTTCGGTTTTTAATACGAGGCCTTTTGTTATTGCTTGTTACCCTCGTTACCACATCAATTCTTGCGATAGTTTTCAATTGGTTCCCGCCGGGCAGTACTCAAGCGTGGATTGGTTTCGTATTTTGTACCATTTTTTGTTTTACAATCAGCTTCGCCTTGACTCTGGTTAAAATAAAGCTGGAAGGTAAAAAATACAGTAAATTACTTGCGGACTATAAAGCCCGGCATAACAGTCCGGCATTATAACCAGGCTTTATCCGCAGGTTAATAGTATCAGACTTAGCTTCGTGAAGCCGGTTTGGAACCGGGTATTTTAGCAGCTTTTTTGCGTACATCGGCTAATGTAGCTTTTTTCTTTGCTTTCGCCTTTGCCGTTTTATCTGCCACTGCCTTTTTCACAACCGGCTTTGCCGCCGCCGCTTTTTTTGCTACAGCTTTCTTTACTGCCGGTTTTTTCTCTGCTGCCTTCTTTGCCGCCTGTTTTTTTACTGCTCCAATTCCGGCTTTAATTTTTGCATTTGCCATATCAATTCTCCTTTTGTATTATTTTCTCATAAATAGAAAAAAAAGGCAATAACTCATATTATTCAGTTATATCAGGGAATTTTATGAACTGTTAGCTGAAGTATAAACATGCTGAAAGTTTTTATTTTAATTAGTTATGCAATAACTAATTAAAACATTTTCGCATAACTTTTTTGACAAATCCTGATAAACAAGGTAGAATTTCACCTAATATTTACTCAGGAGGTATTTAATGAAAAGAGCATTATTAATTGTACTAACAATCGTTATCTGCACTATTCCGGTATTCGCCAGAAGTTCGTCGCAGAACACAGGATCGGAAATTGTGGTTACCATTCCCCACTATAAATCCGGCCAAAATGTAGGCGGACAGTTTTTCCTGCCGCAGGTAGAACGCTTCAACCAGAAATACGCGGGAAAGTACAAACTTATCATTGAAGAAATTGTCAATGATATGTACATTCCAAGAATGCAGCAGCTTGGTCAGGTGGGCAGGCTTCCCGCCCTTGTTGAGGGCGGTTCTCCTGAATGGATAAAGGAATTCATAATTCCCGGTAATCTGTTCGTGGATTTGACAGATGTCTATGAGAATACCCCCGACATAAAAAATCATACGGGAAGAGAAGACTACAATTATAACAGCCATAATGGCAAGAGGTTCTCAATAAACTATCCTGTAGTCCGTCCCATCGGACTTTTCTACAATCCAAAACTCTACCAACCCTCACGGTCAATGTCTCAAATGACTTGGGAGCAGGTTTCCGCAGAATTGAGAGATAATAAGATAGCATTTATGACAGCCGAAAATGCCTGGACTACGGTACTAACCTTGACTTCACTCATAGCCGCGGAACCGGGCGGCGCGGCATGGCTTGCCTCAGGAGCAGGTGATAATCCCCGGCTTACTGATTACAACAATCCCATCATGATTTCCGCCGTTACCAAACTTCAGCAGCTTCTCCAGAGAAACGCTTCAGCTAACACACTTGGCGCGGCGTATGGCGATGCCGCTAATAGCTTTATGTCAGCCCGCTCAGCAATTATAGCTAACGGAAGTTGGATGATTGGTGATTTTCTTCCCGGAAATTCCGGCAATTGGTCCAGCGGATTTAACGGCGCAGATGTACGGGGTGATGTCCTTCCCGGTAACATAGCCATTGCTGGTCCTGTCATGGGTTTCGGCTGGTGGATTCCAAGCACCGCGACACCGCAGGAACAGGAACTGGCAAAAGCCTTTATCGCCTTTATAATGAGCCAGGATGAACTTGAACGGTATATGCTGGCAGAAGGCGGGACTTGTCCAACCATGACCCCAAGCGCAAGTTTTCTTGCAGAACGGGCAAAGAACAAATTGATGGATGAATATGTAGGTGCGGTTAAACACAATACAGTTTTGACCTATGGTTTTGGTGATGTAATACCCAATTCAGTCTTTCAGACAGACATAGGGCTTCTTCTTCCCATGTTGATCAACGGTACATATACTCCAGCAAGGTTCTGCCAGGAATTGTCCGACAGAGCCAGAGCAACTCTGCGTTAAAATTATTGTAAAAAGGGGATTGGCCGAGACGTAAGAATTTAACCACGGAGTTACACGGAGCTATGATATCAATTTTTTATCTTCCTCCGTGTTCTCCGTGGTTAATTATTCTTTTCGGTAAATCCATTTTTTTGGGAGCGAGTGGTGTAAACAATGGTTATTAGCAGACTGGAGCGCCAGAATCTCAGGTGGATTTATCTATTCCTTGCGCCGACCTTGATCATGTTTCTCATGTTCTATCTATGGCCGATTATTACGGTCATATACACCAGCTTTACCCGCTGGAATGGGATGACAAAGGCTGAATGGACGGGCTTTGAGAATTACAAAAGACTCTTCGCAATGAAGAGTTTTTTAGTCTCTCTTAAAAATCTTGGACTCTGGTCTCTGATTGCCGCAATACTTCATACGCTTTTCGGAGTAATAGTTGCTTTAGCTTTTTTTAAGGCGCCGCCGGGCTGGAAATTCGTCAGAACCGTTTTCATGATTCCCAATGTTATTTCTGGAGCCGCCTGGGCAATGATCTACCGGTTCTTTTTCAATAATGAATTTGGCATCTTAAATAATATTATCCGTATATTCAACAAGGATTTTAATTTACACTGGTTTTTCGAAAGCCCAGCCGCTTTTTGGGCTATTACATTTACATGGCTTTTTTACGCTGTAGTTATCACTCTGGTAGTGCTTGCAGACCTTATGGCGATCCCGGATGATATTCATGAAGCGGCCATTATAGACGGAGCTTCAGGATTTCAGATAACGACCCGCATAGACCTGCCATTATGCCGTTTTTCCATCGGAACTTCGGTTATCATGGGTCTTACTTCCCGCATTTCAATGTACGAAAGCATAGCCCTCACATCCCGCGGCGGCCCGGGAGATGATACCATGAGTCTTTCTTTGATTCTGGTTAAGAGCATTACGGATTATAATTACGGACTTGCAAACGCCACCGGCCTTGTGATGCTGCTTCTAGGTGCGTTTGTCATGTTGATATGCAACAGGGTTTTTAGAATGAGTAATCCCGTAACATAAAGAAAAGGGAATAAAATGAATACACTGGAACAAAAAAAACGAATTTATAAAATTCAAAAATCAGTTTTATATTTTTTTATTTATCTTCTGTTTATCTTTGTAGTGTTGATTTCGGCAGGCCCTCTGCTTTGGGTTTTGATCTCCTCGTTTAAAACCAACGGAGAAATTCTTACCGAGCCTTTTATGTTTCCGAAAAAATTAAATTTCGTTCCTTATATCGAAGTCATCCGCGGAAATAATTTTTTACAATACGCATGGAATTCGTTGATAATTTCGGTATCGGCGACTTCCATATCAATAATTATGTACGCAATGGGCGCCTATGTATTTGCAAGGTTTAATTTTCCTCTTAAAAGTATTTTATTTACGCTTTTTGTGCTGACAATGCTCGTTCCGGGACACACAAAAACCCAGCCTATTTTTTACCTCATTTTTAAAATTGGTCTTTATGGAACCCGTCCGGGAATAGCTCTTGTTTACCTTTCCGGAGGTATTGCAATGAGTCTCTTTGTAATGCGCGCGGCTTTCGCATCTATTCCAAAAGAAATTTCCGAAGCGGCAATAATTGACGGCATAGGTTTCTTTCGTAATTTTATACAGATACACGTACCTTTGGCAAAAAACGGTCTTGCCACCGCCGGAATCCTGATGTTTCTTGGTAACTGGAACGAATATTTTTACGCGTCTTTGCTTTCTATTTCCCCCAAAACCCGCACTCTTCCGTATGCTCTTGCGTTTTTTAACGAAACCTATTCCTACAATTATACCAAAATGTTTGCTGCATTAACTCTGATAATTCTGCCCGGGATCATTGTTTATGCGATCTCCCAGGAACAGGTACAGCTTTCCATTACATCCGGGAGCGTTAAAGGCTAACGCAGGAAATCAATAATAACGGAGTATATCAACTACAATGTCCATTCGATATAACTTAGGATCAAAAAACAGCAAAGACGAAAATTTTATTATTGGAGAAGACTGTTTTGATATAAAATACCTGGGTAAATGTGAAGCGATCATGTGTCAGGGAAACGGTTACATGGGCTTGCGCAATTCATTTGAGGAAGATTATATTGGGCAGACAAGAGGCTGTTTTATAGCCGGCACTTATAATAAATTCGATGAAAATGAAGTGACGGAACTGCCAAACGCAGCCGATGTCCTTGGCGTACAATTCATATTAGACGGTGAAGATTTTGATCTCTGCCGGTTTACAATCCTCAGTTACGAAAGAACATTGAACCTGCGGACAGGTTTATCGGAAAGAAAACTGGAAATACAATCAAAAGAAAACAGACGGTATTTATTGTCTTTCAAGAGATTTGTATCTATGGATAATTTACACATTATTGTGCAAAAAATTGAAATAACGCCGCTTGATGAAAACTGCGAACTGCAATTCATAACAGGCATAAACGGAAGGATGACAAATTCTTCTGTTCAGCATTTTTCTGAAGGCGCAAAGCGTTTATATGAGGGAAAATTTCTTGAAGCGTTTTTTACAACTACAGAATCAAAAATTGAATTCGCTGTCCATTCGGTAATCAAAACGGAGTCTGATGTAAAAACTCGCATTTGCATGGACAGGAGGCGCATTTATTCTGTTTTCAATGCACAGATTGAAAAAGGAAAAACATTTTCATTTGAAAAATTTTCCACCGTCCATACATCACGGGATATTGAGTTTGAGAACATGCCGCCGGAAAAATTCAGAAGCGCTTGTCTTGACAGCATAAGACAAATAGAAAAATTCAACTTTAACCAACTGATGGAAAAATCGGCTAATTCTTTTGAAGAAAAAGTTTGGCTCTACTGTGATGTCAGGATTGACAGCCAAAACGATTTTGATCAACTGGCAGTACGTTTTGCTATATATCATTTGATCATAATGACTCCTTCCCACGACAACCGTATGAGCATAGCCGCAAAAGGTCTTTCCGGCGAAGGCTATAAAGGCCATGTGTTTTGGGATAATGAAATATTCTGTTTTCCGTTCTTTCTTTACGAACAGCCTGATATTGCAAGAAAATTACTGGAATACCGTTTTCTTTCACTTCCGGGCGCAAGGAAAAAAGCGCAGACGGGAAATTACAGGGGAGCGCAATACCCGTGGGAATCCGCATGGATTGATGACGGCGAAACAACGCCTGTATGGGGCGCAGCAGATATAATTACCGGAAAAGCGACAAAAATCTGGTCAGGTTTTAAGGAGATTCACATTACAGGCGTCGTCGCTTATACCATTGAGCGGTATTACCGGACAACGGGGGATATCGGCTTTATGAAACAGTACGGCTTTCAGGTTATTTTTGAGACTGCTCAATTCTGGATCAGCAGGCTTGAGTATAATAGCGTGCTTGACCGTTATGAAATAAATGATGTAGTCGGGGCTGATGAATACAAAGAACGCATCAATAACAATGCCTTTACCAACTATATGGCGCATAACAACCTAAAATTGGCCTTGAAATACTTTGAACTCATCACAAATAAAGAGTTCGAAAATGAATATACACGGCTTCAAAACGAAATAGGACTTAACGCAATCATTGCAGAAATAAAGGAAAAAATCGGTAAAGTATATCTGCCGCCGCCTAATGAAAATTCAATTATTCCGCAGGACGACACTTATTTAAACCTTAAAAACATTGATTTGACAAAATACAAAAATGCGGGACAGGTTGGCGAACTATTTAAAGAATACAATCTTGAACAGGTAAAGCAGTTTCAAGTCAGCAAGCAGGCGGATGTTTTAATGGTTTTACTTTTACTTGAAGAGCAATTTGACAAAGAATTAATGCGGAAAAATTTCGGCTATTATGAGTCAAGGACATTGCACGATTCATCGTTAAGTTTATCGTCCCATTGTATTCTTGCAAAAAAAATGGATGATATGGAATTAGCGTATCATCTTTTTAAACGTTCGTCAGAGATCGATCTAGGTCAAAACATGAAAAGTTCTGATGACGGAATTCATGCGGCGTCCCTTGGAGGTATATGGAACTGCGCCGTCCTTGGTTTTGGAGGTCTTTCTCAAAAGGGAGACATACTGGCTGTAGAGCCAAAATTACCTGAACAATGGAATTATTTAAGTTTTTATTATTCGTTCAGAGGAAGCCGGTTATGGTTTGAAATAACAAAAAACCTGGTGAAGATCAAAAATTACGGAAACTCCGGTATTCATGTTAATGTATGCGGGAATGAAAAAAAATTACTGAATGAAATTGAAATAGTATATTAATTATTATCAACCTTTTAAAAAGAAATTTTAACCTGTTTCACAACTCTTAATTTTTTGCTAATATAAGCCATGCGTGTAATTTCATGGAATGTAAACGGAATCAGGGCAATAGAAAAACGCGGCTTTGTTGACTGGATTGTAAAAAACTCTCCCGACATTTTGTGCCTCAACGAGACAAAGGCTGAACCCGGCCAGCTTTCTCCCAAGCTGTTAAACCCGCCGGTCAATGGGACGCCCTACTCCACTTTTTTTGCAAGCGCAGTTAAAAAAGGCTATTCAGGGGTGGCGATTTACACAAAGGAAAAACCGGAAAATGTACATTTTTTCGGCAAAGAAGAATTTGATAACGAAGGGCGCGTTCTTGTCGCCGAGTATAAAAAATTTACATTGATTGCCGCATATTTTCCCAATTCTCAGGATGAGGGCAGGCGGCTGGATTATAAACTTGCTTTTTGCGACACAATGCTTAAACTTTGTAACTCAATTGTAAAAAAGGGACGGCATTTTTTGCTTTGCGGCGATTACAACATAGCGCATACTCCAATCGATCTTGCGCGCCCAAAACCAAATGAAAAAAACGCAGGCTACCTTCCTGAAGAACGCGCATGGATGGATAAATTCACTAAAGCGGGGCATGTTGATACATTCCGTCATTTTCATCCGGGAGAACCGGGGCATTACACATGGTGGTCGTATATGGGGCGCGCCCGCGAAAAAAATGTCGGATGGAGGATCGATTACCACTGTGTAGACAAAGATTTTTTGCCTAAGGTAAAATCATCAATAATATTACCCGATGTTCAGGGTTCGGATCACTGCCCGGTAGAGATAGAATTGGACATATGAAAATTAAATACAACGCGCCGACAGTGCTTACCTTCACATTGTTATGCGCATTAATTATGTTACTGTCGCATACATTATTCCCAAATCTTAATCTGAAGTGGTTTGCTGTTTCCGGAAAAAGTCATTTTTATGCAGGCAGTGTTAAGAACTGGATTACAATTTTCACGCACGTCATTGGACATAGGGACTGGTCTCATTTAATCAATAATTTTATGATTATTCTGTTAATTGGTCCAATGCTGGAAGAAAACTACGGTTCAAAAGATCTTCTTGTAATGATGATTATTACAGCATTTGTTACAGGTATTTTAAATGCGTTTTTATTTCCAGATGGTCTTTTAGGTGCATCCGGCATTGCATTTATGATGATTCTTCTTTCATCATTTACAAATTTTTCCAGAGGTGAAATTCCTCTGACATTTATCCTTATGTTGATTTTGTACCTGGGTGTACAACTTCTGAATTCATTTACGAGTAATGACAATATTTCATATTTTGCACATATTATTGGCGGACTTTGCGGCAGTTTCTTTGGGTTTCTGCGTCCGCAAAAGAAGGGAGCATGAAAAAAGAATTTCTAAAATTTGATATTGTAAGAGATAATGCGTTAAAACTCGCGCACCGGATATACACGGATAATTTTATTCCCGATGTAATTTATGTTTCATTGCGCGGCGGCGCATACCTTGGCAATGTGATAAGCGAATATTTTAAAATTACGCGCAAGGAAGCACACCCCGTATATTATGCGGCGGTTGTCGCCCGCTCTTACACCGACGTTTCAAAAGCGGAAAAGGTAAAAATTGACGGCTGGACATACTCACCCGATCATTTGCGTGTCGGCGATAAAGTGCTTTTAATAGACGACATTTTTGATTCGGGAAGAACAATTAACCACCTGGCGCAATTTATTATCGACAAGGGAATCCCCCGCAAGGATTTAAAAATCGCGGTTCACGATTATAAATATTTCCATGATAAAAAAGAGCAGCTTCCTATTCAGCCTGATTACTGGTGCCGCAAACATGAAATTTCTGTGAATGATGAAAGTTCGTGGATTCATTATATGAGCCATGAGCTTGTTGGCCTAAAAAAAGAAGAA
>Ga0082212_10011431_pt1 | contig 11260 bp, 6 predicted proteins | sample TergutNt197P3_FD_71548 | JGI IMG/M metagenome (GOLD analysis project Ga0082212, IMG submission 71548) | Neocapritermes taracua P3 segment gut microbial communities from Petit-Saut dam, French Guiana - Nt197 P3 | ecosystem: Host-associated > Arthropoda: Insects > Digestive system > Gut ... | reverse complement strand
TGATATTGAATTTGTGGATGATAAATTTTTGGTGTTGTTCACGCAGGATGTCAATTTTCAAGGGGGATTTTCGGCAACGGTCGAGTTGGACGGCATGAAGTATCGCCGCAATTACCAACCATTGCAAAATGTCTCGCATATCCGAGTGGGAGAGGGAGCGATGATGCTGTTCGATTCGGCAGGTGCCACCTGCTGGTCGGAACCGGTGGAAATCAAAAACTGGTGCCGATTACTGGATGTGCCGGAGCGTTTGCCGGTCATGTTGTTTGCGGTTACATTTTTGGATAAGGAGGTCAGGGGGGCAGTCACATTGGATAAGACATTGCTCGGCACGGGCATTATGGGCATCGACAAGCGTTCGGGTGAACTCCGGTTTCGCAGTCAAGTTAGTGTAGAAAAAGAACGACCGTCTTTGCAGCCGTTTCGTGTGCATGTCGACTCGCAGGCACAAGTGATCACCTTTGCAACGCTGGATGGTCAACCGTTCCGAGCGGTTAAAGCAACCTTTTCGGACGAAACACAGTAATACTCAAGAATGGGGGGCATAACCCCCCTGGTACTCCCCAATGCTTCTCCTATTCATCGTTTTGGTTCTTGCGACTCTTGCCGCTGTTTCACTGGGACTGGCGGGCATGGCTACCGTTGAGTACAAAATCACCCTTCATAAGGGTTACACCGCTCAACAGATTCAACTCGTCCACTCCGGTATTGATGCTGCTGCCCAAGCCATTGATGATCCCGAACGTCCCAATCTGCTCGACAATCCGGCTCGCTTTTGCGGTGTCGCCGTCATTCCCGAAGTCTGGACTTCTTCCGAGTTGGGAGCAGGTCGTTTCACCGTTTTTTCTCCCCGATGCGAGCAAGACCAAGTACGAGGTGTTCGCTTCGGCTTAACACGAGAATCGGCAAAATTGAGTCTCGAAACCATTCTCGCCTGGGAAATGGAATCGGCAGGGCAAGGCGTTCGGGCATTGCAAAAATTACCCGACATTACGCCAATAATGATCGATTCGATTCTCGATTGGCTCGATGCAGACGACGATGCTCGACCGCAAGGGGCGGAAGCGGTGTACTATCAGCAGGAACAAAAATCGTATCGTCCTCGTAATGCCGTTCCGATTGCGTTGGAGGAACTGTTGTTTATCCGTGATGTCCAGCGACCTTTGATTTTCGGAGAAGACGCTCGACTTACGTTTGGAGCGAGACAGTCGATTTTGCGAAGGGTTCACGCTTCCCCGTTTGACATGTCCGACCCTTTCACAGTGTTGCCGCCGCCGGATTTGGAATTGGATTTGCAAGAACCCAGCAGTATGTCGGCGTGGCAATTTTTGCTCACGCCATACAGTGCCGAAAAACAGGTCAATGCGCAAAATGTCGTCAGGATTTTCTTGAACGAAAGCAATTTGGAATTTTTGGAATCGCAACTTCGACTGCACCAACTTGACGAGGAGAGCATTCAATTTATTCTGACATGGCGAAAGGAACGGCGGAACATTCCCGACCCGATTGACCTGTTGGATGCCGAAATCACGGTCGATGGGGAAATTGTCAAGAGTCCCTTTTCCTGTTCGGACCCGGCACAATACGAACGATTTTTACGCTTGTTGGATGAAGCAACGACGATTTCCGCCGTTGTAATCCGAGGTCGAATCAACGTGAATGAGGCACCCCGCTTGGTGCTCGAAGCCGTTCCCGAATTGACCCCGGAGTTGGTAACGACAATTTTGGATCGCCGCAAAGCAGGCGTGCAACCCGATTCGGAGAATCATCGGCATGCCGTTTGGCTGCTTGCGGAGCAAATTGTGGACAAGGAGGCGATGAAACAATTGTCGAAGCGGCTCACCACCGGCGGTGATGTGTACCGCATTCAGGTTGCCGGTTTCTTTGAAAACAAGCCGACGCTCTTTCGTGCTGAAGCGGTGTTGGACGCAACAGTCAAGCCGCCCAAGACGGTCTTCTACAAGGACTTGACCCCGCTTGGAATGCCTGAATGAACGTTTGAAAAATTACAGACATATTCCGAAACACGGAAATCAGAGGAGCGGAGACTGTGTCCACTACTCCATCGTAACTCCCGCTACGGATTCGAGGTCGGCGAAGGAAACTTCGTGATGTTCCGCCTCCGAAGCGGCTTTTTCCGGCTCGTCCCAATCCGCCGCTTTGTTCACCGGCGATGCATGGAACGAACCCGTCATCTGACTCACCGCTCCCACATCGACAATCAAACTTACAGTACCGTCGCCGAGAATCGTACAACCGGAAAATCCATTCGCTTCGCCGATATACTCCGGCAAACCCTTGATGACCGTCTGCTGTTGTCCGATGATTTCATCCACGAAAAAGGCAAACGAACGACCACCGTCTTCTGCCAGAATCAAAATACCGTCCTTCAATTTTTCGGCACCCGGCTGGCATCCGAATACGTCATAGAGCCGGACAATCGGCACCATTTCTTCCCGAAGCCGTAGGATTTCCCGACCTTCCGGCGTAACCGTAACCTGATTCATCGTCGGCACGAGACTCTCCCTAATCGTGAGCGTTGGAATCATGTATTTCCCTCCACCTACCCGAACGAGCATCGCATCGACGATGGCAAGCGTGAGCGGAATCCGAAGCGTGAAGGTCGAACCATTGCCGGGTCGGCACGCAATATCAATGCGTCCATTCAATTTTTCGATGTTTCGCTTGACGACATCCATTCCGACCCCGCGTCCCGAAATGTCCGTTACCTTGTCTGCGGTCGAGAATCCCGGCTCGAAGACCAATTTATAGATTCGTTCGTCGGGCCAATCCTTTGCTTCAACTCCTACGAGTCCCTTTTCGAGAGCCTTTGCCAAAATTTTATCTTTATTGAGTCCGCGACCATCATCGGTAATCATGATCCAGACTTCGCCTCCTTCGTGCTTGCCTTCAAGTGTTACCGAACCGGTATCCGATTTTCCCGCTTTGATACGTTCATCCGGCGGTTCGACTCCGTGGTCGCAACTGTTTCGGACAATGTGAACCAGCGGGTCAGCAATCTGCTCGATGACGGTTTTATCGACTTCCGTCTCTTCACCGACGAGGTTGAGTTTGATTTTTTTGCCCGACTTCGTAGCGAGATCATGGACAAGCCGCACCATCTTTCGGAATGTCGCCGAGAGCGGGATCATTCGCACCGACATGGCACAATCCTGCAAGTCGTCGCAGATTCGCCGGAGTTGGTGTTTTGCCCGATTATAGTATTCGTCTTCGACATGAGCCACGGCAGGGCAACGTGTAACCATTGATTCCGCAATGACAAGTTCGCCGACGAGGTTGATGAGGAGGTCGAGTTTGTGCAGATCGACACGAATATCCTGTTTTGCGGCGGCAGGTTTTGCCGCGGCTGCGCCGCCACCCGCTGGTGCTGCGGGGGCAGGATGCGGTGGTGCCGGTGCTGCTACTGGAGCAGGGGGCGTACCACCTGAAGATTGCTTCTGCTGTTCACGAGCGGCAAACGCAGCGGCAATTTGGGCATCCATGTCGTCTTCTGCCGGTGCAACGGCGGGAGCCGGAGTCGGTGCGGCTGGAGTGCCAACAGGCGGAGCCGCCGGAGTTGCGTCCGGTTGTCCCAGCAGGGCGTTCAATTCATGAATATGGCTTTCCAAATCGTGGACTTGTCCCACACCGCCACCTTCAATATCCTTAACTCCTTCTCGGAGTACATCGAGCAAATGCAATAGTGTCCCGATGTTTTTTTCACCCGACTTAATTTCTCCATTCCGAAGACCGTCGAGCAATGTTTCCATGACGTGACTCAAATGTTCCATCTGGACGAGTCCCATGAATCCACAGTTGCCTTTGAAACTGTGGATACACCGGAAAGCATCTTTCAGCGGTTCGGTGTGTTCCGCATGTTCGTCCAATACCATGAGCAACGCCTGTTCGGCAGCGTCAAGTTGTTCGGTGGCTTCGAGAACGAATCCGTGACGCATTTCGGGGGCAAGTTGCATGGCGGCAAGGTTTGCATCGGGAGCGGCAACGGCAGGCGGCGGTGCGGCTTCGGAGGTGCCAGAAAAATCGAGGTCCGAGGCAGGAATCGGTTGCTTCACCGGTTCGTCCGCCAATGCTTCAAAGGAAACGTCGGCATCGGTCGGAGCGGAGTCTCCCCCACCTCCGATGAGTTCGTCGTCATCGACCGGTTCGCCGGCAACGTGTTTTTTCAGCACGGCAATCATCGCTTGCGCCGGTTGGTCGAAACCATCGTCTTGTCCCGTTTCCTCGATACGCACCAGCATTTCGCGGAACAGGTCGAGGGCTTTGCAGAGTGTTGCCGTAATCTGCACGGTCAGGCTGGCTTTGCCGTTTCGGATTTTATCAAGAAGCGTTTCGGCTTCGTGAGTTACAGCGACGACCGTTGTGAGGGAGAGAAAGCCGGCACTTCCTTTCATGGAGTGAAAGAGCCGGAAAATGGCATTGATCATTTCGGAGTCAACCGACCCGGCTTCGGTCGCTCCGTTGTTGATTTCGATGAGGGCTGGTTCGATTTCGTCGATGTATTCGCGGGCTTCTTGGACAAACTCCAGTATCAACGACATATCCATAGCGATAACTCCCGATGGGAAAATGGTGTAATGGCGGAGTCCCAACCCCACCTATACCCCGATTATAGACGATATTTTGGGAAAAGCAAGTTGTCAGTCGGACGGGTGGACGGTGTGTCAACCGCTTGATTTTTCGTCAATGTAACGTAGAATGCTACAAATGCGAGAGCATGCAGTTTTTTTACTCTCGGTTTTCTGAAAATTTGAAACCCTTCAACAACCCGACTCCCATTGGGAAAATGAGGCAAACAGCGGGAAACATGCGAACGTGACAGCCAAAAAACTTATTATTTTCACAATTTGTTTTTCTTTTGGCGTAACCCACATCGATGCCGCCGACTGGACTCTGTACCGCAGCGATGCCGCCGCAAGCGGACGAGTTGCCGAAGCAGGAACACTCGGCGATAAACTCAAAATCGTTTGGGAACAGCGGCTTGAAAAAGGATACCTGCAAGCGACTCCCATCGTGCTAGGTGATTCCGTCTTCATCGGAAGCAGCGATGAAGGATTATGCGCCTTCGATTTACAGACGGGAAAACCAAAATGGAAGTCCAAGCCAATTGAGAAAGCCGAAGAAATCATCGCTTCACCTGCCTATTTTGACGGACTGATTTTCGCAGGAGACATCCGAGGCACCCTGCATGCTTACGATGCGGAAACAGGAGCGATCAAATGGAGTTTCGACACCAAAGGAACGATTGACAACAGCCCGAACATTGATGTCGAAACGAAACGAGTCATCATCGGCTCGCAGCACGGGACGCTCTTTGCATTGGAAGCGGCAACCGGAAAACTGGTCTGGGAATACAAAACGGAAGATCAGATTCGTTGTTTTCCGTCCATTTCGGGTCGGTACTGTTTCGTAGCGGGATGCGACGCTCATTTGCACGTCGTTGACCTCGATACCGGCAAGGGAATTCATCGTATCCCGTTGGAGTCGCCGACCGGCTCGACACCGCTCCTTGAAGGGGACTATGCCTTTGTCGGAACGGAAGGAAACGAGTTTTTGGCAATCGACTGGAAAAAAGAAAAAATCATGTGGCAACTCTCCATGAAGCAGGCGGTTCGTGCCCCTGCCGCTTATAAAAATGGAACGGTCATTGTCGGCGGAATGGACAAAACGGTCTATGCTTTGGACGCAAAAACGGGAGAGGAACGTTGGAGATTCAACACGAAGGGACGAATCGAAGGGGGAGCCGTGATTGTCGGCAACAAAGTTTACGTTCCTTCGACAGATTCGTCGTTGCATGTTCTTGATTTCCAAAGCGGCAAAAGTTTAGGTTCGGTAGAATTGACCGGCAAACTGTCTGCCTCGCCAGCCGTTGTTGCCAATCGGATTCTCATCGCCACCGACGAAGGTGTGCTGACTTGTTTGCAATGAATCATACTATCTCAAACAGTAAATCAGTAAATCGTTGGACTCAACATTTTTTCGGGAGAGGTCGGAGAGGAGACCTTCGAGAAAAAACTGTGCATTTTGCCTTGTTTCGGAGCGTCGAAAGTGTTGGAAGAAGGGTTTGCCGAACTGTTGTAATCGTCGGACGCTTCCGGCGAGTGCTTGTGGGGCGATTTTGGCATTGTGTTCTATTTCTCGTTTTCGTTCGTCAAATCGCCGTTCCATCGTGCAACACTCCCAGAAAAAAACGAATGGTACACAAAAACAAAAAAAAGAAGGGCAATACAGTTTTATGTCGGACTGTACAATTATCCGTGTTTTTCCGTGTCCTCCGTGGCTAATGAAAGAATCGTTAACAGTCTGATATACTATAAACGGGAACAAAATACCCTTTTTCCCTTTTGTAAAATTTTTGCTAGCGGACGGATTCGCTTGCTGGACAAAAGACGCAATATGCTTTAGAATTCCCGCTATGCCGCTGACTGCCGTTCAGCAAACACGATTGCGGGAAGACTTGCGTGGACTCATCAAAGGAGATGTCCACTGCGGAGAAGTTACGCAGCAACTCTACGCCACCGATGCCAGCATTTTGCAATGCCGACCAGTATGTATCGTTCGTCCCCGCAACAAAGACGACGTTCTCGCCATTGTCCGATATGCCACCGAAGAGAAAATCCCCATTCACTCTCGCGGTGCCGGGACGAGTTTGACCGGCGAATCGCTCGGCGAAGGAATCGTACTCGTCTTTTCCCGATATATGCGCCGGATATTACACACCGGCAACGACACCGTTACCATCCAGCCCGGCTTGTTGCGCCGCCGACTCAACGGCATCATCGGTCAATCGCAAAACCGGCTTTTCGGTCCGTTGGCAGGCAATCCTTCCTCGGCATCGCTCGGCAGTATCCTTGCCCGAAATGGGGCAGGACTCCATTATCTCCGCTACGGATTGCCCAGCGACCATCTCGTTTCGATGACCGTCGTGCTTGCGAACGGCGACCTTTTAACGTTGGATCGTCAATCGCTTCCCAAACCGTTTCAAGGGGACGGCAGCGTTGCGCTTGCCCAAGAAATTACCTACGGCAAAGAATATGTTTACGCTGGAAAAATTGCCCACATTTTGGATAATCGTACCAGCGAACAATTCGCCGAATCGGCAAAGCAACATCCCGTCAATCGCGCCGGTTATGCCGAACACGCCGTGTTGCAAGGAAAGACGGCAAAACGAGTCGATCTTGCCCGACTCTTTGCCGGGAGCGAAGGAACGCTTGGCATCACCGTCGAAGCCACGCTCAAAACGGTTTCGCTTCCGCAGCGGACTTGTGCGGTGGCATTCTTTTTCGACAGTCTCTCGAAAGCCGTCGATGCCGTCTCCGCCATTTTGCCGTTGCATCCTGTCCTTTGCGAACTGATCGACCGCCGCCGCTTGAATATGGTGCGGGACTGGGATGCACGATACCATCCGCTCATTCCTCCGCAAGCCGAAGCCGCTTTGCTGGTTGAACTCGATGCCGGAACCCTCGAAGCCCCAAAAAATGCCAACGAGAGCGGAAATGCGTTGGAGCATCTCGTTGACCTCGTTCAAGAGAAAAAGCGGCTCTGTTTCCGTGCTCTTCGGGTCATGACACCGAGCGATTTCCAACTGTTCGACGAAGTGATTCGCCGCTCGGAACTCGCACTCGGCAGGATGCACCATTCCACGCAGCCGATTCCGCTCTTTGACGATGTTGCCGTTCCGATTGATGCGATGAACGACGTGATTCATGATCTGCGTACATTATTTCATGAACATAAAACGACCGTCTCTTTATCGGGGCACGTCGGGCAGGGGCATCTTCGGATTCATCCGCTCCTTGACCTTGCACAACCGGAGACCATGTCGACGTTGCCTTCGCTTGTCGATGAAGTTTCGGCGACGATTTTACGTTACGGCGGTACGGTCAGTTCGGAGTGGGGCACCGGTCTGCTCAAACCGCAGTTGGTGCCGCAACAGTTTCCCCATTTGACTCCGCTCTTTCGGGAAATCAAAGAAACGTTCGACCCACACTATCTGTTGAATCCCGGCAGAGTGATTCCGCAGGAAATGCATTGGACGACGTATCTTCGGCACGGTTTAGGGGAACGCGGTCTGCCCCCGCCTACTCCGCTGTGGATGAGCGATAGCCGACTCACAAAAAAACGATTGGAAGCGTTCTCGCCGAACCAAGTCGAAATTCAGTTGAAGTGGGACCCGGCACACGTCTTCGAGGCAGTCCACCGATGCAACGGTTGCGGAGAATGTCTGCGGTTCGACCGGCAGAGCCGCATTTGTCCCTTGTTTCGCGGTACGGCAACCATCGAATTTGCTCCGCGAGCCAAAGCCGATTTACTCCGCGGAATTTTGGAACACGATATTGACCTCGATATGTTGACCGAAGACAGGGCAAAAGAAATTGCCGACACCTGTTTTCAATGCCGAATGTGCGATATCGAATGTCCCGCAAAAGTGGATGTCAACGTTCTTTCGTTCCGAATCAAAGCGGCTTACGTGGCGGCGCACGGTCTTCCGCTGGACGATTTGCTCTATTCCCGGCTCGATACGGCACTCCGATTGTTCACGCCGACCTATTTTCTGTTCAATGCGGCAATGCGCAGCCGGATCATGCGGTGGTTTTTTGAGAAGGCGTTTCAAATTCCTCAGCGGCGAAAAGTACAAACACTGACGCATCGCCCCTATTTGAATCGTATTCGTTGGTCTCCGCTGCGGCATCGTTTGATGCCCGACCAAACGAGCAAAGAACGCATTGCCCTCTTTGTGGATACCAATGCCAATTATTTTGACCCGCAACTTGCCGAATTGGCGGTGCAGATTTTGGAACACAATGGTTTTTCCGTGCATGTTCCGGTGCGGCAACGAACTTCCGGTTGGAATTCCTTTGCGGTAGGACATGCCAATAGGGCAGAGCGGCTTGCGCGGCACAATGCGGCTCTGATGGTGGATTTAATCCGGCTTGGATACAAAATTATTACGATAGAACCGTATTCGGCATCGTGCTTGTCGAAAGATTACCGCTATCTGGTCGAGAGCAGAGAAGCGGAATTGATTGCAGAGAACACGACCGATTTTTGCTCGTTTCTGTACCAATGTTACCAGTCGGATAAATTGCGTCAGGAGTTTCGACCTATTCCGCATCGCATCGGATACCATGCACCGTGTAGCAGTTTGGCAAGTTCGGTTTCGATGACATTGGACTCAACGCCTGCCGAAAAGTTGCTCCGGCTTATTCCCGACTTGAAAGTGCAACGTATTGAACGTGGTTGCTGTGGGATGGCAGGATTTTGGGGATTCCAGCAAAAAAATTATCGCCATTCGTTGCAAATCGGCACGCCGCTGTTTCGGGCATTGCGTTTGCCGGATGTTGACTTCGGTGTTTCCGATTGCAGTTCGTGTTGCCAGCAAATGGCACACGGTTCGAAGAAGCAGGCGGTTCATCCGATTCGGTTGTTTGCGGTTGCGTATAACTTTCTGCCCGATGCGGTACTGAAATAAGAATGACGGAACAGAGCCCGCCGCATAAGCAAGGGAAATTTTCTGACATATCTTGCATTTTCCGAAAAAGTATGTTACAATAGCGGCAGAAGTAGTTGTCCGGTTCTACTGGACAGATAAAATTAGAGTTCGTCAACATTTATGAGCCACCGAAAGGCGGATTGGTTGACTTCACAGACCAACGGCTTGCCATGAAAATGGCTTGCCGAGTGAAGATGACCTTTGGAAATGAAAGTGGCGCACTCCCGGAAGGGGAGCGTCTGCGCATTTCCAGTGGAATATCTTCTGCGCATTATTTTAATCGCAACACTTTGGTCGGTGTGAAGAGAACCATCTCATAAACGCATCGCTCCTGTCTTGACAGAGCCGCAATCGATTGCGCAGAAGAACGCGCAAGAGCGGCATACGCAAGTATGCCGGTAGAAGGCGTGTTGGTGCGAGACTCACCGGCACCCTTGCGGGTGCCGCTCTTGCGCCGTTGATTCGCAATCTAACGATTGCACGATAATGCCCCCTCTCCCTCTGGGAGAGTGGACGAATGCAAGAGCGGCGGACGCAAGTCCGTCGGTTTACAACGTTCGGTTCAAACTCACCGGGGGGCTTACGCCCCCTGCTCTTGCAACTAACGCTCTTGCGACCAACGACAGTACAATCGTTCTGGCACAGTTGCCGAAAACATGTTAAAATGTCCGCTCGATATTTTTACAGAACCTAAAACACAATGCCCGACATTCTCGTTCCTTTTGACGAATCGTTTGAAAAATCAGGCTCACGCATTCTTGCATCAGACGAGTCCATCATTGGTAATGTCGAATCGCATACCAGTTCGCCGAGTTACGAGATTGCCTACGAAGACCTCAATTTTATCCGTAGCGATGCCGCCCGATCTGTGCGGATTCAGTTGGAAATGGATAAGCCCGAATGGTTCATGCAACAGGCGGGTATCCGTTCGACAATTATCGTCTTTGGCAGTGCGCGGTTTTTCTCCCCCAATCGGGCACAGCGACGTTTGGAAGAGGCAAACCAGAAATTTGCCGCTGACCCGAAAAGTGAAGCAGCGAAAGATACCGTTGCCAAGGCTAAACGAGAAGTGGAGACAAGTGTTTACTATGAGCAGGCAAGGCAGTTTGCTCGAATCGTTTCGGAAGAGACACTGGCAAAATATCCGCCGGATTTCCAGGGACCGTTCGATTACGTAATCTGCACCGGCGGCGGACCAGGCATTATGGAAGCGGCAAATCGAGGTGCGCACGATGCCGGTGCTATGTCCATCGGCTTGAACATCAAGTTGCCGTATGAACAGCATCCGAATCCGTACATGTCGCCGCACCTTTGCTTCCAGTTTCATTATTTTAATGTCCGAAAACTCCACTTTATGCTTCGGGCAAAAGCCTTGGTGGCGAGTCCCGGCGGCTTCGGAACGTTCGACGAACTTTTCGAGGCTCTCACGCTACGGCAGACGGAGCGGATGCAACTCATTCCCATCATTCTGCTCGGCACGGAGTTTTGGAAAAAGTGCGTGAACTTCGATTATCTGGTCGAAACCGGTGTCATCAATCGGGATGATTTGGAACTGTTCCACTTCACCGATTCGCCGCAAGAAGCCTGGGACATGATTAAAGCGTTTTACCGGTGATTACCCAGTTCCAGGATTGAAAGCCCCCGCCTTGTATGTTTTACGTTACTGGAAATGTTCTCTTGTGATGTTAGCATGGGATTTTCCTTTCCTGCCCATGGGCAGGAAAGGAAAAAAACGTTTTCCACGCCGTC
>Ga0082212_10011430_pt1 | contig 11260 bp, 10 predicted proteins | sample TergutNt197P3_FD_71548 | JGI IMG/M metagenome (GOLD analysis project Ga0082212, IMG submission 71548) | Neocapritermes taracua P3 segment gut microbial communities from Petit-Saut dam, French Guiana - Nt197 P3 | ecosystem: Host-associated > Arthropoda: Insects > Digestive system > Gut ... | reverse complement strand
GCAAACCCAACTCCTTGATCAAGAGCATTGACGATCTCATGTGCAATGAAATAAGCGAGTGGTAACGCGGTTGCCATACCGACCACAAACACGCCGATGCAGAGATAAAATTGGTAATTTCGAAGAACTTCAGCACTGTTAAGATGAGATTCTGCTTGCTCGCTCGATTGTTGGAGTAATTCATCCAGAGAGCGGAGCAATTCCGTCGCTTGCGGAACAATTTGTTCTTCATAGACTCGTTGGGCTTCCTCTTTTTCTCCTTTTCCCCAATGTTCGAGCATTACTTCGCCGAAAGAGTGAACGTTCAGATGGACAGTATCGATTTTTTTGAGACCGTTAGCAAGGTCTGGGTTCAGTTTTTCTGCTACTCTGACACCGCTGTCTTCTCCGTAGTACCATTTTCCAAAAACGCATTGCCGTCCATCGGTGGCGATGATGATATTTTCTTCATTTTTTCTGAATCCTGTCGTGATTGTTTGGAGAAATTTTAGGTGGGCAACTTCCGCTACTGTAACATGCGTTTGAAAATCAGCGTAGGCTTTCGCCGCCTCCTCTTCTAGTGAGACAAGATGGGTTCCATAAATACCGATAAGGGCGAGAAAAATACCGACTAGAACTGTAGGGCTAAAACTAAATAAAATTCTGGTTTGCAATGACATGACTTTGAAAAACGTTAGGTTGATGTAGGATTTGTAATGGAGAAAACCTCCATGTGATCCCTTCCGAGCAGAGAATCGTTTGAGAAAAACATCTCCATGCTAACATAAGCAAGAACGGATGTCAATGCAAGAGCAAAAACGTAGTTGAACTGACTGCCTGCGAATAAGTTCCCCCAATATTGCGAGAGCAGCGGGTACAAGCCTTTCGGGTGTGACCTTCACAGAGCCCGCCGTGTAAGCAAGGATTACATCCATATCGGAGTGCTGATAGTTTATTTTGCGATGAAATGTGGCAACAAATGATTAACGCACCTAGTTTGTGGTATAATTGAACGCGTCAACTGCCTCATCACTTTTAACCTTTTTCTATGTCGATCAGTCGCTTTTCACAAATCCGATGGGGAGAAGCACTGGCGTTTTCGACGATCCTCATCGTCGGAATCGTCATTTTCGCTCTCCAACTTTGGACGTGGGCGATTCCGCAGTTGATCCTGTACCAAGAGTTTATTCCCTCTCGCGGACTCATTTCCAACAAGCAGATCGCTGAAAAACAATTTGGCACAGAAACACGGTATCGTCCCGAAGTGCTGCTCGAACATATCGTAGAAGGGAAAACGTACCGCGTTTGGACGTTCGACTATCCCACCCTGCAACCAAAGGAGGGGTTTAATGCCCATCGTGAACTTGCCGAATCAGCACTCAAACCTTTTGAAGTGGGGCGGCGGACGCTTTGTTGGTATCGCATCAGCCATCCCGAAGAAGTCATCATCATTTGGCAAAGTTCCATCTGGGGCTGGTTTTTGCTCCTGTTGTCTTTTTCGCTCATCGTTCTTGGTTTCGTCGGCTTACCGCAATCATTCCGGTCATTAGCAGTTTCCAAAGAACGTCAAGCGGCTCTGGTAACATTTCCGAAAGATTCGACAAATCGCCCATCGGATTGGGCAACGGTTCCCGACATTCGTGGAATCAACGAGAGTCCGGGAACTCATCTTTCGTATCGTTTGCCGCTGGGGCAGCGTCCGGTTTTTCTATTGGTAGGTCAGAGTCTCTTTGCCACTGCGTGGACGATCATTGCTCTTGTCATTTTGATCCTGACATTTTTCGATTCGTCGGAAGGCTGGACAGATTTTATCGTAAGCATCCTCTTTCGCGGCTTGTTTTGCGGAGTCGGTATCGCCTTGTATTGGATGGTTGCCCGGCAACTTTGGATCACGTTCCGCGTTGCCCCAACGCTGTTGGAACTGTCAGATCATCCGGTCTATCCCAACAGAAAATACCGAATTTTGATTCATCAAGATGGAAAATTGCAGTTCCAAAACTTGATGGTGGATTTGGTTTGTGAAGAGATTGCCCGATTCCATCAGGGGACGGACACGGTTACGAATCGGCAGGACGTTTTCCGGCAAACGATTTTTTCCCGGTCAGATTTCATGACGACACCGGAATCACCGCTCCATGAAGAGTTTTTTCTGCACTTGCCGGAGGGGGCGATGCACTCTTTTCGGCAAAAGAACAACGAAGTGGCATGGAAACTAGAATTTATCGCTACTTTGGTCGGCTGGTCGGAACTGCGCCGTGATTGTCCCATCGTCGTGCGACCAGGGTTGTTCAGCGACCGATAAAAGAGCCAGTGGCTCTAGAGTTTGTATTCTGTTTTGCTCTAGACGGAAATTGTCGATTTTGGCAGCGATTCGGACTTGACCAAAACCATCCACTATTCGGAAAATTATGGTACAATTGCCGCTTGAGGTAGGGTATCTTGAACAGTCATCAGAGGGAGAATAAAACATGCGAAATCTCATATTTTTTTACGCACCCCATGAGGGGGGAGTGGGGCATAGGTTCTTTTTCCACAATAGTTTGCGACAATCAAAAGGATTCACCCTCGTGGAACTTCTCGTCGTGATTGCGATTATCGGAATGTTAATCGCCCTTTTGTTGCCTGCCGTGCAAGCCGCTCGGGAAGCCGCTCGCCGAATGCAGTGCACAAACAATCTCAAACAATTCGGATTGGCGATTCATAATTTTCATGAGACCCAGCAGGGAATCGTGCCCGGCTGGCTTGCCACGTCGAGAACATCGGGATTTCCACTCATGTATCCTTTCATGGAACAACAAGCGAATTATGATTTTCTCACAAGTCAAGACCTTGGTCCGGGGAACGTGGGGATTGGAATCGACCGCCACCAGGATATCTGGGATAACAATGCCTTCTGGAATAACGGTGAGGCAAAAAAAGCATTGTCTTCCATCTCTCCATTTTACTGCCCAACACGTCGTGCCCCCGGAACCATCTGCCCAAGCCCGACGGACAAAAATGATCTGGGAAATAACACACCCGGACCGCAAACGGATTACGCCATGGTGGTCATCGCGATTTGGTCGGACGGGACTTATGACGGCTGGTGGTGGGGATGTGATGCTATTGACGGACACGCAACATACCGCGACGCACAGCGAGGTCCGATGCGCCCGGCAAAATTACCACGAGTCGCCACGCCAGGTACATGGACATTAGTTACGGAAAATTGCAATGGCTGGAGACCACGCGACACATTTGCTTGGTGGTCGGATGGCACAACGAACCAATTTGTACTGGGAGAGAAACACATTCCTCTCGGAAAACTGGGAATCTGCGAAGGTCGCCCCAACGGAGAAGGCGATTTTTACAGTCACGGAGACTGCGGATATTTCCGGGCAGGCGGACATTGTTCCGCTGCGTGGGCTCGCAGTTTTCGATGGCCTTTCAATGATAATTGGACCAGTCCTAATGGCAATTCGCTCCCCATTGCTTCGGCAGGAGACTATAAAAAGGTTGGAACCACAGATTATAGTCCTTTGCAACAATATGGTTTTGGTAGCAATCATCCCGGTGCGTGCAATTTCCTGCTCGGGGATGGTTCCGTACGAGGAGTGAGTGTAACCACCCCCGCGTTTCCCATCCTGACTGCACTCTCGATTGCAAATTCTGGACAATCGGTCGTGCTTCCCTAATGCCCACCTGCATTTTTTCGACAAACTATTCACATGGAGCACTATATCATGAAGAAAAAACTCATTGCCTGTGTACTACTCGTCGCCGGATTCGGTCTTGCCGGATGTGGCAGCAACTGCCGACTTTCCGGGAAGGTAACTTTTGAAGATGGAACCCACGCCACGCAGGGAATGGTCGTATTCACAACGGAATCATTTCAAGCCAAGGGGGAAATTCAACCCGATGGTTCGTACACTGCCGGGTCGGAAAAATCAAACAATGGAATTCCGAAAGGGACGTACCAAGTGTACGTAACCGGGATTGGCAAACAAGTTGAAGGAGGAACGATGGGAATGTCCATGTTTGTGCCGACTGTTCATGAAAAGTATGGCAATGCCTCGACATCGGGACTCACCTGTACCGTTCCTGCGCCGGGAAACAAATATGATCTCGTGCTAGAACCGCATCCGACGAATTACCCCTAATTTTTTGGGAATTACTGCGTTGTCTCCCCAAGGGTCTGCGCCCTCCACGAAAGGCAAATCGCCCCCTTTCTCTCCCCCATTATGCGTCTCCCTGCCCGTGAGTCAACCCCCCAGCCCGGCTTTTCTTCGGGAATTCTCCCAGACTTGACTCGGAATCGGTTCCCTCCCTTTATAGAAACCCAATTTTCTATAAAGGAGAATGCCGATGTCCAAACCACGCCAACAGCCGCCAGCAAAGACCCTTTCGCTGTTCGATTTGGTGCAAATGTTCCCAGATGAGCAGTCCGCAATCGACTATCTCGCCAAAATCCTGTGGAAAGACGGTACGGTCTGCCCGTACTGCAAAGGCAAGCGAGTCACGCCTCGGAAAGTCAAAAACTACTACCGCTGCAATGACTGCCGCCGGGATTTCACCATCCGGGTCGGCACCATTTTTCACCGGTCGCATATCCCGTTGCACAAATGGCTTTACGCAATGTACCTGCTCGTAACCGCCCGGAAAGGCATCTCGTCGCTACAATTATCGAAGGAACTCGATATTTCACAGAAGGCTGCTTGGTTTTTGGAACATCGAATCCGAGATGCTTGTGGAAATATGACGGAAAAACTCCTGTCTGGCATTGTCGAGGCAGATGTGGCACACATTGGGGGAAAGGAGAAAAACAAGCATTTCAAGAAGAAACTCCGAGCAGGTCGGGGGGCAGTCGGGAAAACGCATGTTCACGGCATGAGGGACAGGAAGGGGCAGGTGGTATTGCAGATTGTAGAAAATGACGATGCCCCGACATTGCAAAAGATAATCACGGAAAATGTGCTTTTCGGTTCAACGGTTTGTACCGACGAAGCCGGAGCGTATCAGGGGCTTGCCGCCGCCCATTTCAACCATCAGACCGTCAACCATTCGGCTGGGCAGTACGTAAACGGAGCCATTCACACGAATTCGATAGAGTCGGTCTGGGCAGTAATAAAGAGAGGGCATTATGGCGTTTATCACAAGATGTCCCCGCCGCACCGTTTCCGGTACATTCACGAGTTTGCATTTCGGCTTAACGAGGGCAACTGCAAGTACGATACCGTTGACAGGCTGGAATCGCTGATACGGGGAGCAGTGGGACGACGGCTGACTTGGAAAATGCTTACGCAGGGAATTTAATTTAACATCGTGTTGGAATCGCAGATACCGTGCTACAAAGACAAAGAACGACACATCTGTTCAAATTCCTCTGATGGAGATTTCAGTTCTTCATATAACAGTTCTGCCATGTTCTTCTGCTTTTGATACATGGAGTCAAGAGTCTCGTCCTGAAAATTTAATAATGAAAAGAGTTTCGCAGTCCTTTCAAAAAACGGCTCCCCTATTTCTTGTTCTTGTAAAAGATTTTTTGCTATTTTTGCTACATAATATCTTGTTAAGAAAGCCTCCTCCACAGAATACTTTTGCTTCAGTAGGTCATTGTCAATCGAGACAAAAAATTGCGAAATGATTGGATCATTCACTTTAATATCATACTCTAGTTTCTCTTTCAAAATGGAAAATGGTATGTTAAGCAAACAATCCAGAACAGGTCGAGAATCGTACAGCGACTGTAACAGCGTTGCTTGGTTTCGGTTCAAGAACACCCAAACCAAGTCGTGCAAACTTACAAATGCCACCTCATTTAACCCGTTATCGTTAAGTGTCGAAAAATACAAGGGCAAAGAACAATTAATGATGCGCTCGTGATTCCCTGACAGCATTTCTGAAAGTAATTTGCGGTTAATATATTTTAACCGCATACAAACGACCTTCTCAACGCCTAATTTTTCCATGCACACTTCCGAGAAATTTTTCAACCATTCAACATCGTCTGACAATACCTCAGCCGGGTCGGTGTACCAATACTGATTAGCCAATTGCCTGTGGTTTTTATCAAGTATTTCAAAATCCGAATCAAGAAATGCCTTACCTCTTTCTCTATTTGCAATTGTTCCCAGCGGCAATTTTTTATAGTTCATAAAGACTGCCTTTCTCATCGCACCCTTTGTCATCTCCCCTGTTTTATAGACGTAGAGCGAACAAGGCAACTGAATCATATCCTCAGTGTCTTCTGAAAAATCGACATTTTCAAAAGAAACAATGCTCGTCCTCCCCCCCCTATGGTACGTGGCAGGAATCCTAGTCAATGTCGTACCATCTTGTCTGGGACTGTTCACGTTGACTGTAAAGCCACTTGCAGGTGTATCGTACTGGTGTAAATTGGCGGTGATGGTTTCAATTTTTCCATCTTGAGCCTGATAATTCACAGTCTTTTTAGAAATTATTGTTTCGTTTGCGCCGTTCCCATAAGTTTCAACACGAGCGACATCGATACCACCATCAGAGAAAGAGTACATTGAGGAATATGCTGGATACAAGGGATTTGAATAGACTTGCTGCTGGTTTGATTTTTGGGAATCCAAATATTGAGTAGCATTCAACCGGGTTACAAAATACTCAATGAAAGTAAAGCGCTGATCTTCAATATAGTAACTATTAAGTATGTGGGGAAAAACGCCACGAGATGTGTTCAGAAGAGCATGGTTCCATGTCTTATCATGAATATGCGAATACAAATCAAACTCAGAGGTATTGACCTTTGCAGACAATTGAAAGGGCTGGTAGGGAAAGTTAATAGACATCCAAGCAGGCTCTGTCCATGAAAGATCGTAGGCGATTGCCTCGTTAGAAACATAATATCGCACAAAAAGCATGATACGGGAATTCGACAAAGGAGCATTCAAGGTTAATATGGCATCGAATTGTATTTCGCCATCAATCTTTTTTCCTACCGGATAGGGGCAAATGGCATCCGTGTCAGAAAATAGTGACACAGGAGCCCCAACCACAGCCAGAAGAACAAAAAGTCCCAATCCATTTATTTTGGCAACCATCGAGCCCATCATAAAAATCTCCAGTCATCGGCAACATGCAACACAACGATTATGGCGACACGAAACCTCTCCATCATTCTTCAGGATAGGTTATAATAACTCCCTCCGAAATACTCTCTTGAACCAACATTGCTGGCGTGAGAATAAAATCAACATTCTCACGCATCTCAAACGAGGGTTCAACGATCCCCAAATAGGCACCCTGTTGCAACAGAGGATCGTTCAGAAACACATGTTCTTTAGAGACCACTTTTCCTTCATTTTGATTCTGCCTGTGGGGTTGTTCTTCCTGATCTGTTCGTAAAAATGGCACCAGAAGAAACAATACTCCCGCAACAGCCATCATCAGGATTTCCCCGTTTTTCATGTAGGACATCGTATTAAAAATCTTCTTTCTTTGCAATCAATCCCATCAAAAAAATTTTCCGATCATGTGTGATGTAGTACAATTACAAATTATTTTTTTGTCATCATCCTAAAGACAATTCGTATGAACGATATTAAAACTAAAACCAACCCTACGATCATACATACAATCTGGATGACAGAAAGCGATTCTCTCTGTGCGATGACGAAATCACCATCCAGCACCGTGCCTTGTTCTTCCAATTGAATCATCTCCACACGTCTGTTAAAATCTCCGTAAAATTCTTCGTGGAAATTTTCCATCTCTCTCATTTGTTGCGTTTGTACCGCTTTGATAACGGTTTCAGACAAACCCCTAGCGTCAGCAAATTCTTCGATAGTATTGAAAAGTTTCTGCGCTTCAGTACGAACACTTTCAGGAATGGCATCCGCATACGATTGCACAATCAGATCACCTAATTTCCCCGGTAGCGGAAAAGCCGCTTGGTTGGTAGCCCCTTCACCTGCCTTACTGACTATGGCGTACATCCCTAGGCTACGAACAAATTCTACTTTCAACCGCTCAAATGATCCGCCTGATAATGGGTACTTGAAGAGAGGGGTCATATCGTCCGCCGTACCTCGGAGAGCACCCGTCACATGTGGCAGTACATATTCTCTTGCCTCTTGAGAGATGTCAGCAGAATCGACCCATTCCTGAATTTCATGCAACTGCGCTTGTACCTTACTTGCATTTTCGTCACTCGCCGCACGAACTGGAGCGAACAAGTGGATTGCCAAATGCATCTTCAACTGCCCTTTTCGGAGTTCAAGAGGTAACTGTACTTCCGTGGAGAACTTTGCCCAATTATCAAGTATCTGTGCCAAGCGAGAAGATCGATTTAGCGACATGCGTCCAAATTCGACTTGTACCAGTTCGCTGCCTTCACATTCACGCACAACCTCAAGGAACTCCTGTTGATCGCTTTGCGGGAAACTGCAAAAAAATTCATTCTGCAACAGAATATCGGCGATGGATTCGAAGTCTTTCGGATTCGATTCTCTGCCCCATGCTTTGCCGGGCACACCCACAAAAACAAGTGCAGATGCAACAATCAACACCCCATATCGCATTGTATTCAAAAATTGTGTAAACATTTAACAAATCTCCCAAGTCGTATCACCAAATCCCTGCTTTCAGGAATTGCACCATAAACGGGTAAAAACTCCACTTTCCACCGGGAAAAAGTGCCAATTTGTCCACGTTTTTTGTATAACAATTATGACACGATTTACAGTTGACGTTCAAAAAAAGCAGTGTGAACCTAACCTGCTACCCAGGGCTGACGCATACAATCGTTTAAGTGCTATGATTTCAAGGGTTTTAGATTTCAAGGGTTTTAGAACAAAAAAATGGTTCATATACCCTGAAACCCGCAAATTTGATGAAATGCGGTGTTTTCAGCGCTTTTTCTCCTCAAAAACAAGGCGTTTTTTGATTCCATGCGTCAGCCCTGACATGTTACCCCCCGGGCTGACAATTTGCATTGAGTAACAATGCAGATATCGACACTGATGCACTTCCTGTTGCAGTTGCCGACCCAGGGAAAAACAACCAAGAATACGAAGAAGTGACACCTCCAGAAGTCACTGCGCTAGCCGATGCCGACAAAGTGATGGTGTCCCCCATAAAAACATAGTTACTCGCTGAAAACACTGCGCTGTGCGTGTCTGCGCCCGAAAAGGAACCCGGAGGAGGCGACGTGTTTGACACGGACACACCATCCTTTGAGATACCAACAGACCCCGGTGAACTCGCAGAGCAGGAACCATTGACCACCACACTTTTCTGCCCGGTACTTTGCCCTGCGCCAGCGATAGTTCCCGATGAAGCCGCTGATCCTGACGCTCCTGCTGCGGTAATTGCTCCGCCACTAGCCGAAGCCGAAAAACTCATGTTGCCACTGGCTGATGCTACTGCTCCGCTAGGGCAATAGGTGTTGCCAGTATGTTTCAAAATCTTACCGGTAGATACGCTTGCGGTGATCCCCGAGGCATTACCACTAAAGACACCTGCACACTCCATTTCAAAAAGCGAACCGCAAGAGTTTGCGCTAGCCGAACATTTTATGTGTCTGCTCCCGTCTGCCCATGTTTCCGTCTGATCAAGGAGCGCACTTGGCGAATACACGGTCGGAAAGGTGCTACTGTTCCAATGTGATTGCGTCAATCCCTGATTCGGGGATAGCAGGGCGGAGAACAGGACAGTAATGCCCGATACATAAACGGCAAATGAAGCGTAAGTTTTCATGACACATTTTCCTTTCTTTTGTAAGTGGTTGGGGTAACGGAATTCGGGCACACCCCAGTCCGTCGGGAATTTATTGTACCATATTTTCGTCACGGTACAAGTGAGGGGAGTCCTCTACGGACAGCCGACTAATCGGCGTTATACCCGATTATTTGGTTTTGGAAAGTCCCCTCCTCACTTTTCCCCAGAAAATTCTTGGGAAAATCCAAGTGTCCCATTGACACACGTCGACAATCGTTCATAATTAGCGCAAGTCATTGACGTGAAATGGTTTACAATTTATAGCAAGCAAGAAACAGAAAAATGGAAACAGAGGGTCACACACAGTCGTTTATGGAAAAGATGAGAGATGCCCGTATGTCCACGCTCGAATTGAGAGCACAGGGATACGATATTGCATACTCCACCGATTCCGAATTGTACACTATGTTCCCGGAGTTGGAGGCTATGGAAGTTGACGCTGAATCCAGTTTTTTAGCCCTTCAAAGTTCAGGGGAACTTCCCAATCCCCTAAGTTGCTGATTGGTGGTAGGCTGAGTAAATTGTCTTCCTTTGTATCATTTTGAATCGACTTTATGAACTTGCCTTTGTATTTTGTTACCTCGACAGGTTCTGAAGTCCCCTCTACCTCTGTATAGAAAAGCACATCTGTCCACAAATTTAAGTTCTTGTTGTCGATAAATCGGATAACCTCTTCGGTAGTGAGTTCAGCAGTCATCGGGTCGTGGTCGTAGTAACCTTTGGGTGACTCTGCCTTAACTCTTTCGATTGGTCCGCCTTTTGGAGCAACTTGTATAATGCGCAGGCGAATGGTCATTTTTTGTTTTTCTGAAAATGGGGCAACTACGTTCTCACAGATTCTACTCCCAATTCATAGGAGTCCAGCCCCCCTCCCCAGAAAAATCCCTATTCTTGACTCGTTTCCCGAAAGTGGCATAATTAGGGACGATTTGCCCTTCGTAGAGGGTGCAGTCCCTTGGGGAGTCAACGCAGTAATTCCCTTTGCTTTCTCATAACCCCTCCGATTCTAATTTAACAACACTCTCTTTGCAAGAGTGCCCGAGGGGACGGATCGAACAGGAAAACCGTGCTTTGTCCGCAAGCGAACATCTATGCTTCAGCAATTCAGAACGAGACAGTTTCTCCACCTATAGCCGAACCCAATGCCCCGATGACTCCAAATGGACTTGGTTCCTTTGCCATCATTCCACTCCAAACCGCATGTTTCGTATTACCGCAGTCAATCGTTTCACTGAGGAAACGGATAGAGCCATCTGCCAACGCGACATTGGCTCCGCCCGAATGCCAACTACTCAGTGAAATAATCTGATCGTTGCCATCACCGGCACCCCATGTGATACATGAAGGGCTATTGGGGGGCAGATTGGCAGTGAACGTGGAATAAGCGAAAATTGCATCTGACCAACGACGACCTGACCAACCGACAGAATATCGGGTCGAGATAATCCGGTTACTGTCAGAAGGATCGCGGGCAGCAAGACAGTGGGCGGGAGTACCGTTCCTACCAATCGTGTGGGCAAGGTCAGTTATAGCGCGTGCATCATCCTGCCCCGTA
>Ga0082212_10011429_pt1 | contig 11260 bp, 9 predicted proteins | sample TergutNt197P3_FD_71548 | JGI IMG/M metagenome (GOLD analysis project Ga0082212, IMG submission 71548) | Neocapritermes taracua P3 segment gut microbial communities from Petit-Saut dam, French Guiana - Nt197 P3 | ecosystem: Host-associated > Arthropoda: Insects > Digestive system > Gut ... | reverse complement strand
GCGATATGAAATTGCTTACTTAAAACGAGAGGCCCCCCACCTCTCCCAAGCTATGAGGGAGGGCCGTGTCTGTTTCAACCACGGCCCTCCCCGCCCCTGCTTATCCCATACAGCGAGAGGCCCCCCACCTCTCACAAGCTATGTCGGAGGGCCGCGGCTGTAAAGCCGCGGCCTTCCCAATTCAGCAATTCGCCTTGACGATGCGGTCGAGGCCAGCAAGGTCCCTGAATGTTTCGATGTCCGACAACCCCGCCGCGCCGAGGATTTCGGAGACGGCTTGCGCCTGGCCGTGCCCTGTTTCGGCCATGAGGCAGGCGCCCGCGCGCATATGGGCGCGCGCGCCGGCGGCTATGCGGCGATAGAAGCACAGGCCGTCCGCCCCGCCGTCAAGGGCCGCGATCGGCTCATGGTCCCTGATCTCGCGCTGCAATCCCGCCAGGCAGTCCGTGCGGATATAGGGCGGGTTTGTCACGATCAGGTCGAATTCCCTGTCCCTGGCAGGGGCCCTGCTGCCGAACGATGAAAACAGGTCGCTTTCAATGAAGGCCACGCGGCCCGCGACGGCGGCCGCCCGCGCGCCTTCCGTCGCGACGCCGAGCGCCCGCGCGTTTTCCATCGCGACGGCGAGCGCCTTTTTCGAAATGTCCGTGGCCGTGACCCTGGCGCCCGGGCAGGCTTTCGCGATGGCTATGGCTAGCGCGCCGCTGCCCGTGCAGAGGTCGAGGACGGCCTTTTCGCCCGCGCGCGCATTCAGCCATTCAATTGCTTTTTCGGCGAGGATCTCGGTCTCGGGCCTGGGGATGAGGACATCGGGATTGACGGAAAGCCTGTGTCCCATGAAGTATTGTTCGCCTGTAATGTACTGGAGCGGCTCGCCGGCGGCCCTGCGGCTCGCGAGGCTGAAGTACGCCTCGCGGCTCGCGTCGTCCACCTCGTGGTCCCGTGCCATGAAGAGCCTTTGCCTGTCAAAGCCGGTTTGGAAGCAGAGCAGAGCCTCCGCGTCGCGCGCGGCTGCTGCCGCGTCTGCCGCTGCTGTTGCTGCTTCCGCTGCTGCGGTTGCCGTTGCCGCCCGCCATCCATCGAGCAGCATCCTTTCGCCGGCCCGGATAAGCCCTTTTGCCGTCAGGCCCACTGTCCTTCGAGCGCGCTCTGGAATTCGAGGGAGTCCTCGTCCGGCAAAAGCCTGCCGTCAAGGTCACAGAAGCCTTCGATGTCTGGATTTTCCTTCGGTACAGTGACGGCTTTCAGCGCCGCGATCGCGACTTCGAGCTGAGATCTGTCCGGGACGCGCGTAGTGATCTTTTGAAGCAGGAGCCCCGGGATGCTGAGAACCTTCACGAGGGCCGATTCGCTCTGGCCCGCGTACCTGAGAAGCTCGTATGAGAGCCCCGCGATCAGCGGGATGAACAAAAGGCGCGACGCGATGCGCACCAGGAGGTTGGGCCAGCCAAGGAGCGAGAAAAGCAGCAGGGCTATTATCATTACGAACATAAGGAAACTCGTGCCGCAACGCGGGTGCAGCGTCTCGTATCGCTCCGCGTTTTCGGGCGTCAGGGGCAGGCCGCTTTCATAGCAGTGAATCGTCTTGTGCTCCGCGCCGTGGAACTCAAAGGTCGTCTGTATGTCCTTCATGCGCGAGATAAGGGCTACGTAGACGACGAAGAGCACGATGCGCAGGACGCCCTCGACCAGGTTGAGCACGATCGCGTTGTCCGTGAACGCCCCGAGGAAATTCACCACGACGGTCGGGACAATGATGAAGATGCCGACAACGAAGGCGATCGCGATAGCGACGGAGAACGCTATCATTACCCCGAACGGCATGCCGCCCTCGCCTTCTTTGGCCTTGCTGCCTTCTTCGCCTTTGGCCGTGTCGCCTTCTGCCGTGCCATCCCCTGGCGTGCCGCTTTCTGTCCCGGCCGTGCCTTCTTCCGGGTTCAGCTGTTCGAGCACCTCCGCAGAATAGATGAGCGTCTTCATGCCCGACATCAGGGTGGTCACGAAGATATACACGCCGCGGATGATTGGCACCTCGGCGGCCTTGCTGCGCTCCGGGAGCTTTTCTGTCTTGATGTGCAGGCGCCCCTTGTCGCCGCGGACTACGACGGCGGTGCGGTCCTCGCCCTTCATCATTATGCCTTCAAGAACAGCCTGCCCTCCAATCTTTGTAGGGCAGGCGTCCTTGATAAAAATCTTTTTAAAATCCATGTCAGTGTTCTTTGCTCAGTGTTCAGTGGTCAGTGGTCAGTGGTCAGTGTTCAGCGGTCAGTGGTCAGTGTTCAGTGGTCGGCGGTCAGTCGCTTGCGTTTTCGAGCTTCTTGCGTATGATCTGGATGAAGTCATTGTTGTTGCGGGTCTTGGAAATGAGGTCGATGATGATCTCGGTGACCTCCTGCGTCCCGTAGTTGGACATCGCGCGGCGCATGAGCCATACGGCGTCGAGTTCGTCCTTTTCCATAAGCAGGTCTTCCCTGCGGGTGCCCGATTTGTTCAGGCTGATTGCCGGGAAGATACGTTTTTCGGAGAGCTTGCGGTCGAGGTGCAGCTCCATATTGCCCGTGCCCTTGAATTCCTCGAATATGACCTCGTCCATACGGCTGCCCGTCTCGATGAGTGCCGTCGCGAGGATCGTGATGCTGCCGCCCTCTTCGATGTTGCGCGCCGCGCCGAAGAATTTTTTCGGCTTGTGCAGGGCGCCGGGGTCCAGGCCGCCGGAGAGCGTCCTGCCCGAGGCCGGGACGACCAGGTTGTAGGCCCGCGCGAGGCGCGTGATGCTGTCGAGCAATACGACGACGTCCTTGCCGTGCTCGGCGAGGCGCTGCGCGCGCGCCAGGACCATCTCGGCAACCTTCACATGGTTTTGGGGCAGCTCGTCAAAGGTGGAATAAATGACCTCGCCCTTGATGGAGCGCTGCATGTCGGTGACTTCCTCCGGGCGCTCATCCACAAGGAGGACGATCATCTCGCATTCGGGATGGGTCTTCTCTATGGTGTTCGCGACGTTTTTCAGCAGGACGGTCTTGCCTGCTTTCGGCGGGGACACTATGAGCCCGCGCTGCCCCTTTCCGATCGGCGAAATGAGGTTGATGAGGCGCATCGACAGGTTCCGGGTATTCTCTTCCAGATTGATGCGCTCGTCCGGGAATATCGGCGTAAGCCTTTCGAATTTCGGCCGGTGGATCGCGATCTTCAGGTCGTCGCCGTTGACGTCGAAGACGTAGAGCAGGGCGCCGAATTTCTCGCCTTCGTTGGCTTTGCGCGCGACCCCCTTGATCTTGTCGCCCGTCTTCAGGTTGAAGCGGCGTATCTGCGCCGGCGCCACATAGACGTCGTTCGGCCCTGAAAGGAAGTTTTCGAACCTCAGGAACCCGAAGCCGCTGTCTGACAGTTCGAGGATGCCTTCGACCTCGTACCGGTTTTTCTCTTTTTCGTCCTCCTCGGCGCGTTCCCCGTCGGGTCGCTCCCCGCCGGCGTCGATGTCCGGGATGTCTCCCGCGCCCGGTTCGCTGCCGGCTGCCGTCGCCGCGCCGGCCTTCGCTGCCGCGCCGGCCCCTGCGCCATCGCCGGGCTTTTCGCCAGGGCCGGCCTCCGCGCCATCGCCGGCCTCCGCGCCCTCGCCGGCGCCCTCGCCGGCCTCCGCGCCAGGCCCGGCGCCCTCGCCGGCCTCCGCGCCTGCTTCACCCTCCGGGCTGACCGTCATTTCGGCCTCTATCGGCGGATGGGCAAAGCCCTCGTCCGTAGCCGGCGCGCGCGCAGGCGCGTCGTATTCGCTGTCATAGTCGTTGTAATCGTCGTCCTCGTTTTCGTCTTCGTCGTAGGGACGCTCTTCCTTCTTGTCATCTTTCTTGCTGGCTGGCGGCGGCCAGGCCACGGACGTATATGTTTGGGAAATCCAATCATCGTCCTCCGCTTCCGGCTCGGCGCCGGGAAGCTTGCCGTCTATCAGGGCGTCAAGCAATTGCTGCTTTTTCATCGTCTGATAGCCCTCAATGCCAAAAGCCTTCGCGATCTCGCGGAGCTCCCCCACCTTCTTCTTGAGTAATACGACTTGTTCTTTCTCTTCCATTGTCTCTCCTCGAACACATTCATATGCGCATTGTTATAATCTTGCCGGCTGCTCTGTGTTGTTTATTGGGATTCTTGATTGATAACGTGACCGTTATCCTGTTTGTCTCTATCATCAATTAAACTGTTGGAATAATTGAGCTGTGCAGAGAATTTTTGTCGCTTGCTTTTCCATTATATGGGGTAATAAATCAAAATGCAAACAATTTTTTTTAACCATTTCATTACACCTGTGCAAGAAATATGTATCTGGCGGAAAATTGCGGCAAAAACTTTTGTAAAACCTCATGTTTTCAACCGTTCCGCATTGGGAGCGGACATGATGGCCGCAAAAAAGTCCTTGCAGTGAGCAAAATTATTCATATATAATATTAGGGCTGTCATGCGCCGGGTGGTCACGGCAGGCAGTTTTGAGGCGAGAGCGCGCGGCGGATCGCGCGCCGTGGATCGCAGAAAGGAAAGAGAAAATGAAACAGGGGATACATCCCGAGTTCAGGGATACCAAGGTGACATGCGCCTGCGGAAATTCGTGGGAGACCAGGTCGACGGGCGAGGAGATACGCCTGGACGTCTGTTCGGCCTGCCACCCGTTCTTCACGGGCACGCAGAAATTCATCAACCGCGGCGGCCGCGTGGAGAAGTTCAAGAACAAATACAACCTTTAGCTGCACGGAGGAGGAAACCAAAGCAGGGACAGGCCGGGCGGCCTGTCCCTGTTGTACGGATATGTAGGGCGTGGCCGCGCGGGCGTATGGAAGGCGTGGCCGCGCGGGCGTATGGAAGGCATGGCCGCGCGGGCGTATGGCACACATAAAGGATGGTGGTGAACGATGTTTGACAAACTGGATTTTATTATTGAAAAATATGACGCGCTTTCGGCGAAGGCGGCCGACCCCGACGTGATCGCGGACCAGCCCGAATGGCAGAAGATCGTCAGGGAGATGAGCGAGGTCGAGCCTGTCGTCAGGGAATACAGCGCGTACAAAAAGAACAAGGAAGCGCTTGCGGACACCGAAGGGATGCTCGACTCGGGCGGGCTCGACGACGAGGAAAAGGAACTGTTCAAGGCGGAGCTGGCCGACCTCAAGGGCAAGATCGAGGCCGGCGAGGAAGAGCTGAGGATACTGCTGCTCCCGAAAGACCCGAACGACGACAAGAACGTGATCCTCGAGATCCGCGCCGGCACGGGCGGGGAGGAGGCGAGCCTTTTCGGCGGGGACCTGCTGCGCATGTACCTGCGCTACGCGGAGCGTCGCGGCTACAAGACGGAGATGGTCGACCTGAACGCGACGGAGCTCGGGGGCGTCAAGGAGGCCGTCCTCATGATTCGCGGCCGGGGCGCTTATTCGCGACTCAAATACGAAAGCGGCGTGCACCGTGTCCAGCGCGTGCCGGAGACGGAGACTTCGGGGCGCATCCACACTTCGGCGTCGACTGTCGCCGTGCTGCCGGAGGTAGAGGACGTGGAGGTCGAAATCGACCCGAACGACGTGCGCGTCGACGTCTTCCGCTCGTCGGGCAATGGCGGGCAGTCCGTCAACACGACGGACTCGGCCGTGCGGCTTACGCATATCCCGACGGGGCTGGTCGTCTCGTGCCAGGACGAAAAATCGCAGATCAAGAACAAGGACAAGGCCTTCAAGGTCCTGCGCGCGCGCCTCTACGACCTCGCGCTCCAGGAACAGAACAAAGAGCTTGCCGATACGCGGCGCAGCATGGTCGGCTCAGGCGACCGCAGCGAACGCATCCGCACATACAACTTCCCGCAGGGGCGCGTGTCCGACCACCGTATCGGGCTGACGCTTTACAAACTGCCCTCGTTCATGGACGGGGATATCGACGAGGTCGTCGACGGGCTCATCACGAACGACCGAGCCGAACGCATGAAGGCGTAAGAAGAAGGCGTGCCAGGGGGACGGTTCATTGCGGACAAGGATACTCGATATAAGGGGGGTGGCGGCGGACGCCGCGCATGAAATGATACGGGAGGCCGCGGCGGCGCTTCGGCGCGGCGGCTTGGTGGCGTTCCCGACGGAGACGGTCTACGGGATCGGCGCGAACGCCTTTGACGAGGGGGCCGTGCGGCGCGTATACGCGGCGAAGGGCCGCCCGTCAGACAACCCGATGATCGTGCATATCGCGCGGGCGAGCGATATCGCCCTGCTTTCAAATACGCTTTCGCCCGCCGTCGTGAAGCTGGCGGACGCGTTCTGGCCAGGCCCGCTTACGATGGTGCTTGAGAAGCGGGACGAAGTCCCGCGCTGCGTGACGGGCGGCCTGGGGACTGTAGGCGTACGCTTGCCGGACAGCCCGGCCGCGACCGGGCTGATCAGGCTGGCCGGGGCGCCGGTGGCCGCCCCGTCGGCCAACCTTTCGGGGCGCCCGAGCCCTACGAAAGCGGAGCACGTGATACGGGACCTCGACGGGAAGGTGGATATCATACTGGCAGGCGAAGACTGCCGCGTCGGCATCGAGTCGACGGTAGTGGACATGACGGGGCCGGAACCGGAGATACTCCGGCCGGGCGTCGTTACGCAGGACGCCCTGGAAGCGGCGCTTGACATGCCGGTAGGGCTCCACCCGGGTTTGCAGACAAAAGGGGACGGTTCCTGCGTCTTGTTGACAGAAGGGGACGGTTCCTGCGTCTTGTTGGGCGGATTGCCGGGCGCCGCCGCCGAGGCTGCGCTTGGGGCACAGGCCGACATTGCGGGCGGCGCGAAGCGATCCGGGCCGCCGGGCGGTGGCGAGGCTGTGCTTGGGGCACAGGCCGACATTGCGGGCGATGCGCCTAAGGACGCGCCCCGCTCGCCGGGCATGAAGTACCGGCATTACGCGCCGAAGGCGCAGATGCTGGTCGTTGAGGGCGCGCGCGAAAAAGTCCGCGCCGAGCTCGATCGGCTGAAGGCGATGAACGAGGCGCTGGGGCTGCGCGTCGGCATCCTGCCGTTCGAGGAACGCGGCTACCTCGAAGCCGCCCATGGTTTTTACGCGGAGCTGCGCGCGCTTGACGACGAGGGGGTCGACCTCATTATCGCGGGCGCCCTTCCGGAAACGGACGGCGTAGGCTTCGCAGTGATGAACAGGATGATGAAAGCGGCGGGGTACAATATCGTCCATGTATAGCGATGCGGCTTGCGGCGATGGCTTGCGGCTTTTCCGGTATTTTGAGAAAATAGGCACGAGAGAAGGCGAGGGACGGCGATGCGAAAATATTACATAACGACACCTATCTATTATCCGAGCGCGAACCTGCATATCGGGCATACTTACTGCACGGTAATGGCCGACGCCATGGCGCGGTTCAAGAGGCTCGCCGGGTTTGACGTCATGTTCCTGACGGGGACGGACGAGCACGGGCAAAAGATCCAGCGCATCGCCGAGGGGCTTGGGATTACGCCGCAGGCGCACGTCGACGCGATCGTCGAGGGGATCAAGAGGCTCTGGGCGACGATGGAAATCAGTTATGACGATTTCATCAGGACCACCGAGGAGCGGCACAAGGCGCGCGTCCAGGAGCTGTTCAGGATGATTTACGACGCGGGGGATATCTACAAGGGCGTCTACGAGGGGTGGTATTGCACGCCGTGCGAGAGCTATTGGACGGACAAGCAGCTCGTGGACGGCAACTGCCCCGACTGCGGGCGGCCCGTTGAGCGCATGAGCGAGGAGGCGTATTTCTTCCGGCTTTCAAAGTACGGGGACAGGCTGCTGGAGCTGTATGAAACCAAGCCGTCTTTCCTCGAGCCTGAGACGCGCCGGAACGAGATGGTTAGTTTTGTAAGGCAGGGCCTTGAAGACCTGAATATATCGCGTTCGTCTTTCGACTGGGGCATCAAGGTGCCGATCGACGAAGGGCAGGTCATCTATGTCTGGCTCGACGCGCTTTCGAACTATATCACGGCACTCGGCTATCCTTATGTGGAAGGCGGCGTGCAGGGCGACGCGCCGGGAGCGGGGCCCGAAAAATACGAAAAGTACTGGCCGGCCGACGTGCACCTCGTCGGCAAGGAGATCGTTCGCTTCCATTCGGTCATCTGGCCGGCGATGCTCATGAGCGCGGGAGTGCCCCTGCCGGGACAGATACTCGGGCACGGCTGGCTGTTGCTCGACGGCGGGAAGATTTCCAAGTCCAAGGCATCGGAGTCAAAGGGCAACGTAATCGACCCGGTCGTGCTCATCGATCGTTACGGCGTCGACGCGCTAAAGTACTTCCTGCTGCGCGAATACACCTTCGGGCAGGACGGCCTCTATACGAACGAGGTGATGCTCAACCGTATCAACGGCGATTTGGCCAACGACCTTGGCAACCTGCTTTCGCGTACCTGCGGCATGGTCGAGAAGTATTTTGGCGGCCATGTGGAAAGGCCGGGGCCGGACGCGGCGGACGCGGACGGGGAGGATGCGGACGGGAAGGACGCGGACGGGAAGGGCACAGGCTATAAGGGCACGGACGACAAGGACGCGGCCCTGGCCGCGCACGCGACGGGGATTGCCGGCAAGGTCGAAGGGCATATGGAGAAGTTCGGCTTCAGCCACGCGCTGGAAGGGATCTGGTCGCTTGTGGGCGCGTCAAACAAATACATTGACGAGACGACGCCATGGATAATAGCGCGGGACGAGGGGCAAAAGGGCCGGCTCGAAGCGATACTTTACAATCTTTGCGAATCGCTGCGCGTGATATCCGTGCTCATCCATCCGTTCATGCACCATTCCGCGGAAGAGATCCGCAAGCAGCTCGGCGTCCGCGAGGAGGCCGGCGTCGTGTGGGGTGACGCGAAAGTTTTCGGGAAGGAAGCGGCGTACGACGTGGTCAAGGGCGAAGCGCTGTTCCCGCGCATCGATGTCGCCAAGGAGCTTGAAGCCCTGGGTGAGCTAAGTGGATAGGAAACGCTTCGACTCGCGCGCGGATATAGATGATAAGGGGTTGAAAGGCCTCGGCGAGCCTAATGGATAAACGGCTTTTCGATTCGCATGCGCATAAAGATTATAAGGGGTTGAAAGGCCTCAGTGAGCTTAATGGATAAACGGCTTTTCGATTCGCATGCGCATATCAATTATGAAAAGAAGTCACGCGTAAAGCGCGAGGCGCTGATGGATCGCGTCGAGGCTTCGCCCGTCGCCTATGTCCTGGACGTCGGGTTCGATATAAGGAGTTCGCGGCAGGCAATCGCTGACGCCGCGGAGAGGCCGTGGTGCTACGCGGCGGCCGGCGTGCACCCGCATGACGCGGACGGGTTCACCGACGATGGGATGCGGGAGCTCCGCGAGCTTCTCAAGGCGCCGAAGGCGGTGGCGCTCGGCGAGGCGGGGCTTGACTACTACCGCGACCTTTCGCCGCGCGACGTGCAGAGGGATGTCTTCCGCAGGCAGATCAGGCTCGCGCTCGACGAGGGCCTGCCCTTGATCGTCCATGACCGCGACAGCGGAGGCGAGACGATACGGATATTAAAGGAAGAAGGGGCTTTCTCGGCCGAACGCAGGGCGGCTTTCCCTCCAAACCCCGAAACAGGGACGCCGGACGCTCGCGTGTTGCTGCACTGCTTTTCGGGCAGCGCGGAACAGGCGGCCGAGTATATCGGGCTCGGCTGCACGATCTCGGTCGCGGGCCCAATTACTTACAAAAACAACAGGAAGACCGGACGCGTCGCGCAGGAGGCGCCGCTCGCGCACCTGCTTATCGAGACGGACTCGCCGTTCCTGACGCCCGAGCCGCTGCGCGGCCGGCCCAACGAGCCGGCCAATGTCGAGTATGTGGCGCGCAAGGTCGCGGAGCTCAGGGGAGTGTCTTATGAGGAAGTCGCGGACGCAACGCTCGCGAACGCGAAGCGCTTTTTCGGGATATGAGGCTATTGTCATTGCGGCGTTCGGGATGAGATGACGAGGCGTTCCAGGGACGATAACGAAATAAACGCTTTGCCGGCTCACTCAAGGCCGGGGGGGGCAACCGACGGCGGGTCGATTGGGCATGGGTTGATCGACATCGGGCTGATCAAGGACGGGCAGACGGTCGTGCTCGGGCTTTCGGGAGGGCCGGATTCCGTTTGCCTGCTGTACGAACTGCTCGCGCTCGGCGAGGAGCGGCGGCAGGGCGGAGGGGCCGGAAATCCCGTCGTCTGCGCGCATATGAACCACGGGCTGCGCGGCGCCGAATCGGACGCGGACGAAGCCTTCGTCGTTTCTTTGTGCGAAAAGCTGGGAACGCCGCTTGAAGCGGGGCGTATAGACGCGGAGGCGCTCGCGCGCGGATCCGGCCTGACGGTAGAGGAGGCGGGGCGCGAGGCGAGGTACGCTTTTTTTGACGAGGTATGTGAAAAACGCGGAGGCGGGTATCCGCTCATCGCGGTCGCGCACAACGAGGACGACCAGGCCGAGACTATCCTTATGCGCATCCTGCGGGGCACGGGCACGGACGGGCTTGCGGGCATGGCGGAGAGGCGCAGGAGCGCGGCGGGATTTGATATCGTACGGCCGCTGCTCGGCGTGTCAAGGAGTGAAATTGACAGCCGTCTTTTGGAATACGGCGCGGAGGCGAGGACGGACGGCAGCAACCTGAAAACCGAACACTTCCGCAACAGGGTCAGGCTCGAGATACTGCCGTACCTGGAAGGGGCGGCGGGCGCGGGCGTCCGGCAGAGCCTGCTCAGGCTGGCGGGCAACGCCGCCGAGGACAGGGGGTATTTTGACGCGATCGTCGAAGGGGCGCTGGACGAGTATTTGGACGAGACAGATGAACCGTCCCCTTTTGTCCCGCAATTGTCCTTGCCGGCGGAGATGCTGGCTGGGGTGCATCCGGCGATAAGGCGGCGGCTCATACGCGCTGTTTTTGCGGAGCTCGGGCTGAAGCGCGACATCGCGGCCGTACACCTGGCCGCCGCGGAGCGCCTGCTGCAGACATGGCAGGAGGGGGGCGAAGCGTCGGGGAAGCGCGTAGAGTTCCCATATGACTATACGTTTGGGATCAAGGGCGGGGACGCGGTCTTTCGCGCTCCGGGGGCGGCGGATCCACGCTGGAAACCGCGAAGGGCCCTGAAAAAACGCGCGAAAGAGTGAGGCGCCGGCTATGAAGGAGGCCGGTGAGAAGCCCGGGCGGGGCGGCCGGCCCGGCATCGTGAGCGATTTTCGGAATTTTGATTTCAATAATAAGGACGAGGAGAAGGTCCTGTACGCCAGGGTTTTTTCGGCGTACCGGCGCAGG
>Ga0082212_10011428_pt1 | contig 11260 bp, 8 predicted proteins | sample TergutNt197P3_FD_71548 | JGI IMG/M metagenome (GOLD analysis project Ga0082212, IMG submission 71548) | Neocapritermes taracua P3 segment gut microbial communities from Petit-Saut dam, French Guiana - Nt197 P3 | ecosystem: Host-associated > Arthropoda: Insects > Digestive system > Gut ... | reverse complement strand
ATTTTAGCAAAGGATCTTGTCCAGACCCGAAATGTTAAGCAGTTTTTTGATATTATCCCTTGGGTTCAAAATCTTGATGCTCAGCCCGTCTTTCTTGATTGTGCCGTAGACGCCGATGATCACGCCGAGCCCTGTGCTGTCGATATAGCTCAGGTCCGACAGGTTGATCTCGATGTTCTGGCGAACTTCGGCAAGCGCGGATTCAAGCTGCTTTTTGAAGTAGTGCGCGTTGGATATGTCCACCTCGCCGACCAGCGTAAACTCCCATACCCCGCCTTCTGTGTTGTTGACTGCATTTATGGAAAGTGCCATGCTATAATTCCTCCTCTTCCGCTTCGTCCCCTTCTTCGTCCTTTGCGACCTTCGCCATCGCGATGATCTTTGTTTCCTCTCCGACATTCATCACTTTTACGCCTTTTGTTGCGCGGCCCATTTTGGATATCTCCGACGCCTCGACCCGGATCAGGATGCCGTCCGAGTTTATCAGCATGATGTCGTCATCATCGCTGACGATTGCCGCGCCGACAAGTTCGCCTGTCTTTTTGAACATTGCCTTATTATATGTGAGGACGCCCATGCCGCCGCGCCTTTGGGTCTTGTACTCGCTGACGGGCGTCTTTTTGCCAAACCCGTTTTGCGAGACGACCAGGAGCTGCGCGTCCTGTTCGGCCAGGTCCATCGCCACAACCTCGTCCCCGGCCTCGAGATTTATGCCTCTGACGCCGCCGGCGCCGCGCCCCATGCTCCTCACGTCGTTTTCGTGGAAGCAGATGCACTTGCCGAGCTTCGTCACGAGGATGACCACGTTTGTCCCGCTGCTCTGCTTGATCCCGATCATCTCGTCGCCGTCCCTGAGGCTGATCGCGATCAGGCCTCCCTTCCGGTTTGTGTCGTATTGTGACAGCGGCGTCTTTTTGATCGTGCCTTTTTTTGTTACGCAGATCAAATAGCGGTCGTCCGGGAACTCGCGTATCGGCATGAGCGCCGTGATCCGCTCCCTCTGCATGAGGCTGAGGAAGTTGATCGCCGGGGTACCTCTTGCCGTGCGCTGCGCTTCCGGTATCTCGTATGCCTTTATTTTATGAACCTTTCCTGTGTTTGTAAAGAACATCAGGTAGTCGTGCGTCGATGTGATCATGAGGTCGCGTACAAAGTCGTTGTCTCTGGTGGTCAGGGCTTTGATGCCTTTTCCACCGCGGCGCTGCAGTTTGTATTCGTCTGCGCCGATCCTTTTGATATACCCGAGGTGGGTCAGCGTGACCGCGATGCGGTTTTCCTCTATGAGGTCTTCTTCCTCAATCTCCTCGGCGGCAGCGGCGATTGCGGTCTTGCGTTTGTCGCCCCATTTGTCGCGTATCTCTATGAGCTCGTCTTTTATGACGCCCATTAGCATGCCCTCATCGGCGAGCAGCTTCTTGAAGTACGCGATCATCTTTTTGAGGTCGGCGTACTCTTTTTCTATCTTTTCCTTTTCGAGGCCCTGCAGCCTTGCAAGCCGCATGTCGAGTATGGCCTGGGCCTGCAGCTCCGACAGGCGGAAGCGCTCCATGAGCTTTTCCTTTGCGTCGTCGTAGCTTGAGCGGATTGTCTTTATGACTTCGTCGATGTTTGCAAGCGCGATCAGAAGGCCTTCCAAAATATGCGCACGCGCCTCGGCTTTGGCGAGGTCGAACTGCGTGCGCCGCGTGACGACTTCTTTCTGGTGCGCGAGGTAGTGCGAGAGGATTTCCTGGAGGTTCAGGACTTTCGGCTCGCCGTCCACGAGCGCAAGCATGATCATAGAATAGCTCGACTGGAGCGCTGTCTGCTTGAAAAACCTGTTGAGCGTGATCTGCGGGTTTGCGTCTTTCTTGAGCTCGACGACGATGCGGACGCCTTCCATGTTAGACTCGTCGCGCACTTCCGCTATGCCGTCGATTTTTTTCTCGCGCCATAGCTCGCCCATCTTTTCGAGCAGGTTGCCTTTGTTGATCTGGTATGGAATCGATGTAAAGACAATCTGCTGCTTGCCTTTTTTCGTTTCTTCGAATTCGTGCGTTGCGCGGACGAGCACGCTTCCGCGCCCCGTCTTGTACGCGTCGCGCGCGCCTTTTTTGCCGAGGATGATCGCGCCGGTCGGGAAGTCGGGGCCTTTTACGTATTTGCAAAGCGCTTCAATCGTCGCGTCCGGGTTTTCAATCAGGTGCACGGCCGCGTCTATGACTTCTGTCAAGTTGTGCGGGGGTATGGAGGTCGCCATGCCGACCGCGATCCCGTTTGAGCCGTTGACGAGCAGGTTCGGGTAGCGGGCGGGAAGGACGACGGGCTCTTTTTCCTCGCCGTCAAAGTTTGGCGCGAAGTCTACGGTGTCCTTTTCGATATCGCGCAGGAGCTGCAGCGCGAGCGGGCTCATGCGCGCTTCGGTATAGCGCATTGCCGCGGGGTTGTCGCCGTCCATGTTCCCGAAGTTGCCGTGGCCGTCGACAAGCGGGTACCTTGTCGAGAAGTCCTGCGCCATGCGGACCATCGCGTCGTATATCGACGAGTCGCCGTGGGGGTGGTATTTACCCATGACGTCGCCGACGATGCGCGCGCTCTTTTTGTGCGGCTTGTCCGGCGTCACGCCGAGCTCTTCCATGCCGAAGAGGATGCGCCGGTGCACGGGCTTGAGCCCGTCACGGACGTCGGGCAGCGCGCGCGCGACTATGACGCTCATCGCGTAGTCGATATACGCGTTCTTCATCTCGTCGTGGATTTCGGTCTGTATCAGTTTCAGTTCGTCGATTTGTTCCATAATTTACACATCCAGATTCTTGACATATCTTGCGTTTTCCTCTATGAAGCGGCGCCGCGGCTCGACGCGGTCGCCCATGAGCATGACGAAGGTCTCGTCCGCGAGCGAATAGTCGTCGACCGTGACCTGTATGAGCGTGCGCGTGCTGAAGTCCATCGTCGTCTCCCAGAGCTGCTTGGCGTCCATCTCGCCGAGGCCTTTGTAGCGCTGGATGTCGTACTTCGCGTTCGGCGCCTCATCCGAAAGCCGCCGCATGAGCTTGTCCTGTTCTTTTTCCGAATATGTGTAGTGGACGTCCTTGCCGCGCTTGACCTGGTAGAGCGGGGGCTGCGCGATGTAGACGTTGCCGTTCTGTATGAGCTGGGGCATGTGCCGGAAGAAGAATGTGAGGAGCAGGGTCCTGATGTGCGAGCCGTCTACGTCCGCGTCTGTCATTATAATTATTTTATCGTACCTCAGGTTTTCTATGTCGAACTTGTCGTCTATGCCGCAGCCGAAGGCCATTATCATGTTTTTGATCTCTTCGGAGGAGATGACTTTGTCGAAGTTTGCTTTTTCGACGTTGAGGATCTTGCCTCTGAGGGGCAGGATCGCCTGGCGCCTGCGGTCGCGGCCGAGCTTGGCGCTGCCGCCGGCCGAGTCGCCCTCGACGAGGAAGATCTCGGAGAGGGATGGGTCTTTTTCGGAACAGTCCGCGAGCTTGCCGGGCAGGGAGCCGCTGTTCATGAGGTTTGCGCGCTCGGTTTCCCGGACCTTTTGCGTCTTCAGGCGCACCTTGTATGTGCCGAAAATCTTTTCAAGTATGATTTTGGCCTGCGCCGGGTTTTCTTCAAGGAAGGCCATGAGCCGGTCGTTCGTCGTGCTTTCGACGAAGCCGCGGATGTCGCTGTTACCGAGCTTGCCTTTGGTCTGGCCTTCGAACTGGGGCGAGGCGAGCTTGACGGATATGATGGCCGTCATGCCTTCGCGCACGTCCTCGCCTGTGAAGCTTTCGTCTTTTTCTTTGAGTATGCCGGTTCGGCGCGCGTAGTCGTTGAACACGCGCGTGAGGGACGAGCGGAAGCCGGCAAGGTGCATGCCGCCGTCAATCGTGTTTATGTTGTTCGCGTAGGTGAATATCGTTTCGTTGAAGCGTTTTGTGTATTGCATGGCGATCTCGACTTCGGCGTCGCCGCCGCCTTCTTTAGACTGCCTCGACGCTTCGAAATATATGATGTCGGCGTGGATCGGCTCCTTGTTCGCGTTCTGGTGCTTGACGAACTCGCGGATGCCGCCCTCGTAGTGGAACGACTGCTTATGCTTCTTCCCTTCGCGCTCGTCCGTGAGCGTGATGCGCACGCCTTTGTTGAGGAACGCCATCTCGCGCAGGCGGTGCTCGAGCGTGGAATAGTCATATTCGATCTCGTCGAAGATATCGGGGTCGGGCCGGAACATGGTTTTTGACCCAGTCTTCTTCGACTCGCCTATGACTTCAAGCCCCGAGGTCGTCTTCCCGCGCGAATATGTCTGCTTGTATATTTTGCCGTTGCGCTGGATCTCGACTTCCATGTGTTCCGACAGGGCGTTGACTACAGACGCGCCGACGCCGTGCAGGCCGCCTGCGACCTTGTAGCCGCCGCCGCCGAATTTGCCGCCGGCGTGAAGGACAGTGTGTATGACTTCGACTGCCGGGATTTTCAGCTTGGGGTGGAGGTCGACGGGCATGCCCCTGCCGTCGTCCTCTACTATAATTGAATTATCCGCCTGAATCGTGATGTCAATATGTTTGCAATACCCTGCAAGCGCCTCGTCGACGCTGTTGTCTACTACTTCATATACCAGGTGGTGGAGGCCTCTTGAGCCAGTGCTTCCGATATACATGCCCGGCCTTGTCCGGACCGGCTCAAGCCCTTCGAGAACCTGAATTTGTTCCGCATCATACCTCTGCTGTTCGACGTCAGCCGCCATTGATCCCTCTCTTTCTTCTCGTTTTTCACGGGGAAAACTCCGGAAATTATTATACCATACAGGGGCGGTTTTTAGTACGGTTTTCCGTCTATTTTCCGACCTGTAACCTACTTGAAACATCCGCGGTTGCGCCCGCCCGCGCCTTTTGGTCATTTTTTTCGCTTGCGGCTGCCTCGCTGTGATGTGAAGTAAATCTTGTTAAAATTTTCGATTCTGACATTCAAGCCAAACTGGCGGCTGGGCACGGGTGTAGATTATTTTTTCGTTTATTGCTGCTGATATGTGGATAAGGGGCGGGGGCGGCGGTTTTCCGCGGGGGTTTTATCCACCCCGGGGCTATGGAGAGCGCTTTGTTTCCTGTGGATTGGCGGGACAGTTTTTTCGCGTGGTTCTTCCGCGCGGGGGCGGTCTGCGGAGGCACGCGAGCCGCTTCCCGGTGCGCGTTTCGGTGCGCGTTTTTCCTCTTTTTTCCGGTTGCGGTCTGGCGGCGGGCGGGGTATGATTGAAGGCATCCGCTGCTTCTTGGGTAATATGATAATTATACATGAAACCGACATCTGAACTCTGGGAAAATACGCTTGCCGCAATCGAAAAGACGCTTGACGGGGGGGAATTCCGGCGCTGGATCGAAAACTCCCTTGTGTTGTACCGGTATGACCGGACGGCCAGGACGCTGTACCTTGGCGTCGATACGGATTTCAGGAAGGCGCAGATCGAGCTGAAGTATTCGGGCATCATAGAGAGCGCGGCGGCGGAGGCGTTCGGCGCTTCGCTCAGGATCCTGTTCCTTCTCCCGAAAGAATGGGAGGATGAGAAGGCCAGGGAGGAAGAGGCTGACACAGCCGGGTTTGATTTCGAGCGGATTTTCAACCCGCGATATACTTTTGACAATTTCATCATCGGCGACAACAGCCGCTTTGCGGTCGGGGCGGCGCAGGCGGTCGCGCAGGCGCCGGGCAAGGCCTACAGCCCGCTCTTCATCTACGGGGACTCGGGGCTCGGCAAGACGCATTTGATGAACGCGATCGGCATATATATGCTTGAGAATTTCCCGAAGCTGAAGGTGCTCTATGTGTCCTCCGAGACGTTCACGGAGGAGTTCGTGAACGCAAGCATGCATAAGAAGATGAATGTATTCAAAGAGAAGTACCGCAGCGTAAATGTCCTTTTGATCGACGATATCGAGTTTATCAGCGAGAAGGAAAAGACGGTCGAGGAGGTTTTCAATACTTTCAACGCGCTGTACGCGTCGGGGAAGCAGATGGTTTTCACAAGCGACCGGCCGCCCAAGGATATACTTGGGTTTGACGAGCGCCTGAAAGGCCGGCTCGCTTCCGGGCTTATGGTCGACCTGCAGCCGCCGTCCTACGAGATCAAGGTCGCGATCCTGAAAAACAAGGCGGCGCTCGACGGGGTTGTGCTTGACGAGGGGCTGTCGGAGGTGGTCTCGTTCATTGCGGAGAATATCAAGTCAAACGTCCGGGAGCTTGAAAGCGCTTTCAACCGGGTCGTCGCGTACGCGAAGTATGTGGGGGCGCCGTTCACCAAGGCGCTTGCGAAGCAGATCCTGAAGGATGTTGTGCAGATGAGCGGGAGCGGTCCGGCGGCAAAAGACGTCAAGAAGGTCGTTGCCGGGCACTTTGGGGTTACGGTTGCGGCGATTGACTCGACAGAGAGGACGCGTGCGTTCTCAATGCCGCGCCAGGTCGCGATGTACCTCTGCCGCGAGCTGACAAGCCTTTCGTTTCCGAAAATCGCGGAGGCCTTCAAGAAAGACTATGCGACTGTACACCATGCCTATAATAAAATTAAGGGGGACCTTGAGACGAATGACAACCTGAAAAATATAATTGACGAACTTACACAAAAAATTCAGGACGAATATTAATATTGACGTTATCCATGTTTGCGTAAATAATATTAATATAGTTATCCATAAGGGGTGGGGCGGAAGGATATTTGAGTTTGCATTTGTCCACATAAGTTATCAACATATCCACAGGATAAAAAACAATAACAAAAAGAAAGATTTAAAAAGAAAGGGCCGTGGCAGGAATGAAGATCATCTGTAAACAGGAAAAGCTTATCAAAGCGCTGAATATCGTGTCAAAAGCGATCTCGCCAACGTCGACGCTGCCGATCACGAGGGGGATTCTCATAAAAACTGAGGGGGACATGCAAATCTCGCTGTCCGCGACGGATATACAGATTGCAATAACCACAAAGTCGGAGGCGATCGTCAACGAGCACGGGGGCGTGGTCATCGCGGCGAGGCCGTTCATAGATTTGGTGAGGAAGCTGCCGGCGGGGGACATTTTGATCGCGACGGACGAGAAAAACAAGGTGATAGTGAAGACCGAGCGCTCTGAATATGAGTATCAGGGCAAGGAAGAGGCGGAATTCCCGAGGATCGACGCGGATGAAGAGGGGAAACAGCTGAAGATAGAAAACGAAGTGATCCGCGATATGATAGACGGGACGGCGTTTTCGGCGAGCACGGATGAGTCGCGGGGTGTGATTACGGGGGTTTTGTTCGAAATCAGGGACGGAACGCTTGTGCTTGCAGCGCTTGATGGGTATAGGGTCGCAATTATGAGGGAAACGAGGGAAGATTTCAAGGAAAAAGATTTTAAGGCGATTGTGCCTGCCAAGCTTATGCGTGAAATTTCCAAGATTTTGGCGGATACGGCGGTGTCGGGGGAGGAAACCCTTATTGATATCGGCGACCGGCGGCTGAAGCTGTTTACTGAGGAGACGCAGGTGCGTGTAAACCTTCTCGAAGGGGAGTATATCAAGTATAACGACGTCATACCGAAGGAAAACCTGGTTTCGGTCGTCCTTGAGAAAAGCGACCTTCTCAGCGCTGTCGAGCGGGCCGCGATGCTCAGGAGCGAGGGGAAAAACGCGTTTATCAGGGTTTCAATTACGGATGAGGACGTGACGGTGTCCTCAAGGGCCGAGGAGGGTAGCGGACGGGAGACGGTTCGGGCAGAAAAGAAAGGGGAAAACCTTGAAATCGGGTTCGACGCCAAGTTTTTGACGGACGCGCTGAAGGCAATCACCGATGAAACTGTGGAATTGCAGTTCAATACGAGCGTCAGCCCCTGCCTGATCAAGCCTGTCACCGGGTCAAAATTCGACTATTTGATATTGCCGGTGAGGCTATCGACCGTCAGCGTTTGACATGGTTCTTGAGACGATTGAACTTAAGGATTTTCGGAATTACGAAAAGGAAGAAGTCGTTTTTCACGAAAAAATTAATATTCTCACGGGGCGGAACGCGCAGGGCAAGACAAACCTGATCGAGGCGATCGGACTTCTTGCGCTCGGCAAGTCGTTTCGTACGCGGCGGGAGCAGGAGCTTGTCCGGTTCGGCGCGGAGGAAGCGCGCGTGAAGGGGTCGCTCAAGAAAAAGGACAGGCCGCATACTACGGAGATACATCTTCCGTCGGGGGGCTCGCGGTCGCCGGGGTCGTCGGGAGCGTCGGGGGCGCCGGGGGCGTCAGGCGCCTCTGGGCCGTCGGGCGCCTTGGGGTCGCACGGGAAAAAAAGCTATATTGTCAACGGGGTCGAAAGCGGGACGGTCGCGGATTTGCTCGGCGGCGTCTACACGGTTGTTTTTTCCCCGGAGGACCTTCGGATCGTGAAGGGCGACCCGGAAACGCGTCGCCGGTTTTTGGATCGGGAGCTTGTTTTGCTGAAGCCCCTCTACTACCACAAGCTGAAAAGATACCGGCTTGCCCTGAAGTCGAGGAACGCTTTGCTTAAGAGCGAGCGGGTGTCAAGCGATTTGCTTGACATCTATGATGAGCAGCTTGCGGAGGCGGCCGGGGCGGTTATGGCGGAGCGCGCGGGCTGGCTGAAATCCCTCTCCGGGGCCGCCGGGGAGGCAGGGTCAAAGATCACGGACGGTGCGGAAACGATTGCCGTGGAATACAAGCCAAATCTATCGCACATAGGCGATGAATATACAAAAGAGGCGATTTTGGAGGTCTATTCCAAGGGACGGGATCGTGATATCTTCGTGCGGTCAACGGAGTCGGGGCCGCACAGGGATGATTTTTCCGTGTATGCGTCGGGGATTGAACTGCGACTGTACGGGTCGCAGGGGCAGCAGAGGACGGCGGCGCTTTCCCTCCGGCTTGCGGAACGTGAACTCATAAAAAAGGAAACGGGGGAGGACGCGATCCTTCTGCTCGACGACGTTATGAGCGAGCTTGACCCGGGCCGGCAGGAAAGGCTGCTTGAGGGTTTTGGGGAGAACCAGATTTTTATCACGGCGGCGGGCGCGTTTCGGGAGGAGGCGCTGAAGCTCCGGGCGGCCAAGATCATGCGTGTCGAGGCCGGAAAGATAATTTGACTTTTTTTCGGAAACATGTTTAAATGTTTGGGCTTATGCGCTCACGCCTGAATTGGAATTCAGATCACAGGCGAAAATGAAGACAAAGCCGCTTCCGGCGATGAAGAGAAAGCCGCAAACGGCTTGGCGGAAATAATTAGGAAGGGACCGTATATATGAAAATGACGTATCAGCCGAAAAAACGGCAAAGAAAGAAAGAGCACGGTTTTCGCAAGAGGATGAAAACGAAGAACGGGCAAAACGTGCTCAAACGCAGACGGGTTCGGGGCAGAAGGCGTCTTTCCGCGTAGGCGGGGATTGTTTGCGCTATGGCGCTTCGGCCGGACGTCCTAAGATATAAGAGGGATTTCGACAGGCTCTATAAAAAAGGCAGGTCTTCGGGGGACAGGTACGTAGTTGTTTTTTACCTGGCAAACGGGCAGGGGCACACGAGAAAGGCGTTTCTGGCGAGTAAAAAGGTCGGCGGGGCCGTGGCGAGGAACCGGGCGCGACGCCTGATGAAGGAGAGTTTCCGGAAAATAGAGCATGGAATCCGGCCCGGAATGGATATCCTGTTTATCGCGCGAAGCACGATTGCGGGAACCGGATGTGCGGAGGTTGAGGCTTCCATGCGCAGCGCACTGAAGAAATGCGGACTTTTGAAGTGAAAAAAGTATTCATATATTTAATCAGAGGGTATCAGCTGCTGATTTCGCCCTGGCTGCCGCAGGCATGCCGGTACTATCCGACCTGCTCGGCATATTGCCTTGAGGCGATTGAGCGCTACGGGGCCGGACGCGGGCTTTGGCTTGGCGTGCGGCGGGTGATAAGGTGCCATCCGTTCCATCCGGGAGGCTACGATCCTGTGCCGTGAGGCGGGGAGCAAGGAGAGACTAAGGAGAAATAATGGCAGCACTATATAGCTTTTTCACGTTTATAGCAACCCCACTCGCGCATTTGCTGAATTTAATCAACGGGTTTTGCGCGGATTACGGCATTTCTATAGTCCTGTTCACGCTGATTGTCCGCGGCTGCCTGTTCCCGCTCTACGCGAGCCAGATCAAGGGGCAGCTGAAAATGGCGGATATCCAGCCGAAAATGCAGGCGATCCAGAAGCAATTTGCCGGGGACCGGGAACGGCTCGGGCGCGAGATGCAAAAACTCTACAAAGAAGAAAACTACAATCCCATGATGGGGTGTCTGCCGCTTTTGATACAGATGCCGATCCTGATGGGGTTGTTCTATTTACTCCGGAACCCGGGGATGTATATCAACAGCGAGGCGTTGATTGTCGCGTCGCACGAATCGTTTCTGTGGGTGCCGGACCTTTCGCAGCCGGACACGTGGCTGCTCCCGGTCATCACGGGCGTCACGACATTCGCGTCCATGTCAATGACGGGCATGATGTCGACGCCGGGTGCGGGCGGCGGCGATATGTCGGCGCAGATGGCCCCGATGATGAAGATGATGCGGATTTTTATGCCGGTTTTCATCGTTGTGATGGCCCGGCAAATGCCGTCGGGGCTGGCTGTGTACTGGTTTATAGGGAATTTATTTACGGTTGTGCAGACATGGATGCTGAAAAACATGAGGAAGAAAGCGGCTTTGGCGCGGGCAGGGACTCCGGCGCCGGAGACAAAATAATTATTAATAATTATTATAATCAAGCGAGATGACGGCCATCATGGCTGAAAATCGCGGGGCAAAACGGGGAAAAACGGAGGAAAAATGATGGAATATTCGGAAAAATACGGGATAGACGTTGATGAGGCTGTGCGTCTGGCGCTTGAGGAACTCGGGCTTCGCGAGGACCAGGTGATGGTGACGGTGCTCGAAGAGCCTTCGAAGGGCTTTTTGGGTATGGGCTCGAAATACGCAAAAGTTCGCGTCGAGAAAATCGACGATGTGATTGGGGAGGAAGAGGACATCTCGCAGGCGGACGCCCTCGCCGCGGAGGTGAAACCGCAGACCAAGGCGATGCACGACTTCCGTAAGAAAGGCAAGGGGCCGGGCCAGCAGGGCGGAGGATCCGGCGAATCGAGGCCGCAGGAGCGGTCGGGCGACGGCGGCGGCGGCGGGCGCGGCGGGCGCGATGGCGGCGGAGGCAGGGACCGCGACCGGGATCGGGACGGGCGCTCAGGCTCGGGCTCGGGCGGCAGGCGCGACCGGGACCGCGGCGGGCGTGATGGCGGCGGGCGGAG
>Ga0082212_10011427_pt1 | contig 11261 bp, 8 predicted proteins | sample TergutNt197P3_FD_71548 | JGI IMG/M metagenome (GOLD analysis project Ga0082212, IMG submission 71548) | Neocapritermes taracua P3 segment gut microbial communities from Petit-Saut dam, French Guiana - Nt197 P3 | ecosystem: Host-associated > Arthropoda: Insects > Digestive system > Gut ... | reverse complement strand
CGGGATAGAGTTCTTTCAGTTTTTTGGTATAGACAATACTTGGGTAATCAGGGCGCATACCTGCCAGCCTGTCAGGTGTATAGGCATCGTCACTTCGCAGTCTTCGGTTTGCGGTGTAATGATTGACCATCGAATCCATTGCGCCCGGCGCCACGCCAAAAAAAAGTCGGGGAACGCCTAACTTTTTGAAATCGCGGTAGTCGCCTCGCCAGTCGGGTTGCGGTACGATGGCTACACGCAGCCCTTCGGATTCCAACACCCGTCCGATGACAGCCGCTCCAAACGAAGGGTGGTCAATGTATGCGTCGCCGCTAAACAGAATAACGTCCAAACAATCCCAACCACGTATTTCCAATTCTTTTTTTGTGGTGGGTAGCCAGTCGTTAAATTTCGTCATACGAAATTGAGTTAAGAGTTATGAGATAAGAGTTAAGAAATATCATTCTAATAAACCTTTCCAAATAAAACAATCCGGAAAAGATAAATTCACATCTTTTTCAAACAATCCGAAAACGGCTGAGCCTGAACCGGACATTGCTGCATATATGGCGCCTTGGGCATATAAAAATGATTTTATTTCGGCAATAATCGGGTATTTTTGAAAGATACCATGCTCAAAATCATTTGTAAGATGCTGTTTCCATTCTTTTACAGGCATTTGGAGAATTTTACGCAGGGGGATTAAGGGTTTGGCGGGTATTACCGAGTTATAGGCTTCTTTGGTCGAAACAAAAATGTCAGGTTTGATGATGTAGAGTATATATCCTGGTAAGGTACGACGTAGCGAGGATGCTACGCCGAACAAAAGGTCGGTAGAATCGAAGATATTGCCGATTCCAGATGCAATAGTTGGTTTATTTTTGATGAAAAACGGGCAGTCAGCGCCGATTTCAACGGCCATTTTTGTCAATTCATCGTCGTGTAAATTTTGAGAAGTATAAGCATTGAGCAACTTCAACATGAAAGCGGCGTCAGCCGAGCCTCCTCCCAAACCTGCTCCGAAAGGAATGGCTTTTTTCAAATAAACAGACAGGGTGGGGACGTCATATTGTTTTTTGTACAGGTTCAGGGCTTTCATTACCAAGTTGTCTGATGACGATGAATTCAAGGAAAGTCCCACTTGCGTGAACGAAAATTCGGAAGCAGGAACGATTTCAAGCGCATCATGCAAGGAAATCGGATAAAAACAGGTTTCTATGTTATGGTAACCGTCTTTTCTTTTTTCGACTACGTGCAGGCCTAAATTGATTTTGGCGTTTGGGAAACAAAGCATAATTTAAATTTAAAGATTTAAAAATTTAAAGATTTAAAAAAATAACTAAACTCTAAACGCTACTAACTAAACTCTAAAAATCAACCACTAACCACTTTTCTTACGATATGTATTCTTCCCGCCTTTTCTGAAATCTCTTTTTTCGGGCGGCTTGGCCTTGTGTTTTGCGGGTTCGTACAATGGCGTTTTGCCAAAAGAAGCGTCAATCGGGATTTTATATATTTCTTTTCCCAAAAAAGTTTCAATTTCTTTGAATTTGGGTTGTTCTTTGGGCGAAACGAAGGTAATTGCCAAGCCTTCGCCGTGTGTTCCGCGTGCCGTACGGCCAATGCGATGCACATAGTCTTCACAGTCGTTGGGTATATCGAAGTTGACTACCAAACTGATATCGACAATGTCAATCCCGCGCGATACCACATCGGTCGCCACCAAAACGTCTATATGTCCGTTTTTATAGTCTCTCATTACCTGTTCGCGTTCCGTCTGGTCGAGGTCGGAGTGCATGGCTTTGACATTGAATCTTTCGCGTTTTAAGCAAAGAGCCAATTCTTTTACTTTTACCTTTTTGGAAGAAAAGATAAGAGCGCGTTGCGGATTACTTCGCTTGAACAAATCAACTAAAACAGGCAGTTTTTGCGTTTCATAGCAGATATATGCCGTCTGTGTAATGGATTCGGGAGGGCGTGATATGGCAACATTGACTTCTTCGGGTTTTTTCAAAATCAATTTGGCTAATTCCTTGATTTTTGGAGGCATGGTTGCAGAAAACATGATAATCTGACAGTTGGCAGGCAACAGTTTGTATATTTGCATGATATCGTCGAAAAATCCCATATCAAGCATACGATCGGCCTCGTCCAAGATGAAAAACGAGGTCTTGGAAAAATCCACACTTCCCATATTGATATGGCTGATAAGCCGTCCGGGCGTGGCAACCACAATATCTGCACCCATTTGCAGGCCACGTTCCTGCTGTGCAAAAGCAATACCGTCCGTTCCACCGTAAACAGCCACAGCCGATACGGGCATATAATATGAAAAACCTTCGATTTGCTGGTCGATTTGTTGTGCGAGTTCGCGTGTGGGAGCCATAACGACTGCATTGATCGCATCCGAAGGGTAAGCGCCCTTGCACAGTTTGCTAATGACAGGCAGTACGTATGCCGCCGTTTTTCCCGTACCTGTCTGCGCAAAACCCATAATATCTTTTCCTTCAAGGATGAATGGAATGGCTAATTCCTGTATGGGCGTTGTTTCGTAAAAATTCATCGCATAAAGCCCGTCCAAGACGGCTTCTTCGAGATTCAGTTCTTCGAATTTCATGTATAATGTAATTCAGTATGATTCATAAATGTGGGTGCAAAGGTAGGGAAATTAATTGAGAATTGAGAGTTGAGAGTTGAGAGTTGAAAATTGGGAAAATCGGGGAAAAGGTCTTACGGTTGATAAATTGATCACAGAGTTACTCCCTGTGCTATTGATTACAAGGCTTTCAGCCTAAACAAGACGGCTTCATGTTGAAGTCTCATTTATTGAATCCATTGTGTTTTTTGAAAAAATAGGTCAAATTTGTATGTCATTGCCATTATTTTGATAATTTTGCAGCCTTGAAGAACTAAAATACTATTTGAACTAACTAATCATCATGCAATACTGGCAAAAAGAGTTGGAAACTATGCCGCGGAAGGAGTTGGAGGCGCTTCAAATAAGGCGATTGCAACGGACTGTTCATTTGGCTTCCAATGTGCCTTTCTACTCAAAAATCTTTCGGGAAAGGGGAATCACAGCTGACAAAATCAACTCGCTTTACGATCTGTATCAATTTCCGTTCACTACAAAAGATGATTTACGAAACAACTATCCTTTTGGTCTGGCGGCCGTTCCGTTAGAGGAATGTGTACGCCTTCATTCGTCGAGCGGAACGACCGGCAACCCTACTGTGGTGCTTCATACGCAACACGACCTCGACGAATGGGCGCAACAGGTGGCGCGTTGTATGTATATGGTTGGAATCCGTGAAACAGACATTTTTCAGAATACTTCGGGGTATGGCATGTTTACGGGTGGTCTTGGTTTTCAATACGGCGCCGAAAAACTCGGATGTCTCACTGTGCCTGCCGCTGCAGGCAATTCCAAACGACAAATACGGTTTATTACCGACTTTGGCGTAACCTGTCTGCATATTATTCCGAGTTATGCTACCCGACTGGCTGAGGCGATGTACGCCGAAGGGATTGATCCGCGTAAGGATACCCGACTCAATAGAATTTGTATCGGCGCAGAGCCACACTCCGAAGAACAACGCCAACGTATCGAACAACTGCTTGGCGTGAAGGCTTATAACTGCTTTGGCATGTCGGAAATGAATGGCCCCGGCGTTGCCTTTGAATGTCAGGAACAGAACGGGTTGCATATTTGGGAAGACTATGCCATTGTGGAAATAATCGACCCCGACACGCTACAACCTGTACCCGAAGGTGAAACAGGTGAGCTGGTATTGACCACTATTAACCGTGAAGCCATGCCGCTGATTCGCTACCGTACCCGCGACCTCACTTCAATCATCCCCGGCGATTGTCCATGCGGACGTACGCATCGGCGATTGGCAAGATTCAAAGGGCGCAGCGATGATATGCTGATTCTGAAAGGAGTAAATATTTTCCCCATTCAGGTCGAAACCATTTTGATGCAGTTTCCCGAACTGGGCAGTAACTATTTTATCACAATAGAAACGATTGAAAACAATGACGAAATGCTGGTTGAGGTCGAACTGAACGACCTTTTTACCGACGATTACACCGTACTTCAGAATCTGACACGCGACATTGTACGTCAGTTGAAAGACGAAATTTTGATTACGCCACGCCTGAAACTTGTCGGCAAAGGATCGTTGCCTGTGCAGGAAGGTAAAGCAGTGAGGGTAAAGGATAAGAGAGAATTTTGAATTACTATTTAAAGATTTAAAATTTAAAAATTTAACTAAACTCTAAACTCTACTAACTAAACTCTACTAAAATTATGACAGTACAGCAGATTTCTATTTTTTTGGAAAACAAATTTGGCAAATTGAGTGAAATATTGAGTTTGCTGGGCAGAGAAAAAATTCGTATTATTGCCGCTACGGTGGCCGATACTTCGGAGTTCGGCATTCTCAGGATGATAGTCAGCGACACCCCGAAGGCATACAATATACTGAAAGAAAACAATGTAAGCGCAAGTCTTTCGGAAGTGCTGGCTATCAGCGTATCGTCAAGTGTCGAAACATTTGCTTCGACGCTCAACCTGTTTACCGAAGCAGGTTTGAGCATCGAATACATGTACTGCTTTTCGGTAAAAGAACAATCGTTCCTGATATTGAAAGTCAACGACCGAGAAGTGGCTCTTAAAGTAATAAAAATCAATAAAATAGTATGTATTACTGAAAACGATTTTAGATTTTAGATTTTAGATTTACGATTTTAGATTTTTGCAGACATTTATAGGAAATATTTTATTAACCACTAACCATTAATCATTATAAAAATCATGTTTGGTATCGACGACCCCGGAATTTATATCGCCTATCTGATGATGGCGGGTTGTTTACTTTTCTCTGTCTGGTATGGGATCAGTAAATGGAACGAAAAAGAAAAGGAGGACAAGAAATGAACTCTTTGACTTTGAGTATTATTGTGATCGTTTATGCTGCTCTCGTTGTTGGGTTGGGCTATCTCGGCTATATCAGAACGAAAAATTCGACTGACTTTCTGCTTGGCGGGCGGAAAATCAACCCACTCATCATGGCGCTGTCGTATGGAGCAACGTTTATTTCGACCTCTGCCATCGTTGGATTCGGAGGTATTTCGGCCAAATTTGGCATGGGGATACAGTGGCTTTGTATGCTCAATATGTTGACGGGTGTGATTATCGCATTCATTTTCTTTGGGAAACGTACCCGCAGGCTTGGCGCACGGCATAACGCAAAGACCTTTTCTCAACTGCTCGGACTGCATTACGGATCGCGCCACATTCAGATGTTTATAGCAACGATTATCTTTATCGGAATGCCTCTGTATGCGGCTGTCGTGATGAAAGGTGGCGCAGTTTTTATCGAAGAAATTTTTAATATTGACTACAATGTTGCATTATTGATCTTTACGCTTATCGTGGCTATATACGTCATTTCGGGTGGAATAAAAAGTGTGCTTTACACAGATGCCCTGCAGGGAGTTATCATGTTTTTAAGCACGTTGTTCCTGCTTGTATGGTTCTATCATGTGATGGGTTTCGGTTTTGCCGAGGGCAACCGCCAACTGACGAACATTGCCCACTTGGTGCCCGACGATTTAAGCGCTGTCGGACATCAGGGTTGGACGGCCATGCCGACTTTCTTCTCGCCGCAATGGTTTTCGTTGGTTACCTCGCTTATTTTAGGCGTGGGGATCGGCTGTCTTGCACAACCGCAGTTGGCCGTACGCTTTATGATGGTGGACAGCGACAAGCAAATAAGCCGTGGGGTGCTGATAGGTTGCGTTTTCATCTTCTTTACTGTCGGAACGGTTTATCATATAGGTCCGCTTACCAACCTCTATTTTCTTAAAACAGACGGTCTGCTTTCTACGCAGATGACACCCGACCTCGACAAAATCATCCCCCTGTTTATCAGCCGTGCGTTGCCTGAATGGTTTAGCGCACTGTTTATGCTCTGTTTGCTGTCGGCGGGCATGTCCACATTGAGTTCGCAATTTCACACGATGGGAGCGGCGTTAGGCGCTGATATTATTCCTGAAATAAGAAAGAAAACGGACAAAACAACCTCGCTTGGAGTACGTTTAAGTATCATTTGTGCCATATTGATAAGTTGCGTGATTTGTTATGCACTCAGCGCCAATATCATTGCGCGCGGTACCGCATTGTTTATGGGCGTTTGCGCCGCCACTTTCCTGCCTGCCTATATCTGTTCGCTCTATTGGAAAAAAGCCACGCGGACAGGCGCTTTGGCAAGCCTTTGGACAGGCGCATTGGCAAGCCTTTTCTGCATGATTTTCCTTCATCGGGCAGAGGCGGCTCCGATGGGAGTATGTAAGGCTTTGTTTGGCAGGGATGTACTTATTGATGTTTATCCGTGGTTTGCTGTTGATCCGATTGTTTTCGCGTTGCCGTTGTCGGCTGTGGCAATTGTTGTAGTAAGTCTTATGTCAAAAACAAAATAACTCTGTGGTTCTCCGTGTCTTCTCTGTGGTTCTCTGTGAAATAATTACACGGAGTCACACAGAGAAGACACAGAGGGGCACAGAGAAAAATATAATAGTATGAATAATCGTTTTATTTTAACAATTATCTTATTTCAGGCGTTCAGCCTGTCGGTGTTTTCGCAAAACGATACCATTCGGCTGGGACGTTCGACAGGTTTACAGATATCGGGTTTTGCGCGGATTGATTATATCTATGATACCCGTCAAACAGTTGAAGCGTTAGAAGGTTTATTTACCTTCTATCCAATGAATAAACAACTCGATGCTGATGGAAAAGATTTGAATGCCGCACCCATAGCCAATTTGTCGTCCATTTCATCGCGTTTGAGTACACGTTTTTTTGCACCTGATGTGTTTCGCGCTAAGTCATCGGCATATATTGAGTTTGATTTTACAGGTACATCCAACACAAACGGAGTTCGTATGCGTCAGGCGTGGGCAAACTTTGCCTGGCCGAAGACCAATCTGTTAATCGGTCGCACATGGCATCCGATGGCGGTTGGCACAGTGCCTAATGTGATAGCGCTCAACACAGGAGCGCCGTTTTGGGCTTTCAACCGGAGTGATCAGGTAAGGTTCGATTACAAATCAGGTTATTTTCTAAGCCAGGTATTTGCCTTGTACCAAAGTGATTATGCATCATTGGGGCCTGCTCCGGGTACGGCATCCACTTCGGTGAAAAGTCCGACTTATCTGCGCAATGCCCTACTTCCCGAGTTTGCCGTCCATCTTGCATATAAAACGCCGGCATTTCAGATGGGCGCAGTCGGCAGTGTCAAATCCATCAAACCGCGTCAATATACGATGCCCAATTATAGTAGCCCCAGCGGACTGAAATATAAAACAAACGAAAAACTTACCACATTTGCCCTTCAGGCATACGCTCAGTACCAAATGGCAGATTGGGTATTAAAAACGCAGGCTTCTTATACGCAAAACACAACCGAATCGCTGATGATAGGAGGGTATGCGGTAAGTGCGATAGATCCGGCGACCGGTCATGAGAAATATACCCCCACGCAATATATGAATTACTGGATAAATGTGGATTATGGTAAAAAATGGCAGTTAGGGTTTTTTGCCGGATACCTTAATAGTTTGGGAACACTCGACAATGTAATCGGCGCCTGGTATGCACGAGGAAGCGATATCAAATATATGTATCGAATATCGCCACATTTGTTTTATAACATGAATAACTGGCAGTTTGCTACCGAATTTGAATATACGGTAGCAGCATTCGGTGAAATCAGAAACGACCAAAAAGCCAAAATTGTAAATGCTTCGGAAGTGGGTAATTTCCGTACTAACCTGTTGGTTTGTTTCTATTTTTAAAATGCCTATTTCCTCGTTCCCAATCGCGAATTGCAACGACTGATACTCGGATTCGGAGTGCTTAAACCCAAGCGATTTGCAGCGCAAATAAAAGCGCAAATCGAAGAAATGAGGAAAAAATACGAAAAATTGTTTTACATCCAACTTACGAAGTTGAGTACAGGTTATTAACTCGTTCATGGCAAGTGGTTAAATTAGTTGGAATTGAAAATATATATGAACGTAGTATGTTTGAGAGAGTTGTGATTAATCAATAATAACGCTGTCCACAATAAGGTTGAGGCAAAGAAAACGCCATATTTGAATTAACATAGCACTGTAAATATAATAATTATTCAACGAATTACGGTTTAAATCTATCCTACAACGAAAACCAATAATTAATTTTGACCATCAATACATTATTCGGATGGTATTGAAATAATTCCTTCAAGTTTTGGTTAAATGATGAATTATATCCGGGATATGCACCTGAGCGGTCTTGCGACCAAACTAAATATATGGTTGAGTTGGGACGATATTCCCAACGAAATACCAAATTGAACCGGAACTCGCGAAAACTGAAATCGGGATTATAGAAAGAGTATGTATAGCCATTGGGTTCTGTTACCGAATAATTGTTGTTTGCAGGGTCGTAAGTAAGAGCGTCGCCATCGAGCAACACAAATCTGTTTTCAAACTTTTTATCCATTGTATTTGTCATATGTTTGAATCGGGTATATTTTCCGAATGAAATGAACGGATTCCCATAGAATTGTACAGATAGATCGGGGGTAATGCTATAATCTGCACGAAATGTAAATCCTGCGATGTTCTGCTTAAGTGCACCCATAAGGAAAACTTTTTCATCATGTCCGGCTGTTTGTTGTCCGACATATTCCAAACCCTGACTCCTGAATGAATACTCCAGACTACCATTCAAACCCAAATTGGGAACAGGGCGATAGTTGATTTCCAGCCATGTAGAGTGAGTGTTCCGTTGATTCCCTGATGTAATGCTGTAAAATAGACTTGCGAATAGCTTTTTGGATTCATCCGTAAAAATTCCCAAATCAGTACCCCAACGTGAATTCAGTAATACGGGAGGTCCTCCGCGCAGCATACTTTTTTCAACGGTTTTGAAATCATAATATACATTCCCAAAGATACCCCATTTATTTATAAATTGCATACCGCCTTCAAAACCTGAAGATCCAAGCGTATGTGTATTACTGTAATCCCATCCGAGTCTGTAAAACGCGCTTACATTATAATCGCGCATAATACTGCTTTTAGGTTTTAATTCAAGATAGTTGATACGTCCGCTCAGCATTTTCGAATCGGCGCTTTGCAAATAACCCATATCATTCAGGTCAAATCCGGGATTAATCCATGCAAAAGTATGTTCGGATGTAAGTTTGTTTTCACCACCCCTGCCAAGGGTTATTATACCGGAATTTCCCTGAAGATTTCTTCGTGTACTGTCAACCGAAATATGTGGTGCGCCTTCGCGCTGGAAATAATGTACAGGCGAACGTTGGAGCATAATCATTGCATCTTGCGAGCCTTCTACGTAGCTGTACTGTACGTTTCCTCTTACATAATACTCTCTATTTTTGAAATATTGTGTAAAATCAACAGCTCCGGTATATGCATTGCGATTGAGAAAAGAGAGATGGTCGTCTTTCAGAAAACGGTTGGTTGAAGTCAGCATCCCGCCTATGATGGTATTCCCTTTATTGATGTCCTGCTGTACACGGGCTACGAAATAGTTTGCTGCAGGCTGGGCGGTCATACTGTATTCATGTCCATCCTGTATAATCTTTGCAGATTCCCTTGCGGTAATGCTGTTTAGCACGCCCAGAGACAAACCGTTCTTGTTTTTGCCTGACAACTTGATGGCGCTGATAATGTTTGTTTTGTGTGGCACATAACTATATTTCCCCTGTTCGTAATCCGGCCGCCAGCTGGGAGGCGATCCGATACGACGCGAATAGAACATCGTTTGGCCGCCGCCATACATACTTGCCGTTTCGCCGAGCATACTGAATATGTTTTTACCTTCAAGAAAAAACTGACGCTTCTCGTCATAATAAGTTTCAAAAGCGGTCAGGTTGATCGTTGAAGGGTCGGCTTCTACCTGCCCAAAATCCGGATTAATTGTAAAGTCCAAAGTAAAATCGCCTGATAATCCTACCTTTCCATCCAGCCCTACTCCAAAATCCCAATCTTTTTCCAATGAATAAGGTAAATCCGAATTCTTTTCAGGCGCTTTGTAGCTGATCGAGCTATACGGGTACAGTTCTATTCTTCTCAATTTCGGAAGATTTGATATGCCTGTTAGCCTGCCGAACGAAAATACAAAACCTGCATTTTGCTGTGGAATCAGGTTCAGGTGCACCATTTCTTTTTTTCGGTCAATCAATCGTATGGCGTGAAACCCCCATTCCTGTTCAATATTGGTGTTGGAATAGCGCAGTTGAGACAACGGAATCCTGAATTCGGCATACCAGCCTTTGTCGTCAAATGATGTTTTCCCATCCCAAACGGCATTCCATGTAAAATCACCTCGTTTATTGTTTTCCATCAGATAGTCAAGACGTGTGCCTCCGGCAGTAAGTCCAAAGACAAAAGCAGTGCGTTTATCGGCATAACTGTCAAAATAAATTGCTACATAATCGCCTCTTATCTGGTCGCGGGGCGCTAACCATTTGTTTATCTTATCTGGCTCTGAGTCAAGCGCACGAAATGCAACATAAATATAGTGACTGTCATACAGTATTTTCAGGTATGTTTCTTCTGTTTCAGGCCTACCTTCGTTTGGACTTTGCTGGGTAAACGTTCCCGACCATTCCCCGGTGTTTTCCCAGCAATCGTCGGATAATAAACCGTCAATTACTGGCGGTATATCTACCCTTGTAGCTTTATATGAAAAACTGTCATTTTGCGCAAACACTAAAGTAGGCATCAAAACCATAAGTACAACTGCAATATTTACTTTGTTATTCATTTTCACTTCTGCTTTACTGATCAACGATAAAATAATAGAATATTAGAGCCGCAAGAGTACATAAATAAACAACTCGTAGAGTTCTTTTTTGCGTTAAAGCGAAAAAAAGGTGGAATAAAACGAAAACGAATTATTTCGAGACTTGCTTCGAAATAATTCATTTTAATACACTCAAAAGTTCGTTATAAAATCAAATTTACATAGCCATCCACCGCTTTATTTCACCGGCTTTGAGTTTGCTTACGATTATTCTTTCAGGCGTTTGCACTGAAAGATTGACTGCTAACTTGCCGCCAAACCATACTGCCATATTTTTTACTGCTTTGCGGGCAATGATGTATTGTCGGTTGGCGCGGAAAAAATCAATCGGACTTAACTGTAACATCAATTCATCGAGCGTTTGATCAAGGTAGTATGTCCTGCCGGCAAA
>Ga0082212_10011426_pt1 | contig 11261 bp, 13 predicted proteins | sample TergutNt197P3_FD_71548 | JGI IMG/M metagenome (GOLD analysis project Ga0082212, IMG submission 71548) | Neocapritermes taracua P3 segment gut microbial communities from Petit-Saut dam, French Guiana - Nt197 P3 | ecosystem: Host-associated > Arthropoda: Insects > Digestive system > Gut ... | reverse complement strand
GGAAAGCGAAGACGAGGCGATGGCTGAGGCCGTGGAACTCACTTCCGCAGCCAATGGGAAGCTCGCGATTTTTACCGAGCCCAAAAAAGCCAGAGCGCCCGGAAAGAAGCGCGTCGGCAAAAGGGCCGAGGATCTTTCAAAACTACCGCAGAGTACGGAGTTCCAGCTTGACATAGCCGAACTCGACCGGGAATACGGCGAGGGGAACTGGCGAATTGCTTTTTGGCATAATCACAGGACGGTGGAGGTGAATCCTCAGACGGCTTATGTGCTCAACAGCTATGCCCCTGTCATCTCAGTAGGTCTTGAACATGACCTCCACACAATTAAGAATCCGGGCGCGCTGCTGAAAAACAGTATTGCCTCGGCATCCTTGGTAGCCTTCATACTCTACCAGAAATTCTTTATGTCGCTCCCTCTCTACCGTCAGGAATACGGCTTTGAGAACTTTGGGCTTGTCCTGTCAAGGCAGACGATATGCAATTGGGTGATAAGATTTTCGTTTGACCTTTTTGGGCCAGTTTATGATTATTTCAAGAATCTGATGCTTGCGGTACAATATCATCAATGTGATGAAACAACGCTTCTCGTTAATAATGACGGCAGGGCTGCTGGCGCCAAGAGCTATTTGTGGGTCCACATCACAAGTGAACTGCTTAATACCCATCCCATCATTCTTTTCTGCTATGAACTGACCCGCGGAACCGACCACTTAAGGAAGTTTTATGAGGATTTCAAGGGATTTATCACTTGCGATGCCTACTGCTCCTACAAAGTGATCGGGAAGGAGAACTGATTTTTTACGTTGACGAGCGGAATCTCCAAGTATTTGACGAGCAAGAGACTTTGTTAAGTCCTGATGGTTGGTTGTGGCCGCTGCCCGAACGGATACTGACCCAAGAGGAAGCAATGGACAGGCTTTGTGCGGAAGCCTACGCGTTGATTGCTACTTGCGGATATGACCTTGATTATGGAGCGGGGTTATTGGATGAGGGAATCCGCCGTTGGTGTAAACATTCAGGCTTGCCTTATTTGGGTATGTACGCTGTACGCGATGAAGATTATACGCCGGAGGATAATAAAAATTTAACGGCTTTCAAAACGGAAAAAGCGGTAGCCGGAGCGCGGGACTTTGCAAATAAACTTTTAGAATACGGAGGTTCATTATGAGCGCATTAAAAGAAAAATTTATTTTTGGAGGCGAAATATGAATACAAAACTTATTCTTTTGGAGGGTATACCCGGCTCTGGCAAAACCACATTCGCACGAAAAATCGCTGAGTGGTATCAACAAAGAAGCGTTACAATAAATCTGTTTATAGAGGGGCAATTACACCCGGCCGACCTCGGTTGGAACGCCTGTATCCCTATTGAATTGTATAAAGATTTATTGACTAAATACGCATCACTACGTAATGAAATTGAAAATCAAACTGTTTTCGAGGGCGAAACCGCCATAATTGCTTATACACAAATCGTGACAGACAACAGGGATTTTTACAAGGAACTGGAGACGTTTGAAGTCTACGATGGGCGCGTGTCTGACGATGTGTTTTTCAAACTGCATTATGACCGTTGGCACACTTTCGCACATAAAGCGGCGAATAAAAATGAATTAAATATTTTTGAGTGCGCGTTTTTACAAAATCATGTAAACGAGTTATTGTTTTGGAGAAATGCTGACGAAAATACTGTGATTTCTCATCATAACAAGCTGTTGGATTCGGTAAAGTGTCTTTCTCCAATTCTAATCTATTTATCTCAAACTGACATTAGGGAAACGATTCAACGAATCGCAAGAGAACGTGTATCAGAGAATAATGACAACTGGATAGACCGTTGCATCGCATACTGCGAAAGTTCACCTTTTGGAAAAAGGCATGGGGTTAAAGGATTTGATGGCGCGATAAAGTTTTTTACCATTCGCAAACAACTTGAAATGAAAATCCTTACACAGTTGTCCGTGCCGCATATAATAATCGAAAACAATAATTATGACTGGGACAACATTTGGACGCAGATTGAAACATATTTATTAAAACAGGAGGATTTTTGAATTATGAACATAACGCAAAGAAGATACGACATTTTAAGTGATTTTCAAGCTGTTTACCGTTTCCTTACAGATACTTACGACTTTGAAACCCTCAACAGCTATTTGCTCCCACATTATTGGGAATACGCACATTATTTACAATGGTTTGATTATGTCCGCGCGCACCGAATGGGGTTGTGGGAGGATAACGGAAAACTTGTGGGTATCGCGGCGTATGAAATGGAAATTGGTAAAGCGCATTTACACACATCACCTGACTATCAACATTTGTTACCCGATTTACTTGATTGGGCTGAAAGAGAACTGGCTGTCGTAAAGGACGGAAAGCCATCTCTCGGCATTTGGATTACAAGTAAAGAAATTGCAAAACAAGAAATGCTCGACAAACGCGGGTATCGGCTCGTTAATAATGAGCCAGTCAAAATATTCCGTTATGAAAATCCACTCGTAGAACGGCAGTTACCGGAAGGGTACAGCATTATTTCCGGTGTTGAGATAGATTACGCTAAACTTGCTGAATGTTTTTGGCGCGGATTTGACCATGATGAGGTTCCACCCGAAATCAATGTTGATGGCAATGTGAAAGTTGCAAATGCACCTCATGCGAGAAAGGATTTAATGACTATTGTTGTTGCGCCAAACGGCGAATATGCCTGCGCTCTCGGTATGTGGTTTGATGAACACAATAAATATGCTTATCTTGAACCGCTTGCGACTGTGCCAAAATACAGGCGGATGGGACTTGCGACTATCGCGTTGACCGAAGCTATGAAAAAGACAAAAATGCTTGGGGCAAAATATTGTTTCGGCGGCGGGCGTGAATTTTATACTGCCATTGGATTTGAACATATTTGTAATCGTGAAATATGGGAGGTTATAAAATGAATAATGTAACACAAATATTGCAACATTGGAGTCTGGGAGATTCTATGGCAACACCTATAGAATCACCGTCGCAATCTACATGGGATATTGACGGTAAATACATCTTGAAAGAAATATCACGTTTTTCAAACGCGGATGAATTCAAAAGAGGTATGCAGTTTTCAAGTCTGCTTAATGCCCAAAATATTCCGATGGCAGTATTTATCCCTTCGGATAACGGGCAACTGACTTCTCCTGATGGCTTATACTGTTTAATGTCTAAGTTGCCGGGTAAGCACGTTGATTTTTATTGTGAGCCTAATCTTGCGATTGAAATGGGACGTGAACTGTCACGACTTCATTCTGCTTTGATGAACATAGAGCCGCAAATTACCTGTCACGACAACGATTTACTTGTTGACTGGGACAAATGGATAAAGCCGGGGCTTGATGGTTTCGTTTCAAGCGATATTGTTGAAGCAGTTGATGCGGTATTCCGAAAATTATATCCCAACTTACCGCGCCAACTCATTCACCGCGATGTGCATCTTCACAATGTTTTGTTTTACGATGGGAGACTAACAGGCTGGCTCGATTTTGACATCAGCCAGCGAAACGCGCGAATCTTTGATATTGCCTATTTATTGGGCGGGTTATTATATGATAAACAAAAAGATTCCGTAATAGTTGGTCTGTGGCACACGATTTATAATAATCTTCTGTCTGGATATGATGAAATAAGCATATTAACAAACGATGAGCGTGATGCCTTGCCTGTCTTAATGATTGTGATTCAATTTTTGTTTGTATGTTTTTGGAATGGACGGGACAATGCCGAACAACGTGATGCATCGCTCGAACTGGCAATATGGTTGTATAACGAATACATGGGGGAATAAATATTGTACGGTAATGTGAAACGCTCAAACGAGTACACACGACTGCTTCTTGATTTTATTCAGCGTGAATACGGTATTGAAGCTATCGGCATTATTCCTGCCAAACGCAGTTATTATGGCGAAACTTGGCAGTTGGATACGGCGTATGCCAGCTATTTTATAAAGCTGGTTTATTCTGCCGCTCACAAAATTATTTATGAACGCAGCTTTCCTGTTATACAACATATTTGCGATTGCGGCATTGACTTCATAAGCCGGATTAAAAAAACCAGAGGTGGATGTTTGTCCGCTCAGTTTGATGGAGCGGTACTCGGTATTTTCGATTGGATTGACGGAGAGACCAGACAGGACGAAACGACAAAATCTCCTGAATATCAAATGTTGGCAAAAATATATAATGTACCGACGAATGGTTTGATTTTGCCGAGTGAAGATTTTTCTCTCGAAAGCGTCAATATATTTTACGGTCAATGGAAATCGTTGCCGAGTAATTCACAAATCCGTGAAGTTTTTAAGCGGTATGGCGCTAAAATCGAACACTGTGCTGAACGTCTGCAGGTTTTTTCTGAACGATGCAAAAACGACCTGCTGCCGCTTTTCATTACGCACGGGGACGCCGGCGCTAATGTAATGATACATAACGGTCAGTATCGCATTGTTGACTGGGATAATCCGATTCTCGCGCCGCCGGAGAGGGACGCATGGTTCTGTCAGCAATGGGATTGGGCTATGGATGCTTTCAACAAAGCCCTGCGACAAGAAGGTATAAATTATACATTGCGACCGGAACGGCTGGCATACTGCTGTTACGATATGTTTTTCCGCTACTTAACGTGGCATATGGAAACCTATTATGAAATCGGCGGAAATTTAGCCGAAGATTTACCCGATTATTTTAATGGGTGGATTGATGATACGATTAAATATGCGGACAATATTTATTAATGAATATAACATTATTTCATAATAGCAATAACAGGCGGGACAAATTTTGCCCGCCTGTATTACCATTATCGCTACTACGGTTATCCAATTTCCACATTCCGCACTCGTGTCGCCGTCCACTCCGGCGTGATGTCGCTTATAAGATTTTCCACACTGCGCCGTATCGCTTCCACGCTTGTGATTTCCTCTTTCAGCGAATAATACTCATCACACATGACGTACCGCTTGGCAAGCAGTTCTTTTTGCTCCTTCTGCCAATCCTTTACGGGGAGTTGCGTTCTGCCGTTCATAACGGCGGCAAAATGCTTTTGGGCGGCTTCATATTGTTGGATGGCATCGGCGTGTTTGCGGACGCGGGCGTGACGTACTATTTTCATTTCGCCGCGCACCTCGGATTCAAGGGCTTTCTTATATCCCTCGTCGGTGAGGAAGATACGGACGCGCTCGCCTTTGTCGCCTACGGGACAATCCCATGTGATAACGTCAAAGACTATCATGTGCCGCGTGTCCTCTCCGAACCGTTCCAATGCGTCTATATCATGCCCGGTGATTTTCTTGCCGTTCCCCGGCTGTCGTAATTCGTTTCTTATGCTCATACTTCGCTCCTTTCTGTGAGTTCTTCAATGAGTTCCCCGATATTAGCGATAAACCCATAGAGAAAACTACTCTGTGCTTCCGGGTATTTGCGTATCTGCGCCATTACTTCGGCGTACTCTATCCCCAGAACACTATAAACGAGGAAAAGTAAGTCAATACAGTCCTGTTCGCGGTTTTGTTCGTAAAGATAACCTAAAAACTTATGCAAATACGATAGCGTATAAATTGGTGTGTCCGCTATTTGGAAAACGGCTGATGATAGGGGAACAAGGGCGTTGACAGATACCATGTCGAGTAAGTGATTTTTTTCAATTCGCTTGTTACCTGATAGTGCTTTTTCTGTGTGATTGGTAAAATTACTCATGGTGGAATCTCCTTATTATTTTACATTTACATTTTATGTATGATTGGGTATAATTAGCGTATCACTAGGCAATAACCTATCAATGTGATGTGGTACGAGGTGGAATGGTATGCTCACTATACCGGGTGCGTTTCAAGCTGATGTAAATAAAGCGGCTGATATTCTAAAATCAGCCGGATGTATTGAGTGTTACTTATTCGGTTCGCTCTCTGATGGGAGAGCCGACGATAAATCTGACATTGATTTGGCTGTGCGTGGTTTACCGCCCGAAAAATTCTTTTATATATATGGGCAGCTATCAATGCAGATAAGTAGAATGATTGACCTCATTGATTTGGATGACGGTTCGCGATTTTCCCAAAGGCTTCAGCGAAGGGAGGCAATGACCCGTGTGTTCTGATTTGAAACAGGATATTTTGGATTCTATTGAAGATGTTGACGATCTCCTGACTACCTATGCGCTTTTACTTGATAGCGTTAAGCAAAGTGAACCTGATAAAGTAGAATTAGCCGCTTTGGGGACTGTTCTGCACTCCTTCTATAATGGCGTCGAAGGGATTTTTCTATATGTGTCAAAACAAGTTGACAATGATACGCCAAGCGATTCAGCATGGCATCAGTCGCTATTGAGTAGAATAACTGAACCTACTGGAGATAGAACGCACTTAATAACACCTGACACAGCAGCCGTTTTAGCCCCATACTTAAAGTTTCGGCATTTTTTCCGTCATTCATATGCATTTATGCTTGACTGGAAGCGTATGAAGCCGCTTGTTGATGAATTAAATACTACATGGAATGTAGCAAAAGCGGACATTCTTTCATTCTGCGATTCTATTTCGTAGTGGGTAAGGGGTGGAGCCTGTCCTTACGAACCCTATAATCATACCCACTACCTTACCCATTAGCGTACCCACTAACTCATAACACGAGAGGGTATGAAATAACACGGGATAATACAAAAATCCCGCAACTGCAGGATTTCGTAACACAGCGAGGTACTATAAGTGAATAAAGGACACGGCTTGTATGGAATTGGTAAGGACGAGGTCTCCGGTTCAATCCCGGATAGCAGCTCCACGAAAAAGTCTGTAATTGTAATGAAAATGGGCTTTTTCGTTTTTATGCGTAATGTACCCATTCAAATTCTATCCAGCTCGTATGTCTTTAGACCAATCATCAGCTTCATGCGTATATCTGCGTCTGCTAGAGAAATGTCAAGTATATCTTCAATTTTCCGGATATGATAGAGAACCGTATTGCGATGCTTGTGCAACAAATCGCCTGACGCTGAGACGTTTAAACGGTGTTATTCAAGCCGATTATTATGCAACAATGGTGGGTGTTTTCAAATTAATCCAGAAACGGCGCTCACTATACCAGCTACAGAGTCCTTATTGAGTTTGGAAAACGCGAACCATTTTTTACCTAAGTCCTTCAATGATGCGCCTATGTGGTACACATCTTTACCACCATCAATGATTAGAAAGCGATCATGACTTAGGGTAAACTGTTTAACATCGAAATCTCCATATTGGGCATCGGCTTTTTGAACATCCAAACTCAGTTGCTTGCTAATGTTTTTTGTGAGCAGTAGCACTTTCACACCTTGCTGTTTTTTTGCCAAATGCGTCAGAGTGTTTTCGTCGATATAGTTATCGATTAAGGCGATGCTTTGCTTGGCAGTGCGGATTATTTTTGAAGCAAGCTCATAGGCATCAAATACCTGACCATCAAACAAGACTCCCTGAGTAGGAATTAGGTGCGTGTTTATCTGTAAGTCGATTTCATCTACTTTGTTTTTTAGAGTTTCGACATTGTCCTCGATGCGATCCATACGGTTGTTTATTGCGTATCCTTTGAGCAGATAGTCTTTTAGTTTCTTTGTTGCCCATATACGGAACTGAGTACCTTGTTTGGATTTCACACGATATCCAATAGAGATTATTACATCCAAATTGTAATGTTCAACATTGACTGTTTGCGTTTTCCCTTTAATTGCACCGTGTTGGGTGGTTGTCGCAAATTTTGCGACAACCACGGACTTTTCTAACTCACCTTCTAAAAAGACATTGTTGATATGCTTACCAATAGTCTTTACATCCCTGCCAAAAAGCACAGCCATTTGCTGACGATTCAGCCAAACAGTATCATCATCGAATCTTACTTCAATATGCTCGGCAAGCTCGTTCGGACGATACAAGACGATTTCGTTCTTCATAGTATACCTTTCGCATCGAGGCAAATTACAAGTTAACAAGTATTCACGATACTACATAAAACTATGTGTCGCAATTGCTCACGTTTATTTACGCAAAAAATTATGGTGCGGTACGTAATCAATATAACATAAACCTCGTCGGACTTCCAACTTTTTTACAAGTCATCAAAAAGCCCGCAGATAGATTGTTTTCAGCATTTCGCGGGCTTTTTAATATTTGTTTGGAAAAACACCTTGACTTATCTCGTCGGATGCGACTGTGTTTCCGTGTACTCTGCAGGCATTGCGCAGGCGTAAAACTTACGGGTTCACGACTTTGCTTCAAACAGATCATTCAACACGACTTCTGAAACTATCTCGGCGCTGTAGATGTTTTTCTTCAGACCGAATGTAGTTACCATAGTTGTGATCGCTGCTTTCCGCGAGTTTGTTGCGTTTGTGAATACGGTTTTTTTGTTTCGCAGAAGCTCAGAGTATTTCTTGTCGATCTGGTACTCGCCCGAAGAAAACTTGATTTCACACAGGTTTATGACATTGTCGCTTCTGTCTATTACAAGGTCGATCTGTGTCCCGGAATCATCGTCTTTTCCAACCCAGGAAAAGGCGGAAGTCATTACGCCGGAAATTCCAAGCTTTTTACGGATTTGGGATAAATGAAGCAAGCAGAGCTTTTCAAAAGCAAAACCGCTCCAGGCGCTGTATGCCGGCGTTGTCGAGAATCTCAGCCAAAAGTCGCTTGAGTGCTCAGCCCGTTTTGATCGGAACCTGATATCAAAAAGAGAAAAAAAGTCAACCAGTTGATATAAGCTGTCTTTTTTCTTTTTACCGAAAGATACATACTCCCGGACGAACCCGCTAAGCGCCAAATCGCGAAGTATTTTTGTCAGAGTGCCTCCATCAGAAATGCCGTCCGCCCCGATCAGCTCGGCGCGTGTCATACCGGCGCCCTTTTTTGCCAACGCTTCAATAACGCGCATGTATGCGTCCGCGTTTTTAAACAATGAGCGGTACAGGTTTGTCAGTTCATCACGGAGCTCCGCGTTTTGCGCAAAGTATATGGCGTCGACATTCTGGTACAAACTGAGGTTTGGTTGGAATTGATCCATATAGTATGGTATCCCACCAAATATCATATATGCCTCGGCGATCTGATATCTGGTCATAGGGATGTTTTGCCGCTTGAAGTATTGTTCGCTCTCGTATAGATTGAACGGTTCGAGAAAGATATGTCTTGTAAGCCTGTTGTGCAGCCCTCCGGTGTTGTTGACTATGTTTTCGGTTATCCATGTCGCTGCAGAACCGCATATTATGAGCAGCACGTCGTCTCTGGCGGACGCCCACCGATTCCAAAAGTAATCAAGACCGGATAGAAAATCGGAATGTTGCATGGCCATCCAGGGAACTTCGTCCAAAAAAATGGTTACTTTTTTCGAAGTCCCCCGTTTGGATAATTGTTCGACGGCTTTGTTAAGATTGCTGAAAGCGTCCATCCAATTGCTTGCGTCAGAAATCCCTTCAAACCCAAGCTGCCTGACTTCGGAGTTCCAGGCGCTGAGCTGCGTTTCGTTATTTCCGCCCAAAACGCCTGTCGCGTAAAAATCGAGCCTGTTCTTGAACAGTGTTTTTATCAAAAATGTTTTGCCGACTCTTCTTCTGCCGTATACAGCAACAAATTCGGATCGATCTGACGCATAACAATTTTCGAGTGCCTCGATTTCGCGTTCTCTTCCTAAAATATCCATAACAACCCGCCATTCCGACATAGTCGGCACAACCAGGGATGAGATGATGGCGGGCAAGCGCCAACTCTCATCATACATTTTTGTTCTTTCATGTTAACACCAAGTCTCAGACATGGCAGTCAGAAAGTTTTTTTCAGCGGAATGTATGTGATTGTTGGCACATTCCGCTGGGGTGTCCGCTTTGTATTGCTGGTAATCATATCATGAAAAGCGAGTCAAGTCAACGCTTTGATTATGTTTTTGCTTTCATAAATAACAATGTGTATTCAGCGGAATGAACCAATAAACAGACATATTCCGCTGGAAATTATAAAGACAGTGGACATGTGAAGATGATATTCAGGATCGTCAGACTCACGGAACTCGTGATTACGCTGCTCGACAAGGTAGATGCAAAACTGCTTGGATTATTTTCTAAACGGACTTGAACGGGAGGTTGATGCCCATTATGGGCATCAACCTCCCGTCGCGTATAAAGCGCACTTTGTCACTAATGCTTAGGGGGGCTATAACACTTACGTCTACCAAGTATACCTTGAAAATCTGCAAACTCAACATTGAACATCCGCAACTAACGGTTGCAAAATGCTCTATTAACTGTTGATTTTCTCAGTATTTGCAAGCACTTCAGGGCACGTTCGCCAATTCCGTCACATCCGCGTATAGTAGCGCCGCAACCCATACGGCGTTTTCGATTATTTGCTTGTTTTCCACACCTCCGCCGCTCTCAAATGCTCACCGGCGCTTGCAAGGGTCGTCGCCGTTATGTTTTCGCCTCCGCTGAGGCGGGCGACCTCCCTTCTCCGACCTTCAAAGTCCAGCGCGTCCACATGCGTAAACGTCCGTCCTCCGCTCACGCTTTTCTGTATCTCAAAATGGGTATCCGCCATTACCGCTATCTGCGGAAGGTGCGTCACGCACAATACCTGTCGGCGCTTTGCCAGTTGCGCCAGTTTCTCTCCAACCCGCTGGGCTGCAATACCTGACACGCCGGCGTCTATTTCGTCAAAAACCATTGTTCCCGTTTCTTGCCCGACGCTTTGGACATTCTTCATAGCAAGCATAATCCTCGCCAGCTCGCCGCCTGACGCGATGCGGCTTATCCGGCCCGACGTTTCGCCCGCGTTCGCTGACATATAAAAAATCACTTCATCGCAGCCGTTGGCGTTGATTCCGTACTCTCCGCCCGCGTCGCCGAACTTGACCTGAAAGCATACTCCGGGCATATTTAGCTGCGAAAGCTCGCTCATTACGCGTTCTTGCAGCTCCTGCGCCGCTTCTTTGCGTTTATCCGACAGCCCCCTCGCGTAGCTAACCGTTTCCTTGACAAGCGCTTCCTTTTCGCTTTCCAGTTTCGCGAGCTTATCCGCGGAATCTTCTATATCGGACAGCTCGGCGTGGTTTCGTTCCAGTTGGATCAAAGCGTTCTCTTCGCTGCCGTATTTTCTCGAGATGCGCTTCAGCACATCAAGCCGGGTCTCAATTTCGTCAAGCTCATCCGGCGAGAATTCCAGTTGCGATCGAAAATCGCGCAACTCGTCAGAAATATCCTGCGTTGAGTATTGCAGTTCGA
>Ga0082212_10011425_pt1 | contig 11261 bp, 14 predicted proteins | sample TergutNt197P3_FD_71548 | JGI IMG/M metagenome (GOLD analysis project Ga0082212, IMG submission 71548) | Neocapritermes taracua P3 segment gut microbial communities from Petit-Saut dam, French Guiana - Nt197 P3 | ecosystem: Host-associated > Arthropoda: Insects > Digestive system > Gut ... | reverse complement strand
CATCTTAATAGGTTTGTACTTATAGTTTTCCCACCTGTTCACGGTAGCAAAACTCACATTTAGGGCACGGGCCAAATCTTCTTGACTTATACTTAACTTCTCCCGTACATACTTTATCTTTTCTGGAAATTCCATGTCGTCCACCTCTCACTGGGTTTGCTCAATCATAACATTCATTATAACAATCATCAAGAGCCTTCGCGTTTTTTCTTTGCGCCAAAACCGCATAAAACAACGGTTTACGCTATCCCGCAAGCAATTCCGGTGGCAAGCCACCGTAAAAATGCTTGTTGGGGTTAGCACCCCAAACCCGCTCACTTCGGGTCAACTTGACCCGAAGTGGCGTCGCTCCGCTCCTTGTTTGTTGCGTCATGCCGCTATCGCTCCATTTCCTTGTCTTTATCCCTGCCCACAATGCCGAGCAGGTGGTCGATGTTCGCCTTGACCGCTATGACCTCGCGCATATCCTTTTGGGCGGTGCGGTATTCGGCGTAGCCTGTTTTTTTCGCCGCTGCGAGCGTCTGCCATTCGGCTTTGAGAGTATCCATTTTCGGGAGCTTTTCGCCATTCAGCAACTCTTTCATAGCGGACTGCGCCGCTCTGTGAGCTGCTATGTCCGCTTCATGCTCCGCGAGATACTTATTGCTGTACTTTTTTGCTTTGTATTCCTCGAACACCGGGCGCGTCCGGGCGTAGTCCGCAACCGCCTTTTTCAATCCGGCATTGCGTTTCATCGCCGCTTCGGTCTTATGTAACATATCGCCAGTGCCGTGCATACGCGCCGTCGCTGTTTCCGCCCTAGCCGCCAAGTCCTCATAGCCGAGCAGATTGTTTTCCTGCAAGTATTGGAGTGCCGCCGCCATCTGTTTTAGGTTGTAGACGGTTGCCCACCGCTGATATGCCACACCTTTGCCTTGCGCCATTTTCTCTTGTATGTCGATTACCAAACTGACCTTACGGGTCGGGGCGGTGGCTGTTCGTCCTCCGGGAATCGCAGCGCGTCCCTCTATAGCGGCAAGTATTCCCTCTATGTCGTAACCATCCCCAAGTGTGGACGAGCGCAAACGGGTGAACCGTTCCTGTCCGAAGTCCGGTGCGCGGAACGACAACACGCCGCCGCGTCCGTATTTATGCTCAAATCCCAGCGCAGCCATTGCCGTGAGAAAGGCATCGAAATCTTCGGGCTGCCCTTGCAGTACGGTATCAATCGCCACCTTTAGGCGCTCTTGAAAAGTCAGCGGCTTTGCGTCGCCGAGCCACTCGCCGTAATGCTTGAATCGACCCTTGCTGTGCTGCTTCGGATTGACAATTACGGACAAGTCATGCTCCAAACATATGCGGTCGGAGAGCCTTCGCACATGGAAAGCCGAGCCGATAAAGTTATGGAATTTGCGGGTGCTGTCCTCGGCGGTGGCGTTGTAGTAAATGTGATTATGCAAATGCCCTTTATCGTTATGGGTACAGACGAAAAACTGATACTTGCCTTTCGTCCACCGCATAGCCGTTTCATACCCGATTTTCTGCGCTTCCTCAACCGACAATTCTCCGGGCGGGAACGCCTGACGAATCTGGAAAAACAAATGCCCCTTTTCGGCGGGGCGGCCTGTAATCGCTTCGTACTGGTTTTTCGCAAGTATAAACTCCGCGTGTGCCGTTTCGGGTTCACAGAGGTAGGAAGATACCGCTGCGCATTTCTTCGGGTCCAGCCCGTAATCAAAACGCTCTTTTATAGTCTGGACGGAAGATAATCCCTTTGCCGTTTTATACGGCTTTATGTATGTGGTCGCCACAGCCTGCCCCCCTTTCGCATAGTCGTCATAAGCGCAAAAAATACCCGTCGCAAAATGCAGACGGATATTTTTATCTGCGCTTCGGGTCATGTTGACCCGAAGTTAAGTTGTGATAAAGCACTTCAAAGCGTCGTTCAAATCATCGAGCTTGTCAATCAGCCACTTGGCAACGGCGGGTATGCCCACCGGGGAAATGAGGAAAGCGATGATCGCTAACACGAAGCCGCCCGTGGTCTGCCCAATGATGAAAAGCACGAGGGCGGCAAGCCCCGCAAGTCCTGACACATACTGCAAAACCGTTTCGGCAAAACAGGACAGGAACACGAGGAATGCCCACGATACGGTCAGCACAACGATAAATGGCGCAGCGATAATTTTCAAAATGATACGCATGGAATAACCCCCTTTTCTACTGCAATATATAAGTTTATCCTACTGTATTTATTATATCATCGGGGGTTTGGGGGTACAAATCGGAAACACCAAAATCGGGAGCCTGCGGATTATGACCCCGGCACTTCGGGTCAAGTTGACCCGAAGTCCACACGATGTAAATTAGCTACCAATGCTATCCTTGACTTTATTTATTAACGGAACAACTAGCTTACACATCCGTTTGACTTCTTGTTCAAGGTTGGCGTGCAAATCAATACAATTTTCGCTGAAGCTTCCGAAATTATAACACTCATCGCTGCCATCATGAAAGTCTGCCCAATACAAGCATATATTGTTATTGCTTATATCTGTTCCTGCATCAAACAAACTATTGACTGCTTTCTCACAGCTCTTGTATATGATGGGATTATTCTCTTTTATCAGCTCTTTTTCAGCCCATTCACATTTTCCATCTTCGGTAGGTGTTACAAAGCAGAATCCATAATTAACACAATCATAGATTTCAACAAAGAAGCAAAAATAATACTTTCCACCATCTTTAGAGAACGACTTTATGGGATAGGCGATGTTTGGATATGAACCTTTGCGATAATATTCGCTAATGTCGGCTGTATTGTCAAACGGCTCAGTATTCGTTTTTTTTGTCAGTTGCTTTTTTATCTCCGCGAACACCTCTTGCATAACTGCGGTTTGAGCAATCGGTAATAGTTCCCCTATTTTCTCGGCAGACTTGAAACTCTCTTTGTCATTGATAATCACGTTTATAATTTCTCTGTCCAAATCACTCTCACCTTCCTCTATCTCGGTTAATTCACAGACCAAACTCTTATATTGCAATATGGTTTCCAATAGCCCGCTGTTCTTATCACTTATTTCAATGCATTTATCGAGCCACTTGAGGATATGATCTACATAGCTGATTTCATTTATTTCGCATTCTGAGTCACCGACGCTCGAAGCTGTCGGAGAATGCCCGTCTAAAGTTAAATACAGAGTGATGAGCTTTGCGGGATTGCGATTGTATTCATCTATGACTGTTCGCTGATACCTTTCAAGTTGCTTATCTTGGTCAGGAGCGTCTATTTTGTTTTCTACGATAATTGTGTATCCATCCGGTAACCCAATATAAATATCAATGTGATCGGTTTCTTTTTCAACCTCTGATTTTCTAAGTGAATCGTTATCGAATAGTGGTAAGTAAGTAAATTCTCTTACTGTTTCAAGAAACGCCGCGAGGAACTCCGCGTCTTTACCATGTGTGCCTTGAGGATTCAGCAACTCATAGATGAATCTTGAGTGCAGTCCTACTTCCTCTTTCTTTTTACGCAGAATCGAAAAAATGTTGAAGTCAGCATCATCAATACCAGCGTACTTCTCGTAAAGCCTTGTTAGTCCAGTAACGACTCTTATCAATTCTTGTTCTTTCACGCAGATACCTCAACACATCTAATCAAAATGGACATCTGTAACATCGTAGCCGACCATAAATAGTGCTTGCTCTATTGCCCTTAGCCGTTTGGATTCCTCGATAGACGAAAACCTTGATTTCGTTTTTTTTGAAAGCGTTGATAACAACCAATTCGCTCTAACATTGTTTTCCAAATGCTTTTTGGGGTCAGTCCTCCATTGGGGAAAGTCATAACCATATTTACTTGGGTCCCGCTTGCTTGCTCCATGCGAAGTGTTATTTCCTTTGCCGCTGTTCCACGCAAATCGCAATTCTTCCGGTACAACCGGGGAATTCATTTCCAAACAAAACTGTCTTACAAACAGACCTATCGCAGCACCTACACGGCTGTCATAGATAATAAAATCGTCTATGTACGCTGAGTAGATTTTTGAAAAACCAGCAGTCATTTCTATTTTACGGATATAGTATTCATTTGAAGCCAAATCCCTACCAAGCCTATCCCGCATGAACCGCAGGTAGCCGCATAGGTCAGGAGAAAGCCGAGATATTCGTTCCTTATTCCATCTTGAAACACCGCCCCATTTCAATATCTCATAGCAAATGCGCTCGCAATCTCGCTCATTGGATTCCTCAATACTTTTTTTCAACAGTTCCGAAAACTCCGTTATCTCGCCAGATATAGACCAATCGTATTGTTCATAATCAGAGTAGAGATTGCTTGAAACATATTGCTTTTTGGGCTTGGCTTGATTGAATTCATGTATATAGGACTGCGGTGTGTCAAGGATAGGCTCAATCCAATGGATAAAGCTACTAACCGTTGGTGAAGCGAGATATTCTTCTTTTCGCATAGCGCCCTCACATGACTTTAAGTTGTGTTGAAGATACCACAGTATGCAGCATTTTTCAATAAAAACCTAACTTCGGGTCAAGTTGACCCGAGATCCGCGGGTACGAAAAAAGCGGGGGCGAACGGCATTACACCGAAGCCCCCGTCCGCTACATCTTCACTATTGCCGCAAGCCGCTTTATCAAGTCCGACAACGGCCCCCATAACGAGGCGTAATCCTGCTGCAACGCCTTTATCTCCTGCGGATATATGCCGCCGTATGTGTTTGCGCTGACCGCAATCTGGTTTAAGTTGTTGGAACAGCGCCGTTGCAGGGAAACAAGCTCTTTCACCGGGGCTAGGTCAACATGGAGGACATAGCCGTTGAGTACCATTTTGCGGACAAACGCAGCCATGTTGTTTGTCCCGGCTTCGCCCATGCGCTCCTGTATCAAATCAAACTCAGCCTGCGATACCCTCACATACAGGGGAATATCGCGGGCGCGTTTGGGCTTTTTCACCTTTCGTGCTCCCTGCTGCGCTTCTTTTCGGTAGGCGGCTTCACGCGGTCGAGCGGCCTGTCCTGCGGGTCGGGAACAGGCGGCAGGTTATTTATGATGCCGTCAATCATATTTGCGTTCTGCTCCATTGACAGTTCGGCGTTTTTGTTTGGGTTGTCTTTCTCGGTCATGGCACGAATCTCCTATCTGTCCTCATGGGACTTGTTCTCTGATCTCGCGGGCGCGACTGTGCCGCGCTCCACCTGTTTGGCGGCTTCGGCAAGCTGCTCCATAATCGGCTTCGGGGACGTTCGTTTTTCTTCGCGGGCGAAATCACGCATGGCGCGGTGATACCGCTGTTCGATCTGTTCCGGGCTCACAACCGGGTCGCGCAGTTCATAGGCGTTGATGCTTGGCTTGTGCCATGTGAACCGCTCATCGTCAGGCAGGCCTTTCATATCCTCCCAATGCCCCACGACCTGCGCCTGTTCCCGCATGACCGCCAGCTCCTTGTTCTTCGCTATAATATAATCGAAATTGCCGTGTGCCGGGCGCAATTCGTAATCGTATATCTGCTTCGCGGACAGGGGCGCGTCATAGACGAGATAACCCCACGCCAGAAACTTCCCTTGCTCCACATCTTCACGCTTATCGAAGTTTTCAATGCGGATGGGCCCGTTTTCCGTTTTCGGGAACGTGCCTATGTCCACGGGGCGCTGTGTCGAGTAATACCTGTATGCATCCGTTTCGGAAAACCCGTGATCATGGAAATACCCGGCAATACGGTTTTCAAAATCCATTACCGCCGTTTTCATGCTCGCCTTATAATGCCCCCAATAGTAATCCCGCTTTCCGTCCTCATGCTCCGTGAATTGCCATGTAACGAAAGGGTCGGGGGCGGTAGGGCTTTCGGCAAGCGCAAATCCCCGGTTGTTTTCAAACATAACGTCGCGTTTTATCTTGTAGCCCTGCGTCGTTTCTTTTATCGCAGTTTCGCTTGCGTCGCGATTTAAGCCGATATCGCCCTCAAGTTGAATATCCTCGTACTCCGTACCGCCGATAAACGCGCTGCCGTTCATTATAGCGTCAATAGCTTCACTTCTGTCCGGCATATGGTCGGATTCGATTTCAATGCTTCCGTAGTTTATTTCTTTGAATGTGAACGTATATTTCATTTCGTTCTCCTGCCTTTCTGATAAATGTTAGAATTTGCCCCCCAAAAACGCGGGCGGGCGACATATCGTATTGCCCGCCCGGTTTCGAGGCCTGAATAGCCTGCTATCATGCGGTTGATTTAGGGGCAAATTCTAACAGTTGCCCCGCCTTTCCCGCATATATCCACGCTGTTGCCTTTTCTTTGCTTCCCCGGCGCAGGAGTCGGAGCAATACGCCTGTTTGCCGTTTTCGCGGAACGCGACGCCGCATATAGAACAGGAGCGCGTTTCAGCGCCCACGTTCGCAAGGGTATTTTCCAAAACTGCGTCAAGTGGCAGAATTGCAACGCGAAAATACTTGCAGTACGCGCCCGTCCACCACTTTCCGAGCATATAGCAGTCGCCGCCTAGGGTCAGGCAGCCGTAGTTGCTGTCATAATTGGCGCACACAGAAACGACGAGCCTACGGATTTTGGCGCGTTCCGCGCGGGTCAGCTCCCGCCTTGCGCTTTCCGTCATGGGCGAAACTTCGGGTCAAGTTGACCCGAAGCCCTCCGCGTTTTCGCTAAACTCATTCGTCACCCTCGACTTCCCCGGCCTCGTCCCAAGGTGTCGCACCGTCGGCATCATTCGCTTCGTCCGCATCGTCACCCCACTCGTCGGAATAGTCGTTTTCGCCACTATCCATAGAGGGGTCATATTCGTCGCCACTAGCCGCGCCCTGCTGTTTGGGGCGGTAAATCTTGAAGTACCATCCCGCGCCGCCGCCGAGGGCGGCGATCACCGCAATGAAAATGTACATCCCCTTGTTGCCGCCCTCCTGCGCTTCTTCCTCAATGGTCGGCGGTTCAACAGGCTGCGGCTCCGCAGCCGGGGGCGCGGGTGTTGCCGCGCCGCTTTGCGTCGGCAAAGGCAGCTCCGCGAGTGCCGCAAGGTCCGCGATCGTCACGGCGTTGAGGAAATATACGTTGTCCGTGTTGCTGCTTTTATCAATGACAAGGTAAAAGACGTGTTCATCCGGCGTCATAATCGTATAGAACAGCCGTCCGTCCGGGTCTGTGTCATAGTCGATCACCGTAGCTGTGCCAGGAGGGTGAGGTGGAAGCTCAACCGTTTCGGGACCATCCGTTTCAAGAACAACTGCTGTTTCGTCTGCGTCAGCTTCGTCCGATTCGGGCGCGTCTGCGTCAGCTTCACTCGCCTCGGGAGCGTCTGCGTATTCGCCCGTGTCGTCCATATCTTCCGCTGAAACCTCAACCTCCGTCACGTCCTCAATGCCGAGTTCGGCGGCAAAAGCCGTTTGCCCGGAAAACGGGAGCAGGAAAAAAGCGGCTAACGCCGCTGTAATCAAACAGTTTTTCATCTGCATATCGCCCTCCCGGTCTTAACCTTAACAACGGTTATCGCAATCATGGAAAGCGCGGTGAGAGCCGCCGCTATGATATAAAGTTTCTTTCTCATTCGGTTTCTTCCTCCCCGTCGGCGTCGTTTTCGTCAATGCCGACTTTGATTATTTTGGGAGCTGCTGACTTCGGGTCAGCTTGACCCGAAGTCGCGGGCGCGGGGATAACCGCGCTTTTGATGGATTGCAGGACTGCGGCGAGGTCGTCAAGAGGAATGCTCATTCCGCGCACTATGTCCACAATCTCCATGTTCTCAATCTCGGTCCTCTTGTTTTCAAGCTCCTTCAGCCGGGACTGCTGTTCCATGAGACGCTCCCTAGCCTTGTCGATCTCAGCCTGCACTTTGTTCCTTTTAGTAGTAGCCATTATATATTTCCTCCTTGTTTTTATGGCCGCCCAAAGGCATAAAAATGGCTTTGCCAGTAGGCGGTGTTGATTGAAACGTAACCTATCGGGTTCCCCGCGTGTACCATCATGCCGTCACCCACGTATATGCCGACATGGGTAGGCGCACTAGGGTCGGGGGCGGCATAAGTGCCTACGAAAAACACGAGGTCGCCGGGTCTTGCGTCAGCCGACGATACAGGCGCGCATATGCCGTAAAGCCCCTGCGCCCCGAGCCGCCCAACGTCCCAGCCGCTACTGTTGAGTACCCACGACACGTAGCCCGAGCAGTCGAAGGACGTTGCCGGGCAGTATCCGCCCCACACATAGGCACAGCCTAAATACTTATTGGCTTCGGCTATCATTGCGGCGAATACCGGGTCGGCGTCCAGATATGCGGCCGGTATGTCGTATGTTTCATAGGTCAGGTAGGTTGACGCGCCCGGGTATAGGTGGACGGGGAAAATGTCGGGGCGGTTGCCGAGCGTAGTCATGTACAGCGCGTACCGGCTCAACTGCGTTTCGCTCATGATGTGGATAGGCAAATGGGATAGATTGAAGTTTTCGAGCGTGACCGTGCAGATATAGTAGTCATAAGGCACTTCGTAGCTATCTTCTGTGGTTTCGCCCGTTTCCGGGTCGGTGTAGGACGAATATTCCGTATAGTACCTGACTTCCACCGTCACCGTTTCGGTGAGGATATACTGACGGTTGAATAGTACCGCAAGCAAAGGCTGCACATCCGCAAACGTCCACGCCCCGTCATGGAACGCGCTCAATATGGAAATCAGCACATAGGGGTCATGCCCTATCGCGTCATAGGAAATATGGTATTCGTCATACCCGGGGTTAAGTGTTGCGTAGTTGTCGAGCCTGTACTGCAAATCAGTTTCAAGCCCGGTGTATGCCGCTTCCGCCGCCAGTATGTCAGCGTCCACCGCAAGATAGGTAGTGCCGCCGACGACGCCGCCGCCCATGCCGCCGAACAGGGATAGCGTCATCGCCGTGCAGGACTGTATAACGACGATAAGCAAAAGGCCCGCAGCCACCAGCGCAATGGCTTTAGGGTTCTTCTTGATGAAGTCCACGGCTGCCCGTCCTGCTTTTGCTGTGAGCGACACCGTTTCTTTCCCCGCCTTTTTCGCGCCTTTTTTCGCGGCTTCCTGCGCCTGTTTTTGGAACTGCTTCTGAATGCGCTTTTTATGCAGTTGCCGTTTGACGGCGTTTTTGTTCAGCTCCGGGTTTTCCTTTGCCATTTCGCGGAAGCGGAGGTCGGCGTTTGCCTTGATGTCTTTGCGCTCCGCGTTCTTGACCCGCCGCGCCGGGCGCGTCCTTATGCGGCTTTTTACATGACGGACGGCGGAGCGCCCCGTGCGACCCCCTAGAATTTCGGTTTCGTGCGCCGCTTCGACGCCGACGTTTTCACGCTCGACCTCTCGGATTTTTCGGTGGAGCTGATACGCGGCTTCACCGCTTGCCGCCCGTGACAGCCCTTTGACCGCGCCCGGCGGCTTGTAAGGTTTTTGCGCCGCCAGCTTTTCGCGGGCTTTGCCAAGCTTTCCACCGCTTCTTTCCGCGCGGAATTTGGATTTGTCAATCTGCCTGTTTTCTTTCGCCGCCGCTTTTTCCTCTTTGGTCTTAGGCTTTGACTTCGGGTCAACTTGACCCGAAGTGCGCGGGGTGGGACCCTCACGCAATTTGTCTGATGGCTTCGCCGTTTCGCTTGCCTGCTGGAGTTTGCTTTTTTTGCCCGCAGGTTTGGGCGCGGCGGGCTTCGGGTTCTTCCCCATATCGTTCATCCCCCTATCCGGTCGCGGGCAAGCAGGCAGTATTCGGGGTTGAGTTCCGCGCCGATGTACCTGCGGTTCAGCCCTTTCGCCGCAAGCCCGGTCGTCCCACTCCCGAAGAACGGGTCTATCACTATGCCGTTTTCGGGGCATCCCGCGAGTATGCAGGTTTCCGCGAGCTTCGGCGGGTACGCGGCAAAGTGCGCCCCGGAATAGGGGACGGTGTTTATACGCCATATATCCCGCCTGTTCCGCAGGGGCGATATGTTCAACTCGTTGTACGTCCCAGCCGCCCTCGGCCTGTTGATGTTTTGTATACTGTTCTGCCCCGGCACATAGCCGGCGTATTTATTGCTATCGGTACGCCCCGCCCTCATTCGCGCAGCCGTGGTCGCCGCTATGGGTTCCGCTATCGCTAAATGATTGAAGTAGTATTTCTTTGATTTTGTCAGAAGAAAAATATGCTCATAGGAGCGGGCGCACCTGTCGCGGACGCTTTCGGGCATGGGGTTTGCTTTTTCCCAGATTATATCGTTGCGGAGATACCAGCCGTCGGCGCGTAGGGCGAACGCCAGAAGCCACGGTATTCCTATCATATCTTTCGGCTTACAGCCCTCTACTTTTTGCGTGACCGATAAGCCCTGCCCTGTCCTGCCCTCCGGGTACTTCGGGTCGGCGAGCGCGCCCTTGCTGTTAGTGCCGCAGTAAGTGTCTGAAATGTTCAGCCAAAATGTACCGTCCGGGCGCAGTACGCGGCGCAATTCGCTGAATACGGCGGTCAGCCGCTCTATATACTGCCCCGGCGTCTGCTCCCTGCCTATCTGCCCGTCCATGCCGTAATCGCGCAGTCCGTAATATGGCGGCGAGGTGACGCAGCAGTTTACGCTGTCATCCGGCAGGATTCGCAGGGCGTCAAGGCAGTCCATGTTAAAGATGACGTCACTCTGCAACTTCGGGTCATGTTGACCCGAAGTGCTATTGCCGGAGTTTTGCTTCATTTTTCAGATCCTCCGGGCGCGTGGTCAGCAAGCGGTATATCTCCGTGTTTTTCGGAAAGCGGTCTACGAATGGGATTGTCGTGTCGCCGTAAAAAAGCAGCCCCTCGCCGGAACCGCTGTGGGTGACGTATGAAAGCTGGTGTGTGGATATGCCTAGCTGTCGGGCGAGAATTTCACGGTCGCCCGCCGCCTGCGCGAGCATGACCATAAATTCCGAGTTTTCCAGTATATTTTCTATTTCCTTTGAAGCGAGGAAGTCCTTGACGTTCTGGGTCAGCGCCGAGGGTACACAGGCCTTCTTTCGGAGCATTTTCCAGATGGTGACGAAATAGCTTGCCGTGAGGTTGTCGCGCAGGAGCATATGCGCTTCATCGTAGTAGCACCATGTAAAGATCCCGCGCCGGAAGTTGTCGTCCACCGCCGCCCATGTCAGTTCGTTGGTAATGTGCATGGCGATTTTGCGCAGTCCAGCGCCGAGCTTGTTCAGCACTATGCAGACGACGCGTTTTTCCGTGTCCACGTTTGTCGAGTGTTGTCAAGGGCGTAATTGGATTATTTGCAAAACGGATATAAAAAAGGGCGCAAAACGCGCCTTGTAGAACGATTAAA
>Ga0082212_10011424_pt1 | contig 11261 bp, 12 predicted proteins | sample TergutNt197P3_FD_71548 | JGI IMG/M metagenome (GOLD analysis project Ga0082212, IMG submission 71548) | Neocapritermes taracua P3 segment gut microbial communities from Petit-Saut dam, French Guiana - Nt197 P3 | ecosystem: Host-associated > Arthropoda: Insects > Digestive system > Gut ... | reverse complement strand
ATAAATGGTGGTAAAATTCCTTAAGGAGCCTTCTATGCGGTTCCTCGCATAATCCGCGGATTCCTGTTTGTACAGCATTTTTGACCAGTCCGAAGTCATCACCAAAAGCACCTCTCTGGCAGCCTGGTTGAGCGCGCGTTCTTTGAGACCCGTGTTATCCGGAAAACGTTCCACTAACTCAGCCATCCTGTCCATCGCCATCATTGTATGGCGGTACATCCAGTCATTTGAAGCGTCAAGCCAGGTTTCCGCATACCCGTTGGTTCCCCAGGAAGAGAACTCCGGGACAAGAGTCTGAAGTGAAGCGGAATTCAGCTTGCAGAGGTATTCCGATGGGGTCAAAAATTGAATTTCCTCAGCTTTAGTTCCTTCACGGAAAAGGGCTTCTAAAAACTCAGGCCCCTCATACCAGAGGCGGCCGAAGGCATCCGCCTCAAAAGCGCAGAGACTCATAGCATGTCCCGGAAGCAGCTCTGAAGCGGACTTCAGGCGCAAGCGGCGGGCCTCGAGAAAAGCGCGGGCATGGTCTTTCGCCGTCTCAAGCGCCTTTTCGGGATCGTAAGGGAGCTTACCGGAGCCGTCTTCACCGGCTGCCCAGTACTTATAGCCTGTACCCGTACGGCTGCCCCTGAAACCCAGAAAAGGTCCCAGCCTTTCAGGTGGAAGTTCATAGCCCTGATCCCTTTCATTATTTCTGTAGAACGGATTCCGGATTATTTCCGCCACATCTTCGGGAGCGAAAAAATCCCGGCCAAAAACAACAATCCCCTGCGGGGTTCTGGCGGGATAGAAACTTCCCTTTTCCGCAAAGGGGTTCGCAAAGGCCAGCGCATGAGCATCAACGATTGTATACGAGAAGTTATAAAACCTGAGCCAGGAATCCAGCTCCACTTTCCATCCCAATTCCGGCAGCCAGAACCCCTGGGGATACCTGCCGAAATTAGCCTTGTAAGACGAAATTGCCACTTCAAACTGTGCCTGAACCGCCTCATGGTATCCCGAATAAAAAGGCAAAAACGCACAGGTTGCCGCAGTGGCAAGGATTTCAAGGCGGCCTTTTTTCTGATAATAATCAAACCGCTTAAGAATATTACCTTCGCAGCGGCTGATAAAAAAATCCCTTTTTTCTACCATACGTTCGTAATAGCGTTTAACCAGTGAATGAAGTTTTTTATCACTTATGGTTCGTTCCATTTCCTGGACACCAAACGCAATCTGCTTATCCGCATATTCAAGGTAACGCCTAACAAGATACTCATCGGTTAACATATGGCAGAGGGTTGGCGAAAGGGAAAGTCCAATCCTGAAAGGAACAAGATCCCTGTCAAGCCGGTCAAAAACCTCAAGAAGCGGGATATAGGTCTCAGAGACACTTTCAAAGAACAAGAGTTCCTGGGATGGGTTTTTAATTTCAGGGTGACGGACAAAAGGCACATGTCCATGAAGAACGAGGGACAAGGTATTACGATCATCCATTGGTATCTTCGCCTTCACCTTTTTTTATGCGGGGTTGTCTTTCGTTTTTCCGCAATACATGAAAATTCTCATATCCGGATAAACGAACAAGCTGATTTTCCCATGCTCCGGCCGCCTGTTGTTTTCCCGCGCCGGACGGCAGTCCGGGCAGCCTAACCGGAGATGAAACCGCAAGCGCCGTTTCAATTCCGCCAAGGGTGGCGCAGAATTCAACCTTAAATTGACCCTGATCCGGGCGGGAGACCTCGCTTTCAAGAGCGGGAGAGAGGCTCAGATACCAGGCGGTATCGTCCGGTTTAACCGGGACTTTAAACAGCTCCTCATTCCCGGAATCTTCCAGATGGGATACTTTGAGATAATAGCCGTCAAAGTTATCAGCTTTTTCAAACTGCTCTTTATCAGAAGCTTTGATTTCCCAAAAAACAAAAGCCCAAAGAGGATCGCGAATCATCACCTCAATAAAGGTAATGTTATACTGCTTGGGCAGAGGAACAGATTCAACCAAGACCGAATCTGTCATTTCCGGTTCCTTGGAGACAGAGGCTCTGCCTCCACCCGGAGAACTGGCTTCCAGCAGTTCTTCTATCACCAAAACCCTGTCGGGATTGTTCGATATGTCCACACCCAGGCTGTCAGCAATCCCAAGGAGATCGCCGGTGGTGAGACTTTCAAGATAGGCTCTGGATAAGGGAACCTCTTCCATACTCAGAGTATCATGCAAAATGTGGGGGGATTGTCAACGCCTCCGGCGTTGACTCTTTCAAGGAATGTATTTAAAGCCCGCGAACGCGGGCGACGGGCTTAATATAGAGAAGGAACCACATCATATCCCCGAGCCCGTAACTCTTCAGCATATTTATCCCAGTGTTCCTGCAATTCTTCTGGCGTCATTGCCGCATATTTTTTGTGTACCTCGCGCTTCCATCGGCGAACCTCGGCCATTGCCTTCCGTTCTGCGTTCCGGATTTCTTTTTCCCTAGCGGTCATATTCCAGCACCTCCGTTGGTGTGCTTAACCCGATTTGCCGATAACCTTCTCGTAGGTTGGCTAATCCAATGCCTATCATCGTCTTTGTTTTTACAATGTGCCTGTGATTAAAGCTTATCACAAAATCAAGGTTGTTAACAACGGCAGTGGCGATATGAAGAGCGTCTTCTGAGAATTTCGCCGGAATTATGCCCCTTACGATGCATATACCAGCCATACGTTTCGCTTCCGATGAAGGTTTTATCATTTTTATGAAATACCTTTTAGAGAGGGCGCCCATTTGCTCGAACTTTTCCTCAGAGGCTCTTTCCAGCTCCTCAATGACCGCCTCAGAAGTGTAGGCTTCGTATGCGCCTTTGGCAATTTCTTCAAAGAGCCTTATGGCGTCTTTTTGTTTTTGGCCTTGTTTGCCTTCAAAACAGAAGTTAAAAACAGTGGTTTCTATAAAGAATTTTGGACTGTGTTCCATAATGGTTATACTGCGCGGGGATGGGCGGCCCATCGGCCTTAGTGACAAATATCATAATAACTTGCCCCTTGTCATGATTTATTTATCAAAAAGCCCTCATCGAATCAGTCCTTACAGAGCCGTGGTTGTCAATGCATCTTTACAGTTTCACCAAAAGATGGTACTGTTCCAACTATCAGGCAGAATACGCCTTGCGCCCTTCGCAATCGTTAACCAGGGCTAGATAAAGACAACCATGAGGTAAGCTCCCATATGGGTACAAGTCATGGAAAAGAGGTTTTCAATGAGCAAAAATAGTTTGTTTATTATGGTTTTGGCATTAACAATAATGACCGCATGCGGATCTTCTCCAAGTTCATCTTCTTCCCCTGTTTCGGTGGATGTGTTCTGGGACACGGCAATTTTGCAAAACGTTACCAGGTTAACCGATGACGGATTGTCCAAGGATTGGGCAAAGGTATCTCCTGACGGTACAAAAATGCTTTACTGCGAATCCGACAGAACGATAAAAATGACGGATATGTCGGAACCCAACCAGTATTGGAATATAATGCTCCTGCGGGATATCAATGTCCCGGCAAAAACCCCGCTTACTATTGACAGCGCCTATGCCCCATCCTGGTATGAGACTAATAACAATTTTGTATATGCAGCCAATGAGGCCAGAAACAGCAGAAATACCAGTATCATGCGTTCGATTATTACAGGCGGAGGAAGGACTTATATAACCAGAAATTCCGTTGGGCATTTGGATACCCGTCCTGCTATAAGAGGGGGAGTAATTCTCTGCGATACGGAAGTAAACAACAGGCGGCGAATAGTCAGCATGAAAGACAGCGGGATGGAAGTAACTATATTGGGAGAGGGTCATTCTCCTTCATGGCATCCAACTCTGGACAAATTTGTATTTATCAGGGATGGGGATGTGTATGAGATGCATTTGGGCAGTATCCAGGTTACCCAGCTTCATTTTGATCCCGATTTCAACTGTGCCATGCCCAGTTATTCTCCCGACGGGAATTATATTATGTTCCAAAAAGGAGCGGTTCGAAAGGGAAGGGGCAGCGGCGGCAAAAAAACAGACCGGTGGCAAATATTTGTCACCAAATCTGACGGAACCAGCCTCTCCCCTCTAACCATTGAAGATGTAGATAGTTATAGTGGCTCCTGGGATTTGCATGATTGCGTTTATTTTATCTCAAACGCCAGCGGGAAACCCGAGATTTACAGGGCACAGATAGACTTTCAACACATCCGATAGTTTTTCCGGAGGGGTACCAGGTACCTGATTCGTTTTTTTCTGTTTTTGAAATGGCTATGTTTGCAGGAATTCTTTAGATCAAAAAAGTATGCAAAGATAGCCAATTTTGAAAAGTATGGTAGACGCACGGGTGCCCGATCGAAGCAGAAGGTCGGGCGTCGGGAAGCAGGGTCTCTGCGGCTTTGTGCCTCCGCGAAAAAATTCGCGGGTAAATCCGTTTTTTTTTATCTATACTTAAAAGAGGGTTGGCGCATCGCGGCTGAGGGCGCTAGAGGTGGAATGGGCGCCAGGAATCCGGCAAGGGCGCGGAAATATCCAGGCCGTCGGGAAGCGGCTGACAGGGAGGAATGATAAGGCGGGAGGCGTGGAGAAGCAAATGCTTTATTCCCAAGGCGGCTTTTAGTTTTTTGTTCAGGGAAAAATCCCCGTATTTATCATCACCCAAAAGGGGATGGCCAAGCTGTGAGAGGTGGCGGCGGATCTGGTGCATACGACCGGTACCCAGCTCAAGCTCAAGGAGAGAATAGCGAGCGCCGCCCGTGTTTTCAGTAGAAAGTACCCGATAAAACGTCTCGGATTCCTTTGCATCAATGCTAAAATTAATGACACCCTGTTCCGGCTTTGGGGTACCCGAACACACTCCAAGGTAACGCTTGACGATTAAGCGGCGCTGCCCGTAAATGGGATGCTCTGTTTTTATTTTGCCCTGTTCCCCTACCTCCGGTTCTTTACCGGCAAAAAGGCTCGAGAAAACCCTTGCGGCTTCTTTTGTTTTCGCGACAAGTATGAGCCCCGAAGTCTCTTTATCAAGGCGGTGAACCAACAGGGGCCGGGGTTGAAATTTTTCCGAAAGTATTGAATCAAGGGAAGATCTCACCCTCTCCCCGCCTTGCACCGGAAGCCCCGCAGGCTTATCCAAAACCATGCAGCAGTTGTTTTCATATAATACGGGAATTTCCCTCAAGCTTTCTCCCCTTTCGTCAATAATATAGCATGAGGGTAAAAAAGTTTTCACTTATCCCGCTCTATTTCATTCTCCTCTGTTCCCGTGCTTTTGCTTTTCCTGTGGAATCTTCAAACTGGGGATTCCGGGTCGATCTTCCGGAAGGCTATGTGTTTTCCAGCGGTGACGGAAGAGATACATTTTCCTTTGAAAACGCAAACGGGGCAAAATTTGATATCGCTATTTACGCCTCCGAAAGGACCGCGGGTGTACAGGGCAGGACCTATGCCTCGGTTGATGCTCTTGCACGGGACGTTCATGCCAGGCTGAAGAACTCAGGCGACATTGACTTTTTTGAATACCGGGGAAAAAAGGCGTCCCTCCTTACATTGGAGTTTCAGCTCTCCGGAAGCCTCATGACAGGTTGGGCCCTTTGCATTGAGCTGGATACTCCGGGCTCAAGGCAGGCGGGCTCCGCCGCACAATCAGAAAGAAGTCCTTCCACCACAAAACCGCTGCTTCTGACCATGGCCTACGGTCCGGCGGAAAGAAACGGTCTTGCGTCCTTTCACCTGTCGGCTCTGGATTCCCTCGCGCCGGAAGAAAGCGACCGGCTTGCTCCCGGCCCCATTTCGGAATTTGCCTATCCCAGAGACACGCGCATAAGGACTCCCATTTATGGACTGGGCATACATGCCTGGATTTTTGAGGAAGACGCCGAAGCCGCCCAGACCTTAATCGACAGGGAGTACTTTATTCTCCGTCACTATGAAAATGCACCTAACTGGAAACAAGCCTGGACCAGGTTTTATCAGATCATCTACCGTGATTCTTTTGAAAGACTCGTGGATATAGCTTTTCAGGTAGAGCGGAAACTCAACATTTCATCGACAGAAAACCGGAACCCGGACAACCGGGAATTTGCGAACCAGGTTCTCAGATGGGTTCAGACCTTTGAGTATGAGCGGGATCTTGAGGGCAGCGATTTTATTAACCTTATCAGCGCCGCCGCCGAAGGCAGGGGCGACTGCGACAACAGGGCCATGCTCTGGGCTGTCATACTCATACAGGCGGATATTCCCGCCGCGATGATGGTATCCCGGAACTACGGTCACGCCATGGGTCTTGTTGACCTCCCCGGAGCCGGCGCCCGCTTTGATTTGGAAGGACAAAAGTTCCTGGTAGCGGAAACTACCGCAGATGTTCCAATTGGTTTAATCGGGGAAACAGTCAGCGAAATAGAACATTGGCTCGGGATACCCTTTGACATCCACACCTCGTGGTAAAATTTTTATTTTTGACCAATAAGCAGCGCGTAAGCTTCCTCGGGACTTTTTGAAGCCAGGAGGGCGTTTCGAAGATCTACGTTTTTTAAGCGCGCGCTAAAAAAAGAAAGAGTCTGAAGGTAATACGCGTGCTGGTCATAAGCCGCGGCGATCAATAAAAGAAGCCGTACAGGTTCGTCATCCAGAGCTTCGAAATCCAAAATGTCCGTTTGGTTAATCCCTACAGAAATTACCAGATCAGATATTGACTGAAGCCGGACGTGGGGAATCGCGATGCCCCGGCCAATAGCTGTACTCATAAGTTCTTCCCGTTTGAGGATCTCTTTGGACAGTTCCTGGGGGTTCTTAATTTGAGGCGACGTAGAAATATTTTTCACCAGGGCAAGGAGGGCTTCTCTTTTTGAGGAACAGTCAAGAAAAACAATATGTTCAGGAGAGATGATGGTTTCAGGGTGTATTTTGGATTTCATCGCTAATTATCCGCAAGATCATGCAAGGAGTCGAAGGGGTAAAGGATGCCAAGTGTTGTTTCGACCTTTTCTTTCCCGCTTCCCGCAAACAATACGGGAGAAGACGGTTCCATGAATTCGCTTAACACCTGCCTACAGGCGCCGCAGGGGCCTACCGGGCGTTCCGAATCCGGCGTAGAAATTGCCAATGCCTTAAAGGAGCGATGCCCGCAGCTAACCGCCTTTACGACAGCGTTCCTTTCCGCACAGATGGTAAGCCCAAAGGAACGGTTTTCCACGTTGCAGCCTGTAAAAACAGTCCCATCACCGGTAAGGAGGGCTGCGCCCACCCTGAATTTGGAATATGGCGCGTAGGCAAAATCCGCCGCTTTCCGGGCTTCCGCAAATAATTCTTCCAAATTAATTTGATTCATACAAAAATACTCCTTAACAAACTGTTTTTTTACCGCTATAATGGGCTTGTTACTCTAAATATATTGTCGGATGAACAAATGGCAAAGGGAAAGAAAAAATGGCTGTACATACCGGTTCTGACGGCGTTCGTTATTTACCTTTTCATTTTCCCTCGCCCTATTCCGGTAGAAACTACACTGAAACCACAGTGGGTATCATCTCTGGAGTCCAATAACCCGGTTAGCCTGGAAGACTTTTCCACCGAAAGAAACGAGAAGGGCGTCTCCAAATATCTCCAATTCACCCTGGGGGATCGCTTTGGCTATATCCAGGATGACGGAGCCTTCGCCATCAATCAAATACGGAACGGCTATATTTCCATGGCGGAAAACGTTTGGGCAGAATATGAGGCCATTCCTTCTTCCCTCCAGCTCATGGATCCGCTTAATCAAAGCGTTTTATCCATCGAAAATCCGAAAGGGTACCCCCTGTTTCTGGATAATCGTGTCTTCATCGTGGGAAGCGAACAAAACTGTATTACAGCCCTCGGTCCTGACGGGGAAGAGCTTTGGACACACGATTTTCCCGCCCCTTTAACCTGTGTCGACGCGGCGAAAGGTTTCTTGCTGGCAGGAACCCTGAACGGTACGATGGTACTTCTTGATTCTGACGGCAAGCTTGTCTTTACTCCCTTTGAGCCGGGAGGTTCCAGGCTTTCTGTGATCCTTGGCTGCGCCATTTCCCGGGACGCTTCACGTTTGGCGCTAATTTCCGGTATTGGGGAACAGCGTTTTCTGCTTCTGGAACATTCCGGGGATTCCTACAGGGTAGTTCATCATGAATTTCTTACAGACGGATTCAGACGTCCTGTTTATATCAACTTTGTCGATAACGACACAAAAATAGTTTTTGAGCGGGAGGGAGGCCTTGGTATTTTCACTATTGGTTCCCGTAACAGTATCAAAGTGAATCTGGAAGGGGAAATTACTGATCTGGACATTTCAGGCGAAAATGGGTTTCTCTTCGTTGTTACTTCCCAGGGACAAAAAGAAAAGCGTTTTATCAGCATAAGATATCCCGGGCTGGTTGTGAATGAAACCCCCTTTAAAAGCGAAAACACTTTTTTTGCGAGGCGTGGAGGGCAGCTCTACCTTGGAGGAGACTTACTCATAGCTTCTTTTGAAATGGAGAAAAGATAAGTGAAAAAGTATTCTTCTTTTTTCTTGGCATTATTTTTAGTATTCACCCCCTCGCTTTTTTCCATGGACTGGCCTTCTGTTTCCGGGGCAATGAGGAGAAACTTTGGCTGGAACAACGAAGGCCAGCCTCACCTGGGTATTTCATTCGACGCTGAGGAAGCTCTAACCGCGGCCGAAGACGGAGAGCTTCTTTACCGCCGCCGTGAGGGCGATACCGCTTCCCGCCTCCCCTCCCCCCTTGGTTCCTGGGCTGCCATTGATCACGGAGACGGCATTGTAAGCATCTATTCCCGTTTTGACGACAAACTCCCGGAGGCGGTTCCGTCACAGGTGGAAAAAGGCCTGGCTCTGGGGACAGCGGGAATTTCCGGCTGGTCCTCCCAAAAGGGGTTTTACTTTCAGCTCTTTGATCGCAGGGAAAGGCGCTGGATAAATCCTTCCCTGATCATCACCCCTCCTGAGGACACGCGTCCACCGGAAATTATATCTGTCAGATTACGGGACAACCAGGGAAACCTTATCAATCCTTTTCAGACAAGAAACATTGGTCAGGGCCGTTATACTGTCATTGTGCATGCGATTGATACCAGGCGCCTTCCCAGCGAACCCCCTCTTGCCCCATATAGGATAATCTGTTCCCTGAACGGCATTGAAGTAGGAATACTCAATTTTGAAACCTATTCCGCCAGGGACGGTCAGCTCATGGTTTACCGTAACGGTCTTGTCCCTGTTAGACAGATATATTCCCCTGCCCCTGCCTGCGAAATCGCGGATGTTTGGTTTAGCCGGGGTCAGACCAGCCTTGAAATTATTGCCCAGGATATAACAGGTAACGCCCGCAATGCTATTTACAGGCTCGTCGTGGAATAAAAAGCGGTGCAAAAAACCTGGTCCACCCCGGTAGTTTTCGTAGAAAAGCAACCCGTCCCCTGTAAGCTCTGCGGGTCAGCGTCGTTCAGGCCTTCCCTGTTATGCGAAGGATTTTCCTATGTCCGGTGTACCGGCTGCGGTCTGGTTCAAATGAACCCACAGCCCCTGGAGGAGGAAATAATCCGCCGTTACAGCGCGGGCAGCGGAAAAGATTATTTTTTTTATCAACAGCAAAACGAAAAAGCTTTTTTGGATCTCCAGTTGCTTGCCCTAAAAGATGCGGATTTTGACAAGTTTGAAAAGGAGATTCTTGAAAATAAAAGTTTATCGAACAGAGAAGAACCCGCACGGGTTTTGGATATAGGCTGCTCTACTGGGAGCCTCCTTGCGGATCTTAAAAAAAGAGGATGGGAAACTGTAGGCATCGAAATAGGCGGCCTCCAGGCGGAATACGGGAAACTAAAAAAGAACCTGGATATACGGAGCCTCCCCCTGGAAGAAAATAATTTTCCCCCTTCCTGCTTCAACGTGGTTCTGGCATCTCATCTTATAGAACACCTGAACAATCCTGCCGCCCTTGCCGCCGAGGTTCATCGTATTCTCGTTCCGGGAGGGTATTTTTTCGTTACCACTCCAAACATTGACGGCTTCCAGGCCCGGCTCTTTAAAAGCCGCTGGCGTTCGGCAATCTTCGATCATCTTTACCTTTTCTCAAAGGGGACGCTAACGCGGCTCCTGGAAGAAAAAAACTTTGCCATTGAAAAAATCGCCACTTGGGGAGGCCTCGCGGAGGGAACCGCTCCGGCTCCTGTGAAGCGTTTGTTTGACAAGGCGGCCAAGCGTTTCGACTTTGGCGATGTGATGATCATCAGAGCCCGGAAATTATAGTATACTATTAAGCAATACCATGAAGTTAAAATATAGATGTGTTATTTTTGATCTGGACGGAACCCTAGTTGATACCATGGGTGATATAGCGGCGTCCATGAATACGGCCCTAAAACTCAGGGGCTTTCCGGAACATCAGAACGATGAATACCGGGATAAGGTAGGATGGGGGATAGAACGACTGGCCCTTCTTTCACTGCCGGAGGAGGCGCGCAAGAAGGAAGTTGCGGCTGCCGTAGCGAAGGACGCAGCAAAATTTTACGCGGAAGCTCCGTTAGTTCATTCCCGGCCATATCCCGGGATACTTGATCTTGTAAGCGCGCTGAGACAGAAAAAAATAAAAACTGCCGTATTGACAAACAAGCCCCACCCCGTAGCCGAAAAAGTCATTGCGGGTCTTTTTCCTTTTGCTTCTTTTGATCATATTCAGGGAGAAATTACGGGAAAAACGCGTAAGCCGGATCCCGCCAGCGTTTGGGAACTTCTGATTGAGCTTGATCTTACCCCCTCAAATATCATCTTCATTGGGGATTCGGAAATTGATATGGAAACTGCCATTTCTTCCGGTTGTTTTGCCCTGGGGGTTAGCTGGGGTTATCGTTCCCGGGAAATCATCGAAAAAGCAGGCGCCAAGCGGATAATAGACAGACCGGAAGAACTTCTGGATTTATTATAAAACTTTTTGGGAAGCGGGGGTTTTTCAAAACTTCATTTTTCATAAAGAAGCCTTGGTTGACAAAATTATTTAATGAAACAATAATACACCATGGCAAAAAAGAGTCGGAAGAAAAAAATCCTGTTAGTGGATGATAATGAAGCCCAACTCACAATTACCGATCTTCAGTTAAAAAATGAGTATGAAGTTACTCTCGCCAAGTCGGGGAAGGATGCTCTGGAACATTTGACACGTGGCCTTGTTCCTAACCTGATTTTGCTGGATATATTAATGCCTGATATGGACGGATGGGAAACATTTGGCAGGCTAAAAGCCATTAGTCTGTTACACGCAGTCCCAATAA
>Ga0082212_10011423_pt1 | contig 11261 bp, 2 predicted proteins | sample TergutNt197P3_FD_71548 | JGI IMG/M metagenome (GOLD analysis project Ga0082212, IMG submission 71548) | Neocapritermes taracua P3 segment gut microbial communities from Petit-Saut dam, French Guiana - Nt197 P3 | ecosystem: Host-associated > Arthropoda: Insects > Digestive system > Gut ... | reverse complement strand
AAATACAGCGAACTCGATGATGTTTTTATCAAGGAACACAGCACATACCCGAAAGATAAACGCAAATACATAATGGACTTAATGGCGCACCACAAAATCGGCTTCCGCATCGAAGGCGGCATACGCGGGCTGATTGTGCCTTGTGCTGCTTCGCGGTTCAAACCGGGTGATATAGCTGTTAAAATCGACTCCGACAGTCTCGTAACTGAAGTTGAGCGGGATGCAATACAGGAGATTCCCGCCGATTTCTTTTATAGGTATATCTGCGCGAACGAAGATAACATAAAGAAAGACGAACATAAATGGTCGATGTGGCAAACCGGAATGGTTTTGGAAGAAGACGGCGCGAGCGCGCTTGTGGAGCTTATGGAGAACAGACGGATTAAGATTACCGTTTGGGGTGATGGTAAAGCAGAGTACAGTGAAAAATTGGAATCACGCATTAACGCTTTACTGCTGGAATACCATTTTACCTCGCGTGAGGGAAAACGTGATATAGGCGGTAAAGCTGTAAAGGTAATCACTCTTGTGTTTAGCGTAGTAAAAGTGGCGTTTGAAGTCGGGCGCGTAATTGCCCCGTAGGGCGCGACGCCCTCGGCGCGCCGCCGTTCCCCGTTCCCCCGTAGGGCGCGGCATCCTTGACGCGCCGCCGCCCCCATCCCACGCCCTCTTTCGCAAAGAGGGTGGCTCCGCAGAGCCGGGTGATTTCCCCATTCCCCGCCTATCTCCCCAAAACAAACCGCAAAAAGTTTTTGAATATCCGCGCCGCTTCTGCGCGGGTGGCGGTGTCTTTCGGTCTGAACTCGTTGTTATCGCAGGAGAATACGCCCGCTTCAATCAGCTTGCGCGACGGCGTCTCCGCCCACATATCAATTTGGTTGTAATCCGTCAAGGGCAGCGGCGTACGGTTTTCTGGAATATCACAGCCCTTGTAATTAGCGTAATTGTACAGCATAACAGCCATTTCCTGGCGGGTAATCGCCCTGTCTGGGGCATATCTGCCGCCGCCCACGCCTGATACAACTCCGTTCTCAGCCGCCCATTGCACGGCGTCGTGATACCATCTGACGTGTTCAACGTCGGCAAACCATGCCGAACCGTTCGGCGCGGGATTACCCTCCAGCTTATACAGTGCCGTTACGAACATGGCTCTCGTCATGTTGTCCCGCGGGGCGAAGATACCGCCGCCGTAATCGCCGAACAAACCGTAATAATTGACGTACGCTACAGCCCGCATACCCCGGAGGCCGCTCACGGGTGTAACCGCCGCTTCCTCGGTAATCGGTGACGGCGTGGGTGACGGCGTAGGCGATGATGTGGGTGCCGGGGTCGGTGACGGCGTCGGCGATGGTGTCGGTGCTGGCGTCGGCGATGGTGTAGGTGACGGAGTGGGTGCTGGGGTCGGTGATGGCGTAGGTGACGGTGTGGGTGACGGTGTGGGTGACGGTGTAGGTGTCGGCGTAGGCGTGGGTGACGGTGTAGGTGCAGCCGCCGATGCGGTAGTGATTCCCGCGCTTGTTTGCGCCGCGCCCGCGTTGTAATTGTTACTCTCCGCCGTGCGGGCATAGACATAATAAGTTGTACCGCCGTTAAGTCCGGCGAACGTCGTGCCGCTTTGCCAGCCGCTCGACGGTGCCGCTCCGTTTGTTGCGCTTATGGCGTATTCCACAGATTGTCCGGTCGTCCCCGCGTTCGTCACGGCGGTTACCGTGATACTGTCCTCCGCGGGCGTACCGTCCGCAACAGGCGCGCCGCTGACCGCCGCGCCGTTCGCTTTATCAATATTGAATGATACGGTTTTCGTTCCTGTGTAGTTTCCCTGCCCGGAAAGCGTAACGCTTCCCGCATTTATCCCTGCGTCAATATTCGCACCGTAAGTGCTTCTATAGTCGCCGATGGTGATAGTCACGCTGTCCGTCACAGTATAGGCAGGGGTCAGTTGGCTCCCGGTATAAACCCTGCTGCCGGTGATATTGACGCTCACCCTCGCGCTGTTAATATCGCGGGGAGAAATGGTAAATGTGTATTCTTCGCTTCCGGTAAAAGCGGGGCCGCTGTCCGGCACGGACACGGTGAGCGTGTAGTTGCCCGCATTGGTGGGCGGCGCAGCAGTCGTCCCCACAATGCCCGTACCCGCGTAGGTGTACACAAGCCCGCTTGCGTCAAACGCTCCGCTTGTCGCCGTTCCTGTGACCCCGATTTTTGCCGTGCCATCATAAACGCTGTCCTGCGCCGCCAAACCGCCGATGGTGACTTCTGTTTTGGGAGTCGCTTCAAAGGTGATGGTTACGGTGATGTCGGTATAGTTTTGGCTTGAAATTGTGACTATTTGCGTTGCTGTGCCTGTAATTTTACCCACGCCTGTATAAGTCAGCGTTGAACCGCCGCTTATATTGGGAGGGGCGGTTAAAATGTTTGTGCTATCGGTAAACGTACCCAAAGCAAAACCTAATGTGCCGTGGTCGGATTTATTCAACGCGATTGCGGTTAAACCAAAGGTATGCGGGTTTGTGTTCGCGCTTGAAATCATAAGGTTATGGGGAGCGGTTGCGGAAAATCCCGTTGACGCTTTCTCTACATTGACTGTAATCGTACCGATTGCGGCGGCATAGTTTCCGCTTGGGTCGGTATAGGTCGCCGCGAATGTTTGACCGTTTCCGGCATTCAATGCCGTTGCGGGCGCGTTCCATGTATACCCGGCGGGAAGGGTCACATCATTGAGGGTCAGCCCGGTCGCGTAGACGGTATTCACCGCGCTTGGCGCTCCAAAATTGCCCGCCGCCTTGTTTACAGTCAAACCGCTTGTATTCGCCGTATAATTACCGCACTCAACCACAACAGGCTCGCCATTATGGAGCGTATGGGACAGCGTATAGCCGCCGGATGGATTTGCCGTGATGTTCTTCGCCGCAAAATCGTCAAATGCTACATCCTCCGTTGTCATATCGCCGTATGTCAGCGTCACCGTAAGCCCGGATAAGTTGAACTGGTCGCCGTGGGTATATGTCAGATTGGCCGGTTGGTTTTTAATGGCTATACCTGTGATTTCCTTATCTGCCGTCGCAGGAAAGGTATAAGTCAGCGTGACCGCCGTGCCGGTGTTATTGGATACCGTTGCCGCCTGTCCATTGATGGTCGCGGCAGTCAGTCCGGTAAACGTGTAGCCTGTGTTGGCCGTTAGCGTGACCGTGGCGGTGTATATCGTACTGCCGAGGAATACGCTGTCATTCGGTGTCCACGATACCGTGCCGATGGAGAAATCACCCGTGCCGCTTGCGGTTGTGTTTGGGGGTACGCCTTTCGCCGGGGCGTGTACGCTGATGGCGGCGGACGTGATTGGTGTGGGCGCCGCTGTTTCCGCAAGTTTGATATATTTAAGGGTATTAATATCAACACTATTTATTTGCGTAACCGTACCACTGAAGGTGTTGGTTCCTGTTTTTGCGCCGGGGTCGGTATTTGCCGTATTCGTCCAGTAATCGTATGTTCCGGTTATGCTGACCGTGCCGCCCGTGCCGTTGCGTCCGACACCGATTGCCGCCGCATTGCCTGAAGAACCTTCGGTTATCGCCGTAACCGTGCCGCCGGTAACGATGACTATGCCGCCGCCGCCGCCCATCACGCCGATTCCTTCGCCGCCGCCGATACCCGCGCCATGAAAGCCGCCGGAAGCTTTTACAGTACCGCCGGTAATGATAACCTCTCCGCCGTTTCCCATGAAACCGCCGCCGATACCCGCGCTGCTGTTACTGCCGTTGGCTATGACCGTGCCGCCGTTTATGATAATCTTTCCGGCATTACATTCCACAGGGGAACTGCCGTTACCGCCTCCGATTCCCGCGCTTAGAATACTGCTTGAAGCGGTTAGCGCGCCTGGTCCGTCTATTGTGAGGACTGCGTTGGGCGGGACTAAAATCCCCGCACAATGATCTCCTGCCTTTAAGGTGTTATCGTTTTCGAGAAAAAGATTTAATTCCGCGCCGCTGTTTAAGAGAAGCGGGGATTGGTAGCTTCCAAGCCCTGTAATCGTCACACCGTCCAGCGTAATCTTCGCCTCTGCGCCCGTCAAGACTTCAAGCCGCCGTTGATTCGCGCTTGTACCGATAACGATTATGTCTGCGTCATCCAATATGGTGTAAACGTTGCTTGCGTACGTCCAACCGTCGCCGCTTGCGGGCGGGTTGTTGTCGCTCACGTTGATAGTATCGCCGACGCTGACAGACTTTTCCACAAGTTGGATATATTTATATGTGTTGCTGTACACAAATTTGCCGGGTCCGGTTGCGGAACCGGGAGGGGCGGCTGATGTACTCGTGTAGTATTCGTATATGCCAAGGATAGAAACCGTGCCTTCCGAGCCGTAGCCGCCCCTTCCTATCGCCGCCGCGTTGTCGCTGTTTCCTGCGGCAATGGCTGTAACAGTACCGCCGCTTATGATGATATTGCCGCCATTACTGGCAAAACCGCCGCCGATACCCGCGCTGCTGTTCATACCGACAGCCGTAACCGTACCGCCGGTAATGGTGATGGTCCCGGCGTTGATTCCCTGCCTGCCGCTGCCGATGCCCGCCGCGTTGTTGCCGCCGTTGGCTGTAACCGTACCGCCGTGAATTGCGACGGCGCCTCCGCCGGAAGTCAATCCGCCGCCGATGCCCGCGCCGCTTACACCGCCGTTGGCTATAACCGTACCGCCGTTTATGGTAATGGCTCCGCCCGCTACTTCGTAGATTCCTCCGATACCCGCGGAGTTATCGCCGCCGTTTGCGGTTAAGGCGCCCCGACCGCCGGCGCTGTCAATGGTCAGCGAGGCGCCGGACGGGACGCCTATTCCCGCACCTCGGTCCCTCGCCGTGAGGGCACTGCTGTTTTCGATGTTCAGCGTCACATTCGCGCCGCTGTCCAGCAGAAGCGGACATTGATCGCGGGCAAGATTCGTTATGGTCACACCGTCTAATGTGATTGCGGCCGCCGCGTTTGCCGCAACCGTAATACGTCTTTGACTGCCGTTGTTGGTACTCGTGACCAACACGTCCGCGCCGTCTAAGATGGTGTATACATCGTTTGAATAGGTCCATCCCGTGCCGCTCGGTGGCGGGGTGGGGTCTTTCATGCTGATGGTTCTTCCGCTGCTGATAGGCACTTCTTCGAGTCTTATGTATTTATAACTGTCGCTGTAAGCAAACGTGCCGATTCCCCCCGATACCGCGCCGACCGGGCTGTTTACCGTATTTGTCCAGTATTCGTATCTTCCGGTAACGGTGACGACTTCACTCGAACCGCTGCCGGCGGCATTGCTCCCGCTGCCGATTGCCGCCGCGTAAGGCCCGCTGCCGGCTATGGCCGTGATATTTCCCCCGCTGATGGTGATATTCCCCCAGTTAGTATTGCTGGCCCCTCCGCCTATACCCGCTGCGTAACCGCTGCCGACGGCGGTAACCGTTCCGCCGCTGACGTTTATAATCCCGACCGCGCCGCTGCCCCCGCCACCTATGCCCGCGCCACCGCTTCCGCCGGAAGCGGTTACGATGGCGTTGCCTTCGACGGTGATATGTCCGCCCGAGCCGCCGCTGCCCCCGCCGCCGATGCCCGAGCCGCCGCTCACCGTGCCGCTGCCGCCGCCGGATGCCGTGACTTGCGCGGTGCCGTTTATCAAAATTGTGCCGCTGCTGCCGCCCACGCTGCCGCCGATGCCCGAGCCGCCGTCGTTACCGCCGGACGCAGTGACAATGCCGCCGCTGACGGTGATATTTCCGCCCGTGTTCATGCCCACGCCCCAGGCGCCGCCGATACCCGCGCTTATGGTATTGCCGGTGGCGGTTAAGCTGCCTGTGGTTCCGTGAATGGTTAGCGAGGTGCCTAACGGGGCTTGTATCCCCGCGCAGCGTGGACCCGCCGTGAACGTGTTGATACTGCCGTCCGCAAGCATCAGCGTTACTTCCGCGCCGCTGTTCAGCAGAAGCGGAGACTGGGTATACCCAAGCCCTGCAATAGTCACGCCGTCCAGCGTAATCGTTGCTTCCGCGCCCGCCGCGACTTCAAGCCGCCGTTCGCTCCCGCTGTTGCTGCCTATGACTGTTACGTTCGCGCCGTTTAAAATGGTGTAAACGTTGCTTGCGTATGTCCAGCCCGCGCCGCTTGCGGGAGGGTTTTCGATGAACATATAAATCACATTGCCGTTTGTTGCTACAAGAATGATTTTTTCATTCTCATACTGAACAATTCTGCTGTTATCGTCGGGTATGAAATGTTGTTTGTGGCTATCAGCCGCGCCGCTTTCAACGATAATACCGTTGTGGTCAGATTGGATATTTACACCGATTTCCATACTCGGAGCGGGAGCGGGTACGCCGTTTGCGCCGTTGCCCAGCGTGACGGCGGCGCTGTTGGGAGTAAAAGAAGTGCTGTAGTGAAGATAAAGATTATTTATTTGGCCGTTTTTCATATTTCCAAAAATTTTTGCCGTGCCGCCAACCGTAAAATCGGCACTTGAAAAAACATATAAACCACCCGCGTTGTTTACAGTGCTGGCAGAGGTATTTACATTGCCGCTGATAACGCCGCCGCTCATGTTAAACGTACATTCGTAGGATAAAAATACGCCGCCGCCGTTTGCGCTGGTAGAATTGCCGCTGATTGTGCCGTCCGTCATATTGAATGTTCCGTTTTGAGTCACATACACTCCGGCTCCGTTGTCTCCCGAGAGAGCATTATCTTTAATTTCTCCGCCGTACATATAAAAAACGCCGCCGTTTCCAACGTGAACGCCGCTGCTTTGGTAGCCGCCCCCGGTACTCCCGTTATTTTGTATAACCGCGCCGTCTTCCATTTCAAAAATACCTTGGACATATACAACCGCGCCTTGGGCGTTGGGTATACCGCTTTTTGCGCCGTCAATGGTTATTTTTTCTAAAATCAATTTCGCGCCGGGGTTTATGGTAATAAGGTTGCCCTGCGCGCCGCGCGTAAGGGTGCGGGACGCGCCGAAGCTTAGTATGGAAAGCGTTTTGCCGTTTGCGTTCGGCGGGATAGTCAGCGGCGATGTAATAGGAAAATCCGCGCCGGCGAAAATGATTCTGTCGAAGTCCGCGCTCGGATATTTTGCTATTTCATTTTCGAGCTCCCCCATATTGCGGACAATCGGCATTGCTTCAAGTTTGATGTATTTGTAAGAATCGTCATGGGTAAATACGCCGGCTCCTGTTTGTTCCGCGGGTGAAGCTGCCGTTGTATTTGTCCAGTAATCGTATATTCCGTTATAAGTGACCGTGACGTTTCCACCGCTGTTGCCTCGGCCAATGGCCTCGGCCAGACTGTCGGCGGAACCTCCCGCGACGGCTTCGACCGTGCAGCCGTTGATGATGACATAGCCGCTTGGATAATCATTGGTGTTGCCGCCTCCGATACCCGCGCCGTAACCGGAGCCTATAGCGGTCAGGCTGCCGGGTCCGTTAATCGTAAGAGTGACGTTTGCCAACAGCCGTATGCCGGCGGTACTGCGCCCCGCCCCTTCTATGAGGGTGTTTGTTCCCAACAGGTTAAGGGTTACATTCGTGTTGTTATTCAGCAGAAGCGGGGATGTTTGCAGCGCGTCGCCGGTATACCCGGCGGCGCCCATGTTCACAGAAGCGTTGTTCAGCGTGATAACCGCCGCCGCGTTTGCCGCGACTTGAATTCTCCGCTGGCTGCCCGCGTTGCTTCCGACGACCGTAACATCCGCGCCGTCATATATGGTGTAGACGTTCATTGAATATGTCCAGCCGTCGCCGCTTGCGGGCGGGTTGGGGTCGCTCAAGTCGATGATGGTGCCGCCGCTTGCCAGCGGTATGATGTCCATGCCGCCGTCCGTAAATGTCACCGTCATGCCCGGCTCCGCCAACCCTTGAATGGGTATGCTTGCAAACACCAGCACAAACGCAAGTGTGAGCGCGAGAATTCTTCTTAATTTCACATAATTTACAACCATCGCATATTCCCCCGAAATTCCCCCGCCATGTAAGGCGGCAACTAATTTTATTCTATGGAATTAAATATTCTTTGCAACACTTGACATTCCTAACCGGGTTGGGCTATGATGTACATAGACCGATTTTTACAAAGGGAGATAATACAATGGAATATAACGAAAACACGGTATATTCGGGCGTTTCGCCCTTTGGAACAATTCTGCGCGGCGAACTGGTGAAAAAAATAAAAAATATTACTGCTAAAAAAAATATTTTTATTACATCACCGAGCGGTTTCGGAAAATCGACTGCTGCAGAGCAATTTCTCTCTTTGGTACGCGGTGCAACCTCGAAGTTGACTTCAACGGTTGAATTCGGCAATCCGAGTACCTTTTATAAGAAACTCGCTTCGGAACTCATAAAATTAGTCAAAATCGAGAAAAATTTACCCAATTCAGATTTTACGTTAAAAATGCTGTTGGATTTACTCACTAAATTTCCCAAAAGGCATTCACGATGCTATTTACTGATTGACGACTTTCACAGAATGAAGAATGATGAAATTCTGAACAGTCTGCCGCTGATTGTTTCTCGGTTGCCGGAATATGTGCGGTTATGTTTAGCCGGTCGGTCGGTTCCGACTAAAGCCTTGTCGGAAACGGGATTGTTTGAAGTTCTGACACAGGAAGACCTGCGATTCTCACCCGAAGAAGTCGAATGGCTCGGGGCGGAGAAAGACATTCCTCTGAAACCGGAGCAAATTGAGGAATTGCTTAAAATCACCGATGGCTGGGCTGTTCATCTCTCAATGTTAATTTCCGACGGGCAAATCCATAAAAATCCTGATAAAACCCCTCCCGCATTAATGCAATATTTAAAAACCGATGTGTGGGATATGTGGGATAATCCTACAAAGGAGCTGCTTCTTCGTCTTTCTGTTCCCGACAAACTTACACCGGAATTGTGCCGAAAACTCACAGCCAACCCTACCGGGTATGGAATTTTGGAAAACTTTTCAAACAAAGACAACGCATTCCTTTTTAATGATAATGATGGTGAAGTCTATCGTTTTCTCCCTCTGTTTCGCGAATTCTTGCAAGAACGGATTTCGCTGCTCGGTGACAAAGAAATCAAACGATTGAATGAGGTTACCGCTAAATGGCATGGTGAACGCGGTGAATTCGCGCAAAGCGTCAAACATTACGGCAAAAATCTCGACTTTAACGGGATATACGGCTGTACGAGGACTTATCATCATTACAGCGCGGTAACCGCGTCATCTGCGGTTGAATTCAGAGAAAACATCAAGCAAATCCTTGATAATAACGTGACCACCGACTTAATCGTAAAAAACCCGCATTTACTGTTCGTTTGTTCAGCAATGGAGTGTCGTAACGGAAACAAAGAGAAGTTTCTCGGTTATATTGACATCATGAGGAAAAATCTGTCCGATTTTACCGCGAAATATCCTGATTTCACCGAAACTTTTCTGTTTTTTTTAGCGTGGGATTTCAGCGTTCCGCTTCGTGAATACGTTAAATGGCTTGAAAAAGCGGTTCTTGTATTTCCTAAACCCGACTTAAGTTCCGGAGCGCGGATTAATTCTGTTACGATGTATCTGCCGCATTTTCATCGCTCTTTCCGCGATTTTTCGGAGTACCATGAGTTAAAACCGGAAGATTTACAATTAACCGCAAACACGTTCGGAACACTACTCGGCAATCATTTTAAAGTAATGGAAAAGTCTTTAACCGCAGGAATTCGTTACGAACGCGGCGAACTTCTTGAAGCGTTTCACCATGCCTCAGACGGTATCCGTAATTGCGGCGGGGAACGCCATCCCGAATTGTACTTTTCCTCACATATGATTCTGACGTCCATCCTATATTCTATGGGTGCGAATGTTGACGCTGACGAGGTTATGAACCAAACAGGAATTTTTATTCAAGAAAAAGCGGTGTTTTTAGAACCAAATTTTAAAGCCCTGCAGACAAAGCAGTCAATCGACAAAGGTAACAAAGATTCCGCCAAAGAATGGTTAGAACATCACGCGAGTTTTTCAAATGAAAAGCCGGATTTCGAGCAATTATGCCAACATTTCACAACCATGCGCGCATTAAACGCGGTCGGAGACTTTTCAGCGAGCATTCATTTGGGTAATCGTCTGAAAGTACTGGTGGCCGGCTTCAACCGCCCTCTCGACCAAATTGAAAGCGGAATCTTGTTAGCGAACGCACTGTGGCGGAACGGTGAAAAAAGCAGGGCTGCAGAACAACTCAAACAATCCTTGAATATTGCACTTCCGTATGGGTTTACGCAGTTGTTCATCAACGAAGGAAAAGAAATTCTGCCCTTGTTGTGTACACTCCGTGAACGAAAAGGTGTTTCGGCAAAACAAAAAAAGTTTATTGAAACACTCACAGACCAAATCTACAGAAGGGAAAACCGTTTCAATCCGGAACCCGGTAATCCTCCTAAATTAACGGTTATGCAGCGAAGAATACTCACTTTTCTTGAAATGGGGTTATCTTACGGTGAGATTGCCGCTCAAACAGGAACCGCACATGGTACAGCGAAAGGTCATGTTTTGCTTTTATACAAAAAACTGGGGGTTCATAACGCTGAAGATGCGGTTATAAAAGGGAAGATGTTAGGGTTATTGCAGTAAAAATGTATATTTTATTTGTCTTGTCGTATAATACCAATAAATAAATAACAGGAGAACCGAACATGAGAAATTATAATGAATGTCTTTTAGACCCTGCACAATCGGTATTGGCGATTATTGACCATCAACCTCAGATGTATTTCGGGATAGAAAGTCATTGCCGAACCTCTGTTGAAAACAACGTGACCGGATTGGCGAAAGCCGCTCAGTTATTCGGCGTTCCGTGTATACTGTCTACTGTGGAAGCGCAAACTTTTTCCGGTTACCTCTATTGCAAAGTTCAGCGCATCTATCCGCAAATCACCCCGATTGACCGAACCTCCCTCAACGCATGGGAGGACGCTAATTTTAAAAAAGCAGTTGAGGGAACCAAACGAAAAAAGATTATTCTTGCCGGATTATGGACTGAAGCCTGTGTTCTGTTCCCTGCATTAAGTCTTAAAAATGACGGATATGATGTTTATGCGGTTACCGACGCTTGCGGCGGTGCCTCTAAAGAAGCGCATGATATGGCAGTGATTCGCATGACCCAAGCAGGTGTGAAACCGGTAACATGGATGCAGGTCATGTTAGAATGGCAAAGAGACTGGAGTCACAAAGACACCTACGACGGTGCACCGGGAATTATAAAAGAGCATGGCGGCGCATAC
>Ga0082212_10011422_pt1 | contig 11261 bp, 6 predicted proteins | sample TergutNt197P3_FD_71548 | JGI IMG/M metagenome (GOLD analysis project Ga0082212, IMG submission 71548) | Neocapritermes taracua P3 segment gut microbial communities from Petit-Saut dam, French Guiana - Nt197 P3 | ecosystem: Host-associated > Arthropoda: Insects > Digestive system > Gut ... | reverse complement strand
TCGGCTTCGGAGTCCTCTTCAGCGTCGTCTTCCTCGGCGTCATCACCCTCAGGGACGTCTTCTTCGAGGTCGGTGGCGTCCTCGTCGGCGGCCGGGTCTAGGTCCACCTCGGCGTCATCGTCAAGCACCCAGACGGCGTCGTCGTCGCCGTCGATGAACTCGACCTCTTCGACGATGGCGGGGGCCGGGCCGAAGGCGACATACGACAGGCCGGCCAGGGCGGCGCCCGCCAGGGGGGCCAGGACGAACAGCCACAGCTGGCCCCAGTGTTCCCCGGAGCCGGCGAACAGCAGCGGCGCCAGCGAGCGGACCGGGTTGAGGCCGGCGTTGGTCAGGGCCCAGGTCAGGAGGTACAGGCCGGTGAAGGTGAAGCCGTAGATGGCGGCCAGGGAGCCGGCGCGCCGGGCGCGCCCGGCCACCGAGATGAACACCATCATCAGCAGGGCGGCGGCGATGACCTCGATCAGCAGCGCGCCGACAAAGGCGGTCTCGGTTGCGCCGCCGGTCATGTTGGCCAGCGGGGACAGGTCGGCCCAGCCGTTGGCGGCATTGGCGAACAGGTCGGAACGGTCGGCCAACTGCACCATGGGGGGCCAGGTTTCGGGTACGACGGCCCAGACGACCACGGCGGCGACGACGGCGCCGACCACCTGCACCAGCCAGTACGGCAGCAGATCCCGCCAGGCCAGGCGGCCGGTGATGGCCGCCCCCAGGCTGATTGCCGGGTTGAAGTGGCCGCCGGAGACGTGGGCAAACGCCGAGAAGGCGGCCATCAGCAGCAGCCCGGCGGTCAGGGCCACCGTGAGGGCCTGGAAGTTGTTGACCGCGTTGAACGCGAGCACCCCCAGGATGCCGAAGACCAGCATGAATGAGCCGACGGTCTCGGCGCCGAGGCGCGCCAGCAGTCCGTAGCGGGCGCCCGGGGTGTCGAGGGGCTCCTCGCTGACGTCGATGACCACACTAGATTCGGCCAGGTATGGGAGGTTACTCGCAGACATTGTGCTCCTTTGGTTGCAGCCTGACATGGCGTCATCAGGCAACCTACCCGCCCCAAGGCCGAACATGGTGGAACTTCGGCGCGGTTGCGACAGACAGCGCCTCGTTGCCGCGGCGGTCAGTACCCTTAGCACCATGAAGCCGCCGATGACCGTGACCGTGACGGGGGCCGCCGGCATGTGCGGGTACTCCCTCCTTTTCCGCGCCGCGGCTGGCGCCATGTTTGGGGAGGACACCCCTGTGCGCCTGCGGCTGCTGGAGGTGCCGCAGGCGGTGCGCGTGGCCGAGGGAGTGGCGATGGAACTCGAAGACTGCGCCTTCCCGCTGCTGGCAGACATCGAGGTGAGCGACGACCCGCTGGTCGGCTTCCGCGACTGCGACCTGGCGCTGCTGGTGGGCGCTTGGCCGCGGCGGGTGGGGCAGGAGCGCGCCGACCTGTTGAATGCCAATGGCCACATCTTCGCCACCCAGGGGCAGGCGATCAACGAGGTAGCCGCCGATGACGTGCGCGCCGTCGTCGTCGGCAATCCCTGCAACACCAATGCGCTGATCGCCGCCATCAACGCCCCCGACGTGCCGCGTGACCGGTGGAGCGCGCTCACCCGCCTGGATCACAATCGGGCCGTGACGCGCATCGCTCAGCATGCGGGTGTCTCCGTCTCTGAGGTGCATCGGGTGGCCATCTGGGGCAACCACTCGGCGGCGCAGTACCCCAACCTGATGCACGCCACCATTGGCGGCCGCCCCGGCGCGGAGTATGCGGCCGACCGTCGCTGGTTCCGCGGTGAGTTCATCCCCGACGTCGCCGAGCGCGGCGCCCGGGTGTTGGAGGTGCGCGGCACCTCTTCGCAGGCCTCGGCAGCCGACGCCACCATCGACCACGTCCGGGACTGGTACTTCGGCACCGAGCCGGGCGACTGGATGTCGGCGGCGATCTGGACCGATCGGGAGTACTACGGCGTCCCCGCCGGCCTCGTCTGCTCCTTCCCTGTGACCTCGGACGGCGAGCGCCTTTCGGTGGTCGAGGGGCTGGAGATCGACGAACTCTCCCGGGCCTACATCGACAGGTCGGTCACCGAGTTGATCGAGGAGCGGGACGCCGTGCGGGCCCTCGGCCTGATCTAGCGTTTAGCGCCAGGAGACGGCGCCAGGATTTCGCCGGGCGCGAAACGGCGAGCGGTTGGGCGTCACCGCGGAAATTGACGTGACGGCTGACGGTGGGCGGCAGTAGCGTTGCGGATCATGGACACCCCTCAAAGCGCCCCGCCGGTCGACAAGTTGCGGCCGCCGTCGCGCACGCTGTCGTGGCGCCGCCTGGCGAACCCCGCCACGGTCACGGCCCTGGTGTTCCTGTCGATTCACGCCGTCTTCACCGCGCTGGTGTCCCTGACCACCGGCTGGCTGACGGCCGAGCCGGTGGCCCGCAACATGGCGTGGCTGGCCGTGGCGGTGCTGACGGGCGCCTTCAGCGCCTACGTCGGCCGGGTCATCTGGAACGGTGTGGTCAATCGTGCCGAGGGTCGCCTGCGCATGGACCTGTTGTCTGCGGCCCTGGCCCAGCCGGTGCGGGTGCTCGGTGAGCAGAGCTCCGGGGAGATTTTGGACCGGGTGGACGACGACACGCAGGCCGTCGGCCGCATGTTCCGCTTCTCGGTCTGGCCGGCGCTGCGCATCTGCGCCTCGATCCCGCCGCTGTGGATCGTGGCGGGCCTGACCTGGTGGCCGGGCTGGATCGCCTTCCCGGTGCTGCTCGCCCTGATCGTGGCGCTGGCCCGGCCGCAGATGGGCGAGATCGCCCGGCGCCGGGTCAGGGAGGAAGAGGCGTGGACGGCGCACGCCACCGTCCTGGAGGAGTCGATCTCTGCGCGTGACGACCTGCGCACCTCCCTCGGCCAGCCGCTGGCCGTGCGCCGCCTCGCCGAACTGTCGGCCAACATCCACCGCCGCCTGCTCGATGTGCTGCGCGCGGAGATCAAGCTGCTCGCCTCCACCGACCTGCCGCTGTACACCCTGCTAGCCGTGGCGCTGGTCACCGGCGCCCTCCTGACGGCCGCCGGCTCGATGACGGTCTCCGCCCTGGTCACCCTGTTCCTGGTGACCACCCTGCTGGTCGGGGTGATGGGCGAGCTGATCTCCAACCTCCCGCAGATCCAGGAAGGCGTCGGCGCGCTGACCCGCATCAAGCAGCTGCTCGACGCCGAGGCGGAACCCACCGACGGCGCCGCCGTCCCCGACCAACCGCTGGCGTTGGAGGTGCGCGGGCTCAACTTTGAGTTCGACGATGGGCAGGGTTCCTTCGCGCTGCGCGACATCTCCCTGACCGTGCCAGCCGGGCAGACGGTGGCCCTGGTGGGGCGCACGGGGTCCGGCAAGTCGACGCTCGCCTCGATGCTCTCCCGGGCTGTCGAGCCGCCGGCCGGTTCGCTGTTTGTTGGCGGGCGCGACATCTGTGACCTGAACCTGGAGTCGCTGCGTCGCGCCGTGGGCGTGGTGACCCAGCGCACCGAGTTGATCGCCGCCACCCTGCGGGACAACATCACCCTGTTCGAGAACGTGAAAACCGGCGCCGTAGAGGCCGCCATCACCGAGCTGGGCCTGACCGAGTGGGTGGCAGGCCTGCCGGACGGCCTGGACACCGAGCTCGGCTCCAACGGCACCTCGCTGTCCGCCGGCGAGGAGCAGCTCGTCTCGTTCGCCCGCCTGCTGGTGCGCGACGTCCAGGTGGTGGTGTTGGACGAGGCCACGGCCCGCATGGACCCCCTGACCGAGGCGCTGGTGGTGGCCGCCGCCGACCGCCTGCTGCGCGGGCGCACCGGCGTGCTGGTGGCCCACCGCCTGACCACCATCGAACGCGCCGACCTGGTGGCCGTCCTCGATCACGGGCGCCTTTCCCAGTTCGGCAGGCGCACCGACCTGGCCGAGCAGTCCGGCCAGTACCGCGACCTGCTCACCGCCGCCACCGGCTCCGTCTCCGCCGAGACGGTGATCGACCTGCCATCGTCGTCGGTAGACGGGACTACGCTCCCCGCCGCCGCTGACGAGGAGGCCTTCGGTCACGAGACCTTCCACCCCGACATTGCGGTCATGGAGGCCTCTGCGGGGGCCGAGGGCCCGCACCTCGCCGGCCCGCACTCCACAGGGGCAGACACAGGGGCCGACGCAGGGGCCGGCGTAGGCTCCTTGACCACGCTCTCAAGCACCCGGCGCAAGGGCACCCTGCCGCAGCGGCGGGGCCTGCACCGGGGCATGGGGGTCATGCGGTCGGTGGCGCGCCAGTTCAACATCCACAAGGCCTGGGGCCTGCTCGGGGGCTTAAGCTTCACCGCCTCGGGCATCATCGGCGCGTTCGGCCCGCTGGCCGGCTACATGTGGGGCCGCACCGTTGCCGGGGTTGAGGCTGGGACCTCCATCGCCTGGCCGCTCACCTGGCTGATCGTGGGGCTGTTCGCCTCCCGCCTGTGCGTGTTCTACGGCATCTGGGTCTACCCGCGCTGGTGGATTCAGCTCTCGCTGCGCACCCGCCTGGCTGTCATGCGCGGCCAGACCGACCAGCGCCGCCTGCCGGCCACCCCGCCGGGCGAGGTGGTGGCCCGCGCCATGGACTCCGATCGCTTTATCACCTACGGCGACCGGTGGATCGACTTCATGGGTGGCTTCCTCACGGTGGCGGTCACCTCCCTGCTCGGTGGCTCGCTGCTGGCCGGCGCCGTGCTGGCGGCGATCCTACTCACCTCGGTGCTGGTGGCCATCGCCGGCCGTCCGGTGGCGGGCCGCTCCGCCAAGGCCGCGGCCGATGCCCGCGCCCTGTTCGGCCGGGTGCTGGTCTCCGCGGTGGGCGCCTCGCGCACCATCAAGCTCTCGGCCCGCACCGGCCAGGTGCACGCCTTCCTTTCGGAGGTGGACGGCCGCCGCGTCAAGGCGCAGGTGTTCGAGCACCGGGTGGCGCAGCTGCTCAATGGCTTGCCGTGGCTCACCTGCCAGGCGGCGTTCCTCGGCTCGTGGGTGGCCTTCTACTACGGCTGGTGGTCGCTGCCGGTCACGCTGCTGGTCTCCACCACGGCCGCGGGCTTCGACTTCATCGGCTTCGTCGCCGGGCAGGTGGTCACCGCCTACCCGGGAACCAAGTCGTGGAAGGACGCCACCGACGCCTTTGTGGACGGCGCCGACCTGCTGGCCCTGCCGGACGGGGTGGACCTGGTGCGCGGCGTCGCCCCGGCGCCCCTGCCGGCCACGGAATTGCCCGCCTTCGAGTCGCTCTCCCTTGACGGGGTGACGGTGATGCACGAGGACGACGGCACCATCGGCGTCTCGGACTTCCACCTGCGGGTCGAGCGCGGCGAGCTGGTGCTGCTGCTTGGGCGGGTGGGCTCCGGCAAGTCTTCCCTGCTGGCGGCCCTGGCCGGGCTGATGCCGTTCACCGGCGAGATCAGGTGGAACGGCGAGGAGGTCTTGGAGGCCGAGACGTTCCTGCGGCCGGGCCGGGTGGCCTACGTGCAGCAGGTGCCGCGCCTGCTCAGCGGCTCGATTGCCGAGAACATCACGCTCGCCTACCCCGACCGCGCGGTCGAGGGGCCGGTGGCCGACGCGCAGCTGCAGGTGGACATTGCCGAGAGCGGGGGCCTGGAGGCGGCCGTCGGTCACAAGGGCGTCAGGCTCTCCGGTGGGCAGCTGCAACGCCTGGCCCTGGCCCGCGCCCTGGCCACCGGTTCGCAGGTGCTCATTGCCGACGACGTCTCCTCCGCCCTCGACGCCAAGACCGAGCTCGGCCTGTGGGATGCCCTGCGGAGCCGGGGCATGACCGTGATCGGCTCGACCTCGAAGGCCGCCGCCCTGGCGAAGGCCGACCGGGTGGTGGTCATGGCCGGGGGAGAGGTGGTGGCGACTGGCCCGTGGGCCGACCTGGCCGCCAGCTGGGGCCACCTGGCCGGCTGAGCCAGGCGCCGGGCGCTCGCCCACCGGCCGTCAGGGGTCAGCGGCCTGACCGCGGGCAGCCAACCCGGCCGTCGGACAGGGCGCGCGCAGTACGCTTGACCGCCATGACCGATTCCGCCCCGCCCGCCCAGTTTGTGCTCACGCTCTCGTGCGAGGACCGTCCGGGCATCGTCGCCTCCGTCTCGGGGGCGCTCGCGGCGGTGGGCGCCAACATCATCGAGAGCCAGCAGTTCGGCTCGCTTGAGTCGGGGCGGTTCTTCATGCGGGTGCAGTTCGCCTCGGCCCAGCCGCGCGATGTGCTGGTCACGGCCCTGACCCCGACCTTCGACCTGTACGCGATGGACTGGGGCCTGGCGGTGGTGGGCCGCCGGCTGCGCACCATCTTGCTGGTGTCCAAGGCGCCGCACTGCCTGGTTGACCTGCTCTATCGCGAGCGACACCAGGGACTAGAGATCGACGTGGTCGCGGTGGTGGGCAACCACCCGGACCTGGCCGACATCGCGAAGTTTTACGGCAAGCCGTTCCATCACCTGCCGGTGACCGCCGCCACCAAGCCGGAGGCCGAGGCGGCCCTGCGGGCGCTGATCACCGAGCTGGACGTGGAGTTCGTGGTGTTGGCCCGCTACATGCAGATCCTCTCCGATGAACTCTGTGGGGACCTGGCGGGGCGGATCATCAACATTCACCACTCCTTCCTGCCGTCCTTCAAGGGCGCCCGCCCCTACGCCCAGGCGCATGCCCGCGGCGTCAAGCTCATCGGCGCCACCGCCCACTACGTCACCGGCGACCTCGACGAGGGGCCAATCATCGAGCAGGACGTCGAGCGCGTTGACCACTCGCGGGGTGTCTCCGAGCTGCAGGCGATGGGCGAGGACGTGGAGCGCCGCGCCCTGATGCGCGCCGTCAAGTGGCATGCGCAGCAGCGCATCCTGCTCGACGGCTCGCGGACCGTCGTCTTCCGCTGAGATACCTGGCCGCGGGTCGCGCCGCGTGGCGACGTTGTGCCGTTCGCGACGTCGGAACTGCTCAGTTTGCAGGGCCGAAGTTGGGCACTCGACTCCAGGTTGCTCAGTCGTGGGTACCCCGCTTGACGCCGAGCCGTGTTCATGTCGGTGGGCGGTGACATCATCGGAAGATGAAGTCACCGAGAATGAAGGACCTGCCGATCAGTGATCGGCCTCGCGAGCGACTGCTGCGAAACGGCCCAAACGGGCTGTCGTGCGCCGAGTTGGTGGCCGTGCAGCTCGGGACAGGTTGCGAGGGGGCCAGTGCCATCGACGTGGCCTACCGTCTCCTAGCCGACTGGGGAGGCCTCGCTGGGTAGGTAAGGGCGCGCCCGGAGGAACTGGCGAGACACCCCGGGGTGGGGCCAGCCAAGGCCGCGCGCCTCTGCGCGGCCTTCGCCCTAGCGGCCCGAGCCGGAGGCGGCATGGAGGGGGAGGTGATCGCCAGCTCGGCAGACATCGCTCGCGTGGCGCAGGCGCGGATTGGGAGCGCGCGAACCGAGCAGGTGTTGGCGCTGGTGGTCGATGGCGCCAATCGGCTCCGTCGAGCCGAGGTGGTGGCGACTGGTTCGGCCAAATCGTGCCCGCTGCCGGTCAGGGAAATCCTTGCCACCGTCCTCCGGCACGACGGCGTGGCCTTCGCGGTGGCGCACAATCACCCAAGTGGCGACCCAACACCCAGCTCCGCGGACGCTGAAGCGACCGAGAAGATTGGTGCCGGGGCCAGCGCAGCGGGACTTCGCTTTCTCGATCATCTCATTGTGACCCGCGCGGGTTGGTGCCGAGCGGTCGGAAGCGGGTGAGGTAATCGCCGATAGGTAGAACTAGTCGGACTGGTTGCGAACTGCTCTTCGATGTCCAGCCCGCATATGAAGTTGCATTGAACGAAAAGACACGAACGCCATTGCGTCCGACGGATGCACAGAAGTCCTTCATCCTGGAACAATGTGTTGCAGATCCGGTTCACTTTGAAGTCTTTACGGGATTTATCACCTGGACTCGGACCTCAATGCCATGGCTTCGAAGAGATTCTGATTGTCGAACAAGGTTGACCTTTGTGAAAGTAAATAACGATTCTGGAGTAATATTCAGCCCATCCTTGCGATGTAGACCAATTATGATTTTGCGCGGCTTGACGTCGTTGGGATCCAGGCCTCCTGCGTCGATAATTCTGTTCCTCAACTGTCTCCTAGCCTCTTCATCCTTCAGCAGGGCGTCCGCTGATACCAGGGCTTGCGACAGAAGGTGGCTAGCGTCGGAAGACCTCTCCGTTCGTTTGACGTGTATCAGTGTGTTTCCTGGCAAGTAAACGTCGCAGGCCTCGATGCCGCGCTTGTGGAGATCGGTGTATAGCAACTTCGCGTCGAGGCAGACTCCGCCAAATTCCTTGGCAAGTTTCGTGTTGTACTCATTTTCGTCATCTTCACTGCTCCAGTCGATAAGCCGGTCATCAGTGGATGCGTGCTCAAACAATTCCCTGACGCGCTGGTCGATCTTGAGAGCATAATCGTCATCTACCCGATACCAATCGCCATCGAAGAGCGTATAGGTGAGGCCCTTCATTTCGGCCTCGAATGCAATCCACTTCTTAAGTGGAATATGACGACTGATTGCTTCATCACCACCGGCGTCTCTGAACAGTTGAATGCTGGCTCGCGTCAATCGGTCAAGTCTGTTTCCCTTGCCTTGCTCAGCTATCGCACTGCTGACTACGGACCAAGTTGGTTGCCCATCTTGAAGTTTGTTGTTGCGGCTGGTGAACATGGACCTTGGCATCCAGGAGTCGGGCGCTCTGTTGTCCTCGAGTCTTTCATGAGGCCAAGACAGGCCAATTCGGGCTGTGCTCTTGTCGTCTTCGAGCTCATCAAGTGCCTTTGATAGAAGTGCGTCCAATTCTGTCACGCGATCTGGATTGCTAATTTTCGTGAGTTGCTCCAATGCTCGCAATTCTTCCGAGGGTTCTTGCTTCAGAATTTCTTCCAGTTGATCCAGGTCGGACAACGCTTTGATGGGGTCGCAAGAAATCGGCAGATTCAGGGCATCTGAGCCTTTGATTTGTAAAGGAGATCTTCTAGATGCTGAGAATTCACTCAGATCGGCCAACGCAACAACCCGGCTAACCGCTTCTCCGATGCCTCCGATCCCAAAGCCTAGCAGATTGTCCCCCTGGGGAATTGACAACCTTGATGTTCGGGAGCGTTCATTCATAGTGGTAGACGTCAAGGAGTGTAAGCTATCTGGCTCCGCTATGCGAATCGCGATTTTTTGGCCGAACAGGCTATCGACATACTTTGGATCGAGCAACAGGAAGCCCATTCCGTATGTCAGGGCATGCCAGATGCGATCTTCTACTGCATTTTTCAGTTTCGGTTTTACGAGGAGAACTCCTGCTGGACTCTCCCCTGACACCTTTATGCGCCGTCCTGATAGCGATGACAGCGCTTCACACCACTTTGCCTCCGCTCGCTTCATGGAGCCGAACACCATCAAGCCAGGTCTGTCGTCAACCATGATTTCGGTTGCCGAGAAGTTGTCGGACGTCAGATATTGGGGCCTGACTGCGTCAGTCGCCTTCTCGAGGTTGGCCAACCTATAGATGGTCGTACGGTAACTCGCCCCTTCTTTGTGAGACATGCGAATCTTCCTTTCACTTTGGAACGATCTCTAGAAGTGGCCGTCTATCGGTCACTCCGAGCATTTGGCATAGGTGTGCATGCTTCCATGCGAGTTGTTTGGCGAGCGCTGAGGTGGATACTCCATTTGCGTCTGCCAGTTCGACGGCCTGCCGGAGCATACTGGGCACCTCCCCCGGGTAGTTGCTGACCGGATGAGAGGGAATCAGTCCCTGTGACCTCAGTTGGTTGAGCCGTATATACGCACGTCGCGCGGTGGCTTCTGAGTAGAGGCCCACTTCCCGGCCTCGGTAAATGAGGGACTGGACTGAGATGCCCCACTCGGCGTTAAGGTCGAGCAGTCTCCGAAAGTCCACGCGGGCGGGAAGAAGTGGACGAATGCTGAGGTTAGGAGTCAGGAACTCGGCAGCGAACCGGTCGGCCTCACGCTCTATGACAGTGTCACCTCCAAGTGCCCCGCCGTGCAGAACGAGGTGCCCGAGCTCATGGGCTGCCGTGAAGCGGTACCGGTATATGTCGTCTGCTCGATCAAGCGACAGGATCACCAGTGGGCGTGCGAAACAGAGTGTAGAGAAGGCATCGATCCGCGCCACTTCATCTGTGCTCTCTGGTGCAATTACAACGATGATCCCTTTGGACTCGAGGAGACGGACGACGTGCGACACTGGGCCGTGTCCGAGCTGCCAAGCGCGTCTGAGTGCTTGGGCTGCGGCCACAGGGTCGGCGGGGAGGGAGCCAGGAGTGATCTCGCCGCCGGCGAAGCCAGGAAGGCCGACATCTGGCAGTTGCACGTGGGTCTCGACGGCTTCAACCAGTTCCCAGAGTTGCTCTGTGTACGACGTTGCTTTGAGTCGCTGTTTCGCAGTAGTCGCACGCAGGCTGCGAAAAAAGGCCTCGTTGACGGGGAGTTGCATCTGCGGGCGTCCAGACGTGAAGAACTCTGGCCGCACGTTTAGACATTTTGCAAGCGCAGGTATCAGGTCGGGTCGTGGTGATGACGACCCTGACTCGTACTGGCTGACGGCCGCTGCCGAGACGCCAATGGCACCCGCCAACGCCTGTTTGGTGAGCATTGCAAACTCGCGGGCTTGCCGAAGCCTGTCCTTGTCGAATGTGCGGGAGATCAGCGCGTAGGAGTCCGGGCTCACTGGATGGGCTCCTGACTGGAAGCCTCCGCCGCAGGACTGATAGCCCGAAGGCCAAGTACGACAGAGGGTTCGGGATCGTCGTTGAAGTCACGCACATCGTCAAGCACGGGAGCAACGGAGGAGCGGTCGTTCGTCACATCCAGGCAGACGTCCCGGTGCCAGGCCCACTCGATCTTGCCGTCAGGTTGGGTGAAATTGCTGACCTCGCCAATGGTCAGGCCGCGCAGACCGGATCCGGCTTCGCAGTCATATGCCGCAAGTATCGTTCGTGAGGCACCCTCGAGGATCGTGGCGGCCATCGCAGACTCGTCTACGGCGCCAAAGGCGTTCCCAAGGTCCAGCGCACCTTGGACAACGGGCGGCGACGACCCCGGCGGCATTAGCAAGGAGGCCTTAAGCTGCGACCATGCGACGGCGAGGTCGTCTACCCCGTTGGAGCCAACTCCGTGACGAGTGGGGAAAACTAGCGTGCCGTTAACAACCGCCAGAGGGTAGCCGCGATTGCCCCGCTTTGGGACAATCGTCACTCCGGGCAATCCCTTCAGGAA
>Ga0082212_10011421_pt1 | contig 11262 bp, 2 predicted proteins | sample TergutNt197P3_FD_71548 | JGI IMG/M metagenome (GOLD analysis project Ga0082212, IMG submission 71548) | Neocapritermes taracua P3 segment gut microbial communities from Petit-Saut dam, French Guiana - Nt197 P3 | ecosystem: Host-associated > Arthropoda: Insects > Digestive system > Gut ... | reverse complement strand
GCCTCGGTAATTGATACAATATTATTTGTGCTTATCATCATTTTAAGTACCTCCACAATAATTATATGCCAAGAAGTAGGTATAATACAACCTACAATATAATGTGTTTTGAACTTTTCTGATGCTTTCGTGAAAGCTTTATTTATTGCAAAGCATGAGCCTGCGTTCCGGGCTGGCGGCGAAGAGGCCGACGAAGGATTTGACGCGGCACTCACTTAGCAGGCGGTAGCCGCTCTCTGTGCGTGTGTAAACCGCGGCGCACCTGCCAAAACGCTTGCCGATATATCCCGCGAGTTCGTGCGCCGGCGCGATTTTCGTGAAGAGGGACGGCACGGCGAAGCTCCATCTCGGGTCGTAACGTGAGGAGCCCCAACCCTGCCGGGCTATGACATAGCGCGGCTCGCCGATGGGCGAAAACATTTCCGCTACGGCGTCTCCGAAGAGTTTTTGTTCCCGGGCCGATGCGTTTTCAAGGCAGCATGCTATTTCCGCACCGCCGCGGGTGTGCATTACGCTCACATTTGCCCTTGGCGATTTGATAAAGCCGTGTTTCCTCATAGCCTCGAAGAGGCCCCTTGCAAGGATGCGCATCACATAGGCTGGCGACAATGTTTCGCGAAGCATGCGCAGGCCCCGGCTCACAAACCAAGCCAGGAACCCCGCTGCGGCGGCTGTAATGAAAAGCGCCGGCGCGATCCCGTTCGCAGCTATAAAAACGCCGGCAGCCGCCTGGTACAGGCAGGCCGCGACGCCGGCAATGCCGACGGCGTTCCCGATGCTGTTCATGACGACGACCTGGCGCACGGGCCTGGGCAGGTTGTCCTTCGGCACGAAACTCGTATCCGAGACCCTCGGCGCCGGCGCATCCCCAAGGCTTTCCGCCCAAGTCCGGGCCATCGCCCCCCTGTCGGCCGCAAGCCTTATCATTGCCTTGTTTATCCGCGCGACGCCTTCTTCGCCGTACGGAGGGCAAATGACGTCGAGCCGATTGATGCTGTTTGAGATTTCGCCGCCGTGATATCCCGGCCCGAAAAACGTCTTGAAACGACGCTTCAAGACTTCAAAATCCTCGCTTACAATATAATCGTCCCCATCTTTGCCGTGGCTATAAAGGCTTTGGAACGCGGCGCCTTTCCCCCTCGCCTGGTTTTCTCCCGGCAATATGTCCGGCTCGACAGCCACGAGGTGCCAGATATTCGCTGTCTTATCCGGGTCGTTTTTGTCTACGCGGATAGCGCGGCCGCGCATCTGGTTTGAGAGCACGTAGCTCCCGACGAAACTCGCAAGCACGAGGCTGTTGATGCAGGGGCTGTCCCAACCCTCGCCAAGCAGGGCCTTCGTCCCGACTATGGCCTGCACGGCGCCCGTCTGGAATGCCTCTGTCAATACCGCAATCATGGTGCGCCGGGCGCCGCCGAAGCTGACGGCGGCATAATGCGCGGGCGCCGCTGTTGCTGTGAATGTCGTAGCCGGCGGAGGTGCCGGGGAACCTGTGCCATCGTCACTACAGTTGGGCGCCGGGTAGCCTGCGCCATCGTCACTACAGTCGGGCGCCGGGAACCCTGTGCCACCATCTCCACTATGGGCCGCCGGGGGTTCCGCTGGCGGCAGCGCTGGCAGGTCGATCCCCGGGATTCCTTTCCGGACGATTTCTTTGTAAGTGAAGCCCGTATTGTGCTTTCCCGCGATTTCCTCGATGACGCCTATTCTGTCCAGCGGCCAGATGACGAGCGCGCCGGTCAGCATTGCGATTCGCGCCTCGGGCGGCAGGGCGCGGCGCAGGGTCTCGAAGATTGGGACCGCGCCAATCGCGTCTATACGTTCATCCGTCCCGACCGCGCCCAGAAAATCCTTGCGGATATTGTCCGTCAGGACGACAAGGCGCAGTCTTTCTCCAAGCTGCCCGTATTCCTCCTTTGCTATTTCCGAGATGCTTTCGAGCTTGCCGATGGATGAAAACAGGGCCTTCCCCGTGCGGCTCGTGTCCGTAAGCAGCAGCTTGCCGCGCGGCATCAGGCGATGCCTTCGGCAGATCGCCCCCATCTGCTCCGGCAGCTCTTCGCCGAATACCTCCGGGGTCTCCGCGATAAACGCATAGGCTCTCTGCAGGTGATCGAGGCTAAACCTCGGCAACGGGCGCCCGAGCATCAGTTTTCCGACGAGCTTCGCCGACGGCGGCAGGCCTGCGTCGCGCGCGCAGACAGCAAGGCTGATATACTCCTTTGCGTAGCTGTAGAGCTGGTCCTGCGGCGGCAAAAAATCCCCGACAAGGTCGCAGCGCACCGCGGATGCCGCGAACAGCCCGCTACTAAGGACTTCGTTTACGCAGTCCGCGATATTCTGCCTGTGCGTGAAAAAGACACCCTCTTCCTTTTCGGTCGGGTAGTTGAACATTACATAGTCCTGGTGCGGGCAGAGGGTTTTTTTCGCGACGAGCTCAGGCACGAAGATTTCCGTGTCGATTTCGCCGCAGAGGGAAATATAGCGCCGCCATTCGCTTTCGTTGCTGTCGTATGGGGGCGTAGCGGTGAGCGCCACGATAGTGATCTCTCCCGCGACGGCCTCGATAAAAGCCTCGAGGGATTTCTGCCACTCGCGCTTCAAGTGGTGCGCCTCGTCGAGGCAAACCGTCTTTATTCCCGTCTTGCGAATAAGGGCGACGAGGTCAAAACCGCGAAAATCGCAGGGTTGCAGCTCGCTGCCATTCCCGGCTTCGTCCGTACCCTCGGCGTCGGCTTCATCCGTGCCTTCGCCACCGCTGTCGGCCGTACCCTCGGCGCCGGTTTCGTCCGTGCTTTCGGCGTCGCTGCCGTCCGTACCCTCGGCGTCGGCTTCATCCGTGCCTTCGGCGCCGCTGCCGACCGCGCCCTCGGCCTCGGCTTCATCCGTGCCTTCGGCGTCGCTGCCGGCCGTGCCCTCGGCGCCGGTTTCGTCCGTGCCTTCGCCGCCGCTGCCGGCCTCGCGCGCGGCCAGCCTGTTCCAGGCGCTGTACAGGGCCTGATACGTAATAGACGTAATGAGTCCGGGCTGTTTGAGATTCTCTGAAATATAGTCCGCCTCCGCCCTGCCCTCCGGCAGGAAGAGTTCGGAAAAACGTTCGCCCCATTGGTCGGCGATCACGATGGTCGGCGAAAGGACAAGCGCCGGCTTGCCGAGCCTGCGGATAAGCTCAAGCCCCAGCACGGTCTTGCCGCTGCCCGGCGCCGCTACGATATGTATGCGCCCGTCGGAAAGGTAAGCCTCCGTCTCATCCAGCACCTTCTGCTGGTAGCTGCGGAACACCCCCCGGAAAGTTACATCATCGAAGTTCTCCGCTTTCCTGTTTGCCGCTTTATCTTTCTTCAATTTGGTCTTCCCTGCTATCTGCCTTATTTGCCGCCATCACATTTTTTAACGTGCCGTCTTCTCTCCCGCCATCATGGGTCTTCACCGCCTCCGCCATTATTCATCACTACGGCGCTGCCGCCATTATTCGCCATTACGGCGCTGCCGCTGTTATCCATCACTACAGCACTGCCGCTGTTATCCATCACTGCGGCATTGCCATAAAACGTCTACCCATATCATATTATAATCCTCTGCTGCGCTTGCCGACCCTATTTATCCGCAAGACGCGGGAACCGTCCCCTTTTGTCCAAAAGGATGAAGCGTTCATTTGGGAACAGTTGATTGCCAGCAATTCGATTGGTTTGACCTGCTTCCGTTGCAAATTCGCGAGAAATCGCAAAAAATGTCCGAAAATTGCGGTTGTGCACGATATTCCAGCCACAAATATCCCATAAAATGTATATGCAGGCGGCCATAGGGAATTTTCGGGTTTTTAACGCCGATAAATCCCATTATATCCCATATAATGAACACAAATCAAACACAACCGCAATTTTCGGACAAAAGTGGCAGATTCGCGTTGACACCGCCGCGACAAACCGCAAGGAACCCACATGCCATAACGGCAACAGCGGCATTAGGCTACAGAAATACCCCGTCCCCTTGGCAACGTTACGAACCGTCCCCTTGGCATGCGGCGGAGCTTCGGATTCGGGACGCCGAGGGCGGCGTCCCCTACGGGCGGTACCGACTAGAGGGCGCGTGCCAAATGAACCGTCCCCTTTTGTCTTAAACGTCCCTTGTCTTACAGCCGCGAGGCGGCCGCCTCAAGGAATTCCTTGGTTCCGGCCTGCCGTTTGTCCGGGAGGGTCGAGATCGCGTAAAGGTCGCCGGTCATGACGCCGGCGCCGATCGTATCGAGAACGGCGCGCTCCAGCGCGCCGGCGAAGGCTGCGAGGTCCGGCAGGGCGTCGAGCTCTGCGCGCTTTTTGAGGGCGCCGGTCCACGCGAAGGCCGTGGCGACGGAGTTGGTCGAGGTCGGCTCGCCGGCGGCGTGCTTGTAGTAGTGCCGCTGCACGGTGCCGTGCGCCGCTTCGTATTCGTAGTAGCCCTGCGGCGAGACGAGCACGCTCGTCATCATGGCGAGCGAGCCGAAAGCGGTCGCGACCATGTCGCTCATCACGTCGCCGTCGTAGTTGCGGCAGGCCCAGACGAAGCCGCCGTCAGAGCGTATGGCGCGCGCGACGGCGTCGTCGATGAGCGTGTAGGAATAGGATATGGCGGCTTCCGCGAATTTCTCCCGGTAGCCGCCCGCGAAGGTCTCGTCGAAGATGTCGCGGAACCTCCGCTCATAGGTCTTCGAGATCGTGTCCTTCGCGCCGAACCAGAGGTCCTGCTTCGTATCCACGGCGTAGTTCATGCACGCGCGCGCGAACGAGGCTATGCTCGCGTCCGTATTGTGGATTCCCTGGACGATGCCGCCGGAGCTGCCAAACGTGTGGATGGGCAGCCTTTTCTCCGCGCAGCCGGGCGAGGTCAGCACGAGCTCGGCCTTGTCGCCGGCGCCGGCCAGGCATTCGGTGTTCCTGTAGATGTCGCCGTAGGCGTGGCGCGCGATCGTGATGGGCTTCTCCCAGGTTGGGATGTACGGAACGATGCCCCTGGCGAGTATCGGCGCGCGGAAGACCGTCCCGTCGAGAATCGCGCGGATCGTGCCGTTGGGCGATTTGTACATCTCCGACAGGCCATATTCCCTGACGCGCTCCTCGTTTGGCGTAATGGTGGCGCACTTGACGCCGACGCCGTATTCCCTGATCGCCTCGGCCGCGTCCGTCGTGACTCGGTCGCCTGTCCGCTCACGCTCGGAAAGCCCGAGGTCGTAATACTCGGTCTTCAGTTCGACAAACGGGCAGATAAGTATCTCCTTGACCCAGGCCCATATGACGCGCGTCATCTCGTCGCCGTCGATCTCGACGAGCGGTGTCCGCATCTTGATTTTGTCGTTCATGCTATCCCTCCGTTATGCCAGTTTACAAGACGCAGGAACCGTCCCCTTTTGTCTTACAAGACGCAGGAACCGTCCCCTTTTGTCTTATGCCAGTTTACAAGACGCAGGAACCGTCCCCTTTTGTCTTACAAGACGCAGGAACCGTCCCCTTTTGTCTTACTTAATATACACCTTTACGTTCACCGTTGTCGCCTTCGCGTTCGGAAGCTTTTTGACGAAGGCGCCGTTTTCGTCCTTTTCGTAAGTCCCCTCGGGCCACAGCTCCAGCTTGACTGTATAAGCGGGCTTGAGCTTGCCGGTCCTGGGTACAGGGACTGCCCCGTCCTTGAACCTGATATCCCAGGAGTTCCCGCCCCTGCGCGACAGCTCGAAACTCGATCCGGGCACGAGCTTCGCTGACTTGAGGCTTGCGTCATTGAGCCGCGCCTCCCCAAGGGCCGCGGTTGCCGGGGATTTGAAATCCAGCCCGACCTGCCCGCCCGGCCACGGCCTGTCTTTGTACAGCGTCACTGTCTTCGTGCTTTGCGTAGCCTTGCAGGCCGTCTGTTTTGGCGTAATCGAAATGGGCTTGTCCTTCCCGACCCCTGTCCACGATTTCAGGACCTGCCCGTTTGCAAGCTCGATCATGACGGAGAGCTTCTTTTTTGACTTTGGCGCGACGTCCCCTGTCGCCTTGATCTTGAACGTGTTGCCCTCGATGCCATACACTTCGAAGGCCTTGTTTTGTGCGCTCCGGCCCGCGGACAGCTTCTTCGCTTTTTTAACCATTACGTATTCCTGGTCGTACAGCGTCACGCTCCTGATCTCGGACGAGGAGTTTTTCAGCTTCACGGTCGCGGTGACGAAGGAATCGGGGTTCACGACGTCGATGGCACCCTTCAACGAAACCGAGAACGCAGGCGCCTTCGCGGTCAGGGTCAGCTTGACCGTGAAGGTTTTCGGGTTGCCATAATTGTCCTTCAGCCCGGGGCTCCCTATCTTGAGCGAGAAAGCCTTGTCTTTGTCTTTATATTTTAAGGCAAGCGCTATCAGGGCGTCACGGTCGGAGACCGACAGGGCGATTTTGTTGTCGCCGGCTTCCGTTTTGATTATGCCGTCCAGCTCTGAGCCGACGAAGGGGACAGTGCCGACGCTTACGATTCCCCAATCGTCCAGGACGAGGTTGTCGACGCCCAGGGTTATCGGGATGTCGATGATTTTTTGCCCGCTCTCGTGCAGCTTGCCCAGCGGGACGGACGTTACTTTAGAAACCGGCTTGGGGGTTTTTGCCTTCGCCTTGAACGAAAGGTAAACCTCCCCGCCGCCCTTGATGGCCACCGCCAATTGGGCAGTCCCGTCCTTCAAGGGCTTTTCGCTTTCATCCACGGATATCGTGATTGCCCCGGTCGCTTTGTCGTAGTCCAGGCCGACCGCGGGCTGGACGATTGCCTTGCCTGCGGCGTTCTTCTCGCGGAACCCAACGCTGTCCACTTGATAGCCCGTTTCAAACGGGATTTTCGAGTTGCCGGAAAGCAGCTTGATTTCCGCCGTGTTTTCTTCCGGATTCCCGAACGCGCAAAGATTGACAGTGGTTTTCGACAGCTTCAGGCTGGGCTTCGTGTTCGCTACCTTCGCCGTGAAAGCGACCGGCTTGTCCGCGGCGTTGGGCTTGCGGTAGTCGGCGGCGTCCAGCTCGACCGTCAGGTAGGCGCTGCCCTTGGCCTTTGCCGTCAGCGTCAAGCCGTCCGGCTCGATATCCAGGCACTTCCTGCTAGCGGCCAGGCTTTTTTTGGCGTTGAAGTCTATGCCCACGACGTCCACCTTGCTCCCGTCGTCGGCTTTCGCGGCGACGCCGGCCGTCTGGTCGGCATAGAAGACGTTCAGCGGGCCGTCGAGCGCGAGCGCGATCTTCGGGTATTTCTCGACGACCTTGAGCTCTATCGGCCCGGCGTCGACCCAGTCTTCGTCGGGATTGTCCCCTGTCGTGCCAATTTTTTGAAGCTTCAGCCTGACATTCTTCGTCGACAGGGCCTTTGTCATGCCGCTTCCCTCGGGATCGTCCACGATGCCGATTTCTATATACCTGTCGTTCGCCGCGCAAAGCTTCGCGGAGAATCCGTCAAGCGGTTTCCATTTCCCGGTCGCCTCGTCCTTCCCTTTTGTAAGGACGACGTTGCTGACGGCGGCCCCACCGGCCGCAAGCATCGGGCTGCCTGCGCCTGCCTCCGCGTCCCGCGCCATGACAAGGACCGGGAGAAGGACGGTCGACGCCTCCGCTTTCTTTGCCTTGTTGAGCGTAACGACGCTTTCCAGGGCTTTCGCGGTGACGCTTTCCGCGTCGATCCCGCCCGGCAGGATCGAGACGGTCGCCGTCGCGAAGTACATGCCGTTGTATGCCGCCGTCACGGCCACGCTTGCCGGCGAGGCTTCCCCGCCCGCCGGGCCTATTGCCAGGACAGCGGCCATGCCGTCGGGCGCGGGAGTGATTTCGGCCGCGCCCCCGTCGATGCCCCAAACGATCCTGTCCTTGTCAAGGGCGGCGGCTTCCCCGCCCTCGCCTTCCGCCAAAAGCGAAAACGTTATTTCGTCGCCGGGCGTGAGCACCGCGTACGCGGGCGAAACGCTTATTTCCAAAACCGGCTCGACAATGCTTGCCTCGGACTCCGCGATGCCGCTGTCGGCATAGGCCGGGTCCGCGGCCGGATCAGCGGCCGCGAAGACCTTGAAAGTATAGGCCCCGGCGCCGTTCGCCTGAATCATATCCGTATAATCGGCCTTGTACGTGCCGTCGCTTTCGATTTCGTCCAACTCGATGAGCCGCGTGGAACCCGTCACGAGGCGGCCGTTCCTGTAGAGGCCGATATCATAGAAGGCGGCGCTCCCCTCGTCGGCCGAAGCCGTGAATACGGCAATGCCGGCGATAAAATCGCCGGGATCGCCGCGCCACAGCGGCGCCGTCGGCGCCGCGAGCGGGAGCAGCGCCGTCATGATCCCCTCGCTCTGCCTGGCGTCGCCAGCCTTGAAGTTGTCGCTTTCCGCCGTTCGGGCATACGCGTAGTACACCGTCCCGGCGTCGAGGCCCGTGAACGTCCGCCCCGGCTGCCATCCGTCCGCCGGGGGTGTCCCGTCCGTCCTGCCGACGGCGTATTCCACGGCCTGCTCGTTCGCGCCTGCCTTCGCCACGGCGCTCACGGAGATGCTGCTGCCGGTCGGGATCCCGCTGACGGCGGGCGCGGCCTTGACGGCCGCGCCGTCGGCCTTGGCTACCGCGCCGGCCTGCGCCGTCCCGGTGACCGGGACGGACGAAGGGGCGGGGCCGTTAGCTGGCACGACGTTTTTGCCCGGGATAGCGGACGGGAACGCGATGGGCACGGGGCTGGCGCTGCTTTTTTTCGGCGTGCCCGTGATTTCCACGCGGACCACGGTGTCGGAAACCCGCGTCGCCGCGCCGGCGGCAAGGCCCTGCGGCAGTCCGGAAACCTTGAAGTCGCCCGGCGTGATTGCCTTGGCGTAAGCGCCGTTCCTCAGCGTGTAGTTAATCCTTCCGCTCGTTACCGCCTGGCCCACCTTGAGGCTCGAAAGCCCCGTGGCAGTGACAGCGATCGCGGGGGGAGGCGGCAGGGCCGGTTCGACCGGTTCGAGATAGACCGTCTTGGTCATCTGCGTCACCGGGAAGAATTCGGCCATCGGGTTTTCGGCATAGGCCGTATATCCGGGGGCGGAGACCTTCAGCTCCAGGGCCGGGTTGCCCTCAAAGGCGTTGAAGGGGTAGTAAGCCTTCCCGCCGTATTCCGCGGCTTTGCGCGAGTCGGCGCCGGTGCCATTGTGGGTCAGCTCGACCGTGTAGCTCGCTACGGGGTTTTCCGTGACAGCGTCGAGAACCTCAAGGAGGGTCCCGTGCGCCAGATAGCCACCATCCGGGGTAGTGGTTCGGGTGTAATATACCCGGCTGTTGTCGATCGCGTCGGTGTTTTCAAGGAGCACGATGATAGCGTCACGGCCCTGGTTATAAAAGCCCCAGGATCCCGGGTCTTTGTTCTCCAGGTTGACCGCGCCTCCGGCTATAACGAACTGGCGCCCGTAAAAGAAGATGCCGTATGAACGGATGGACGTGCCGGAGTTGTCACCCTGGTTGGCGATATTGATTGTGCCGCCCGTGAAGAGCACGTTCGTATATAAGTTGAGCCCGTACGTCGACCCGCTGTTTACGATGTAGGAATTGTTGGCGATATTGATCGTCCCGCCGGAGATAACGATGGGGTTTTCAAAAGCGCTCGCGGGATTGGAATAGGGCGTCGCGTAAATGCCGGTTCCCGACGTGTTCTCGACATTGACCACGCCGCCCGTGACGCGGAAGGTTTGCGGGTTGTTCGTATCGCTGTCAAGATATATGCCGTACTGGGCTTTCCCTTTGATGCCAATATTGCCGGCGGACTCAAAGGCGCCGCCCGAGGAGATCTGGACGCCGCGGCTGCTTGTGTGGTCGCCATCGATCAGCAGCGTCCCGCCCGGAAGGATTTCCATCCGGCCAGAGGTATTGACGCCCTGGGTATTGCTCGAGTTGTGAGTGTTGAGGAAACCGCCCGTGGCAATGACGAGGGTTCCCTTGTTGTTGACCGCTTTGTAGCCGCTGCCTGCTGCAAGGGAATAAGTCGTATCTATTATAAGGCTGCCTTCTACGGCCAGCTCTTCCCCGGCAGCTATGGTAAGGGTGCTTTTGTCGCTGACAAACCCGGTGCCGCTGCCCGAAATCGTGACTGTCTTGCCCGCCGGGATCGTGAACGGCGCCTTCGCACCTTCGCTTGCCAGCACAATGTCGGAGGCGGCCGGGATCTCGATCGTGGCCACGACCTCGTCCGCAAGGGCCGCTGCCAGCCCCGCAAGGTCGGTAGCAATTGCGTGGTCGGCGCCAGGAAGGACTTCTACGGTCGCGGTCGCGGCATATTGCCCGTCATATACAGCCGTCAAAAGCAGGCTGGCCGGGCGCGCGCCTTCCGCGAGGCCCACGGTCGCCGTGCCGTCGCCATTGTCGGCGAGATTCACATAGCTTTGGACAAGGCTGCTGTTCATCGCGATGCTCCACGCGATCTTGCCCGGCGCAAGCGTTTCCGCCCCGGCCGTGAGCGAGAAGGTTGCTTCGCCGCCGTTCGCCTCCCTCGTCAGGGTCGCGTTCGAGGGCGCGATTTCAAGGGGCATGGCGCTGCCGCCCGCTGTCGTGATGCCTGCGCTCTGCGCCGCAGGGCCTGCTTCGTAGTCGTCGTTTGGCGCCGTGCGCGCAAAGACGAAGTACGTGGTTCCGGGTTCGAGTCCGCAGAATACAGGAAATGCCTGCCAGGCCGCTGGGAGCGCGCCGCCGTTTTCGCTTATCGCGTATTCCACGCCCTGCCCTGAGCTTCCCGCGTTCGTCACGGGATCCACCATTATGAAGTCGGTCCCGGTCCCGGCCGCGATGTCTTGGCCGGGCGCGCCGCTGACCGGCGCGCCGTCGCCCTTCGCGACCGCGCCTGCCGCCGGGTAGCCGAAAGGCCTGATTGCCGCCTTTGCGTCCGCGAAGTTCGCGGCGGATATGCTGCCCGGGAAAGAGATCTTCGCGGCTTTGTCGCTTGCCTTCGCCGGCGCCCCCGTTATCGGGACCACGACCCGGCTGCCGCTTTCGCGCACCGCAGCCTGCTGGGAAAGCCCCTCGGGCAGGCCGGAAACCGCAAAGTCCGCTGCCGCGACCGCGTCGGCGTACACGTCGTTCGTCAGCGTATACACGATGCCCGCGCCGCTGACCGGATGCCCGGCCCTGAGGCCGTCCAGCCCCGTCTGGGTTACATCGATTACGGGCCTGGCGTCCCCCGGGTCGAGGTAGACCTTTTTCGTCGCGCCCGGCCCCTCGAAGATATCATCGACGGGCCGCTCCTCATGCCAGCGGTACCCCGGCGCGGTCACCATCAGGGTCATGC
>Ga0082212_10011420_pt1 | contig 11262 bp, 9 predicted proteins | sample TergutNt197P3_FD_71548 | JGI IMG/M metagenome (GOLD analysis project Ga0082212, IMG submission 71548) | Neocapritermes taracua P3 segment gut microbial communities from Petit-Saut dam, French Guiana - Nt197 P3 | ecosystem: Host-associated > Arthropoda: Insects > Digestive system > Gut ... | reverse complement strand
TCGGCTTGCGAAACCGTCTGGGTTCCCCCTTGAAAGGAAACCCACCGAGCCGCTCGCACAAGCCGCCGCTCTTTTTTTCTCCGCCTTCTTCCAATGATTTTCTTTCGGAACGGCGGCAATCGAAAAGTCCCCACCGAAGAAATACTCGTCGAGGAATTCGCTTTCTTTGCCGAAGCCGTTGAATTGTGCCTCGAATTTGCGTTCGAGGAGTTTTTCCAGATCGTCGCCGGTTAACAGTTTGCTCCGGTCTTGAGGTTGATTGTCAGTCATGATAGAATCCTTTCATCGTTAGGGTGCTCGTCGGATTCGGCGGAGACACCTTTTCCATATAATCCATATAAACTGACGAGGACACAGCATCCCCGCCGGTGTGCGGTAAATTAGAGTCGAGAGTGCGATCAACGGGCGCAATTTTGGTCTCAAATGTAGGAGATAGTGTGGGAACATCAGAGGGATATTCCTGTAACATTAGAAACAACAAGAGGTTAGGTGCAATTTGCTCGAGTCCTGCCCCCGCCATTCGTCTTTTTCTGCGAGTCCTTGTTTTTCAGTGCAATCCGTTGCACAGCATTGAAATACAGGAGAATTGAGTGCAGAATCGGTGGCACGACTTTTCACGACTTCAACCCCAAAACACCCCTTTCCGGCATGTTGAGAACGGTTTTCCTAACCCTGCACTCGCATGCGGACAATGTTTCCGATCACTACGGACGACTTTTCCAGTTGCCGAATCGCTTGGAGTAAATCCCCTTCCCGTGACTCATGTGTCGTCAGAAATAAAACCGTATGTTCACCATTATGCTTATATTCCGGTTCATGCTGGATCATCGACGCAATCGAAATGTTCTGCTCGCCGAGAATGCCGGAAATCTCATGCATCACACCCGGTTGATCCACGACGTTCAAACGCAAATAAGATTTGCCGAAAAACTCCTGCGGACTCTTGATCGGAATTGCCGGTTTACCACTTCCCCAAAGATTGAGCGCGTTAAATGTAATTGCGGTGCGTCCGAGTACCGTGTCGATCAGATCTCCGACCACTGCCGAAGCCGTTGGAAGTTGTCCCGCCCCCAAACCTTGAAAGAAGACCGACCCCACCGAGTTGCCGACAATCCGAACGGCATTGAACGCATCCTTCACTCTGGACAGCGGATTGTCCCCTTTGACGAGCGTCGGCGAAACGTGCAGTTCCAATCCCCCCGAACTTTGAGCGGCAACGGCAAGCAATTTGATGCGGTAGCCGAGTTCTTTCGCATAGCGGAAATCAATCGCATCGACCGATTCGATGCCGATGCGAGACACGGTTTTCCAGTCGATGACTGCTCCGAAACCGAGTTGCGCTAAAATCGTCAACTTTTGTACCGCATCGGTTCCATCCACGTCCATTGCCGGATTCGCTTCGGCATAACCGAGTTTTTGCGCCTGGGCAACGGCATCGTGATAGGACGTTTTGCCGCTTTCCATCTGCGACAGAATGAAATTGCTCGTTCCGTTGACGATGGCGTTGATCGACTGCAACGTGTTCGCTTGCAGAGCGGTAGAAAGCGCATTGAGGATGGGAATACCGCCGCAAACTGCCGCCTCGAAAGCGATGGTGCGATCACACTTTCGAGCGGTGTCGAAAAGTTCCGCCCCGTGTTGAGCGAGCAATGCCTTGTTTGCCGTAATGACATTTTTGCCGCTTTGGAGCAATCGCAACACGAATGTTCGTGCCGGTTCGAGACCGCCGATCAGTTCGATGCCGACGGAAATGTTCGGGTCGGCAAAGATCGATTCCGCATCGTCGGTCATCAAGTCGGGAGGCAAATCAACGTCACGCTGGGTCGTGAGATCTCGGTCGCAGATTTTGGCGAGTTCGATCTTCTTGCCGGTTGCTTGGGCGATTCGGTCGGGTTGGTCCAGCAAAATTTTTGCCGTACCGGTGCCAATGGTTCCCAATCCGAATAATGCAACTTTAACGGTTTCCATGCTGGTCATTCTAACGTTTTTTTCCGTGTTTTCAAGTGGAATTATCTCGTTAATTCCGCTAGTGGACTATTTGGGCAAACTTTTCGGGAAATCCGGTTTGCTGCTGCACAAAAATAAGGAAAACCGGCTGAAAGGGTGGGAGCGGTGCTTGAAATTTCCTTTGTTTGTGGTAAACTCAATGTCGGCGGGGGGATTTTCGTTCAAGTGGACAATACGCAAACTATCTAGGGAGCACTTATGCAAGTTCAGTTAATTGTTGCGAACGAACAGCGTAACGGGCAGGTCATCCCCGTTAATGTTCCCTCGTTTATGATTGGTCGAGCGGAGGGATGTAATCTTCGTTCTCGTAGCCAGCAGGTTAGTCGGTTTCACTGCACAATTGTAGTGAATAATAATGTGGTCTCGATCCAAGACTTGGGAGGCGAAAATGGAACCTATGTCAACGGAAACCGCGTTTCTGCCACGCAGACGCTCAAAGACGGCGACAAACTTGTCGTAGGGACACACTCGTTCGTTGTATCCATCAAGGCGGGAACCCCGACGGTCAGTGAAAGCGATTTTTTTGAATTAACGCCTTCCTCAATGGCACCGGAGAAATCGGAACAAAACGATACGGCACACACCACAGCAATAAAAAAAACGGCGATTATCAAGGACAGTAAGCCTGAAGCAGAAGTCATGTTCGATATTCGCCTTAACGGACAGCGGGTTTCTGTATCGAAAAATAAATTGTTTGAATTGGCGCGAAAAGGTTCCGTGTTGCCGGATGACTTGGTAACGGTTGCCGGTACAAAAGTTTTTGCAGATTCGATTCAAGGGATCGTTTTTGGCGACAAATCGTCCGCTCCGCCTACGCCGCCGCCCGCCCCTGCTCCGCCGGCTTCCGGTGTGAGGAAACCGGCACCACTTTCAGCACCTCCCGCTCCGGCAGCCGACCCACTTCAATTTCCTGATTTAGGAGAAACCGCCCAAGAAGAAAGTCCTTTCGATCATATTGCCAGCGAGCCTTTTGTCCGCATTGCCAGAAAAGAAAGTGCGTTCAGTGCTCTTTGGAATGCGCTGGATATTTCATTCAGCAGGGTCTATGCCATCGAAGGGAACCACCTTGTCGTCCACAGCATCAAGGCTCTCTATTATGTCGTCGTTGTTACTTGCTTTTTGGGCATTTTTTGGACTTCGTTCAGTTTTTTCAAGGACTGGTACGAGACCGGCGAAGTGTTGGTGCAGTTACAAAAGCACGCCGTCGGTTTGTCGGTAGTGACATTCGGCTGCGTTACGATTATTGTAATCGTTCGGGTTCTTCTTGAAATGCTCCTGTTGGCTTGGTTTGAATCCGCCAAAGCAGAACGGGAAAATGAAACAAAGAATAATAATGGGAACGGCGAAAAATAAATTTTTAACCGTTCTCGGTTTTTCCTGTGTTTTGTAAATGCCTTGCGTCTTCAAAACAGTGTGGTGTTTTCCAGTCTTTTCTGGCACTGTTCCCAGTATTCCGGCGAAAGTTCAAAACCCAAGTATTGCCGATTCAATTTTTTCGCCGCCACCACCGTCGTGCCGCTACCGAGAAAAGGATCGAACACATTTTCTCCTTCGTTCGAGGAAACCGAAATGATTCGCTCTAAAATTGCCTCCGGCATTTGACAGCCGTGCCAACCCTGCCGCTCCTTGAACGTGCCGCAAACACGGGAAACATTCCACGTGTCCTTGTCAAAACCGAATTCTTGTTCGAGTTCTTGCGGACGCAAAATCCAAGTATCGTCTGGCACACGTCCTTTCGGATTGGCACGCTTGTCGTTGTATATCAGTTGCCGGGCGCTCGGTACTCGAACGGCTTCGTCATTGAACGTAAACTTGTTCGGGTCTTTGACGAAGTGAAATAGATGCACGTGTGACCGGGTAAATTTTTTTGTGCAGTGAACGCCGAAGGTGTAATACCAAACGACCCAGCTTCGACAGGTGAGACCGAGTTCGCGAGTGGCACAGACTTTTAGTTCGGCAGCGAATTCGTCGCCGATGGCAAGCCAAAAGGTGCCGGTCGGCTTCAAAATGCGGCAGACTTCGCTCATCCACGTTTTCGACCATTGCAGATATTCGTTGTCTTCCAATTTGTCGTGATAAACATCGTAAGAATAGCCGATGTTGAACGGCGGATCGGTAAAGACGAGATCGACCGAACCGACTTCCATTTTTTGCATGCCGGTTACGCAGTCTTCGTTGTAGATGTTGTTCCAATCCACGTTCTTTTGTTTGAAAAGTTTTGCTTATCCGTTGCGACGGCGGTTACGAATCCGCCAACCGCCGCATGCCCTCTTCCATCGAAACCACCGGAGCGTAGCCGAAATCCCGTTGCGCTTTGGCAATGCTCAAATAATGCGTAACCGCCAGTTCCGCAGCAAGAAAACGAGTCATCATCGGCTCCCCCCGCAATCGAAAACAAGTGTACCAACCTTCCAGTGCCAGTCCGAGAGCCCAAGCCGCCGAAAAGGAAATCGACCGCTTTACCTTCGGCAATCCCTTCATCGTCAATACTTCGTCGATCCATTCCCAGCAGTTGACCGGTTCCCCCTGCGACAGAAAATAGGCGTTGCCGTTGACCGGACACTCTTTACTCGTCAGGGCTTCCGCCGCCTGAATGTGTCCGAGAGCGGCGTTTTCCACAAAAATGATGTCAATCAGATTTTTCCCGTTGCCGACACGGAAAAGCCGACCACTCTTTGCTCTTTGTATGAGACGTGGGATCAGATGCCGATCACGCTGTCCAATGATTAAATGTGGTCGAATGGAGCAGGCGAGCAACTGTTCCCTTTCGCTCTTGGCGGTGCCGAGCACCAGTTGTTCGGCAATCGCTTTGCTCTGCGGATAGTGGGCAAGCCAGTCGCGGGGATAAGGAGTCGTTTCGTCCACGCCGGGCTGGTTTTTGCAATTGAAAATCACGCTGGCACTGCTCGTGTAAATCAATTTCCGCACTCCTGCCGTCTTGCACGCATTCAACACGTTCGACGTACCGACAATGTTCACATCGAAAAAGGGCTCCCAGTAAAGGGAAATGCTAGGAAATGCGGCGGTATGATAGACCGTTTCGATGCCCTGACAGGCGTTTGTGAGCGATTTTCTGTCGGCAAGATCGCCGAGAACGACTTCGGCACCGGACGGTAAATCTTCGTTACGGCGGCAAAGAGTTCGCACTTTTTGTCCCCGTTCCAAAAGTTGACAGATGATTTCTCTGCCGAGAAATCCTGTACCGCCGATGACAAGATTCATATCATTAGTCCCCTCTCCCTCTGGGAGAGGGATAGGGTGAGGGTTTTTAAGGGTGATTGACGGGACTCGAACCCGCAACAACAGGAACCACAATCCTGTGCTCTACCGATTGAACTACAATCACCGTAACGGAGTGAAATTTTAGCGTTCCTTGCCGAAATGTCAAGGGAATGGTGTTCCCACGATTCTCCGAGATGTACGAATTTTCGGATTTTATACCGCCAAAGACATATATACATCTTCCTTAATCATGAAAATCGGCTACAATCACAGCGAACGGCTGGTTGACCGATCCAAATTCTCCATGCAATTCGTTTTTTTTGATTACCCGCTTACAACGGTGCTGGGTTGTTGTTCTGTGCTGGCGATGTTCGGTCTGACATGGAAAGTACGTCGATGGAAGAATTTGTTTCCCTTTCTCGTTGTTTCTTGGCTTGTTCTTTTTGGGATGCTTGCCATCGGAATCTATTTTGTGGATTACGTTGCCAACACTGCCAAGGAAGGATTACAAAATAAACTTTCAGGACTTGCCAAATCTTTTGCTGTTGCTCTCAAAGATGCCGGACACGAAAACATTACCCTTGACACACCTAGCGATGATCCGCTTTATTGGAAAATGATCGCGATGATGTCTGAATGGCAAAAACAGATTCCCGCTGCCGTCTCGATTTACACGTTCCGAAAGAATTCTGACGGGGAAATCGTCTTCATCTGTTGTCCTCCTGCCGATCTTAACCGCGACGGAAAATTTGAGGGAGCGAAGGAACAATTGGTCCCCAAGGGAACAGTTTATGGATTTGAATCTGACGAAGATATTTCTGAGATACTCGATGCTTTTTTGGGGCAGTCGGGCTTTGGCGATGCTCCAGCGGAAGACGATTGGGGGCTTTGGATCACGGCTGCCGAACCGATGTTTGCAGAATCCGGCGACCGCGTCGATGCCGTTCTTGGAGTCGATTTTTGGGGAGAAGATTGGAATGCCAACGTTTGGCATGCCGTGTTTTGGCCGAAATTATTTCTGATGCTTTCCATCGTCCTCTTTTTTGCTGTCCAAATATTTATGATTCGCCAGCAGATCATTGAAGATAAATTGACGGGATACGCCGCTGATCTCGAACGAACGATGGACGATCTTGTTGAGGCAAAAAAGCATGCGGACATTGCCGTTCAGGCAAAAAGTTTTTTTCTTGCCAACATAAGCCACGAGATTCGGACTCCGATGAGTGCGATCCTTGGTTGCGTCGATATGCTTGTTCATGCAGAAGAAGGAAAAACCGTCGAACTCAATCAGGAGCAGTTGGTCGATATTATTCAAAAAAGCAGTAAAAATTTAATGTCCATTGTGGACGACTTGCTGACTTATTCCAGTATTGATACGAATCGGATCATTCTTGAATCCGTTCCTATTGACCTGCGGCAATTAGTCGCAGACGTAAAAATCATGGCGGGCAGCCATCTTGAAACAAAACCGCAATTACAATTCCATACCGAATGGAAAGATTCGGTTCCAACAAAGGTGATTGGCGACCCTGCCCGCATTCGCCGTATTCTGCTTGCCCTCATCAGCAATGCGGTCAAATTTACCGAAATTGGACATATCACCCTCCGCTGTTCTGCTATCCCATTCTCCGAAGAATCCGAACGTTCGGAGATGTCGTATCCAACCCCGATTTCTTCTCAAACCATTCCTTTTTTGAGTCCCCAAATTGCACATGCAAGGGGATTGCGTGGGATGGTACACGTTGCTCATTCCGAACAGACCGGACTGCAAACGTTATACAATCTCTCGCAAACGTTGGATAAATGGCGGGCATCTCCTACGGCGCTGCTGTTACGATTCGACGTATCGGACACAGGTATCGGAATCGCCGAAGAACAATTTGGCACATTGTTCGCACCGCTTTCACAGGTGGACGACACGTCGACTCGCAAGTTTGGCGGTATTGGCTTGGGGCTCAGTATCGTTAAAGGACTTGCACAGTTAATGGGTGGCGATGTACAGGTTACAAGTAAACTGGGACAAGGAAGTACATTTTCCGTTTTTATTCCCGTGAACAGATGTGAAGATTCGGACGTTCCACATCCACATAAGAAACGACTACCCCAGCCGCAAGAGACACAACCCGAATCGTTGCCGTTACACGATTACGTTGTTCTGGTGGTGGACGATGTGATGGTGAATCGAATTGTCGTGGAAACCCAACTTCGAGAGATGGGAGCAAAAGTACAAAATGCACCGAATGGTAAAGTCGCAGTCGATTTGGTTTCGGAAGCAGAAACCCCAGACCGGTCTTTTGACTTTATCCTCATGGATTTACAAATGCCGATTATGGACGGTTTTGAAGCGACACGTACTCTTCGGCAACAGGGGTTCAACAATCCGATTATCGCATTGACAGCAAATAGGGACAGCACACGGAAAGCCGTCGATGCTGGTTGCAACGTGGTTTTATCGAAACCTTTAGATCGCGAAACGTTGCTCAACGCCGTCTTCAGTTTAACGCGGACAACCAAACAGTAAAGTTAGAGATTTGCCTGTTTTTAATGCACTCTCTACAATCGGCTATCCTGTGAGCAGTCCGCTGGGAATGCCGAGCGAGAGCATCAGTTGGTCGATGGCGATTCCGAGCAACAAGTTGAGCAACAAAATTGCCACAAAAGAATAGACAAATGATTGCGTTGCTGCATTGCCGACACCTTCCGCTCCTTCCTTGCAGTGGAAACCTTGATGGCAACTAATCAACGCAATGATGCCGCCGAAAAAAACACTCTTGCACATACCCGCAATAATGTCGAACCATTCGACAAAATTGCTGGCATGTTCCCAATAATGGTGTTCATTAATGTCTAATACGTAAATGCAATAAAAGGCACCGCCGAAGATACCCGTCACGTCGGCAATGAGCGTCAGAGCGGGGATGAGAATTAAACAGGCTAAAAAGCGCGGCACCACAAGATAGTGAATCGGATTCGTTCCCATGCAGGTCAATGCATCAATCTGTTCTGTAACCCGCATCGTTCCGAGTTCGGCAGCGATGGATGATCCGACGCGTCCTGCCAACATCGTTGCCGCCAACACGGGACCGAGTTCACGAACCAGTGATAAACTGATGATTCCGCCGAGTACTGTTTCCATATCAATTTGCTTGAATTGCGTGTACATTTGGACGGCAAGAACCATACCGATAAAGACACCGGTCAGCATGACGACGGGCAAACTGAGTACCCCGATGGTGTAAAAGGAGTGAATGATCTGTTCCCGTCGGGGCAACCGCCAGCAAAGCCAAAGGAGTGTTTGGTAACTGAACAACGCAAAGTTACCGAGATAGGCGAGATGATCGTTATAGTATTTTCCGATACTTCGCAACCAATCGTTAACTTCGTTTTTGATTTCCTCGATGATCGTCGATTTCCGTTCGGACATAGTGGCGGGAAAATGAGCAGTTTCGGTATTATACCTTCTTTTTTCCGGTTTTGGCAAACATGTTCAATCATCGGTGTGGCTTCGGCGGAAAGAGCAGACGTTGAAAAGCGAGACGTATGCGGTGCAGGATTCGCCAGCCTCGCGTGAAAAACCGATACGGATGTACCGTGAGAGAGTTCAACAACCGACACGGATGCCAAAGTGGATAACAAAAATTCTTTTTTTCATCATGACATATCTGGGACGTGACAGACAGCTCGTTCAACGTTACCGGAAAGGGATTAACCGCCGCTTCGCGAATTCCATTGGGAATACCATAAAAAAGCGTCAGGTCGTTATTGATTCGCATCGGAACGTAAATTCGGCAGAGAATCTGCGCCGCTCTTCGGTTCAGCAGATAACATCCTGCCGAAGTGCTATTCCGTAGATCAGAAATAAGCCGATAACCATTGCCTAAATCCGCAAAAGGGATAAACGGCTTTTGTCGAAAACCGGTCAGTCTCACCAAATCCCACGAATCGGAATAACGCAACACACTTTTAAGCACACCGGTCAATTCCGGTGTTCCGCTAATATCATCTTCACCAATGATTCCATATTCTTCGCCGGATTCGAGAAATGCCCGAAATGCCTTCAAATGACTATTATAAACAGCAATTCGGTTCGGATTCACTTTGCGTCCATGACAGAAAAAATATCCCCAGGGTGAAAAGTTCGGATAAGGCGGTTTCAACGTTTGACCGTCGATTGCCGGCACACGAATGATGTTCAAGTCCTTAAGACCGGGAGATCGAATCACGCTCTCCCACCGCTCCGTGGCTCGATCCAAATTGATGACGTAACAATTGAGCATAATCTTTTGTCCAGTATAGATCAACACAATATTTTTTGCAATGGGGCACGAGGGACAGTGTTTTCCCATCATACTTTTAATAGGAGATACAATCATGTCGAAGAAATCAGGAACGAAAAGTTATCCCGCCGAGTTTCGAGCAAAAGCTGTCCGCCTCGTAACCGGCTTTTCTGACAAAGTATTTTTTTGCTCTTGGTATATTCCGGGAAAATCGTTACTATATTCTCATGCGTTTACTATTCCTTTTATCCCTATTGTTGTTTTCGGGCTGTATGGGACTTGGCTATCACGTTGGTTCGCAGTCTCTTTTTGGGCAAGACGTTCAAACCGTCTATGTGCCAATAGTGAAAGCCGACCCGACGCGGCGGCACATCGCAGAACGACTTACTGAAGCGATTTGCAAACAGATCGAAGGACGTTCGCCTTACAAAGTCGTAAGTCGTCCTAGTGCTGACAGCATTTTAGAGTGCAAAATTGTCGAAAAAAGTCAACATGTTTCTCTGGTCGATTCGCATAACGATCCGCGTCAAAAGACCGAGGATTTGGTCATCCAAATCCGATGGAGAGACCGCCGTGGGCAAAACCTGCGGCAGTTAGATATACCTGTTTGGGACGTAAACGCAACGCAAATTTCAGCAAACGATTTTATGGTTGCTGAATTTGGACATTCGCTCCTAACTTCAGAACAAAGACAAATCGACCGTATTGCAAGCCAGATTGTTGGAATGATGGAATCGCCGTGGTAAAACTGGACATGTCCCAATTCAAACCGATTCCCGGCTTCGATTCCCTCAAGTGGAAGGAGGAAGTGCATGCAAAAATTTATGAAGAAACCAAGAAAAAGTCGAAGGCAGAAAAGAGACCATCCTTGATGTTTTGAAAGGTCGATTATCAAAAGCCCATTAAGCTAGCTGGCTGTATGCTTGGTAAATCACTTGACAATTCACCGGCATTGCAGTATGATAATCAATCCAATGCTTGCAAGATTTCCTCTAGAGCAGGTTTTTTATCAGGTTCATTGGCAATCCGGCAACTGGGTCGCCCAAATGGTCGCGGCAACTAAGTCCGTGCACCAAGTAGATCGAACGGTCATTGCAGACTGGTTTACCGGTGCTGAAGAAGAACTTGCCCTGCGATGCGATCCGTTTAATCTGTTTTTTCATCCTTTGCCAAGCGGACAGCACGCTCTCGGTATCATCTATCCTGCCAAACGAAGTTTCTTTGCGCTCTTTCAACAGCCTCAATCGCTCAATGTTCGCGTTCTTATTTTGTCGCCGAAATCTCTATTGGAACACGGGAATCATCCGGTTGCCTTGATCGAAACGCTTCGACAACGGCAACAAATTCCCTTTGTTTCCGAGCCACCGAAACAACTTTCGCCGATCATTCCGTCGGCAATGCCACTGCCGATCAATGCAACATTGCTCGAGACACTAGCAACTCGACTCGGAGCAATGTCCTTCGCTCAACTTACGCAGTCTCTATTCAATGCGGAGTGTACGCTCTTTACGTCCAAATCGGTTTCAACCCTGTCAGTGCTGTCGGTGCTTTTTGATTTTCTGCCGATTCAGTACCGACCTGAATTGACTTTTTCGAGCGACTTCTTCTTTTCGTCGAAAAACTCTTTTCGGCTCTCTGGTTTTAACAGATTGCAGCAACGTACTATTCGGTTCATGAAACAGTGCGGTGTTCCAGTGATTTCGTTAGAGCATAATAATAAAGGGTCACAGGAAACGCTTGATCCGTGGTCTCGGTT
>Ga0082212_10011419_pt1 | contig 11263 bp, 7 predicted proteins | sample TergutNt197P3_FD_71548 | JGI IMG/M metagenome (GOLD analysis project Ga0082212, IMG submission 71548) | Neocapritermes taracua P3 segment gut microbial communities from Petit-Saut dam, French Guiana - Nt197 P3 | ecosystem: Host-associated > Arthropoda: Insects > Digestive system > Gut ... | reverse complement strand
TAAGGGTGAAATGGTGCGGTAAGAGCGCACCGCGATTCGGGTAACCGAATCGGCATGGCAAACCCCATCGGGAGCAAGGTCAAGCAGGAGTGAGGCGGTCCGAGCCGATTGTAACTCCGGGTGGACTGCTGGAGGGACCGGGCGACTGGTCTCCTAGATAAATGATCGCCGCTCTGGCTGTGTTGTTTTCGCAACCAGAGAACAGAACCCGGCTTACAGTCCCGCTCTTTTGGTATTAGCGAAGCAGAGTTTCCCCCTACTATTTCAAGTGTATGCAACGAAAACCTCCATAATTCGAGAGGGTTCGTAAATGCCCAAAGAGGTTCGTCCGGGACTACTACCCAGTTTGCCAATTTGCGGTAGAATGAGTGGGGGCGTGGGGTGTCCATTTTTTTAGCCTTGCCGTCCATTTTTCGTCCATTCCAAGGGAGTCGAGTTTGTCCATCCGAATCTACGCTCTGTCGAAACAACTCAATGTCGATAGCAAGGAAATCCTTGATGCCGTCAAATTGCTGGGCATTGAAGGCAAGGGTTCCTCCCTAGCGACTTTGACCGATGAAGAAGTAGATCAGGTTAAGAACAAAATAAATGCTCAAAAAGCATCCGTACCCTCTCTTTCCGGCGGGAGTGCCGCTTTTCAACGACCTGTCGCTCTTACTGATAAAAAAGTCATCAATCTCGATGTTTTTGTAAGACCTTCCTCCCCCACAATCAAAACGGAACCTCCTGCGGTGGTATCCATCCCGGCTGAGGAAACAGGACAAACTGAAACGGTTGAGAATACTCCTGACGAAGACGCACCACCGGAACCTGTTCAGGAGTCGGAAGGCGGATCGAAATCGAAACCGCTTCCTGCCCCTATTCAGCCGGTCATACTTCCTAAAACCGTTTTGCCGCCTCCTATTGGACGAGTGGAACTGCCAATCAGAGAAAAAAAACACGGAAAAGACAAATCCAAGCAACGCCCACAGTCTGGAGGTCAATCGAAAGCCGTTGCTCCTGTCGCTCCGCTCACGACCGGTTTCGCACCGCAAGGGCATGCTACCAATATCCGCATGAATCCCGACTATCGGGGACCGATGCGGAAAATTGCCGAAAAAATTCCCAATCTCGATGATTACCGGCCCGGCACGGACAGTGACCGCCCCAGTGGACATCGGCATGCCGGACCGGCAATTCATGTCGCTCCGATTCCTGCGGGGGCAACCCAATCAAGACCGATGAAATCCAGAGAACCGGTTGCCCAGAAACCGGACATGAAACTGCCGCCGGAATTGTTGCGTGGAAAAGGTCCCCAATCCGTTGAGGAACATATCAAGAAATATGAAGAGCAGAAGCGGAAAAAGGAAGAAGAGCGGAAAGAGCGGGAAGGGGGTAAAAAAGGTACCGGCGGTAAAGGAAAAGAGGATGCCGATAAAAGAATTCGTACCAAAGGCAGTACCGAATTCGGCGGAGGAGGACTTTACGAACCGGAGAAAAAGAAACGCCGGAGCGGCGCAACGATGCGGCGTTCCGCCAATGATGATGACGACGGTGTTTTTATCCCTCGTCAGTTGAAGCGGCAAAAAGTTCATGGCCGCTCAGTCAACACTGCCGCTCCCCGGAAAGGAGACATCGTGATTCAACTCCCATGTACAGTTAAACAGTTTGCCGAACAGACGGGCTTATCCCTCGCCATCGTGATTCGAAAACTTCTCGAAATCGGTTTTCCGATGACGCTCAATTCACAACTCGACATCGAGTCTTCGGAATTGCTCGCCGAATCCTTCGGTGTCAATGTCTCGGTTCGGGATCACGTTTCGCTTGAAGACCAACTCGTAACGGCACTCTTCGAAGACGAAGACTCGGAGGAGTCGCTCCGTCCGCGTCCGCCGGTTGTTACGGTGCTCGGACACGTCGACCACGGAAAGACCACGCTCCTCGATTACATTCTGCATCTGAATGTTGTTTCCGGCGAAAAGGGGGGAATCACGCAACACATCAGAGCGTATCGTGTCAAAATGCCGAACGGCGAAGACATTGCTTTTGTCGATACGCCGGGACACGAAGCCTTTACTGAAATGAGAGCACGCGGAGCGAACTGTACCGACATCGTGATCCTGGTCGTGGCAGCGGACGACGGTGTCATGCCGCAAACCGAAGAAGCGATTTCACACGCCAAAGCCGCCGGAGTGCCGATTGTCGTCGCATTGAACAAAATGGATTTGCCCGGTATGAATGTTGACCGAGTAATTCAAGAAATCGCTCAACACGATTTGTTGCCGAGCGAATGGGGCGGCGACACTGAAATTATCCGGTGCAGCGGCTTGACCGGCATGGGGATCGATAAACTTCTCGAAACGATTCAAGTCATTGCGGAACTGAACGCCCTCAAAGCGAACCCGAATCGTCCCGCCGTGGGAGTTGCACTGGAAGCGGAACTCCAAGCGGGGCAGGGAGTTGTATGCAAAATGCTGGTGCAAAAGGGAACGTTGCGAACCGGCGACGTGGTGCTTTGCGGTTCGTCTTATGGCCGTGTCAAGGCGATGTACGACACGCTCGACACGAAAAAATTGATCGAAGAGGCAACACCCAGCACACCAGTGCAACTGGTCGGTTTGGATGTTGCCCCCAAGGCGGGAAGCAAGTTCTGCGTGCTGGAAGACATCTCGGATGCCCGAATGATTGCCGAACAACGACTCGAAGATGAACGAAGAGACGAACTAGCGGATGTCCAATCGCACGTCACATTGGAAACGCTGTTTCAACGGATGACGCATGCCCAAACGGTACAAACGTTGAACATTATTATTCGTGCCGACGTTCGCGGATCGATTGAAGCGATTCGGAAAGAACTCGGCAAGTTAACGCATCCCGAAGTGAAGATCAAAATTTTGCAGGCGACCGTCGGCGGTATTACGGAAGCGGACGTTCAACTTGCCGATGCTTCGGATGCGATTATCGTCGGGTTTAGTGTCGTGCCGGACGAAAATGCAAGAGTAATGGCGGACCGCAAGAAAATTCAGATTCGGCGATACGACATTATCTACAATCTGACGGACGACATCAAAAAGGCATTGGAAGGAATGCTCAAACCGATTGAGCAAGTCAAAGAAATGGGTCGAGCGGCAGTGCAGCAGGTCTTTTCGATTAGCCGACTTGGCACGATTGCTGGTTGCCGGGTGATGGCGGGAACGATTGATAGGGACTGCAAGATCCGAGTCATTCGCGACAGCCGAATCATTGGGGAGTATCCGCTGGATTCGTTGAAACGGATCAAGGATGACGTGAAGGAAGTCCGGGAAGGATACGAGTGTGGTATCAAATTGAAGGGCTTCAACGACCTGAAAGAAGGAGATACTTTGGAAGCGTATAAGATCGAATCCATTGCGAGAACGTTTTAGGGAAACATGGTATCTGAGGCTCACTGCACAAGTCTTGTAAAGCCGGTTTTCATCGAAGTTTGCTGTGATAATTGTTCTTGTACTCTTCCGCCAAAATCAGTACAATTCTGTGCCATCAACGAAGATTTTCCGTACCAATGGGCTTAAACATTGCATCCTGTCTCGTCAATTCCGCCGCACGATTTGTTGACCGGCCAGCAATCGCTTGCGAGGAGCGTACTTTCACCTTTGCCGAACTAGATCGCTGGTCGGCACAAATTGCCGAAGTCCTACTCACACAAGGAATGAAAAAAGGAGACCACGTTCTGCTCCTCGCGCCAAACGTTCCTGAATTCACTGCCGTTTACTATGCGATTCTCCGACTCGGCGGGGTTGTCGTACCGGTCAACACGCTCCTGCTGGCAAACGAAATTGCCGGTCTGCTCGAACACTCCGACGCACAATTTATGGTCGTTTGGCATACTCTCGCCGAAAAGGGAGCCGCCGCCTTTGAACGAGTCGAAACGTGCCGGAGCCTTTTCTTCATCGGTACAGACCGACAAAGTCTTGCCCCCTCGCTGTTTTTGACCGAACCGACGAGTAAACAAAGCCGATTCCTCCTCGATGAATTGGTCGGCGAAATGTCCGGCACGGTCGATTGCTATCAGACTTCGCCGCATGACACCGCCACGATTCTGTACACGTCAGGAACGACCGGCAAGTCCAAAGGAGTCGAGTTGAGTCATTTCAACATTTACTCCAACGCCTATTATGTTAAAGAGGCGAAACTTTTGGACATCCAACCGCAAAGCGTAACGGTGGCGGTGTTGCCGCTGTTTCACACGTTCGGTCAGACGGCAATCCAAAATGCGTCGGTGATGGCAGGAGCGAAAATACTGATGGTGCCGCAGTTTGAACCTCGGCGCACGCTCAGCGAAATGGAAAAACATCGGGCAACACACATCGCCGCTGTACCGACGATGTACAACTTACTCCTGCAAACGCAACGCCGTTATCGTTACAATGTTACTTCACTCGAAGTGGCGGTCAGCGGCGGTGCCTCGTTGCCGGTGGCGATCCATCGGGATTTCGATGAGGTATTCAACATCAAAATCAACGAAGGATACGGTTTGTCAGAAACGAGTCCGATTGCATGTATGACTCCCGCTCATGGCGCACCGAACAAGCCGGGTTCCATCGGTCCCGAATTTTACGGTACGCAAGTTCGGATCGTTCGGGAAGATGGCACCTTTGCCGACGTTGAAGAAGTGGGCGAACTGGTGATTCGCGGACACAATGTCATGAAGGGATATTACAAAGATTCGGTTGCAACGGAGGCGGCGTTTCTTACCGGCGGTTGGTTTCGCAGCGGCGACATTGCCAAAATGGATTCCGATGGATACGTGTACATCGTGGACAGAGCAAAGGATGTGATTATCCGAGCCGGGATGAACATTTATCCGCGAGAGATAGAGGAGGTGTTACATCACCATCCGGCGGTATTGGAGGCGGCTGTTGTGGGAATTCCTGACGAAACGTTGAGCGAAAATGTGGCCGCCTTTGTAACACTTGCACCGGGAGCAACCGTTACGGCATTGGAGTTGCAAAAATACTGCCGGGATCGTTTAGCAATTTATAAATGTCCGAAGGTGGTGGAGTTCGTCGATCAACTGCCGAAAAACTCGACTGGAAAAATTATGAAACGCACTTTGCGGGACCGAAAGGCGGCGAATTGATTCGATTCGCATAGCCGGCATTTGTCAGAAATTGTCCGGCAGGACGGGTGGTTTCTGTACGCAAAATATTCAATATTCACACGGGTACAGTCTGTATTTTAACATTGGCAGTGTTTTTTGGAACAAATTGTTGTAAAATAGACTCCGCTCGAACAAGGCAAACAAAAACATGGTAAAACGTCCCGCTTCTGGTCTTGTTATGAAAGAAATCAAAACAATTTTGAAACCCTTGTACAATTTCAAAACCCCTGACTCCACAGATTTCGTTTAGCACTTTTGGCTTCCGCCTCTGCTTGCCGGAAGGTTTCCTTTGCCCCTTTGGAAAAACGGTACTGCAACTGGGCGTGAGCCAAACCTTCGCGGATTAACAGTTCGTTGAGCCAAACCTCTGTTCCGTCCGGCATTTGGAGATAGACCATTGCCAAACTTCTGCCGTATTTGTCCACTTGGTCGCCGTCGAAAGCAAGGCGGACACAATTATTCGCTTCGGCAATTTTCCGTTTGGTAAATTCCGACGCTTCGGGACCATAAGGTTCGACCGGCGTGTTCGGTTTTACCGTTTCGGGAGTGTCCGCCCCGATAAAACGAATTTTGTATTGGTTTTGCTTGTCTTCACTATCGCCGACGACAATCGTGTCGCCATCGACGACACGCACGACTGTCCAGAGACCTTCTTCAATCGGACCTTTGACTTTTGAAGAAAGCGGCTTATAAGGACTGGAAATGCCGGGAAACAGCGGTTCCAGTGCCTCGGCAACGTTATCCCGAATGTCGGGATTGGCAAATCCGAGCAAAACCAGAATGACGGCAACAATTGAAGCCATGTTTCGGCGTGACCGCAACAATTTTTTCCACGAGAATGTCGATTTACGTACCATGATTTATTAAACGTGTGATTGAAATACAGGCGAAGTGTACTTTTTTTAGAAATGTGTGTCCATACCAGTCTTGCCGCTGCGAACGATTGCGGATATAATTTTCTCTAAACCTTTTGAAGCAGTGTTATGTCTGAAAATACTCCAGAAACCCCATCCTCCGCTCCGAACGTTCCGCCGGTACCTCCGCCGCCGCATTCTGTTTCCCCGCCTCCTTATCCGCCTGCTGGATACCGGACACCGCTTCCGCCGCCCCACAATTATCAACCGTCGCCGTCCCAATCCTCCGGTTGTGGAAAGGCTGTCGTGATCGGACTCATTTTCCTCTTCGTCCTCGGAATAATCTGTGTTTCCGTGCTCGTCGGTACTTTTTTTCTGTACGCCGTTGCGAATGATGCCTTCAGCGAAATAGCGGGTGAACAACAAGAAAAAACGGTAACGGAAAAAGTGATCGGCGGAAACCGTAAAGCCGACGAAAAAATTGTGGTCATTACTATTGACGGCATGATTACCGGCAGTGCGGATGGATTCGTTGCTAAGCAAATTCGGCGAGTCATGTCAGACAACAAAGTCAAAGCGGTGGTGTTGCGGGTCAATTCTCCCGGGGGAACAATGACGGGAAGCGATTATTATTACTATCTGCTCAAAAAAATGAAGAAGGAACGCAAAATTCCTGTTGTCGTCAGCATGGGGTCCATTGCCGCCAGCGGCGGATATTACGTTTCGATGGCAGGCAACGAAATTTATGCCGAACCTTCGACGATTACCGGCTCGATTGGTGTCATCGCATCTCTTTACGATGCGTCGGAACTCTTCAAAATGATCGGAGTCGAATCGACTCCGATTGTCAGCGGAAAGCATAAAGCGATGGGCAGTTTTTCAAAACCGATGAGCGAAGAAGAACGTGCCATCTGGCAGAATCTGATAGACGACAATTTCGCTCGATTCAAAGAAATCATCCTGGACGGACGCGATAAGGTTGATCTCCGCAAAGAAGAATTGGACACACTCGCTACGGGGCAAATTTACACGGCAAACGAGGCAGTTGCCAATAAATTGATCGACGAGATCGGTTATCAAGACGATGCCGTCGAGCGGGCAGGAAAGTTGGCAAAATTGGAAGAGCGGGACTACAAGGTGATTCAATATACACCAAAACTCTCGGTGATGGATGTGTTGCTGGATGCCCAGGCTCCGAACAAGTTGTTGAGCGGAAAAACCTTGACCGAAGTCACGACTCCGAAGGTGTATCTGCTTTGCCCTTACGTCGTGCCGATTGATGGATACGAATGATGCAAGCCTGGGATGGTGAGATGCGATGGGGATCCTGTACGTTTGCGGAACCGCCGCCGTTAGAAGCGTATCCATCATTGGCATGGAATCGAATCAGAGAAATTGACTGTCACCATCCTCTACAGAAGGGGAATGGCGGTTTGCATCCTGTGGGGGCACACCAGAAAGGAGTCCAGAGTCGTTTGCAGTTCTTGGGTTAGAACTCATCCGCCGAATTCGTCTGCTTTCGTATTCCCCACGACTTCATCGACCGACGTTTCCCCTGCAAGCGTTTTTCGCCAGGCATCCATTCGGAGCGTCGTCATGCCTTCGTTCAATGCCAATTTTTTGATTTCCCACGCCGTTGCATTTTTACCCGTGATTTCCCGCACCGGATTGGAGGTCGTCAATAATTCGTAAATTCCGCTCCGTCCCCGATAGCCGACCTGTCGGCACTCCCGGCAACCCGCCGCCCGGTACAAATACCCTCCCGCCTCGTTCAATTTATCCCAGGGGAAATCCGGCGGCATATCTTTTTTGTCGGGAACATACTTTTCCTTGCAATGCGGACAAAGCCGGCGGACAAGCCGCTGTGCCATCACCGATTCTACGCAACTAGACACCAAAAACGGCTCGACCCCCATATCGATCAACCGGGTGTAAGCCCCTGCCGCATCGTTCGTGTGCAACGTACTGAATACCAAGTGTCCCGTCAGAGCGGCTTGCACGGCATTTTCCGCCGTTTCCAAATCTCGAATTTCCCCAACCAGCACGATGTCAGGGTCGTGCCGCAAAATACTCCGAAGCGAAGCGGCAAACGTGAGACCGATTTTCGTGTGCACCTGAATCTGACTGATACCGGCAAGCCGATATTCCACCGGGTCTTCCGTCGTGATGATTTTCGTGGCGGCATCTTTGATTTCCGTGAGCGCACTGTACAACGTCGTCGTTTTTCCGCTGCCGGTGGGACCCGTTACCAAAATAATACCGTGCGGCAAGCGAATCAAGTCGGAAAACTGCCCGTAGATAACCGGATTCATACCGAGTCCTTGCAACGAAAACTCCATCGCACCTTTGTCGAGAAGACGCATCACAATACCTTCGCCGTGGATCATCGGAATTACTGAAACACGAACGTCAATTTCCCGGCCAGAGTATTTGAGTTGGATACGGCCATCTTGCGGCAAACGTCGTTCGGCAATGTTCAACCTCGACATAATTTTCAACCGGCTGATGATTGCCGATTGAAAGCGGTTGATTTCCGATGGGAAGTTTTGAATGTGCAGCACGCCGTCAATGCGAAACCGAATCGACAACCCGTCTGCCTCGGTTTCGATGTGAATATCGCTCGTCCGGGACTCAATCGCTTCAAGAAAGATTTCGTTGACGAGCCGAATAACAGTCGGTTGTTGTGCCTGTTCGGAAAGTTCCGAACCGTCGAGTTCCAAATCGCCGATGAGTTCAACTCCGCCGTCTTTTTTCTCCTCTTCGGTCTGAGCGATGAGACCGTCAATGGTTTCGCTGCCGATACCGAGATTGTTTTTGATGAGTTTGTCGATTTCATCTTCGAGAGCCAGCACCGCCTCAACCTGCATGCCGGTAATGGAAGCGACTTCGTCCAGCGGATAAAGATTAAGCGGGTCGCTTGTGGCAACGACCAAAGTGTTTTCGTATTGACTGATTGGAAAAATCCGTTCCCGATGGATGAACCGAGTCGGAAACGTTTTGAGTAACGTCAAATTTACTGGATATTCGAGCAGGTCGATATAACTGATACCGAGTTCCTGTCCCAGGGCAGCGAGAGCCGCCTCTTCGGAGAGCATCCGTTTTTGGACGGCAAGTTGATCGAGACGGACAGATTCCCGTTGTCCTGTCCGCATTTCGCTGCGTTGGATCGACCGAAGTTCGCTCAGTTGCGTTTCGGTTAAAAGCCCCTGCTGTAAAAGGATGTCGCCGGTTTCCATAAGTGATCCTATTCAACCCTCGTTTTTTGTTCTTGTTTCGGCGGGATCATTTTTTTCATTCCCGCACTTGCATCAGACTTTCTGTTCGTTCTTCAATTTTTTCGACGGCTTTCAATTGGGCATCCGTAATTGCGGCGGCGTAAGCCGCCGCTAGGACTTGGAATTTCTCAATGCGTAACACACTTCCGGCGGTTTCTTCATCGTATTGCATCAAAAGGTTTTTTACCTCGTTTCGTTGAACTTCCATTGCCGCTACACGTTTCTCCTCGAGAGGAATGAGTTGTGTGTTCAGCATTTCGCTTTCCGCCCTGGCTCTGCCGCCTGATGCTTTGTATATTTCGATGTCTGACTCGACTCCCTTTATGTCCCGATAGAGGCTGCTCCGTTGCTTATACAGCGAATCGAGTGCCGCCGAAAATTCTTGGGCAAATTCGGCTTCAGCATCGTCCATTGATTCTCGATATCGTTTCCAGATGGCGACAACTTTATCCCGGGCTTGTGCCCATGTTGTGTCCATGGTATTACGGTCGCGTTCCAGTATTTCGACGGTTCGTTCCAATAGTTCCGTTGCTCTGGAATCCAGATCACTGACATCCAGTCCGTCGAGTTCCAAACCTCGGATATATTCGATGTCTTCTTCCGACAATTCCGGCATTGGCCGAGGCTGGAATCTTGCCCACAGTTCTTCTGGAATTGCTTGCATTTCTTTTTCTGTCAGCCGGTCGAAAACACCGGCAATCCGGTCAACCGGCGGTGTCAGATAAATTGCCCAGCGGGAATGCTCACTAGCAGCTTCAAAGATTTGGTTGATCTCGTCATCGCTAATAGAATCGGTTGTTACTAACCTCACCCGAAAACTGTCTATCCCGCGTTCATCGTCCGGGAATTCCGGCAGAAGTTTTGCCGGAAATTTTGTCGTCGGCAATTCATCAGAATCCACATTAAAACGTCCGAGGAAAACACCGGGATCACTCGGATCGTCGTTTACACCTTCTTCAAAAACATAGACAACACCTCTCAATGTGTCAGGGCGAACCACTTCGGTCGGCATACCGGTCTCACTCGGAACAAGCGGACCGGTAACAACAATCTCTACCTCCACCACAGGATTTGACTGCCGGGATTTACTATCGTCGACTCCGGCAACGATGCAACCGAACCAAGCCCTACCGCGTTCGCCGGAGTGTTCGTGGACGCGGCCTTTGAGTTCTTCAAACCCCAAGTCGGAAAACGATTTATCCGGCGAAAGTTCCATCGGTTTCGTACCGGTTTTAATTCGATCAATGTCGGCTTCCGTCTTCGCGATGTCCTCATCCAACTTTTTGATCGTTCTCAGACCGCTATTGCGAATATGAAACTCAACCGAAGCTAAAACAACAACGGCGATTGCCATTGCAAAGATCAGTCCTAAAAAAACTTTGTTCCAAATGTTCATTGATTCACCGCCAGCGGAATAGAGGCGCACACATTACCATGCCGTTCTATTTTACACAATATCCGGTTTTGTTGCAATGTCAGATTTTCCGGCAAAATTTGGGAAACAACGGAGGCACCGCCTTCGTCCGTATCAACTGAAAACGAACCTCTCTCGGCACATTCGGCTCCGCCGAAGCCGCTCAGAACTACGCTTGATGGATCGCAGAATGGGCGGTCAGCAACACCGATCCGGGACAAGCGGGGCAAATTATCGGCTCCATTACGGTCGGTGACCGCCTTGCCAATATGGTGCCGTACAACCAGTTCGGTCTCGTAGCGGCATTGATTATGTTGGTGTTATTGCTCAACATACCGGCAATCGTGTTACACGGACGCATTGCGAAGAAGTTGAGAAGAGGATAAGGGGAGACTTTGCAAGCAAGCGAAAAAACGCTAAAATAGCAGTGTCATGATGAAGGATCAAGTCAATCAAGAAAACCAGTACATTTACATCGTGCAGGCTTCGTTGGAGCCGTCCAAGTGCAAAATAGGGAAAACGAATGACCTCGACCGGCGGCTCAAAGAATACAACAGCATGACCGGCAAGTCCAAAGAAAATGTCTATGCGTATTTGTTTA